>Ga0316202_10000893_pt1 | contig 26927 bp, 20 predicted proteins | sample 3monrhotite_MG_FD_204934 | JGI IMG/M metagenome (GOLD analysis project Ga0316202, IMG submission 204934) | Microbial mat bacterial communities from mineral coupon in-situ incubated in ocean water Damariscotta River, Maine, United States -... | ecosystem: Environmental > Aquatic > Marine >... | reverse complement strand
GGGCTAACCCTGATGGCAATGGGTGTTAAAAACAAAACCTACCGTGCGCTGAGAAATTTCAGGGCTGGCATTGAAGGTAATATATCGGAATTAAAAAGAGCATTTGGTTTAGGCAAATCGATGTGGAAAAGACTGGATGGATTTAAGGCTTACGTTTGGGCATCAGTGCTGAGCTATAACCTGACTCGACTGGCCAGGTTACGATCTGGTTAGATGCGTGTACGGCGATTCAACCTAATAAGGCCCAGAAAATACCCTGTGTGTAGGACAGCTTTGCCTGAAAAACACAGTATCACCGAAAATTGGACGATAATGTAAAAATGGTCGATGCTGTGGCAACAGAAACTAAAAAGCGACCCGCGTTAAACCGCATATTTTTTATGGGACACGAAAAAAGCCTATTTATGGATGGGCACTAACTAGCATTAATAGGGAATTATGTTTGTGTGCTATCACGATAGGAATGTCAGGACGACGTTGAAAGGGGCACTACAAGCCAGATTGGTTTAAAGGCCGCGGACTGAGTCCGCGGCCTTTTTGCGTTTTTGGTACTGGGAAAAAGAGGGGCGAGCAGAGGAGACAGGAAATACAAGGAACTGCCCTGTACTCTTTGCCGATGGGTGCGATTTGGTATCGGTGTTCTCATGTGGTTGAACGCGTTTTTGGTAAATTATTGACGGATAAGTTCAGTATGATCAAAGAAACCTTGGGATTCATCAAAGATAAGTTGAATACGGCTCTTAAAGCGCGCCTCAATAGTGAGGATGGCGGTTCGGAGTCGGAAAAAGATTTGGTTGAGTTCGTTAATGGTGAGAAGCAGGACCCTTTAACATTTTCCACCGGTGTGGTGTCGATGCTGCTGGTGGGTATTGAGCAGGAGAGGGTGATGCGCCGTGCGGACCCTTATCGCTCGGTGTCTGTCGATGGCTCACCCAAGTATATTAAGCCCGAAATTCGTTTGCAGGTGTCTGTTCTCTTTGTGGCCCAGTTTAAACAATACGATGTGGGCCTGAATACTTTATCTGAAATCATTTATTTTTTTCAGGAAAATCCTTTGTTCCTGCAGGGGCAGGGTTCGGTGTTGCCTGAAAAAATTGAGCGTATTTCCCTTGAGCTGGTTTCCATGACCTTGGCGGAGCAAAACGAGGTGTGGAGCGGTTTGCGGGCGGCTTATCGGCCTTCTCTTTTGTATAAGGTCGGTTTGTTGGTGTTCAATGATCAAAACGCTGTCGATGCGTCGAAGGTGACCGAGGTGGAACGTATTACTAAGCATAAAGAAAGTAACGGGTAACCGAGTGAGTTTGAATTTATTTTTTAATTGTTAGGTCTCAGACCAAGCTTAACTAACCCAATCTGACCAGGGAGTATAATTGTAATGGCTAGTTACAAAACACCAGGCGTTTACGTAGAAGAGGTTTCCACTCTGCCTCCTTCGGTAGCGGAGGTTTCAACGGCGATTCCGGCTTTTATCGGTTATACCGAGAAGGGGGCTGGGGTTGTTAAGATTGATAATTTGCTAGAGTTTGAGGAGCATTTTGGTGGGCCTCAAAAGGCTAAGTTTTCGGTTACCACCCGTTTGGCCGGAGATGTTCCGTTATTCAACTCTGTTGATTTTACCGATACCGATGCTGTTAAGGGTAAGCCGACGTTTTTCCTTTATTATTCGCTTAAACATTATTTTGATAATGGGGGTGGCCGGTGTTATGTGGTGTCCGTTGGTAATTATACCGGTGAGGATGGTACTACGCCGACTTTGATCTCTAAAGCGGCCTTCACCGCTGGGCTAGATTTGGTTAAAGTTGAAGATGAGCCTACGTTGCTGGTGTTTCCAGAGGCGGTGAATCTGGTGGCGGATGATTTTAATGCGGTGTGCCAACAGGCGCTTATGCAATGCGGTGATCTGAAGGATCGGTTTTCGATTTTTGATGTGCGGGATGGTGACGGCGATATCGATGCGGATGTTACGGCGTTTCGCGGTGGGGTGGGCAATAACCATCTCAGTTACGGTGCGGCCTATTACCCTTATCTGTTGACGTCGCTGTCGTATCGTTACGATGAAGCCGATGTGGCGGTAGACCTGGGTGGTGGTGATGGTGCTACCACTCTGAGCAATGATGCGGTTAAGGTTTCCCAAACTGCGCTTTATAACGCCATTAAAACAGAATTGAATAAGGCTCGTGTGACGCTGCCGCCCAGTGGGGCCATTGCCGGGGTGTATGCCGGGGTGGATCGTGCGCGGGGTGTTTGGAAGGCCCCGGCTAATGTGAGCTTGGCGTCTGTGATTAAACCAGTTGCCAAGATTACCAATGCGGATCAGGACGGGTTGAATGTGGACCCCTCTGCCGGGAAATCCATCAATGCGATTCGTTCTTTTACCAATAAGGGTATTTTGGTTTGGGGCGGGCGGACGTTGGCGGGTAATGACAATGAATGGCGTTATGTCTCGGTTCGGCGGTTGTTTGTGATGATTGAGGAGTCTATTCAGAAGTCTACCGGGTTTGCGGTGTTTGAGGCTAATGACGCTACCACCTGGCTTAAAGTCAAGGGGATGATTGAAGGTTACCTTTATGGCTTGTGGGAGAAGGGCGCTTTGCAGGGCTCTACACCGGAGCAGGCTTATTACGTGAATGTGGGGCTGGGCAAAACAATGAATGCTCAGGATGTTCTCGAGGGGCGCATGATTGTGGAGACTGGTATCGCGGCGGTGCGCCCGGCTGAGTTTATTATTCTGCGCTTTATGCACAAGTTGCCTGAAGCTTAACAAAGAAACGGAGCAAACATCATGGCTTTGTCCAAAGACGATATTAAGACTGCCTATCCACTGCCGGTTTATAACTACCGTGTTGAAATCGGTTCTGATTCCATTGCGTTTTCTGAGGTCAGTGGTTTGGCCATTAGTTACGAAACCTTTACCCATAAGGAGAGCCCTGTGGAGAGCGGTGCCCCTGGGCCCCGTTCTATGACCATGCCTGCCCAGGCGCAATCTCCGACGCTTACTCTTAAGAAGGGTGTTGTGCATGGAGTGAGTGTGAAGTCACTGTATGAATGGATTGGTAGTAAGCAACTGCATTTGATCGACAAGAAGGATGTTTTCATCCGCCTTTGCGATGAAACAGGCAGCCCATTGGTGAGTTGGAAGGTGATTAATGCCTTTCCTACTAAGCTGGAGGCTCCCGGCTTTGATGCCACGTCTAATGATGTGGCGGTAGAGAGTATGGAGCTTACCGCCGACTCGGTGGTGATTGAAGAGAGCTGAGGCCTGATTCATGCCGCTTTCCCGCGATGAGATCGCTGCTACTTACCCTTTGCCCGCCTATAACTACCGGGTGGATGTGGAAGGTGCCACTATGAGCTTTGCTGAGGTGTCGGGTATCCAGGTTGAGCGGGATACCCTGACTTACCGGCATGGCCTCAGTTACTGGGAGGGTGAGGCTATTCGCAGCTATCGCAATAACAGCTATATTCCGGTAACCCTGCGTAAGGGGGTTGTCCACGGTAACGCGGCACTTTATGAGTGGCTAAATGCCGGTGGTGTTGAGTTCCGGGCGGTTGATGTGCATTTGTGTGATGCTGGTGGTGACCCAGTGGTGACCTGGCATATTGCTAAGGCGCTGGCGGTGAAGCTTGAGGCGCCGGGGTTTGATCCCACCGATAACAGTGTTGCTATCGAGACGTTGGAGATTATGGCGGCCGGTATTTCATTGGAACATCACTGATTGTATTCAAGGAGTTAACATTCGATGCCTGCCCCTGTTCCCGGACCCGACACTGATATTCTGGCCGCGTTTCGTTTTAGCGTGGTGTTTTTGGTGGGTGGTGCTGTGCCCAATCCGGTGGATATTCGCTTTCAGCGGGTTTCCGGTTTGTCTGCGGAGATTAGCACCACGACTTTTTCGGAGGGTGGGCAGAACCTGTATTCACATCGCTTGCCGGAGAGTGTCAGTTACGGAAACCTGGTGCTGGAGCGGGGCTTTGTGTTGGCGTCGCCACTTAATGCGCAAAACCAAATAAGTTTTTCTCTGTTTGAGTTTAAGCCGTCCAATGTCATTGTGACTTTGCACGGAGAAGAGGGGGAGCCGCTGTCTGCTTGGTTGTTTTTTAAAGCCTATCCGGTGAATTGGTCTACCTCTGATTTGGACGCCTCTAAAAAGGAGGTTTTAATTGATTCCATGGAGTTGGCATATAGTCGAATGCAACGGCTCAGTATTTAGATGATGAGGTTATGGTTGTGATGTCTCAGTTCCCTTTACTTGATCTGATTACCGGCAGGCGGACAGTATGCCCATAGAAATTCGGGAGTTGGTTATCCGTGCGGTGGTGGAAGAGCGACGCACGTCTGCTGCGGAGCCGCAAGCGGTGAGTGAGCGTAGCGATGATGATCGCGAGGCGTTAACTCAGGCTTGTGTGGAGCAGGTTTTGCGCATTTTACGCCGTGATGGAGAGCGTTAAGTATGTCTTTTATGGATAGCTTTAAGCTTGAAAAACTCAAAATCAAAGCCTTTAGTGCCGCCGCGAGGGGGGCGGCCGATGCTGTGGCCAATGGCGAATTTGAGGTCATGTTCAACCCCGAGTCTATTAAGCAGCAGTATGGCGTGCGTTACGGTACGCCCCGTGGGATTGGTGCGTCCGACAACCAGTCTGTTTTTTTGCGCTCTGATCCGTCTGAGCTAAAACTGGAGCTTTTGCTGGATGGCACCGGAGTAACCGACGATATTGCCTTGCCTCCTGGCCCTGCTATGCAAAGTGTTAGCCAACGGGTGGAAGCGTTTTTAGAAATCGCCTTCCACTGCCAGGGCGGCATTCATCAACCTAATTTTCTGGAGGTGTCGTGGGGAACGCTCTGGAAGGATGGTAGCTTCAAGTGTCGCCTGGTGTCGGTGGATGTCAACTACACCCGGTTTGATCGCGCAGGTAAGCCGTTGCGTGCCAAGCTGGATGTCATACTTCGTTCAGATACTACCTGGGAAGAGCAAGTTCGGCAGACCAACCCCCAATCGCCGGATCTCACCCATCTGGTAACGGTTATCGAGGGTGATACGCTGCCTCAGCTTAGCCAACGTGTTTATGGTAGCCCGGATTATGTGTCGTATATAGCCCGTTTTAACCAGCTTGATGATCTTCGCTTTCTTAAGCCGGGTACCAAGCTGAGTTTTCCGCCCCTGCCGGGCCGTGGTAAGCAGTCTGCGAGGTCCCGGTGAGCGCCTTTACGATTACCGTTCGCAGTGAAGGCCAGACCATGAACCCGGCCTACCGGATTGCGTCGCTGGATGTGACCAAGACGCTTGAGCGCATCCCCGATGCCACTATCACGTTGCTGGACGGTGACCCGGCGACCCGTGAATACCCCATTTCAGATTCCGACTTTTTTGCGCCAGGCAAGGCGATTGAGATCGATTTACGGTATGAGGGGGAGGAGGACACCCCGGTTTTTAAAGGCTTAGTGGTGCGTAATTCTCTGCGGGTCAATGATTCCCAACCCATGCTGGTGGTAGAGCTGCGGGACCCGGCGGTTGCCCTGACGAAGCAGCGTAAAAGCGGTGTTTTTCGGGAGATGAGCGACAGCGATATTTTTTCTCAACTGGTGGCGGATGCCGGACTTGAAACCGGCCAGGTGGATGCCACCGAACCCACTCTGGCCGAGCTGTTGCAATATCGGGTGTGCGATTGGGATTTTCTGGTTTCCCGTGCCCAGGCCTTAGGCCGGTGTGTGGTGGTGGACGACGGGGTGCTGTCACTGCGAACCCCCGACCTGTCTGCGGCTGCCGACCTCACGCTGGAGCTGGGTATTGACGAGATGTTCGATATTGAGCTTGAGGCCGACGGCCTTGGCCAGTCTCCTGGCATTGAGGCCAGCGCCTGGGACCCCGCCAACCAGGCCACTACAGACCCGGTAAGCGCTACGGAATTTGAACTTAGCCAGGGTGACATGTCTCCAGGGGCCGTTGCCGAGTCCATCGGATACGCCCCCGATACCCTTGCCCACACGGTGCCGCTGAATCCTGAGGAGTTGCAGAGCTGGGCCGACGGGTCGTTACGGCGTAACCGTTTGAGCCTGATCCGGGGCCGCCTCGGTCTGCGGGGTCGTACCGACATCACCCCTTTTTTGCTGGTAGAGCTGAGCGGCCTTTCCAGTCGCTTTAACGGCAAGGGGCTGGTGTGGGGAGTTCGCCATCGCTTGGATGATTCCGGCTGGCGTACTGACATTGAACTGGGGCTGAACCCCCGCCGCCTACTGTCGCAGCCCGATGCCTCGGAACTGCCTGCTGGGGGCTTGCTACCCGGAGTCTCCGGGCTACAGATCGGTGTGATTGATGCCTTTGAAGCCGACCCAGAAGGCGAACGCCGCCTGCGGGTGTTGCTGCCAGTGCTCGGTGCAGAGCAGGGGGCCGTTTGGGCACGGCTAGCCATGCCCCATGCCGGGGCAGACCATGGTTTTGTATTTCAGCCAGAGGTGGGCGATGAGGTGATTGTGGGGTTTTTAAATGATGACCCCCGTCAGGCGGTGATATTGGGGGCGCTCTTCAGCAGCGCCAACACCCCGCCCGGCGATTACGCCGAGGCTGCCGAGGAAAACGAACAAAAAGGCATCATCACCCGGGCCGGGACCAAAATCGGCTTTGTGGATGCCGACAGCCCTTCGGTGTTTATCGAAACCCCGGCGGGAAACAAGCTGCTACTGGATGATGACCAGGAACAACTGGCCCTTACCGACCAGCACGGCAACAGCCTGACGTTAAGTGCCGATGGGGTCACCGTCACCAGTGCGGCGGATCTGATTCTCGAGGCCAGCGGTGATGTGAAGATCAGCGGCCAGAGTATTGATATGAGTTAGTGAGTTATTTAATTGGAGAAGTGAAATGAGCAACGTAAATCTGAATATGAGTATCGAAGAAGCCAACCTGGTACTGGAAGCCCTGGGTGAAATGCCCTTTCGGCGGGTATTTGAGTTGGTGTCTATGATTCAACAGCAGGCCAGTGAACAATTGGGCGAACAGCCTGCGGATAATGAATCTCAAAGCCTGGACGCGGTACCCGACGACGCGATGGCCGAGGCCGTCTAATGTCCACTGATCCGTCCAGCGATCAGAATTACAAAGGCGTTGGCTGGGGCTTTCCGCCACGCTTTGGCCGAGGTGGGGCCTCGGTGGAGACGGTGAGTGGTGACGAAGATATCCTGGAAAGCCTGCGACTGCTGCTGGCCACTGAGCCGGGAGAGCGGGTAATGCGCGATACATTTGGCTGCAACCTGGCATCCTTTATTTTTGAAGAGCTGGACCAGGGGCTGATCAACCGTATCACCCGTACCATTACCGATGCGATTTTGAATCATGAACACCGGGTCATCCTGGAGCAGGTGGATGTGACCCGTGGGGAGGATCGCACTGGCTCGGTGCTGATCAAGATCACCTGTCGCAGTCGGGAGACCAACTCCCGGTATAACCTGGTCTATCCCTTCTATCTGCGGGAAGCGGCGATAGACCCGGCGGCAGGAGGTAGCTGATTCGTGTCCGATTACGTGATTATTGACGGCGATACCGCGATGTTTATACCGAGCTTTGGGGCCGCCATCGTGGTGGTGCAGCTGGGCCAGATAAGTGGCAGTGGCCCCGCCGGTTTCACTGGTAGCCCACTTTGTATCGAGGGGGATGAGTCTTCCGTGGAGGTACCCGGCTGCGTGTACATGACGCCCCAGTACAGCATCCCCGGCAGCGGTACCTTGAAAATCGACTCCCTGGCTTCGGACCAAGTGGCCCAAAAGAGCACTACCGGTGAAACGGCGTTGATCCTCAAAGGGGGGGATTTCAATGCCAAGTTTGAGGTGCAAAGCCCGGCGCAGCAGCCGCCTCCTGGACTGGGTTCGCCAATTCCCGACAGTACGCCGTCTTATTCCGGTAATGGTAGTTTCATTACCAGCAATGCCAAGTACAAAGCCACATGAGTTAGGGATAGATATCAATGTCGAATTTTACCCACCCCAGGCAATTATCCCGCGATGGTGTCAGCCAGCAGGACCGCCGGTTGCCAGCGCTGGACCCAGCAAGCGCGCCGTTGGACGAACGGGGGCTGCCGGAACTACTGGCCCAGGTGCAACAGCTGGCAGACCAACTGCGCTGGTATGATGAGCAACATCAGCCGGACGGTACGTGGTCTTATCTGTTTGACCTTGCGGCCCTTGCCCAGGGTATCCGTGGGGAAGACGCCCAGCGGGCACAACGCATTGTCCAAAACCTCTCCCGCCTTGCCGGGTATGTGGAAGATCCGAATTCGCTCCCCCCTGAGTTAGCCGGGCAACTGACCCAACCCCATATCACCCTTATTCTGGTGATATTGCAGCTGTTGCAGCAGGGGCGCGACCACCTCAACACGCTGACCGCACGGCACATGGATTTCTATTACAACGATATCCTCCGGTTTAAGCCACGAACGGCGGAACCGGACCGGGTTCACGTATTGGTAACGCCCGCCCGGGGCAAGCACCAGGCCCGGTTGCCCAAAAACAGTTTGTTGGCCGCAGGCCAGGATGCCAGCGGGCGGGAGCGTGTTTACGTGACCGAACACGAGTTGGCGGTTAACCGTGCCCAGGTGACCGAACTGCGCTCACTCTATGCTGATATCCTGATTACCGATCCTGCTTCAATACGCCGTGATCATCCGACGGATCAGCAGCTCATGGACCTGTTACGGCTGGCCATCGGCGACCCCGAACCGGGGGATGCGCTAGTGCAACGGGAAGGTTGGCCGGTGCCTGAGCAGGGCTTGTTCACCCATATATTCAAAGCCTGCATCGACTTTGCCAGGGGAGCCTTGTACCTGGAATTTTATCAGCTGCGGGAGCTGGTGCGGCGCAAGCGCATCCGGGATAACGATACTGGCGATTGGGCATTGATTAACGGTGTTCTAAATGCCGTAGGTGCCCGGCGCACAGGCCGCAGATTCAGCCTTAGCTCCCGGCTGGGTAGCAACTTCGATATGCGTAATTTTGACCTTAATCTGGAAACCGCCCTGGGGCAGGCCCCAGACTTTAGTGGCCTTGCCGAGGTTGAGAACATAGATGACCTCTATCGCCTCAGAGACAGGGAAACCGTTCGGGCATTTCTTCGCAACGCCCCCTATAACGCCCTGGCGGCTGAGGAGCTTCAACCGGACGGGCTGCCCGTGATGGCACCAGATGTCGTGACCATGATGGCCCGCAAGCAGCTTATCGACGGGCAGTGGGCCGACATCAATAACTATCTGAACCTAGCCGGGCGGACTTATCGGAATAACCGTGGTTTCCAAGTGGAGCGTGTGGCGGATTTCAAGCCCAGCGAGTTTGAACGCAACCTGCGAGAGGCACTTCCAGAGCTGGATTTTTCGCAGCTCCCAGCCATCGGCACGCAATCCCCACCGGGGGCAGTGACGGAATACATGACGGTGATCGAGCAAATCGAAGCCTACCTGTTTATGGACATCGAATCAGCCCGTTTTTTACTCAACCGAGCCTTCCCGGAAATCGGTGTTCCGGCCCCATCTGATGAGCAGGGAGAGGTGAGGCTGCGTCAGCTATGGGGCAAGGCAGATACCATACTGACCGAGGCCCGGGGCCGCAAAGCCATTGCTCAGCGCCGGGTCGCCCTGCAAGCACTGCGGGAAGGCGATGCCGCATCCGACGTTAAGCTGGCAACCCGGGCCATTCTGGCAAAAGCCTTAGGGCTGCAAACTGAAAACCCGCAACCCTTATCGAATCTTCTGGAGGCTGCCCGGCCACTGCTGTCTGAAGCCCAGTACGATGCGCTCGTAACCGTTTGCAGCGTTGTTACCGGCGCAGGTGCCACAGAAGATAACTGGGCCGAGTTGATCCGCCTGGCGGAATTGATGGAACGCACCCGGCTCGGCCAAGCCGCCGCCCGGCTCGAGCGGCACACCTGGATCGATCTACACGGATACCAGGATGCCACCCAGGTGATTCCGGCAGACACTGACAGCGATGGCGACCAACGCTGGCGAACCTTTGGGCAGGCGATTTCCCATGCCCACCCCAACCAGCCACCCCAGCCGCTCCTGGGCTGGGCGTTGAGTTCCCCGGTGCTGGCCATGCGTCAGGGCCGCCGTCGTATACAGCTGGATCTTGAATTTGCCGCCACTGAAAAAGCACTGATTGAAGAGCAGGTGCTGGCTATCCAGGCCTTGTTCCCAGAAGCCGGTTTCGACTCCAGCTCCATGGCACTCTCGGCCTCACCCCTGGCGGTGGACATTAGTGGTGAAGAGGGTTGGCTGGCGGCGGACACGTTCAGCTTGTCGGTGCCGGCACGCATAGAAGAGGGGGGCCGGTCCCGCCTGAACATGCGTTTAGTGCTGGAGGTGGAGGCCTCAAGCCCGGCGATTACAGCGCCGCTTCCTGAACTGGGAATGGACAGCCTCTGGCCGGTATTGCGAATAAGACTACGCTCTCACTTCGATAACAAAATCAAGCGATTTTGTAGCCCTTACCCGGCATTACGAATGCTAAGCCTGGAGGCGTATAACTGCGAAGTTCAGGTGGGCGACCCCACTGGGGCGGACGGTGACTTTGAGCCGGAACTGGGCTTGATAGAGCCGCTGTTACGCAATGATCAATCGTCGCTAAACCCCGGCAAGCCCTTTGAACCCTTCGGTATGCAGCCCGCCACCGGCTCACGCCTGACCATTGGGGATGCGGAACTGGCCTGCAAACGTCTGCAAACGCTACGTTTTGGACTGACCTGGATGGGAGTGCCCAATGCAGACCTTAAAATCCACTACGACAATTATTCCCACGTTAATCAGCTTGGCAACAATGCCTATAAGGTCCAGGTCTCTTTGGTGGACCGCCGCAAGCCCATAGCACTGTCTGCACCGCAACAGCTGTTCGACACCAAGGACGCCACCAAGGGCAAACAGATTGTACTAACAAACGTAGACAAGGCACTGTCTACACCGCCCCCGGTACCGGATAAAAAAGCCGCCAAAGACCCCACCCAAATGCAGCGCTATCTGCGCTGGGAATTGTCTAGCCCGGACTTTCAGCATGCGGCCTATCCCACAGAGGCCGCCAAGGCCGCTAATGCTAAAGACAGCAATGGTGGTCCTGCCCCTCTGGTGCTCAACCCGCCTTACACACCCAAGCTCAAGGCGCTGTCCATCAGCTATAGTGCATTTAGCCGATGGGATCCCGCTGCCGGTATCAAACTGAATGACGGCGATGAACTGTTCCACCTGCATCCATTTGGATACAGCGAAGTAGGGGGTGGTAATGAAGCACCCCTCCTGCCCGCCTATGATAATGCAGGTGAGTTGCTGATCGGCCTTAACGGCTTGGAACCGCCTCAGCGGCTCAACATGCTGCTGCAACTGGCCGAAGGCAGCGCCGACCCCGACCTGCCACCGGCCCCGGTGAGTTGGAGCTACCTGAACGGCAACCTTTGGGTTCCCCTAGACCAGGGCCAGGTGCGCCGTGACGAAACCCGGGGGCTGATCAATAGCGGCATCGTGGAGCTGGATCTTCCTGAAGCTACGACGGGAAACCGCCTGCCGGGCGAGTGCTATTGGCTGCGTTTGGCGGTACAAGGTCGTCCCCGTAGCCTCTGCGACAGCGTCGCCATTGCCACCCAGGCGGTGTCGGCGGTATTTGTGGATAACAGCAACGACCCCGATCACTACTTGCAGCCTCTGCAGGCGGAAAGTATTACCAAACCGGTACGGCCTATCGCCGGTATTGCCGGGATTCAGCAACCCTATACCTCTTTCGGGGGGCGTCCTGCGGAAAGCCGGGAAGCATTGCGAACCCGCTCCGGAGAGCGCTTGCGCCATCGCAATCGTGCCCTCACCGCCTGGGATTATGAGCACCTAGTGTTGGAGCGCTTCCCGCAACTGCATAAAGTTAAATGTCTCCCGGTACGTCACGGCCAAAGCCTGGACCCCACGGAGGATCTCGGTTTGGTACGGCTGGTGGTGATCCCAGACATCGCCCGGCAGCGCCCGGCCTCGCCCTTTGCCCCCAAAGCGCCGGCAAAACTTCTTAAAGATGTACAGGATTTCTTGTCAGCAAGGCTTCCCATGGGGGCTCGGGTGCAGGTAGACAACGCCGTGTTTGTGCCAGTTAAGGTGCGGGTGGGCGTTCAGTTCCGCCCGGAGTTTGATCCCGAGCTGGCCCGCAGTGAACTGGTTAAGGCGTTAAACCGCTACCTGTCACCCTGGGCCTACGAGGAGGGGGTGGACATTGTCATCGGCGGTGCCATCTATGCCAACAGCATTATCGACTTCCTGGAGCGCCAACCGGCTGTGGATTATGTGCAGCAACCGAAACTGTTTCGCTTAGATGGGGCCACCAATCGGTTTTTGGCGGTTCCGGCACCGGAGGCGGGGGCTGAAGACGGATACCATGTGTCCACCACTGCTCCCAATCAGGTGTTGGTGGCGGCCCGCCAACATGACATCGACGTTATCCAACCGGAAGTGGACGACGACGAGGGGCTACGGGGTATCGGCTATATGAAGGTCGAGCTGGATTTGGTTGTCGCAGAAGACGCCGTCTGACCAAAAAATTGAACACCTAGAGACTATAGAGGAACGAGTATGGACATCCCAGATACCAAGAACCGCAATCAACTTAAGGGCTATTTTGTCAAAAATGCCATCCCCACTGAGGGCCAGTTTGCCGACTTGATAGAGGCCGGTGTCAACCAGCGTGACGATGGCTTGGTTAAAGCTAAGGGTCAGCCCCTCAGCATTGAGGCCGGGGGCGACGACACCAGCCAGAAAAAGGTGCTTTCCTTATTCCGTAATGCCAGTGATTCGGAGCCAGCTTGTGTGTTGAGCCTGAATCCCTTTGGGAATCCCAGCGATGCCAGCACAAGGGTGGCAGGCTTGGGTATTGGTGATGGGGCGGGGAATACACGGCTGTATCTTGATCCGACCAGCGGAAAAATTGGCGTGGGTACCGTCGCGCCTCAGGCGGCATTGCATGTTGCCGCTGGTGCCATCATGCCCAGTGCGGGAAACACTGCCGCCTCTGGAATCCAGTTTCCGGCCAACCCCGGTGGCGGGGGGGGCGATGGGGCTTGGATTCGCTATTACCCTCGAGTTGGCGAGTCTACAACACTGGAGATTGGAGCCTCCAATGACGTTCAGGACCATATTTCCTTGATGCCCTCTGGAAGCCTTGGTATCGGAACACTTAAACCCACCCATAAATTCCACGTGAAAGCTGGAAACGCTGTTGGCCTGTTTGAATCCACCGGAAATAATGCCTACCTCCGCATACACAATAATGAGGGTATAGGTAATCGGGTTGAATTGGCCTGCCGGGCGGGGGGGCGATTAGCGTTATGGGTTGCTGGCAAGGGGGATGCGCTAAACATCACCCGTGATGGCTTGGTTGGTATCGGAACTATCAATCCCCAAGCAGATGTACACGTAGTTGGCAACCTATTGGGAGCTGCGCGAAATGTAGCTGGACATGCCCAAAGAATTCGTTGTGGTTCAACTACATCTAGCGCTTGGAAAAAATACTCTTCCAGTGGGGTTTTTGTTGATGTTGATACGAAATCCGCCGGCTTTTCATCAACGCCAACCTATGTGGCGAGCTTGGCTGGCAGCACTCATCACTGGGCTACAACGGGTGGTAGCTCCATATATAACCCAACGAAAGACGGCTTCCGTATCTATGTAAGATGGGCAGACGGAAAACCATTGACCCCTGCTGATGCTAAAAGAACAGGGTGGCACGTTACATGGGTAGGGATTGGCAATTAGCGTAATGATTAAAAATATCGTTTGATTTTGGTCTGGTATATTAGGGGCCTGTGACAACTATGGACGTAACTGAACTGGATTATGCCTTTCTCCAACGTGAAGGGATTCGCTGCTTGGAAAATATGTCTGGGACGGCTTGGACCGACTTCAACAGCCACGACCCGGGCATTACCATCATGGAGCAGGTTTGTTGGGCGCTTACCGATTTGGGCTACCGCCTAGATCATCCCATTGCCGACCTGTTGTCCGAAGGCACTGGTGAAGCGGGGACAAAAGCCCTGCGGGGCATTGCACCACCAGCCCAGGCCCTGGGCTGTGCCCCGGTCACGCTGAATGATCTGCGACGCTTGATGCTGGATATAGAAGGCGTCAGCAATGTCTGGATCGAACCGGAAGAAGATCTGGAACCCCAGCTCTATTTCCACCGAGAGCGCCACACCCTGAGCACCGAAGAGATACCCGAGACCCAGCCACTGAAACTGCAAGGGCTGTGGCGGGTGCGCATCGCCCGTGACGACAGAGACCAGCCAAACAATGCAACCATCAAGCGGGAAGCGGTAAGGCGGCTGCACGCCCACCGCCCCTTGGGGATAGATTTCACCCGTATCGAAGTGCTACCGGTTGAAGAGATTATGGTGCAAGCCCATATAGAAATCGGCGGGGCGACCGATGCCGAGGCGCTCATGGTAGCGCTGTTGCAACAGCTTTCAGGGCACATATCACCCCGGGTGGCGTTCCAAACACTGCAACAGCGCCTGGCCGCTGACACGCCCCTTGAAGCGCTGTTCGACGGCCCGAACCTGGACTACGGCTTTATCGACGATGGGGATTTACCCGACGAACAACGCCGTAGCAGCCTGCGTACCTCCGACCTGATTCAATTAATCATGGGCGTACCCGGGGTGCGGGCAGTACGCCACATTCAACTGGCAAAGGCAAACTCCTTCGGCTCGTCCGACATTCAATGGCAGGATTGGGAGCTTAAGCTAGATTACCAGGAGCCAAACCCCAAGGCTCCAAGACTCCACCTCAAGCCCGGGTTAATCCAGTTGTATCGCCAGCAGGTGCCAGTGCGTATTGATACCCAGCGGGTACTTGCACATTACCAACAACACATGGGAGCAGATGCTAGGCGTCTTCCCACGTCCACGGAACGGATGCCAGAACTACCCACTGGCCGCGATCGCCATATCGCACGTTATCACTCCATCCTGCACCATTTCCCCGAGGTGTATGGGGTTGGGCAGGCAGGGCTGTCTCCCGATGCCACGGCACAACGCCAGGCCGAGGTAAAGCAGCTTAAGGCCTACCTGCAACTGTTCGATCAACTCCTGGCGGATCAATTCGCCCAGGCCGCCAACGCCGCCGCATTATTGGCCGGTGATGATCCGGAGGCACCTCTCTACGCTACCGGAAAAATCCAAGCGGATGGGCTAGGGCTGGACCAAGTGCGCACCACCACCTACCAGGACGCCCTGAACCAGGCCGAGACAGCCGCCGGAATCTCACCGGAGGGTATTTCGTTACGCCGCCGCCAACTGGACCATTTATTGGCAAGAGTAGGAGAGACCTTTGTAGACCCGGTTGCTGAAACCGAGGACGCCTGGGACGGGCTGGAAGATCGCCGTGCTCTGCTGGCCGGGGTCGGTGAGGTGACCGCCCATCGGGGTAACGGCACCAATAGCCTGCAGCCCTTCAGCGCAGACAACCGGGGTGGGCTGGAGCGGCGCATTGCCCTGAAGCTGGGCCTACACCCAGACCAGGGGGAAACCTTTCTGTTGGTGGAGCACGTGTTAATGCGGGCCTTGCCCGGCGACCAAAAGCAAAGCGAGCCGTTACTGGCCCAAGTGGCATCGGCCGACCCCTATTCACTGCAATTAAGCTTTGTTTTCCCCGGCAACGGGGGGCGTTTTGCCGTCAAAAAAGAGGCGTCAGCACCGGGTTTTCGGGGATATGTAGAACACCTCATCCGAGAGGAAACCCCCGCCCATCTTAGCGTCTATGTACACTGGCTAAGCGCCACAGCCTACAAAGCCTTCGAAGAAGACTTAGCCCATTGGCATACACGTCGCCGTGACAATCTGCTGAGCTATTTCAACATCCAGGAAGAGGGGGCCGGAACATGAAATACCTGGACATAATCGCGGAGCGGGATGCCCGGGACAGACTCACCGATAAGCTCGGCTTCGGCATTACGGCCCCGATTCAGAATTTGCCGTTGCCGGAAAAAACCCTAGCTACCCCCTTCGACACCCCGGCTGACATTTCGCTGGACTATACTCAAACCGGGGTGCACTATCGGCTCAGTGAGGAACGTTGCGGGGCGCTGGACGATATTAGCGACCCGTCCAGCCAAGGCGGCCCACTCACGCTGAAAACCGAAAACATCACCGAAGACCATACCTACAGCATCTGCGCTTACAAGAATAACGGGAGCCCGGTGGTGGCGCTCAACGGCGTGGTCAAAGTGCGTGTGGGCCTGGACATCGTGCTGGATGCCCGGGTGCTTACCCACCTAGGGGCGGCGTCGGAAACCGGCGTTCGGGTTCTCGACCCGGCCCAGGATCGACCTTACCCCGACACGGCGGCCCGCCTTGCCCCCTATGGTACCCAGGTGCGGGTGCAAATAGACGACGCCCAGGAAGGCATAGATTACACCCTTGAAAATGAAGACGATCCCAATACCGCAATATCCCAGGAACCGGTACGGGGAAGGGGAGTGGGGCAGTCCATCGAACTGCACAGCCAGCCCCTGACAGAAGATATTGTGCTCAGAATCCGTGCCCAACGGGGCACCAACCCCGCAGAAAACCAACGGCTTGACATCAAGCTGCCCATGAAGCTGATGGCCAACTCCGCAGTGGCGGTCTCCGTGGTGGAAGGTGCTGTTGCCCCCTATCTGGGTGAGCATAGCCTGCGCATCGCAGGGAGCCAGGCAAGTGTCCAATACCAGATATTTGCCCGCCCCATACCGGATATCGACTACCGGCCCAGCGGATTGCCGGAAAATCGGGTTATCACGGTGAAACCCGTGGGTGAACCGCGAGTAACCGTCAAAGCACCTCCCCCCTCCCTGGTGTGGGAGCCGCCCTCCGGCTATACCCCGATAACCGATCCGGTGGTGGGTAACGGTGGCGACTTGGTTATCCCCCTACCGGCCGCGCAGGCCGATCAGGTCTTATTGGTCCGGGCAGACAAACAACATACCCGGCCCAATGCCGCCGCCATACCCTCGTCAGTTCGGCAGGCAACCGCCACGGCCTTACTGGTACGGCCAAACCCAGGCCCGATGCTGGCACTGGTGCTCAACCTGGAGAGCGGCGGCATCAGCGTGGAGAGTGGCGAGCCCGGCGTCTATTACTACCTACGCCACCAGGAAGCGCCGAAGCCGGAGTATCGACGGCCAGCCTATGTGCATAAGCGAGACCCCATCAACCTGGCTTTGAACAAAGGGATTGGAGAATCGGCCACTGGTGGCTTGACCGTGGGCGTGGACCTGTCGATTGCCCGCGACCCCAATCTGTACGACCCGGTAAGTGCGGCCACCAACCCCACAACCACACCGCCGCTTACCCCCGTTGTAGAGGCCAAAGGCCAGCTTAAGGTGGTATCGACCGAAGAGGCCACGCTTTATATTCGAGGCCAAAAAGCGCAAACCGGCATATCCCAACCATTGGATAAGCAGGCACTGGTGCCAGTCATTCCAGAGATTGTTGTGGAGTCAAATGAGGTGGAAACAGGAACACCAGCCCGTTTCACCGTGAAAGCCAGCCAAGTGGGAGAGCGCTACGAATTGCGTCGAACCGGTGGGGCAGAAGGGTCGCCCCAAGACGGCAATGGTAATGACCTAGCCTTCGAAAGCGGAGCTGTGGACACCGACACCCTGTTCACCATGCGAATTACCCGGCCCCAAGCCGGCGGCCTGCCATTGGCCCGGGAGCTGCCAATCCAGATTTGGGTACGGAGAGGTGGATAATGACAGAAACCACCCATCGCATACATCGCCAGGTATTTGAATTATCGGTATCCGACACCGGAGCGGCAAAGCGCATCCAGGGGAATATTTCACGGTTGCAGACCCAAAGTCTGTCTCGGGATATTTGCCGAATATTCGATACCATAGCGGGTGACGACACCGTGCGTATCGACCGCCTGACCGTCGACCTGGGTACCTTGACCAGCGACAACCTGGAAACCGAACTGCGCACAGCACTTCAGCGGGCATTGCCCAAATCCCTGGACCAGGCCCTGACGGAACAGGCCGTCCAGGGGGCGCAACAAAAAAGTGGCCAAGGGTCATCATCCACAAGCGGCTCAGCACGCACACTGATCGAACAGCTGTTAACCCATGGGCACCTCCCCTGGTGGGCCGACCCGACCCAGCGTGACCACCTGACCCGGGCCGCTCAAGCGCTGCTGGAAGCCGGGGCAGACCCGAGGGGGGCTGAAACGCTGCTAAGGCGGCTGCTTACAAACCCCATAGCCGCAGAGCGGGCCGCACGCCACCTGAAGCCAAAAGCCTTGGCCCAGTGGGTAGAACTGCTGTCACCGGGCCGGGGCAGGGAGGCTCGAAATATCATAGGGGGCATGGTTCGCCAGTTGCCTGTGTTGCAACGTCGAGACCAAACGTTGCAACTATGGGTCGCCGTCCTACAAACCGCCGCAAGCGGTAACCCGTCCCGACTTGGCTTCTGGCGGGAAGCAATCACCACGTTGGCGGAAAGCAACGCCCTAGGGTTGGCCGAGCAGCTTGCCGCATTACCCGTCCAAGGCAGTGCCGCCGAACTTATCAAAACGCTGCAATCCGAACTTCCAATGCCCACTAGCCGCGAGGCCGATGAACCTGACCTGCCTTTTGTATCATTACGCCGCAAGTGGCCAGCCGTTTCTGAGCTTCTGGGGTTCCTGGAAAATATCCTTCAGCGCCAGCCGAACAGAGCCGCACTCACCCCGGCTATCAAGGCTTTTTGTGTTGCCTTGGAAGCGCACCAACCAGCAAAGATCATCCCAGCGCTAACACACCTGCTGCAAGGTCTGAAACGCTATCGACTTACCCCCTCAGCTCCACTGGCACAGGCCCTCCACCTCTGGGCGGGGCAAGAGACAAAACTAGACACCAAAGCCTTAACAGCCCTGGCAACAGAACAGGAGCCGAGTACCAAACAGCCCGCACCGTTAAGCCGGGCCGACGACGCCGCTCGGGAAGAAGGCCTCCCCATCATCAACGGGGGCATCATACTATTCTGGCCCTTCCTCAAAACCTTTTTCGCCCGCCTGGAACTGCTGGAAGGCTCGCACTTTTGTAATCCGGCCGCCCAGGAACAGGCGATGGGCCTATTGCACTACTTGGTCACCGGCGAGCTGGAACCACCGGAATACCAGCTCCCATTAATCAAACTGCTGTGCGGCCTGCCACTCAGCGCCCCATGGCAACCCCGTCAACGACCGAATAAAAACGTGCTAGACGAATGCGACGCCCTAATGGATGTCCTGATCGCCCGGGCACCCAACCTGGGCAAGCTGTCCCACGGCGGCCTGCGGGGCAGCTTCCTGCAACGCAAAGGCCTGCTGCATGCAGAAATGGACGGCTGGTTGCTGCGAATAGAGCGAGAAACTTTCGACATCCTACTAGACAGCCTGCCCTGGCCCACCAGTTGGATACGTCTACCCTGGATGTCGACCCCCTTGCAAGTGGAGTGGTAACCATGGAAATGCTATGCGCAAACGCACAAGACCTGGAGCGAGAACTGGATTGGTTCGCCCGGGTACTGGGCACCCGTTTTAAACTCTACTTCGGCGAACCCAGTGAAGTCGGGGATGTGCTGGAGGTCTCCCCACCCAACCTGGATGGAGGTGATTCGGAATACGCCCGCATCGTCACCGACTACAGCCTCACCTTCGCCGAACGGCTGGCACTGATTCTGGCGCTGACCCCCCACATTCGGCCCCAGCTACTGGATGTGTTCTACACCCGCAACCAAACCTTTGACCGCCGCTTCACCGAATTCGGTGGTGTCGCCCGCCCCGACGGCACCTTCCTACCCAGCACGGAGACCCTAGCCTTCATCCTGGGGGGAAACGACCTGGAGCGCCGCTTCCGCCTGCAAACCCTATTCGACCCGGCACACTGCTTTATCCGGGACGGTATTCTCGCACCCAGCCCGGAGAATACCGACCAACCCCTGATGCAGGCCCCCCTATGGATATCCGAAGACGCCCTGGCCCGCCTCACTGGGGGCAGAATACAGCGCCCCAGCTTCGGTGCCCGCTTTCCTGCGCAGTTTATAGAAACCAATTCCAAATGGGACGACCTAGTGCTACATCCCGGTACCCGGGCACAAGTGGATGAAATCGCCACCTGGATCGAACACGGCCCCACCCTGATGAACGAATGGGGCATGGGCACCAAGCTGCGCCCCGGTATCCGCTGTCTGTTTCATGGGCCACCGGGCACTGGCAAAACCATGACCGCCTGCCTGCTGGGGCAGGCCACTGGTCGAGACGTTTACAAACTGGATATCTCTCTAGTGGTCTCCAAATACATCGGCGAGACGGAAAAAAACCTGTCAAGGGTATTCGACCAAGCCCAATCCAAAGGGTGGATTCTGTTTTTTGATGAAGCTGATGCCATCTTCGGAAAGCGGGTAGAGAGCCGGGATGCCCACGACCGCTACGCCAACCAGGAAGTCGCCTTCCTGCTTCAGCGCATCGAAACCTTTGACGGCATCGCCATCCTGGCCTCCAACCTCAAAGACAACATCGACGAAGCCTTTCTGCGGCGTTTTGAAAACATTGTGTACTTTCCCATACCCCGGGCAGAAGAGCGGCAAAAACTTTGGCGTCAGGGCTTCTCACCCAAGGCACGGTTTGCAGAAGATTTGGACTTGGATGCCCTGGCCCGAGAGCACACCCTCTCCGGCGGAGCGGTGATGAATGTGATTCGCTTTGCCTCGTTGCGGGCCATCGCCGACGGCAACCGGCCCATCATCACCCAGGATCTGGTTGCTGGCATTCGTAGAGAGCTTACCAAAGAGGGCAAGGCGGCATGAGTGCGGCCCGACAAAGCGCTGCAAGGGCGCGGGTGGCACCAACATCCCGCCCCCGTAGCCCGGCTCCGGCAGCAGAAAGGCCCAGTCGGGCAGCCAGTCGACAACCACCCTCGGCCGGTCCCGCTGCTCGGCAAGCAGGCGGCGCGTCCACACCGGGCGCTCGCCCGGCCGCCACTGTCACACCGCTGCCAGGCATCGTAGCGCCACCGCCCGTCGCAAGAGGAGCCGCCCCGACCCTCGAAGCGCCTGCACCCGCAGCACCGACAGCTGGAGCGCAAGCAGCTCCAGCAGCAACGGTTGCCCTACTCATGCCAGAGCCACCAAGCGGCCCATCTGCTGCCGACCAAGCCAGGCTGAGGCAGGTTAGCCAAGCCGCCGGTGAATCGGCAAACCAGCAACAGGCCATGCCCCAGCCCAGTGAAAGCGTCGCAGACGCTCGCAGGGCCGTCACCGAACCACAGGAAGAAACCAATGCCCGGGCCGAAGCGGGCCTGGTGGCCGCGTTGGATAGACGTCCCGCCCCCAGCGCCGCAATCACCCAACTTTGTGCGGAAATCCGCCGGGCCATCCGAGAGCGACGGCCACCGGACGAAGACTCCCTCATGCGTACCAATCCGGCGCAAGAAGCCCGCCAGGCCGGTGGCCAGGTTCAGAGCAGCGTCAATAACGACGCCAACAACGTCCGTGCTGGCTACGACCAAATGGACCAAGCGCCGCCGACGACCCCAGGTCAGCAAGGCCAGGCAACAGCATCCCCGCTGTCACGGGTCAACACACCCAGCCCCAACGCCGCCCGGGCCACACCGGATGCCGTCCCCGCCGAGCAGGTCTCACTAAACGGCGACCGCGACGCCAGCGCACAACGCATAGGCGAAGCAGGCATGGATAGCCCCGCCGCCCAACAGGTACAGGGCGGCCCCGTCGCCGAAGCACGGGGAGCCCAGGGTGAGTTAGAACAAATGGCCGCCCAGGACCCCGCCCAGGTGCTGGCAGAACAACAAGCCGCCAGGGCGCAGGCCCGAGCCGACATGAGCACTCTGGAGCGCCAGGCCCTGGCCGCTATGCAGGCAGGCAGAAGCACTGCCGTCACCCAACAGACTGAGGCCACCGGTCAGGTGGAACTGTCCGAAGAGCAACAGCGCCAACAAGCCTCCACCCTGGCACGTAATACCTTCCAAAGCGCCTCAACCCAGGTTGAGGTACTTCTGGAGCCGCTGCCCCGAATCGCCATGGCCATGTGGGACACTGGCCTGGAACTGCTGTCTACCGATTTTGAAGATGAACTGGGCCGGGTCGAGCGCTGGAAGCGGGAGCGCTACGACCAAATCGGCGGCTCAGTCCTGGAACTATGGGACGAATGGACCGGCATGCCGGACTGGGTTACCGACCTCTACGACCGGGCAGAGCGGGAATTCGGCGACGGGGTCTGTGCACTGTTAACACGGATCTCCGAGCGAGTGAACGGCGTGGTGGCCGCCTGTGAGGTCATCGTCGCCCAAGCCAATCGAGACATCGCCGCCATCTTCACCGCACTGCCGGGCAACCTACAAGAATGGGCGCAAGCCCAGCAGGCTCAATTCCAGGAGCAACTTGACGGGCTGAGCGAGCGAGTCACCAGCGCTCGGGACGACCTCACCAACGACCTGGCAGATAGAGGCCGTGGTGCCGTTCAGGAAGTCCGGGAACGCATCCATGAGCTCCGATTGGCCGCAGGTGGCTTGCTTGGGCGAATCCAAGCGGCAATCGCTCAATTTTTGGAAGACCCCGCACGCTTTATCATCAATGGCTTGTTGGAACTGGTGGGCATTGCCGCCAATGCCTTTTGGGCACTGGTGAATAAGATTGGCTCGGTAATCTCAGACATCGCCGACGACCCCTTGGGCTTCGCCAACAACCTGGCCCGAGCCATCGGCCAGGGCTTCCAACGTTTCTTCGACAACTTCGGCACCCACATGCTCGGAGGCTTCTTCGACTGGCTATTCTCCGGCCTCGGGGCAGTAGGCGTCAACATCCCCAACGATTTCTCACCCTCCAGTATCATCACCTTCTTCATGGAACTCATGGGCATCACCTGGGACCGCATCCGGGCACTGCTGGTGCGTCTGCTTGGCGAGCGCAACATGGAACTCATCGAGCAAGCCTATGAACTGATATCCAACCTCATCGCCATGGGGCCGGGTGGTCTGTTTGAAATGATCAAAGAACGCTTCAACCCTCGAGAAATGATCCAGCAAGTCATCCAGGCAGGCGTCGAATTCCTAGTGGAAACCCTCATCACCCGAGTCAGCGCAAGGCTGATCATGATGTTCAACCCCGCAGGCATCATCATCCAAGCCATCGAAGTCATCTACCGCATACTGGAATGGATCTTCAACAACGCCGCACGGATCTTCAGTCTGGTGGAAACCATCGTCAACGGAGCCGCCGCACTCATCGCCGGTAACACCGCAGGCATGGCCATCGCGGTAGAAGGAGCGCTGGTCAGACTCATTGCCCCGGTCATCGACTTCCTGGCGGGCTTTATGGGGCTGGGTAACCTGCCGGACCGTATTGCCGACACCATTCGGGGTTTCCAGGACTGGCTGTGGGGTATTATCGAGCGGGTGATTCGGGTGTTGGCAGATCGGGCTCGGGCGCTTATGGAGAGCGCCTCCGCCTTTGCTAGTGAAACATCCGACAGCGTACGGGGCTGGTGGCAGCAACGGGTCGGCTTCCGGGGCGAAGATGGCGAAAACCACAACTTGTACTTTAGGGGGGACGGTCCGCAAGCTGAACTGATGGTAGCCTCTACACCGCAAACATTCTATTCTTGGTTAACAGGCCTGAATCCGGATGACGATACGGATAAAAATGAGGCGTTACGCTTATATCGTACCCTGAATGAAGAACAGCGGAATAGTAGCACCGGAAGCAGCGGTTCCAGTGCTCGTCGGGGTTCATCTGGTAGTAGAGCACCGAACAGCGACCGTATATCGCAATTAACCAACCAATTGTCAACGGTATCCGCTAGACTGATGGGAGGAGCCGGTGTGCCTGCCCCTGAGTATGGTGGTCTCACCGCAGGTGGATTTGGCACATCCGCTGTGGTCAATAACCTTAACTCCAATATTCCACCGGGTAGCGGCCCCAGCGTCAGCAATGCCCATTGGGAAAAACTGCGACTGCGTAAAGATGGTCGCCCGGATGGGCGAACCTACTACATACGCGGCCACCTGCTTAACGATAATATCGGCGGACCCGGTCACTCCTGGGCAAACCTTACGCCCATTACTCAACGAGCCAACAACCCCAACATGCTGAACAACTTCGAGCGTCCGGTTAAAACCGCTGTTCGTGCGGGCAAGCAAGTAAACTTCGGAGTCAGAGCGGTTTATGGGCATTCGCTCAACCGTACCCTGTTGAGTCAGATACAAAGCTTCGGTGACCCTTTGCCTCATATACTCACGGTTAGAGAGCTGATCATACGTGCCGAGCAATACTTACCAAGGCAGCTAAATTGTACCGCCACAGAAGTAGGCGGCAGTACCATCGCCAACTACAGAGTGGATAACACCATAGAGGAAAGTAGCCTGGATGACTATGCCGTTTCCGGGGCGGGGTACAATGCCAACGCCGAATATAATGACTTGGTCAATGCGGCACAGGCAACCGGCGGTAACGTTACTTGGACCGATTTCCAGCGTGGCAAAACGGGGCGAATCAACTACCTAGATTCTGTCCGTGCCGGATTCCGTGCGGAGATTCAATCCATCATACAAGGACTCTGGAACGGGCGCAGAGGAGAACGCATATACCAGGGAGAATTGGAAAGTATTCGGCGTGTTACCAGTGTGATGACCTGGCCTGCCTTTAGGGGGAGCCGCGTGGCCTATCAGACAGGTACAACCGCGCCCATTACTGCGGCACAGCACACACAACTGCGAGCAGCCTTTGATGCCAAAATGACGGCCTTACGCCCACCTCCATCAACGGACTAACAGCATGATCTGGAAAGACAACACAACAGCCAAACACTACCTCATACCGGAAAGCGCCATACTGGTAGCAGGCCCCCTGAAACTCACCACACCCAACGGCAAAAGCCGCTATGTAGAGCCTGACGCCGTTCAGCCATTCGAGATCTCCAAAGAAAACGCCAGGGAATGGCTACTGCAACAAACCGGCGACGTGCTAGAAAAAGCCAGGCACTCCATCACAGCCACCATCGAAGAAAAGTTGCAAAAAATGCGAGAAGACATGGCTGAGCAGGCCTACGCACAGGCGCAAACACAAACAGCACAAGCCTCCGAGCATGCCGAAGAATGGAAAGACTTTCTCCAACAACTGGCCGAACGTTTCGGGCAACAAGGCGACGACACAGCGGCCGCAGCCGCCCGGGGAGCCCAAACACTCTTCACTGAACTCTTCGACATCATCGTAGATGCCGCGAGCACAAACAGCGAACGCCAACAACACAGCAAAAACTCAGCCAAAAACCTGGAAGATATACTGGCCGAACTGGGAGCCTCCACCGAAGGATTCATCGCCGAACTGCCTGAAAACATCGCAGAACTCCTAGAAAAACTCAATAACGAAGAACAAACCACACAACTGGCAGATCAACTGGAACAACTCGCAGTCAAAATAAAAGAAAACGCAGAAAAAGCCTCCGGGCAACTGCAACAGGCGGCAGAAAAACTGCGGCGGCGGGCGACCCGTCCAACCCCGGGTGGCAGCGCGACCTGATTGTCTCCTATATCAAACTGGACCAATTGGCACCGGCTGCCTTGCCAATGGCGGATGGTGTCCGTTATCTGGAGCAGGCGTTGGCTATCGCCCGCTCCCTGCAGTCAGAAAATCGTCTGACCGCTCAACAACAGGTTCTTTCACAAACAGTTAATCAAACCGAAAATCGTTTGTTCGTCATCTTACTCTCAATCGACTAATGCATAGAACAACCTGATTACCCACAATTCTCAGCTATTCTCCCGCCACAAACTATAATTTAAGTAAGCGGAAAAAATGGAGGCAGAACAATGAGTAAGAATCAAGTTCAGTTTCAATCCGGCTATAGCTTGTTAGCGCTGTTTCATGAGTATGGCACTGAAGGTCAATGCAGACAGTCTCTTTTTAACTGGAAATGGCCAGATGGTTTTATATGTCCGGATTGTGGTTCCAGCCGTTATTGCTCGTTAAAAAGCCGTCATATCTACCAATGTAACCACTGTCACCACCAGACTTCTGTGATGAGTGGCACTATCTTTGCCAATACAAACCTGCCTTTAACTAAATGGTTTCTGGCAATCCACCTTATAACACAGTCAAAAACTGGGCTGTCGGCATTAGCGCTAAAGCGGCAAATTGGTGTGTCATACAATACGGCTTGGAGTATGAAGCAAAAAATCATGCAAGTTATGAAAGAGCGTGATGACAGCCGCCCACTTTCAGGGACCATTCAATTAGATGATGTTTACTGGGGTGGAGAGCGGCATGGTGGTTCAAGAGGTAGGGGCTCAGAGAATAAAATACCGTATGTTACTGCGGTTTCAACCAATGAGGAGGGACATCCTATTGCAATGAGTATGACCGTCATCAAAGGTTTCAGGCTCACCGAAATATCCCAGTGGGCACAACAGCATTTGCAGCCTGGTAGTCATGTTGTTTCTGACGGTTTAGCCTGTTTTTCTGCTGTAAAAGATGCGGGTTGTGTACATGAAAGTATTGTGACTGGAGGTGGATACCAAAGCGTTACAAAAGAAGAATTCACATGGGTAAATACCATGATAGGTAATGTTAAAAATGCAGTGATAGGGACTTATCATGCTGTTGGGGCAAAACATTTGTCCCGTTATCTTGCTGAGTTTTGCTATCGGTTTAATCGTAGGTTTCAGCTTGAAGATATGCTACCGAGGTTTGTATATGTTGCTTTACGAACTCCGCCAATGCCAAGTAGGTTGCTGAAACTGGCTGAGAGTTATGGGTAATCAGGTTTATCTATGTCCCGGCGGGTACGTTCAATTTTGGCTCTGATCAACAGGAGGATAGAGAGGCACATGAAGATGAAACACCTCAGCATGCACTGATGTTGCCGCAATACTACATGGCACGTTACCCCGTGAGCGTGGCCCAATTTCGTCATTTTGTGAA
>Ga0316202_10000891_pt1 | contig 26932 bp, 19 predicted proteins | sample 3monrhotite_MG_FD_204934 | JGI IMG/M metagenome (GOLD analysis project Ga0316202, IMG submission 204934) | Microbial mat bacterial communities from mineral coupon in-situ incubated in ocean water Damariscotta River, Maine, United States -... | ecosystem: Environmental > Aquatic > Marine >... | reverse complement strand
GACCCAAGCAGCAACGGTGCCTTTAGTCGGTAAGGTTAAGTTTGGTGAAATTAAAAAAGAGCCGCTGATGAAGTTTTGGTTAGATACTATTGCCGAACATCAATTAAATATTAATGAGCAAGAAACCCTAACAGCTATAACAATTGAGGGTGGCTTAAAAAGGGTTAAAACAACCAATGCCGAATATCTTGCCAAACGCGTATTACTCGCCATCGGTCGAAGAGGCAGTCCTAGAAAGCTTAATATTCAAGGCGAGGAGCTACCCAAGGTTGTGTACCGATTATCAGACCCAGATGAATATAGAAACAAGCAGGTTGTTGTAGTTGGTGGTGGTGATAGTGCCATTGAAGCAGCCTGTAGTATTGCAGAGCTCAATGCGACTGATGGTTCTCCTCCTAAGGTTTCATTATCCTATCGTAAAGATAGCTTTTCTCGAGCAAAAGCAAAGAATAGACTGCGTTTAGAGTCCCTTCAGGAGCAAGGAAAATTAGCCATACTATTCAATTCATCTCCGACTAAGATAACGGTAAAAGCTGTAACTATAGAGCAACAGCATGAATCAATTGAAATGCCAAATGATGCTATGATCATTTGTGCTGGAGGTATATTACCAACTGGTTTGTTGAAGGAAATAGGTGTTAAGGTTGAGGTGAAATACGGTGAGGAGTAATTTAGTTATTCAGTTATGCTGTATTGCGCTAATACTTGTTACGCTGCCACACTTTGCCGAGCAAAAAAATACAAGCGAAACAATCCCTGTATCGATCAAGCGCTTAATCCTGGTTGGCAAACAACAACAGGCCATCAAGGAATTGCGACTCCTCGCAAATCAAGGACACAGTTTAGCGCAGTATCAGTTGGCCCAGTTATTACTCAATCCAAAACAGAAATTATCTAAAAGCCAAATCAAGGCACATTATATTGAGGCGGAACAAGCACTTAAACTTGCTTCAAATACTAATTCTAAAGCGGCCTATTTGCTTGGCAATATGTATCGCCGGGGCTCTAAGTTTAAAAAAAATATTCAACAAGCAAAGCTTTATTACAAAAAAGCAGCTAAACTCGGCGAGCAAAGGGCAGAAAAAAGTCTTGCTCAGCTTGAGTCTCAATCAGCGAAACAATCAACTCGAAATCAAAACCTCAAATTACTAATAACAGAAGGTAAATTAGCCGAGCTAAAGCAACTCCATAGCCAAGGCCATTCTCTTAGCGCTACGATTAATAATGTGCCATTACTAAATATTGCCATTCAGAAAAAACAACAGTCTATTATTGAATGGTTAATCAGCTTAAAGCCGAACCTTAATCAAAGAGGCAACAATGGCAACACAGCATTTCACGAAGCCGCAAAGCTAGGTAACCTAAAAACACTCATTCAATTACAACAACGCAACATCAATATAGATCAAACCAATAACCTTGGCCAAACAGCATTAATGCTAGCACTACAGTCTGAACATAAAGACGCAGCACAGTGGCTCATTAACAGGGGCGCTGAGCTCAGTCTAAAAGATAAAAGTAACCGTTCTATTTCTAGATACATGGCTAATCTAGGCTTACGAATAAACGATGCTCAAAATACTGACCAAAAGCAGTTTGATAACAAAATAATCAGTCATCAAATTAATGCCATCAAATTATTGAGCAAATCTAATCAGAGCCCTTATTATAATTGGCCAACAATTAATATCGCCACCGCTCAGGGTAAGTTGAATGTATTTAGTTACCTATTATCAAAGCAGCATGGACTTTGGGACAAGAACCCAAATGGTGACTACCCGTTAATTCTAGCACTAAGAAATGATCATCATAAAATTGTTGAATTAATTATCAACACTGGCCTTCAAACCAATACCTTATCAGATCATAACTATGCACAGTTACTGCACCTATCAATTCAAAAAAATCATACCAACCTAGTTAAGAAACTGCTAAGTCAGGTTAGCCTTAAAAAACGAAATGTATATATTGAGCAAGAGATAGCAACTGCAATTAAAGATTCATCTAATCATGTTGTTGATTACTTACTCACTCAGTATAAACAGAGCCTACCTGGCAAGTTGTTATTGATAGCAGTAAAAGCAAATAACTTTCATGTTGCAAGTAAATTATTATCCATAGGCATTGCTACAGATAGCCAAGATACCTCGGGTAAGACTAGCCTAATGATCGCGGCTAAAAACAAGCATATGAGCCTGATAAATCTAGTCTTGGATAATAAAGCGGATATTGAACAAAAAGACAATCAAGGACTCAATGCCCTTATGTGGTCAGCCAAAGTTAATTGCGCTCCCTGTATCAGGCGACTACAACAAGCAGGTGCTGACCTTGAGAGCACATCTAAGTTAGGAAATTCAGCACTATCGATTGCTGCCAATAACTCGCCGGATGCATTGTCTCAGTTATTAAAATTTAACTTGGACGTCGGTTTTAGAAATAATCAAAGCCAAACACCTCTGATGATAGCGGTGATAAACAAGTGCTATGACTGTGTAGAGCGATTAGTTGATGCGGGTGCAAACCCAAGAAGAAAGAATAGCCTTGGACAAAACAGTTACGACCTTTCAGCTCAAGATATAAAGTTACTTGAACTGCTTGAGCGGGGTTGATTAGCTTTCTAGGTCTATGTGGATTGAATAGTAGTATGAAATTTATATCAAAAAAAACCGCTCTAGAAATCTAGAACGGTGAGTTTTTATTATTAGTTATTATTATTTAATTACTGGTCGTTGATGCGCCACGCCTTGGTGACAATCAACACAGGTCTTATCTTTTTCTTTCCACAATTCTGGATTATGATTTAAAACGACCCGCTTAGGTTGTAAAGAAGTGTCCCATTGAGAAGGTTCATGACATGTCTTACACATTTGAGAGTCAACCGCTTTAAGCTTTTCATAAGCGCTTTGGGCTAACTCATTTCTGTGCTGCTCAAAGTTCTCCATGTTGTAGGTTCCAACCGCCATATGATAAACATCACCTAAGGCAATAATCTTAGTTTTTAGCTTCGGAATAAAATCGGTCGGAACATGACAGTCTGCACAATCCGCCTGAATACCTTTTCTATTCTTAAAATGAACAGATTGCTCATACTCCTCAACAATGGTATCCATGCCAATGTGGCATCCATAGCAAACATCATTTTGATTGGATAGATAAAAGGCGCCATTGACTCCTAAGACACCAAACACACCAACCATAACGGCTAAAAATGCACCTATTGGTATTCCTAACAACCACTTAGACTTAGATGGAGACCAAAGTCGTTGCCAGAGGCTTTTTTCACTCATTCGTATCACCTCGTTAGGTAAATGAGCCCACTAAAAAGTAGGCTCTTACCTGTTAATGGCTAGTTAGAATAACGCTTCTTAAATTCAGCTTGGGCCTTTTTACGAGCGGCCTTCACGTCATCAGGCTCTTGACCGGAGAACCATAGGTGCTCTGGACTTTTAAGCACTTTATCAAGCGCTGCCTTTAGTCTTGCTGCTACTTCGGGCTTGCCATCATGTTCGGCTTTTTCAATGTACTCGCTAAACTCAGGAATCAACTCCATATAGAAGCGTTCTGCAACTTCATACATTCCATGCCACTGAGTATAGTCTGGCGCCATCATTGCGGCTCCGTGACGTGCACGACGACCTTCATGATGCCATAAGTAGAACCAAGTCCATTCAATTTTCTCGTCAAAGGCAATAGGTGTAGTCATGCCTTCTTTCTTAAGAATGTCCATCAAACTCTTACCAGGACGAGCGAACTTATCATTGTAAAGCTCAACAAGATTATCAAACTGCTGATAGAAGTTATCGATCATAGACTTGGTATGACAGGCCGAGCAGACTGAATTCATATCTTTACGTCTTTGCTGCCAAGACTTAACCTTCTTGCCTTGCTTAATCGCTTTGGCATCAATCTTTTCAGATATCGCTGGGCGTAAAGTCCAAGATATACGAGCACCAACATCATGGGTTACTGGTAAATCTTTAGTCGCTGACATATGGCAGGTAGCACAGGTTGGTGCTGCGTCATAATCTTCACCAACAATCCACTTAGATGAATCCATATTCATGCGATCGACATTGGCTTGGAAATTAATTCCGTGCTTTGACTCTTCATAAACTTCTTTCTGAGGATGGTCTGGACCTAAGTGACATTTGCCGCATGCTTCTGGGCGTCGGGCCTGAACCATTGAGAACTCATGGCGCTGGTGACACGCAGTACAGGCACCTATTGAGCCATCAGGGTTAATGCGTCCAATACCGGTGTTTGGCCAAGTTGCCGGATCAAGGTCACCATTTGGTAAGACCTTCACTTCCGAGCCATGGCACTGCCAACACCCATTAACTGCTACTGGAGATTCGCCATTCATGGTAAGCGCACCCTCAACAACCTCAGCAAGCATGTTATCGAGTGAGCCCATAATCTGGCCAGCTTTAGCATGGTGGCTCTTTGCAAATTCATCGACTTCACTATTATGGCAACCAGCACAATCCTTGGGTGAAACAATGACTGCAATACTTTGGCCTTCGTGCTTTATGGCATCAGCATCGGTCGGATCAGCCTTATGACATTCGTAGCAGCCTACATTTGCACCATAATGCTTAGAACGTCCCCATTGGTTGTAGAGGCTAACATTCTTTTCTTTGTGGCAAGCCGCACATTCTTGGCTTTCAGCACTTAAGCTTTTAAACGGCTTAAGCATGAGCGCATTTGATTCAGCACTAGCAACTGCAGGTATACATAGAATTAAAAATGCTATGGCGGTTGCTATTGATTTGCTAATTATTTTCATAATCTTGTTCCTTGTAGTGAGGTCAATAGACTGGCGGGATTCTACTCAATGACAAGTGCTATATATGTTATTGATTACAAGTATTTTATAGATTGAACCTATATTACATAGGAACGCAGGCTATGCTTATACATTTACCAGTGGGACGATTGTACGGGGGTAAAACAAGCTATTAGTTGATCAGGATCAATACTATTTTTTATTAGATTTACCTAATGTTGGAATGTTCTAGAGTGGTGGTTTTGTATACTTTTAGTCTTTTAATATGCTTTGATACAACTTCATCTGAATAGACTAAATCTTGTCTCATTATGACTGCACAGCTGACTATTGATCTAAAGTACCATTTTTTCACATCTGTTTCTGCTCCATGATGGCAACATCGATACATATATAGAGAGTTATGATGTCCAACTGGATAAAATTTAGCAGTATATTAATGCTCACATTAGTGAGCTTAACTGCACAAAACACATCTGCAGCAGTCATCGCTTTGGATGACTTTGCGAAAAATCCAGGTGAATTATCAGCCAGTCTTTTTCAACCTGAAAAGCCATCTCAATCGCTCGTTGTCTTGCTGCATGGTTGCGCTCAAAATGCACTGGTTTTAGCTGAGCAAACGGGGTTATTAGAAGCTGCCAAGATAAAAGGCTTCTATTTACTAATGCCGCAGCAGAGCAAAACAAATAATGTGCAACTTTGCTTTAACTGGTTCTCAAAGACAGACCAGGCTGGCGAACAGGGTGAAGCTGCCTCGATCATGGCGATGATTGAATCGGTAACACAGGAATATAATATAGCGAATACCTATCTAGCCGGTCTATCGGCTGGTGGAGCTATGGCATCAGGGTTAGCCGCTGAAAATCCAGATAAGTTTCATTCCTTGGCAATTATTGCTGGGGTTGCATATCCCTGTGCCGATGATCTAGTTAAAGCCATATCATGTATGAAAAATGGTATGGGTGAACCCGTATCAAAATCAGCTAAAAAATTGTTAGCAAGCCATACAGAGAAAACAGTATGGCCCAATCTGACTGTAATTACTGGCGCTAAAGATACAATCGTAAATCCAAAAAATTCAGAGCATCTAGCCGAACAATGGCGACTTATTATTGCTGCAACAGAAACAGCCACAGAGCAACTTGATGGCGCAAAGATACAAACACATAGTAATAGCAAACAATCGGTCCAACTGATAGAAGTTGAGGGTATGGGGCATGGCTGGCCAGTAAACCCCGAGCAAACGTTCGGTGGTTCAACCGCATTATTTTTGCCTACTACCGTAATCAGCGCAACCAATTATTTAGTTAATTTATGGGCATTGTAGGCAATAAAAATATCTTAATTACGACATCTACTACTATCGTACAGATTATTTTTTATAAAAAATAAGATAAAGTTTTTAAAACTTTAAAAAAGTAAATAACAAAACAGGGTAATAACATGCAAAAAAATCGTGTCAAACTAACAAGTCTTGCTTTCGCAGTCTCAAGTATATTATTGAGCAATACTGCCTTGGCAGCCGAGTCAGATGATGATTCAGCTGAAAATGAAGGCCTTAGGGTCATTCAAGTAACGGCTCGTAAACACTCTGAGAACATTCAAGAGGTTCCAATCGCGGTTACTTCGGTAAGCGCTTCTGATCTTGCAGAAGCGGGTATATCTGTATTAACAGAAGTACAGCAGTTCTCTCCTAATACAACCTTACAAACTAGTCGTGGCACGAACTCGACACTAACTGCCTTTATCCGCGGTGTTGGTCAACAGGACCCTCTATGGGGCTATGAACCTGGTGTTGGTATCTATGTTGATGATGTCTACATGGCAAGACCACAGGGTGCAGTGCTTGATTTACTCGATGTCTCTCGTATTGAAGTACTTCGTGGCCCTCAGGGTACCTTGTACGGCAAAAACACCATTGGTGGTGCAATAAAATATGTCACCAAGGAAATGTCTGGTGAGACTGAGTTTAATATTGAAGCCACTGTAGGCACCTACAGTGAGAAAAACTTAAAGGTTACTGGTCAAGTACCGGTAATAGAAGACACCCTGTATATTGGTTTCGGTCATGCCGAATTAAACCGCGGTGGTTTTGGTGAATTTCTTGAGATTGCCCCAAGCGTAGGTCCTCAAGATAAAGAAAACTACAACAAAGACTTATCTGCGAGTCGTTTAACCGTTGAATACCATGCATCTGAAGATGTCTTTATGAGATTTGCTTGGGATCAAACAACGGATACCTCAAATGCAAAGGGTGGCTATCGCTTGCTACCTAGTATTTTAGTTAATGCTCCAGTACCAGATAGCGTTTACGACTCCTATACCAGCATGCCAACAGATAACCTTGTTGAGGTTGAAGGTATGAGCTTCATGGTTAACTGGGATATCTCGGATGATATGTCACTTAAGTACATTGGCGCATCGAGAGAGAGTTATTCTGATACCAATATTGATTTTGATAACACGCCGCTTGATGTGTTTGACGTACCCGCTTTTTATGACGATGAAAATACCAGCCATGAAGTGCAAATGAACTACTCAGGCGACAGCTACAAGATTGTTGGTGGTGTTTATTACTATGATGGCGAATCATGCGGTCATTTCGATGCTATTTTAGGTTTCCTAGGTAGAGCTGCTTTTGGAGTTCCTGGCCTAACACGTGAAGTGACTGGTTGTAATAACAGCAACAGCACTGCGGCCTATGTTCAAGGTAGTTTCGATATAACAGATGATTTATCGCTAACAGTGGGTGCTCGATATACTGATGAAGAAAAGTCGGCCTATGTTAATAACGGCTTGGCATTCTCAAATGTTTACCCTAGAGATGGTTGGATAGATGGCTATACTCGTGGCTCTGTTGCTTTCCCTCAGGTGCTAGGTACTGACACCGATGGTGATGGCATTCTAGATGCGCCAGCAACTGATAACTGGGACCGTGTGTCTCCACGCATAGGTGTAGAGTATCAGATGGATGCTGACACAATGATATTTGCTAGTTACTCTGAAGGTTTTAAGTCGGGTACATTCAACCCAAGAGCAACAGTTAACGAGAGTAGCGCAAATCCGGAAGTGGTTGATTCAATTGAAGTAGGAATTAAGAAGGACTGGGATAACTCGTTAAGAACCAATGTCACATTGTTCTCGATAGAGCATACGGATCGACAGTATATTACTGTGACGCCTGATCCAAATGATGCCACGGTCTTGAATCAAAACCTAGGCAACATCAAAGGCTCAACGATTAAAGGGCTTGAAGCGGAAGTAACCTATGCTGCAACTGAGAATCTGACCTTCGATCTTGCGGTCGGATTGCTAGACGGAAAAATTGAAGATGATCCAATAGTTGTAACACCATTGATTGGTCTTTCAAATACACCTGAATTCACAATGAACATTAACATGAACTATGTCATTGATACGGATATGGGCTACGTTATTTTGAATGCTAACTACTACCACCGTGATGATTACATCTTGTTCGAAGATAGCGACATGCTTAGTCAAGACTCGTACGGCATTGTGAACCTAGGCGCAACCTGGGAAAGCGAAGAAGGTAACTGGTACGGTTCTGTGCATCTGAAGAACGTTGGTGGTAAAGAGTACATGGTTGGCGGTTATAACTTCGTTGGCGTCGATGCAAACGGTAACTTCCTGCCTGGACTTGGTGGAGACACTACATTAATTGCTTACTATGGAAACCCCCGTACTGCTCATTTTAGTGTTGGTTATCGCTTCTGATAATTAATTTAAATTGAGTTTTTTAAAAAGAGCTGGTGTTATCCGGCTCTTTTTTTTACCATAAAAAAGTAACGTATTATAAAGGTAACTATTATGAATGGAGCGACAGTTGCGATAGCGGATGATCATCCGTTATTCCGCACCGCTTTAAAACAGGCTGTTAACCAATGCATGCAAGATGTCGATATCTTGGAAGCAGAAAATGTAGCCGATCTATTGGTTATCATCGATCAAAATCCGCAACTTGAGTTAGTATTTCTAGATCTACATATGCCTGGCAACGATGGCTTTACGGCATTATCTCAACTTCAAAACCACCATCCTGATATTCTGGTGGTTATGGTTTCATCCGATGATGCGCCTGAAATAATGCAAAAGGCTATCGACTTTGGTGCCGTTGCATTTATTCCAAAGTCAGCCGATCTTAGCCGTATCTCAACAGCCATTGAGCAAGTACTTGAGGGTGAAATTTGGTTGCCAGAAGATATGCCAACCAGTGTTTCTGATGACAAGGATAAAAACAAGGCGTTGGCACAACAATTGGCGCAACTAACACCACAGCAATATGTGGTGTTATCTCTCATCGCCGATGGTCAGTTAAATAAGCAAATCGCATACGACTTGAATATTAAAGAAACAACGGTGAAAAAGCATGTCTCAGCTATTCTTGAAAAACTAAATGTTACCAATCGGACTATGGCCGGGATGATGTTTCAAAAGCTTAAACTCAACTAAATCTAGCCATGTTGACCAAGTAATTGCCTAATTAATTTCTTCAAAGCCAAGGCCTTAATAGGTTTCTTAATAAAGCTAAATTGAGCATCACTTACATGCTCTCTAACCATTTCAGATGAGTCTACTGAGCAGACTACGCAGGGAATGGGTTTATTCAGTTGCTGAATAATATCCTCTGAAAGCAAGACCCCATTATCGCCATTATCAAGATGGTAATCAGCAATGATCACATCTGGCACAGAACCGTTGTTATGCCAATATTCAGTCCAATCTTCTCTATTACCTATGGCTATAACATTTTTGGTCCAACGTGATATTTGTTGTGTTAAGGCAGTTAATAGCAGACTATCATTATCAATGATCAGTATCGTTAACTTACTAAATTCACCGCTTGTCTTTTCACTTGCTTCATCAGTTGTAATGATTCGGGACTGCTCAAGTGCTTGAACTTGCTGATTTGAGAGTCGAGCAAGCTCAATGCTAAATATAGAGCCCCTATTTGGCTCTGACTGAAGGCTGAGTGTATGTCCTAAAAGCTTTGCAATTCGATCTGAAATTGCCAGACCTAAACCAAGACCAGGCTTATCATGGTTTTGCTTGAGTCGTTCAAACTCTTTGAAAATTAATGTCTGCTTATCTGCTGGAATTCCAGGTCCATCATCCCAAACTTGAATACATAGGCCATTTACTGACCGCTTTACACCCAGTAAAACACGGGGGTTATCTGAACCACCTAATGGTGCATAATGAATTGCATTGGAAAGAAAGTTCTGCACTACTCGTCGTAGTAAGCGTTTATCTGTATTGACCCAACAACTTGATTTCTGACTGTGAAAATCGATATTCTGCTGTTTCGCAAGTAACTTAAATTCATTCGTTAATGGCTCAAGAACCTCACTTAAACAAAAAGTCTCAATATTTGCCATTTCCGTGGTGGCTTCTAATTTTGAAATCTCTACCAAATCAGAAATCAAAACCTCAACCACAGACAAAGAGTCTTGAATGTATTTTGCTGTTTGCTCAGAGTCCGTTCCCTTGACTTGTTTTTTGAGCATATCCGTAAACAAAGCTAAGGCATTAAAGGGTTGCATCAGATCATGACTGGCCGCAGCCAAAAATCGACTTTTGCTTTTATTAGCCGCTTCAGCCTCAGCCTTGGCTTTCGTTAATTCCTGGGTACGTTCTGTGACTTTTTGTTCTAAATTCTCATTCGCCTGTTGTAACGCCTTTTCAGATTCGATGTGTTTAGTAATATCGTAAAAGGTACTAACAAAGCCACCACCGGGCATCGCCTGGCCACGGATTTCAACAACCACACCATTTGGCAGTACGCGTTGAAAGTAATGACTGCGGCCGGCACGCATGTGATCGATTCGCTTTTGAATCATTTCGCCAATATTGTCACCTTCAAGAAATTTTCGATTGGCATTAAACTCTATCAATTCAGCAATGGGCATACCCGCCTTTATCATTCCATCAGGATATTCCAACAGTTCTATATAGCGTTGATTCCAAGCCACCAATCTCATATCTGAATCAACGACACTAATACCTTGTTCTATGGTTTCGACACCAGACTGTAATAATTCTCGGTTGAATTCAAATAGTTGGTTAGCTTCATCAACAATATTCGCTACGTCTTCAAGCGGTACATTAAATTGACTGTCACTGGAGGCTGCATTCATTACTAAACGCGTTGACGCCGTACCAAGAACCGATACCAGTCGTTTCTGAGCAAATTCAATTTGTTCTTGGCTGGCTTTATCTTCAGCGCCTTTAACAAAAGGCTGCTTGAGAAATTCTTCTGCAGTATCGTGATTAACAAAACGATTGAGTAGATTAAATAAATCCTTTGAAGTCAGCACATAATGGTGGGCGCTGGGTTGTTTCTTTAAAAAGATTTCAGCCTGAATCTTTTCACCTACACTGCGTCGGCTATTAAGCGAAATAATAATAAAACAGCTGGCATTAGCAAACAGACTAATGAAAATCCCATGACTGGTTGTATCTAAAAAGGTTATGCCAAATAATTCTGTTGGCCTTAGCCAACTTATGGAAAACAACCCTTCTTGCATTAAACTCGCTTCCGGCCAGATGGTTGGAATTGTCAAGGTATAAAACCAAGTGATACTTCCAACAACCAAGCCGTAAACAGCGCCATTTGAGGTCGCTGAGCGCCAATAGAGTGCACCGATGACAGCTGGTGCGCATTGCGCTAGCAATACCAGGGAAAGTACGCCAATGGCCGACAGATGACTCTGTTGGCTCACTAATCGCTCAAACAGCAAAGCGAGTAGCATAATGCCAGCGATTGATATCCGACGGGCATTCAGTAGTTGTGTCGAGAATTGTAAATTGGCGCCCTGTGTAGTTGCTTTAGAGCGCAATAATATAGGCGTTAAGATCTCAGTTGAAAACATGGTTGAAAGAACAATAACAGCAACAATCACCATCGTAGTTGCAGCGGCTAAACCGCCAATATAGACAAAAATACTCAACCATTGTTGTTGCAGAAATAATGGAATAGTGAGAATAAATGTGTCGGCATTAACGCTGCCGCCTGGGAAAGTGATTTGACCGGCCATAGCTATTGGCAACACAAAAATGTTAATCAAAATAAGATACAGAGGATACATCCATCGAGCTTTTCGTAACTGTTGCTCTGTTTTATTCTCGATAACCATGATGTGAAATAACTGCGGGGTTATAAAAATAGTTAAAAAGCCCAGCATGACTTGGGCCATAGACATATAAAAACTACTGCCTACTGCTGCCTGCTTAGGTAATTCAGCGTGTTTCTGTATTAAATCGCCGAAACCATCAAAGGCAATAAAGCTAACAAATATACCTATTGCCGTAATGGCTAAGAGTTTGAGTATCGAACTAAAAGCAATGGCAAACACAAGACCTTGGTTTTGCTTGGTCGCAACCACATTCCTTGCGCCAAATAATATGCTAAACACTGATAACACAATCGCAACCACGAGTATGGTGTTCATTCCCGAAGGATAGCTACTGGTGACCAAATCAAAGCTTTGACTAATGGCACGCAATTGCAGCGCGATATAGGGAATGGTTCCCACCAGCGCTATAACCGTCACAAGGGCCGCAATACGAGGCGCCTTATCATATCGACAGGCAATGAAATCCGCGATAGAGGTCAGGTTTTGTTGTTTACTAATGCGCAACATTTTTAACAACATTGGCCAACCAAGAACGAAACAGCTTATGGTACCAATATAGATGTGTGCGAGCCATTCACCTGTAACAGCGGCTTGACCAATGATTCCGTAAAATGCCCAAGAGGTACAACTTACAGCAATACTTAGGCTGTAAATCCAGGCATTATTCTGCCAGAAGCTTTGGGTTTGCTTTTGCCCCCAATAGGCAACAAAGAACAATGCCATTAAATAGACTAATGACAGAACACTTATGATCCAAATATCGATGGATATCCAAGTAAACAACTATTTTCCTCACGATTATTAGAGCTCTATTTAAACACGTTATTCATCTTCATAGATAGGCTTGAGTGGCTATAGTGTACTAAGGTAGAAGATATTTTTGGCATGTCTTCAGTTAATCTATTTTTAATGCTTATTCTAAGAAGAAACTAACATATATGCGGATCTCTAATAAATACATCATTGAAGCAATTGTCTTCTTAAGCTACGTCTTATTTGCCATGGCTTGGGTTGGTGGAACAGCCAGCATGGGACATATCATGTCTAGCTTTCAGGTCGATTCAATGGCTTCCGCTAGCTTTATTTCAGGCGCCGTTACTGTGGCAAAAATCGTCGGCACATTTTTAGCCGCATTGATAGCGATGAAAACTGGAATCAAAGGCGCTTTCTTTATTTCAACCTTACTGGTTGCAGTGGGATTATTTACACCACTTGCATCCAGTTACGAAGTACTACTTATTAGCCGTTTTCTAATGGGCTTAGGTGGTGCATTGATGATTGTCTATTTTAATCCCATCGTGATGAAATGGTTCTCAACAGAAGAGCGCCCAGTGGTTAATGGTATCAATGCAGTCGCATTTAATGTCGGTACCGCGATAATCCTTTGGAGCATGTCTTCAATCAACAGCATTACAGGCAGCTGGCAAAATAGTCTGATTGTCTTTTCTGTGGCAACCATACTGCTGGCATTTATTTGGTTATTTGTTGAATATGAATCAAAGCAGCCCGAGCAGCGCGATATTAAAGAAGAAGCGCTTGAAAAGTATAGTTACATCGATGGACTAAAAGATAGGTTTAATTGGGTCTATGCCCTTTGTTATTCTGGTTTACTCGCCTTTTATATCTGTTTATTTACCTTCTATCCAAAGGCCGGCATTGTTGCCAGTAAATGGGTAATTGGTTTTGGAATTGTCGGAACAATCGCTGGAATAATCTACAGTAAACGGATTTCAAAGCGAATTCCTGTCATTCGTTGGTCTGGTCTAATCCAGACATTGACTATTATCGGATTATCATTTAGCAGCAATGAGCTGATGCAAACAACTTGCGCAATAGTACTTGGATTCTTTATCTTCTTTCCGGTTACAGCATTGGTGTCTATTCCCCATGAATTACCCAAGATGACAACGGATAAAATTACTGTCGTGTTTAGCTTATTTTGGTCTATTAGTTATCTAGTCGCGACCATTGTATTGTGGTTATTTGGCTATGTTGTGGATATGAATTCCGGTGATTACAGCCAGGCCTTCACCTTAATTACTGTAGTGAGCGCAAGCTTTTTCCTAGGCAGTTTCTTTTTACCAGAACCCAAAAATTTACCAGCAAACCACTAAAAAATAGTATAAAAAAGGAAGTCGTTGATGCGCGGAGTTTTATCTAAAAAACTAAATGGTTTTATCATGACCGTTAATGAAGCCATTGCTGAAGCAAAGGCCAGTGGTGGTGTTGCAACACCTGAGCTCGCCCGAGAAAAGTTAGCAGCCCTAGGTGCCTTTGTAACTAAGGTGCCTAATATAGCCTTCGCAAAAGATCGCGTAATAACAGCGGCTAATCATGATATTCCAGTTAAGGTATACAGCCCTAGCCCTGCACAGGAACTTCCAGTGCTGATCTATTTCCATGGTGGTGGGCATATGTGTGGTAGTGCAGATTTATATGATCCAATGTGTCGTAATATGTCTTTGGCCGCTCATTGTATTGTTATCAATGTTGATTATCGGTTAGCACCCGAATTCCCTTATCCGGATGGTATAGATGACGCTGAGTATGTGGTAAAAAATTACCAGTCTGTATTACAGGATCTGTCTTTCAATAATAAACTCGTGATAGGCGGCGACAGTGCTGGCGGTGCAATTTGTACCAGTTTAACTATGCGAAAGACAGCGGATCCAGCTCTCGACTTTAGTAAGCAAATATTAATCTATCCGAGTGTTGACTACACCATGTCCAGTCCCTCGATAGAAGAAAATGGAACTGGTTTTTTTCTCGAAAAGGCACGAATAGATTGGTACTTTGATAATTATTTTGTTGACCCCAATGATCGTAAAAATGCCTCACCATTATATGGGCCAGTAAATGCTGAAAGCCCTGAAAGCCTAGTAATCTTAGCAGGCTGTGATCCACTTAGAGATGAAGGCGCTAGTTACGCTAGAAAACTTGTAGAGGCTGGCGTCAGTGTAGAAAAATATCAATTTGACAATATGATTCATGCCTTTATGAATCTAGAGGATTTGGTACCTGAGGAATGTTCTAGGCTATATCAATTAATGGGTGACTTTGTTAATAAATAGCCACCCTAAGTAAATAATTACTGAGCTGTCCAACCGCCATCAATAGGCATTGCAGTTCCAGTAATATTTTGAGCCGCATCACTGCACAAGAACAATACTAACTCACCAATATGGCTCGGCTTTGCCATCTTAGGTACCGGCTGTTTGGCCGTAATCAAGTCAACCTTTGCCTGTTCAATCTCAATATCCTCGGCCTTAGCAATATCTTCTATTTGACTGGCGATTAATGCGGTTTCAACCCAACCTGGGCAAATCGCATTAATGGTTACACCCACTGCTGCATTTTCTAAGGCTGCTACCTTGGTTAAACCAACCAAACCATGTTTGGCAGACACATAGGCCGCCTTGTTCACGGAAGCAACTAAACCATGTACAGAGGAAATATTTACAACCCTACCCCATTTATTTTTCTGCATCGCAGGCAGTAATTTTTGCATAGTATGAAATGCTGAGGATAGGTTAATTGCAATAATGGCATCCCACTTTGCGACGGGAAATTCTTCTAGTGGCGCGGTATGTTGGATGCCGGCATTGTTTACCAATACATCAACATTACCCATTTGCTGTTGGAGCGTTGAACACATCATCTCAATGGCTTCGGGATCACGCATATCAGCATCAAAAAATTGAGCCTGAACACCGTACGTATTAATAAACTCTTCAGTTAGCGCCTGCCCTTCAGCTTCAGTAGCTAAACCATGAAGTACTATATTGTATCCGGCACCAGCTAAAGCTTTTGCAACACCTAAACCAATGCCACTGGTAGAACCTGTAACAAGTGCCAGTTTCTTTTTTGACATGATAATTTCCACACTATAAACAATATCATGACAGTAACAAATCGAGCTTTAAATATAACTACTACTTAAGTCCCATCCATTCCAATCGGTGAACCTGGTGGCATAGGTGTTATTTCTGGTGTTGTTTTCTGAGACCCTGTCGATAAAAACTGCGCTATATCCTGAGCCGCCTGTTGATAGGCAAGTTTCTGGCTACGATTGACTCGATGGTTTTTATCTAACCATTTTTTTAGCTCACGCAAACTCCCCAGAGTAATCGCTCTCACCTGAGGCGCTGCATTTGCGGATACAGCTAACTTCTTCAAACCTGCTAAGGTGGACCAGTTAATGGCATTTTGCACTTCTGCCAGATAACTGTCTTTGTGTTGTTGCTTCCAGGTCATATTTATTAAAGCTGTTTGCAGTTGATAAAGTCCGAGTTGTTTACTATCAATAGCCTGTTGCTGTACCAACCGTGCCGCTCGATAAGGATCAAGTAACAAGCGCACGGTATTTGCTGCTGCAGTCTCGGCCACTGCCATGCCATCAAATATAGGGCTTGTACGATGCTTAAAGCTTTCTCTATTTCTCGGATAACCAAAGGCTGGTGGTAAAATCTGTTCTAATAAATCCTTTGGAACAGCAAGGCTATTTACAGATAGAGTGTTAAGTAATGCGCTCATTGCCGCTTTTTGCTTTTTAACATCCACCTGTTGTTGGCGAGATTTGGTATCTCCGCCCTTAATAGCATAATAATAATCCATGCCCGCCACTAGCTTTGCCGCAGCCTGAGATTGAAAGCGATGCAATAGGTAAATGGGTACAAATGTTCTTTCTAATTCAGAATAAGGCTGGTTTGTTTTAAGTGATTTTGCGCCAAATCGTTGGATGGCATTGGCACGCACTGACATTAATCGATTTAATTCGGCAACCGGATCAGCACCATTATCCCAAAGACTAGAGGTTGGATGGGCCATTGAATTTACTCGAGAGTCTTGATCCGTAATAAATGGAATACCAGATGCTTCAATTTTAGCAATAATCCGCTTTAATCCTTCCGACTCTTTGCCTTTAGCAAAGGGCTTATAGGAATATTCAACGGTTAATTTATCCCATTCTCCCATACCCGTATCATAGGCATCAGCTAAGCTAATTTTGCCATCGTTAAGTTTAACCAGTGGATGCGGGTAATCCATCACAGACTCGCGGTTTATGGTACTGGCAACAAAATTATGACTAAATCCGAGCGTATGTCCTACCTCATGAGCAGACAATTGGCGTAAACGAGCCAAGGCCATTTGTTGAATTTCACTAGCCACTTCTTCACCTGTTTCAAAAGGTGAGAGAAGGCCTTGAGCTATCAACATATCCTGTCTTACTCGTAGTGAACCTAAGGTCACATGGCCTTTAATAATTTCTCCAGTTCGTGGATCAGATACGGAATAACCATAGGACCAACCACGAGTTGAACGATGAACCCATTGAATGGTGTTATAACGAACATCCATTGGGTCCGCTGTATCCGGTAACATTTTCACTTGATACGCATTCTTTAAACCAGCTGCTTCAAAGGCTTGAGACCACCACTGCGCCCCCTCTAATAAAGCACTGCGGATAGGTTCAGGAGTACCTGGATCAAGGTAATAAATAATCGGCTTATTAGGCTCAAGACGGTGTCTGTGGATATAACGTTTATTCATATCCTCACCTAATGGGACAGCATAATCTTTGAAGGTTAGAGGAAATGAGCCAACTCGAGGATCAAAAGCCCGAGGCTGATAATTATCATCTGGTAAACGAATAAAGGAATGATGGGTTCTAACGGTTACGTGTTCTGATGTCGGAGTAACAGAGCGTAAATGTGCACCTGCACCGGAACCGGTCATGGTCAGCGTTGCTTCAAACTCAGTGTTGTCAGGAAAGTTTTTTGTTCTTGGCAAATAAATAGCAGAACGGCTTTTGTCTGCTTTATAACTGCCCTGCTTGTTACGTTTTAAACGGCCTGAAATATTATGGGAATCTCGCAGTAAAAAATCGGTGGCATCAATCAGAACGCTATCACCTTGCTCTGCGACCACTTTAAAGCCCCATAATATTGAACTGGCAAAGGCTTCTTCAACCGCCTTTACCTCTGTAGCGCTGTCTGAATTTGCACGGTAATCTAGATTCGGCTGCCTTAAAAAGACTTTCGGTCCTGTTCGCTCAAAACGAACCACCTTAACGGCACCTAATTGACCACGATCTAACCCTAAATCATTGGAGCCAACTCCAGAAGCAAGACCACTAACATAGAGATGTTCCATACCAGGTGTCACCTTGATGAATACTGCTCCCTTTGATTCGTCCCAATAAAACTCCAAGTAACCAGAATACTTTTTCATACCCTTGGTAAAATCATCTACGCTTTCCGCAGTTGATGTAAAACTCACCAACAACAATACAACAGCCAATAACCTTTTCATGCTCATTCCTCTGTTTTTATTTCACTAGGTGCCATGTTTCTTGGCGTCCTGCTACATAGTGCACTGATTGACCATCAAATAGTGCTGTCTGTTCTAACTTGATTTGAATCCACTCATTATCCCATTCTTTGATCTGAGTTTTGATATTACCCTCAATCGCGTAGGCGGTATTTTGATAAAGTTTCCAATCGCCCTTTATCGGAATATGTTTTTGGTTGTCCCACATCCCAATGGTAGGGCCAACGGCATGGCCAACAAAGCCTATTGGGTGAGTATAAATTGCGGCCTTAAGTTGATTTTTCTCAGCCGCTACTTTTGCATTGACCAAAATCTCATTACCTGTCAAACCAGTCTTGAATTGCTGAGTTAATGTATCTTGCCATCGGTTACCATCACTTAATGCTTTTTTAAGCCCAGCAGGTACATCCTGCTCGTTTGTTTTCAACACATAGCCCATCTCTTGTGTGTCAGTACATAGGGTCAGATAACAGAGTCCAACATCGGTGTGAAGAATATCACCTCGAAGTATGGTTCTCTTACCCTTACCCATATAGTTGGATTGTTCTGGATTATTGTCGCCCTGCCTCTGGACGTTAACGTAGGGTTGAAACCAAGGGCGTACATTTAAATCTTCAAAGCGATGTCGAATATACCAGGCGACATCATCTGTTGTCGTAACCCCCGGAGTAATGACCTTATTAGAAAATGCTTCTGAAATAACCGAGCGTGCAATAGCCACAATATGAGGATAGCTTTTAATTTCACTTGGAATTCTTGTTTCTAACCAGCGGATTACTAGCGATTCAGCCGACACAATATTTTGTACGTCAGCCTTATCCAAATACTTAACTAATTGCTTATGTAATCCAGCTGTCAAACCATCGGCTAACGCCCAGTCTTTACTGACATTGATACCTATTTGAGTGGGCTTAAGTTGTCTTATAATTTCAGCCAGTCTTTGCCACTGTTGCTCTAGACTACCACCCGTCCATCGAGTCGGATAAAACGACCCAATGGGGTACCTACTTACTGAAAATCGCTCAACCAATTTAGTCTTAGGATTTTTATAAAATACCAATATAGTTGTCCTTCTAGCCGCAAACGTTGGTTGCGGAACTAAGGAATAAAACAAGGCGTCTTCACTGTATTCTCGGTGAATTACAAGCCACATATCTAAGCCAGACTCTTGCATCAGTTGAGGCAATAAATTATCTAAACGCTCCTGAAGAACAGTATTTACCACTGCCACACGATCCCGATGGCTTAATACTGACGGTGTTTCAGTGACAGGCTGGCTATTGATCGGCAAGGATAGGAACAACAACAGCATTAAGAACAGACGATTAAGTGGGTTCATTTTAGACTCTTTTTAAGTGGATAATTATTTGCCAAATCATGAGCTTTGATGAGCTTCTTCAAACGAGTGTCCCATTCTCAGCTTATACTGTCAATTGACTATCTAAACGAACCGATGTTTGGAGTCCTTTCTAGGCCTATAACTGTCTGAAAAGTGAATCAAAATCAACGAAAATTGATCCTGATCATTCCTTGCATAACTAGCATATTGAGAACTAAACAAATTTGAACTATCCTAAATTAGGTATATGTCATGAGTGAAATTCTATGGAAACAATTCGTGATCAAGCCTTTATCAAGGAACGATTAGGCTCTCTAAAGTTATACACATCCAACCTATTGAAAATTCTGTGGGCGATTCAAGACGAATACCGTTATATACCCCAAAGATTTATTCATTACCTCTGTAGTCAGACTGAGCTAACTGCTGAATCGATCTATTCCGTCATTAGTTTTTATCACTATTTTAGTCTGGAGCATCGTGGCGATAATACAATTTATCTAGACACCTCTATTACAGCCGAAATGTCTGGTTATAAAGCAATAAGAAAAGCCTTTGAACAACAACTAGGTATTAAGGTTGGTGAGGTTTCCAGCTGTATGCAATTTGGTTTATTCGAAACCTCCTGTATGGGCTTAGCAGACCAGGGACCTGCAGCATTGATTAACCATCAAGCCTATACCAATCTGACTCCTGAAAAAGTGAAACAGGTGGTAGCAGATTTAATGATATGCCAATCCTCAACTTCGTTACCGGCAAGTAATATTCGTCAATCTGGACCGATTTTCTTCCAAACCAACAAGACTAAATCCACACTTAAAAAAATGTTCAAATCAACCCCTGAACAGGTTGTTGAAATAATCAAAGCATCAGGATTACGTGGCCGTGGTGGTGCCGGATTCCCAACTGGAACAAAGTGGGAGTTTTGCCGTCAGCATGAAGGTCCAAGATATGTATTTGCCAATGGTGACGAGGGTGAGCCTGGAACGTTTAAAGATCGCGCATTATTAATGAAGTCGGCTAAGACCGTATTTCTCGGTATGATGATCGCAGGTTATGCTCTGCAAGCAATGAGAGGTTTTTTATATTTACGAGCTGAATATTTTTACCTATTGAATGATTTGAATAAAACGCTTAACAAGCTGAGGCAGAAAGGCTTACTGGGACATCAAATTCTTGGCAGTAACTTTACCTTTGATATCAGCATTAAGCTTGGCGCCGGAGCATATATTTGTGGCGAGGAATCGGCATTAATAGAATCTGCAGAGGGCAAGCGAGGAGAACCTCGTAACAGACCGCCTTTTCCCGTCGAAGTTGGATACTTGGGACGTCCAACAACCGTCAATAATTTAGAAACATTATCGAATCTTCCGAGTATTATTGCTAGAGGAGCTAATTGGTTTGCTAGCTTAGGGACAACTGAATCCAAAGGCACCAAGCTGCTGAGTATTGCAGGTGATTGCAATAAACCCGGCGTCTATGAGGTTGAATTTGGAACCACTGTCAATGATATCCTAGCCATGGTTGATGCCAAAAATACTCAGGCAATTCAGGTTGGGGGCCCTTCTGGCAAGCTCATCAATACACAAGAACTCGAGCGAAAAATTTGCTTTGAAGATTTGCCAACTGGCGGTGCCATAACTATTTTTAACACGAGCCGCGATATCCTAAACATAGTAAAGAATTATTCCAATTTCTTTATGGAGGAATCCTGTGGTTTCTGTGTCCCATGTCGTGCAGGCAATGTCATTATTAATGAAGTACTCGATAAAATTATTGAGGGCAAAGGTGTGGCAAGGGATCTAGAACAGATCAAAGAAACCGCAAAGGTCATAGCAATTACATCACGATGTGGTCTAGGGCAAACCTCAGGCAACCCAATAATGCAGTCGCTCGATAAATTCGGTCACTGTTATCAACAAAGAATCTCCAAAGATATGGAGTTTATTTCTGAATTTGACCTTCAAGAATCGTTACGTAAAGCACGAGAGGGACTGTCATGAAACAGAAAGTAGACATTACGGTTGATGGTAAAACTTATCGCGTTCCTGAAGGTGTACCGCTGATTGCTTGTGTTGCAAAACTTGGCCACTTTATCCCTACTCTTTGCGACTACAAAGATTTAATGCCATCAGGCACCTGTAGAATCTGCACCATTAAAGTTGGTAATCAATTTCGATCGGCCTGCATGATGAAAACCTATCAAGGTTTAGAAGTAGAAAGTGAATCTAAGGAGGTCGTAGACTTACGCAAATCCATACTGGAGATGATGTTTGCAGAGGGTAACCATATATGCCCCGTATGTGAGCAATCTGGAAACTGTCAACTGCAATCATTGGCTTACCATTACCAACTAAGTGCGCCTAGGTTTCCTTACTTAAATCCAAAGCGAAATCTAGATGCCAGCGCGCCCAATCTAATGGTTGAATATAATCGCTGCATTCAGTGTCGGCGATGCATTCGCGGTATTCGTACCCAGGATGATAAAGCATTCTTTTTCTTCGAAAATAGAGGCAAGTCAGTCAAACTGGTAATCGACCACAGCCAATACAAAAATCTTACCGCTGAAGTTGCTAGTGCTGCCGCTGATATTTGTCCTGTCGGTGCTCTGATGAAGAAAGAGCCGGGTTACCAAATACCAATTGGTGAACGCCAATATGATAATGAACATCATCTAGCGTCACACCATGTAAGTAAACAAAACAGGGAGCAAAGCCATGACTAAGGTTGTTCTCGCAACGACATCACTCGCCGGCTGCTTTGGCTGCCATATGTCATTGTTAGATATCGACGAGAAATTATTCGATCTGATTGAATTGGTTGAGTTTCACAAGAGTCCTCTAACCGATATAAAAACATTCGAAAAACGCTGTGATATTGGCATTATTGAAGGCGGTTGTTGTAATTCAGATAACATAGAGACTTTACGCCTGTTTCGCGAAAACTGTGACATACTTATCGCCATGGGTGAATGCGCTATCAGTGGGGGCTTACCCGCCATGCGCAATGGCATAGCCATTAAGGAATGCCTCGAAGAAGCTTACACTCAGGGAGTCACCATTGATCCAGCGGATAATCCTGTGATTCCAAGTTGTGAAGAACTTCCACCACTTCTAGATAAGGTTTATCCATGTCATGAAATAGTTACCATTGATCATTTTATCCATGGCTGTGCACCGCGAGCGAGCCTTATTTGGGAGATGCTAAGTTCTCTACTAGAGAACCGCCAAGCCAATGTGGCATATAAAGATTTTAAATACGACTAGAGGGAAAGACCTTGCAGCGTAAAATAACAATTGATCCGTTAACCCGTGTCGAAGGCCATGGCAAGGTAACGATAAAACTTGATGAACACAATAATGTCCAGCATGCGCGTTTACATATTGTCGAGTTCCGTGGCTTTGAGCGATTCATTCAAGGTCGGCCCTATTGGGAAGCACCCGTCTTAGTGCAACGGCTTTGTGGTATTTGTCCGGTCAGCCACCACCTCGCAGCGTCTAAAGCTATGGATATGATTGTTGGTGCGAGTAAGGAAGGCGCGCCAACCGTTACTGCGGAGAAGATTCGTCGACTGATGCATTATGGCCAATTTTTTCAGTCGCACATACTGCACTTTTTCCATCTAGTTTCTCCTGACCTAATTTTTGGTGTTGATGCTGATCCTGCTAAACGCAATATTGCAGCTGTTGCCATGGAGAATCCTGAACTTGCTAAACAGGCGGTTCTAATGCGTAAATTTGGCCAGGATATTATTAAACTCACTGCCGGTAAGAAAATTCATGGCACTGGATCTATTCCTGGTGGAGTGAATAAATCCATTACCAAACAGCAACAGCAACAATTGTTATTGGGCGATGATACAACGCATGGCATTGATCAAATGATTGACTGGTCATTGGGGGCCTTGGATTTCTTTAAGAGTTACCATAAATTGCATCGTGATCTGATTGATAACTTCGCCTACTATCCATCAAATCATTTATCACTTGTTAGCGCAGACGGCGGACTCGATATCTATCATGGCAATATCAGGGCAGTAGATGCTGATGGTGTGCGAATTTTAGATGATATTAGTTACCATGACTATACAGACTATATTGCCGAAGAAGTTCGCAATTGGTCTTATATGAAATTTCCTTATATCAAACACATCGGCAAAGAAAAAGGCTGGTACCGAGTCGGACCAATGGCACGACTTTCTACCATCGACCATATTCCTACGCCTCTAGCCCAGAAAGAATACGAACTCTACGCTGACTATAGCGGTGGCAAACCACACGCAAATACTATGCATATGCACTGGGCTCGTTTAATCGAGACCCTACATGCTGCGGAAATGATCAAAGTACTACTACAGGATGATGACTTAACAGGTAATGATTTACAAAGCCAAGGCTCTAAAACCTATGAGGGCGTTGGTGTCATTGAGGCGCCAAGAGGTACATTGTTCCATCATTACCAAATCGATGAGGATGATCTTATTACACTGTGTAACCTCATCGTCTCTACAACTCAAAATAACATTCCAATGAATGAAGCGGTCCAATGGGTTGCCCATCAGGTGATTGAAGGGCATGACGAAATTCCTGAGTCGATGCTAAATCAGGTTGAAGTTGCCATTCGCGCCTACGATCCTTGTTTGAGTTGCGCAACACATGCCATGGGTAAAATGCCGCTACAGGTTATTTTAGAAGATCACCTTGGTAAACAATTGGATGAAAAGTTTAAACATTGAGTGCACCTACCCTTATCTATGGTTATGGCAATATAGGCCGTCAGGATGATGGGCTTGGGGTGATATTGGCTCAGCAAATTGAAGCCATGCAAATACCTAATATTGATATCGATATGAATTATCAGCTCAATGTTGAAGACGCACTTAAAATCTCTGAATATAAGCGTGTTATATTTATTGATGCATCAATGCAAACTGAAGGTGCCTATATACTTGAACGCATCACTGCAAAACCTGCGATAGAATTCTCCACTCACGCCATGAGCCCCTTTGCTATTCTTGCATTTGCAGAGCAAATTTATGACCAAAGGCCGGATGCATATATGCTTCACATCAAAGCAACAGAATGGGAATTTGGATTACCTTTAAGTTCGGATGCTAGTAATAACCTTGAGCTTGCAAAAGAATATTTACTGGAGTTTTTAAACAGTAGCCTGTAATAGAGGGCCTAATATGCTGTATACTCTTTTAAATTCTTGATAAGTTATTGCTGTGTTAATTATTGCCATTTCCGGTGGCTCTGCATCTGGAAAATCCAGTATTGCTGCCGACTTAAAACAACAATTCCTTCAACTTGATCGCCAGGTCGAGTTGTTATGTGAAGATCACTATTACAAACCACTTACACAACACCAACTGAACAACATCAAAGATGTGGATTTCGACCATCCTCATTCCATTGATAATGAGCTAATGACCGAACAACTTAAGTCGCTAACTGAATTGAATAGTATAGAAATACCAAACTATTGTTACCAAACTCATATGCGACTAGCGGATACCAGCACCTTAAAACCTACCGAATTTCTTATTGTAGAAGGCCTACACTTATTGCATAGAACAAGCCTATTACCCTTCTATGATTTGTCAATATTTGTAGAGAGTCCACTGGAAGTATGCCTTGAGAGACGTATTAAACGGGATGTATCAGAAAGAAATCGAACCGAAGCGTCTGTTTTACACCAATTTTATTCGACCGTGAAACCGAGCTACGAAGAGTTTATTTACCCCAGTAAAAGCAATGCTCATCTAGTACTCGATGGCACGCGTCCTATAACTGCCTCCTGTAATGATATACTGAGCCACCACAAAGTAAAAAGCCTAATTGAATAAACAATTAGGCTTTTCTAACTTTATACTAATCCAGAATCAAGACTTGTCGAATACCGCATTTAAGTAGAGCGCCAGTCGTACTGACCCCTGACTTAGACGTAATTTAATTGTCGGTAGATGTTGGTAGTTATATGACCAACTTACTTTATCTTTCCCTGGATATATTCCCATTCGAATTTCTTGACTCTCTTTAGCCCAATCCAGAGGCTCAATGCTAGACCAAGCATTCAGTTCTTTATCAGTAATCTTGGTGCCAAGCCAATCAACCCATTCCGTATAGCTCAGAGTTTGTTTATCTATTATTCCAGAATCCCAAACACGGTGTAAATTAGTTGGTTCATAGAAGAACTCAAGGCGAGTATTGTTACCACCTCTATCTTTGCCGTTACCAACATGTAAGGGTTGGTGCAAGTCACCAATAATGTGCACTATAAATTTAAGTGCCAGTTGGCGCTCGGCAAGTGTTGATTTGGTCGATTTAAGTTGTTCTGTATACATCTCTAACGCCGTGATGGCATCACCCTGCTCCGGTGCATCACCAATATGATAAGTTTCCCCGTCAGGTATGGTCATATAATGATAAGGCCCAGCGACTTTTTGCCAGAAATGATCAGGATTTGAACGCTGTTCGTCGCAGTAGTTAGATACTTCGGCTAAAGTCTCATTGCCTAAAATAGCTTTAATTTCTGTTTTGGCTTGTGCACTGAGATAACGCTCAGCCAATTGTCCAATCACCCGATGGCCCGTTTGACCGTAACCATGATAAATCGAAGAACTTAATAGTATAGCGACTAAAAATAATACCACTCGAACTTTCATCTGTGATCCTTTTTAAAATGAACCGAAATAATTAATCTACTCCTTCATGCTAATTAGCAATTGGAATAACATGCGTTGACAATTCCTTACCTAGAGCATCATACAAAACTGATTTCACCTTCAAACCAGCATCGGTACTTTCTATATAAAACATGCCGAAATTATGAATGATGTGTGAATCACCCAGACGATGAACATTGGGTTTAGCAGGATAAACGTTTGCACTGAGTCCACTGGCAGTAACATCATATAACTCCCAATCATTGACTGTCATCATTGATGTTTCAGCGCGATGTACATCACCACTAATAATTACGGCTTTTTTATAGCTGTAACGATTCAATAAATTTAGCATTTTACGGCGTTCATGGGGAAAATTAGCCCAAATTTCCCAACCAGTATATTCGGCAAGAAACTGAATGCTCGAGACAATGATATTTAAATCAACAGGCTTCGCCAAGGTTTCTTCTAGCCATTGCCATTGTTTCGCGCCAAGTAATGTTGTTGACTCATCAGTATGCGGTACATAGGCACCTAACTGAAATCTCATTCGTAGTTCTTCAGCCTGATTACTCAAAGATAATTTATCGCGATACCAACGTGTGTCCAATAAAATGATGCGGACAGTCTTATCTCCAACAGTAATTGTTCGG
>Ga0316202_10000890_pt1 | contig 26965 bp, 26 predicted proteins | sample 3monrhotite_MG_FD_204934 | JGI IMG/M metagenome (GOLD analysis project Ga0316202, IMG submission 204934) | Microbial mat bacterial communities from mineral coupon in-situ incubated in ocean water Damariscotta River, Maine, United States -... | ecosystem: Environmental > Aquatic > Marine >... | reverse complement strand
TTTCGATTTTGTCTTGCGTTTTCTTTTTCATGGCTCTTCTCCTGAGTGTGTTTGGCCTGCCAGCAATTGAAATGTGGGGCGGCGGGCCTGTTCAAATTATGATTATATATTTGCACAAGCGGACTGAACGTTAACTGAATTGAACCTGACGTTAAGCTGAATGGGGCGTTCAGTCTTATTGCTCGTAAGACCTTAACCCCCTTGAAATACAGTATTTATTTCGTTCAGGTTCGGCAGGCCTTTGAAAAAAGCCCGAAAAAAGTTTGAACTGGTCTCAGGGAAAAAACAGAATTCGAACGTATGCTAGCGTTCGGAAATCATGTAGTCCGGCATCAGGCGGCCCATGGCTAACAGCAGTTGGTAGATGGCCATGCGGGCGTCATAGGAGGCGGTGGTATAGTTGATCTGAGCGTTGTTCACTTCGTTTTCAGCATCCAAAACGTTAATCACTGTTTCTTTGCCCGCATCGCGCAACTTTTTGCGGCTATCGAAGACTTCAGATGCGATGTTTACGGCGTTGCCAAGAAGCTCTTTACGTTCACGGGCCGTGACCAAGGTCTGCCATGCGACCCGCGTCTGTTCGATAATTTTGCTGGTGATGAAATCATAATTATCCATAGACGCGCGGTAGTCGAAAGTGTTGCGTTCGGCGGCGGCTAAGGTTGATCCACCCGAAAACAAGTCCCAATTGGCTGTCAGTACCATCGAATAATCGCGACGGGTATCAACCACGGTGTTGTTTTTGCGTTCATAATTTGCAGAACCGACCAAATCGAGAGTTGGATAGAGGGCACTTAACGTCTCTGTGCGTTTTTCGCGTGCCAATTCCAAAGACCCGCCACCACTCAACAGGGCTGGGTTTTCCATCAAAGAAATTTCTGTGGCACGGTCCAATGACGAAGGAATGACTTGGGGCGGCGGGGCAGGATCAATCATTGTGACGAGGTCAGGTACATGACCGAACACCTGTTCGTAACTGCTGATCGAATTGGCAAGGGCGCCTTCGTAACCAACCCGGCGTTCCTTGGCGATTTGCAAACGAGATTTGGCTTGCAAGACATCCACGTTGACACCAGAGCCACGGCGGACTCGTTCGTCTTCTAGGTTCAGTTGGCGCAAAATGGTGCGTTCGTTTTCTCGCGCCATTTCCATCAAACGGCGTTGGCGCAACACGTTAATGTAGGCGACCACACCATCGAACAGGGTGGTCTGACGGGTGCCTTCCAAAGAGATTGCGGCAATTTCGCGGTTGATGTTGGCGGTGCGCACTTGGGATGAGACGCGAAAACCATCAAATACATTTTGCGTGACGGTCAGGCCGGCAACACTTTTTACGCCGCTCCACGCCTTGCCTTTTGGGTCGGCGGCACGCTGAGAAGGGCTGTCGACAATTTGCGGGCCAATGGAACCCGATGCCGTCACTTGGGGAAGGTGTAGTGCTGTGGCTTCTTTGATCGAAGCCCGCCTGGATTCCAAGGTTTTTTCGCCAATGCGAATTTTAGGGTGACTATCGAGCAGGTACTTTAACTCTTTTTCAATGGGATTAGCCCACGCGGACCCTACCCCGGCAAAAAGCCAAGCCGAAGCCATAGAAACGGCTAAAATTCGCGTGCTTTTGCGCACAATATGTCCCACGATAAATCCTAAAGTCTCATGTTCTAAGCGTTACAAGCACTTGTATACTTGATTCGCACGTTTGTATCTTTATCATATTTAAGGCAAAGCGACAATTGCTGACTAACTGATCTCTCCCCTGGGCAAGGTTGAGGTGATCTGTTAAATCTACTGCACAATAAATAAAGATAAAATAATAATTTTAAATGGGGATGGCATGTTGAGGATAGATCGTGGGCGTTGGGTTTTGGTATGCGCAGCCGTGTTGGTGGTATCGACATTAAGCGCCTGTAATGCGAATCCTAAAAATAAGCCCAATACGGTCGCTGAACCACAGCAACAGACGGAAGTCAAAGCCAAGGTTGAGCCAGACCCAGTCGGTGCGGACGCACATTATGCCCGTGCCGTTGAGCTTTTAAAGTCAGACTCAAAAAATCCAGCCGCCCAACGGTGGTTGGAAAGTGCCGCGATGCAAGGCCATGGCGATGCCGCTTATCAATTGGGCCAATTGCAAGACGAGCCGAGCAGTCAAGTCGAATGGTATTCCATGGCGGCCTCTGTTGGTCAGGTGGATGCCCAGTACGCGTTGGGCGATGCCTATTTAAATGGGCGGGGAACGGCAAAGGAACCCGCTTGGGGGCTATCATGGTTGGAACGGGCCGCGCGTGCGGGGCATGCGAGAGCACAATTCGCCATTGGGCTTGCCATGGCAACGGGGTTGACGGGCGCTCCACAACGTTCCGAAGCCTTGGTTTGGTTGTTGATTGCGCAAAAGAATGGGTTTGCCTATGCGGATGCCGCCATCAGCAGCCTAAAGGCTCGCTTAACCCAAACGGCTATTGAGCAAACGGTCGAGCGCGCCAATGCGTGGACCAATGAACCCGCTGGTGATGCTGAAAACCGTGCTTTTGTTCGGTTTGCCCAGTACGCCTTGGGGCGGATGGGCTTTGATGCTGGCCTTGCCGATGGAATTATTGGGGATCGTACCAAAATCGCCGTTCAAGCTTTTCGCAAGGCCCAAGGCTTGGGTGATGGCGCAATCGACGGTCATATGCTCGACATCTTGCGCGAACGCTTGGCGGTCTTTAATCGCTAACACATAAGTCCTGTTGGGCGGTCATGATCGCTCACATTTGGAACGGGGATAGGTCATGAGTATCTGGGGCAAAGTAATCGGTGGCGTAGCAGGGTTCGCGATGGGCGGACCTTTGGGCGCTTTGTTGGGTGCGGCTGCGGGCCATGCCGTTGACAAGATGAAGGCCGATGGCACGATCTCTCATCACGGTGGGCGCGCGTACCGGGAAGATGAACGCCAAGTGGCCTTTACCCTGGCGGTGATTGCGTTGGGGGCAAAATTGGCGAAGGCCGATGGCAAGGTCACCCGTGACGAAGTCGATGCCTTCAAAAAACTGTTCAAAATTCCGCCCGACGAAGCCGCCAACGTCGGTAAAATTTTTGATCGCGCCAAGACCTCAACGGCGGGTTATGAAATGTACGCGCAACAAGTCGCCAACATGTTTCCCCACGAACCCTATGTGTTGGAAGAACTGTTGGGGGGACTGTTTCATATTGCCAAGGCGGATGGTGTCGTACACCCTTCTGAATTGGAATATCTGTGGAATGTGGCGCAAATATTTGGCTTCAACGCGCATGATTTTGAGCGCATTTCAGCCTCGCTTGCCGCCCCCGGAGAATCAGACCCGTATGACGTTTTAGGGGTCGATAAAACGGTTTCCGACGCGCAGGTTAAATCGGCCTATCGCAAGTTGATCCTTGAAAACCACCCCGACAAACTGATGTCTCAAGGTCTGCCCCAAGAATTTATCGACTTAGCCAATGAAAAAATGGCGACGATCAATGCGGCCTATGACTCTGTCAAAAAAGAACGGGGCTTTAAGTGACAGTGTCGCCGAATTTTAATGATCGGCTGCCCGGCATTCCCATTGATATGCTGGTCATTCACTACACGGGTATGGAAACCTGTGAACAAGCCAAAACGCGGCTTTGTGATCCAGAGGCTCAAGTCAGTTGTCATTACTTGATTGAACAAGACGGCACCGTTCATCGTTTGGTCGATGAAGACAAACGGGCGTGGCACGCCGGCGTGGCGTGGTGGCGGGGTGCGGTTGATGTGAATGCTCATTCCATCGGCATCGAACTGGTCAATCCCGGCCATGAATTTGGCTATCAAGACTTCCCCGAACCGCAAATGATCGCGCTCACAAATTTAGCCCGATCGATCTTGTCGCGTCATCCCATTGTGGCCCGTAATGTAATCGGTCATTCCGACGTCGCCCCCCGGCGCAAACAAGACCCCGGAGAACGGTTCGATTGGCATCGTTTGGCGGACGTGGGCGTTGGTGTCTGGGCCGAAAATGCCCCTCTGCTGAACGTGACGGATGAGCAAATGATCACGATGTTGAGCGCCTATGGTTATTCGGTGACGGATTTGAAAGCCACCGTAACCGCCTTTCAACGTCACTTTCGCCCGTCCAATATTGACGGCGTGATCGACGGCGAAACGGCAGGGCTGCTCAAACTATTGCTGGATGCAAATTAAAGGGTTAGGTTGCCCGCTGGATCAGATGGCTGGATGATCGCCCTTGTGCGCAAGTATGGGGGAGGAAAGTCCGGGCACCACGCAAGCACGGTGCCGGTTAACGACCGGCGGGGGCGACCCTAGGGAAAGTGCCACAGAAAGCAAACCGCCTATGTTCGCATAGGTAAGGGTGAAAGGGTGCGGTAAGAGCGCACCGCGTCGCTGGCAACAGAGACGGCACGGTAAACCCCACCGGGTGCAAGATCGAATAGGAATGGTCGGAAACTTCGGGTTTCAGGTTCGCTTGTGAACCACCGTTCGGGTGTATCGCATGAGGCGTCTGGCAACAGCCGTCCCAGATGAATGGTCATCTAACCGCTTGGGGTAACCCGGCGGCAGACAGAACCCGGCTTACAGGCCATCTGATCCAAATTCATTCAAAGACCTTAGGCTGCTTTTCCTTCGCGCTTTTTGCAAGCAGCGAGCATTCGCCCAATTTGGCGACACACAGGCAAGCCCAGGGCGAACAGAATTTTACCGCGCACGTTAGGCGTCATGCCCAACCCGATCAACCCGGTTTCAAAGCCACTTTTGCGGGGCGTTTTGGTTACGGGCGTATTGAGTGTGCTCGTTGTCATCCAGGCGTTTTTTGGCACGCCCGTGATGGTGATAGGCGCAGCTTTGTCGGGGATGTTGAGGACGCTGAGGTTATGGTTGGAATCGAGCAAATTGAGTCTGGAGGGCGGCGTTGGTGTGCGCGACGGTGTCGGAACGGAGAGTTTCTCGCCGATGTAGATTTTGTTTTTGTCCTTGATCTGTTGATTGGCGGCCATGAGCGCCTCAACGGTGGTGCCATGAGTTTGCGCCAAATGAGTCAGCGTATCTCCGGCTATGATGGTCACCGTGCGGTTCGCGGTTGGGCTTGGGTTTTGCGTCACCGTATTCGCGACTTGGTTCTGTTGAGGGGGCTGTTGGGGTTGGGGTGTTCGTTTGGGCTTGTGGGTCCGCTGAAGCTGATTTAATGCCCATTGAGCGATTACTGGATAGTCCATACCAGTCGTCAATCTTAGCGGTAAGGGCTATTGATATTGGATCTGTTGCGCCAAGGCGAAGAGCTTCTTTTGCAGCCACACCAACATCGTGGTTTGCCCAGTTTTCGATGGACATATTCATTAATGCTTCTGGAGACGCAGGTATATTTACATCAACTTCATGGGGAACGGACTTGGCCGATGTTCGTGTGCCCGGGGTTGGAACCGATGTTGCTATATTAAATCCCCTGCGCTCAAAGGCTCGCAGAGCTGCCCAGTTTTTTGCAGTTTCGAGAGGAATTCCTGCATTCACATCAAGTGAAATTTCCGAGCCAATATGAAACAATTCGCCTGATTTCAAATCAGCGCCTAATTTCGCAGCGACCTCTTCAGCAGAGGCTTCGACACCATTGGTGCCTTTAGCATCAAATCCAGATATTAATAATGAGGTGTTATAATCCCATGGGTCTGGTTCCGCTATTGTGTCATTTAAAGAATTCTTTATGAGTGCTTCTAATAGATATTGGTTTAAGCTTTTCATGATATACTTCCTTCAATTCTCGCATTAAGAGTTGGTGTCGGTGATATGAATCGATTTATGGATGCAATCCGCAGCACAAAGAAACTGTATCTGGTGCTGGTTTTGTTTGGAATATTGTCCTCCACATTGAGTGGGTTTGGCTTTCTCTATGCCATCACTTCACCAGGCACATGGTTTGGCTCTCTATTTATTTGCTTAATTGTTGCCATTTGGCGCATGTTTCGGTCTAAATCGAATTAGCCGTTTACTTATTTTCCTTTATGACCTCGCTTCTTATTCCTCGTCAGTAGGCATAAAAAAACCGCCATAAAAGGCGGCTGAAAACGTTATGTTGAAAAAAACTCATGTGGGAATTTCTCGAAATTAAGGTATGAAATGTACTGGAAAAAGAACGTAGTTTTGTTCATAGTCCTCGTAGGCATTACTATTTTTGCGATACCTGCTGTGGATGGCCTTCTTCCAGCGAATTGTACGATGGCTTCAATGGGTTTGCCTTTCCTCACTCGATTGGCCGTCTATTCCACTTTGCCTATATCGTTACACCTCTTTATCTATGCTTTGTTATTCCCAAACTTAACGGCAAAAAGAATCGTTGTGGCGGTTGGGACGTTTCATTTAGCCGTTATCTTCCCTTCTTTTTTAGTAATCTGGGGCCTTGGTTGGTTATTTGCATTGCTAGCAGGCTGGGGACCATTTCCAGAGCAATCCTGGTTGAGCTTATGGCACTCCATTTTAACGCTTCTTCCCGCAGCAATCATTGTCATAACAACAACCTTATGGCTTCTTAAAAAACCGTATTTTGATGATATTGCGGCTCATTGGAAAACCATGGGCAAAGTACTTTTTCTTTTCCTGATCGCGATTTCGATTTGTGCACTTGGCGTTGTGCAGGTGATTTTAACTTTTGGCTGCCTTTAATCTTTTGATTAATACTTTGCACAACGAAAAATCCCGCCCTCATGGTGAGAGGCGGGAGTTGTGGTGTGGGCGCAATCGTTCCTGTTCGTTGAAGCCTATATCTCATAAATTCCAGAGCATGTCAAGCCTTGTTTCCTCTTTTGTGTAGTTTTAAGGACTATATTCAATTCAGCCCGCACACCGCTTCACCCTATCCTGCCTGCTCACGACAGATGGTTTGCCGTTAAAAGCCCAGGCAAGGACACCGATGATCGCGTTGTTTCTAACGACCTTGTCATCAACATTGACGTTCGGGTTATCGACCGGGCCAGACATCGTGATCACACCGTTAAAGCTGGCGTCCGAATTTCTTTTGGGCGTGATGACCACTTCGCAGTTCTGCCAAGACCGAATTTAAAAACAAAGGATGCCACAACAGCGATGCCGCTGTACGCAGACGAAGGGTAACCCACATCACGACTGTACAATAAATAGGGGCTGTTATAAGGTGGAAATGATCTAAACCAGAGCCGCCAGAGGCTCAGTATTTATAACATTTGATCTAAAAGGTGCCCCCCCCATATGTCTGATCAGAATGAAATTGCGACGGCTCTTCGGGCTATGATGAAGGGCGACTTTTCGCATTTGCCAGAGGCCGATGATGATTTATCAGCGGCACTTTGTGAACTGGGTCAATTTTTGGCGGATGATTCCAAAGAAACCTTGGATCGAACGGTCCGATTTTCCATGAATGCCAGTGATGCCATGACCTCGGTTGCTCAAATGTCGAGCAATTTGATGGAAACGGACAGTCGTACGCAAACCATGGCGGCGGCGGTGGAAGAATTGACCGCTTCGATTAATCAAATTACCGATGCCAGCAATACGGCGACCGCGCGGGCGTCTTCTTCGAATGCGGCGGCTCAAGAGGGCGTCGAAAGCGTCAACACCATTGTTCATCATATGGATCGCATTACCGATGTCGTGCAAAATGTCAGTGATCGCACACAAACGCTGACCGATGCCGCCAACCAAATCGCCGGAATTTTGGGCACCATTGATGCCATCGCCAAGCAAACAAACTTGTTGGCCCTAAATGCGACCATCGAAGCCGCGCGCGCGGGTGACCAAGGCAAAGGTTTCGCCGTGGTTGCCGGGGAAGTGAAGGTTCTTGCCAATCAAACTTCAGCCGCGACCGAAGATATCCGGGGGCGTATTAACGTCTTAACGGAAGAAATCGCGACGTTCCTAAAGTCCGTATCGGGAGCTTTGGAAGAAGTCGATAGCGGCAAAAAAGCCGTTAACTCCACCAAAGACGGTATCAATGGCATCAGCGAGGACGTATCGGATGTCTCAACCCGCATGGAAGAAATTTCCTTGATGTTGTCGGAACAAACCAAAGCTGTCAGTGAAATTGGGTCAGGGCTTTCCAATGTTGCCGACCTTTCCAGCCATAACCGAGACCGTACGGAAAAAACCATTAAATCTGTCGGGGCTACGGAATCGCTGATTGAAGAGCAATTTGCAAAATTGGAAAATCTGCTCATTCCAGATTACGTGCTGTTTCGCGCGAAGTCGGATCACTTCATTTGGAAAAAGAAACTTGCGGAAATGTTTGTGGGTCTTAACAACCTGCAACAAAGCGAACTGGCTGATCATCACCAGTGTCGCCTTGGTAAGTGGTACGATCAGATCAGCGATCCGTCGTTGACCAACAATCCAGACTTCAAAGCCTTGGTTGAACCGCATAGCCGCGTTCACCAATTTGGTAAAGACGCTGCGGCGGCCTATACCCAAGGCAATCCAGAAGAAGCCGAACGTTTGTTCCGTCAAATGGAAGACGCATCGTTCGAAGTTATTGGCCTGTTAGATCAGCTGATTGATCAACGCGCACGGGGATGAGCATTCATTCGCGCTTGTTCAACAAGCTTTTTTAAGCCCGCCACACTGGGTGCGCCCGCGATCAAGGTTCGTCCTGCGATAAAGGCGGGGGTGCCTTTGAGGGCTAAGGCTTTGGCCAAAGCAAAGTTTAAGTCCAAGGTGGCATTGATGTCTTCTTTGAACGTTGCCATGTCGTTTTTGAGCTGCGCCGGGTCGATCCCGGTCGCAGCTGCTATGCTCATCACCGTATCTTTGTTTAAACCGCGCGCCGCCATCAGGGCCGTGCTGAAGGCTGGGTATTGGCCTTGCTTTTGGGCGGCCAATGCGGCCCGGGCGGTAAAGGTCGAAACCGGGCCTAAGATTGGATATTCCTTGGCCACGTAGCGCAGCTTAGGATCGTCTTTTAACAATTGCATGACGGCAGGGTGCATGGCTTTGCAGTAGGTGCAGGTATAGTCAAAAAATTCCACCAAAGTGACGTCGCCGTCTGGGTTGCCCAGCACCGGATCATTTGGGTTGTACAATAGATCGGCTTGGTTGGCGGTGATGGCGTCGGAAATCTGCTGTTTTGAAAGCGGGGAGGGGGGCTGGTTTGTCGGCTGTTGAACGTACTGAAACGCGGCAACGCCAGCCACGGCAAAGGCTAAAACAGCTATGGCCAAGGCAATGCGATCAAGAGTCCAGGTCATAGGTTCGGGGCCTTCAAGGCTTAGCCGTGTTCTTTTTTGACTTGTGAAATTTTCACCACCAGAGACAAGGCGATGGCGGGCATAAGATAATCCCACACCGGAATTGCCGCCGGGATCATGGCGCTAAAACCGGGAATGATCGTGATGGCCAGGGAAAAGAACGAAGCCAGGGCAATGATCAGAGCGACGATGGTTTCCAAGTTGACCGAACCTCGTTTCAAACGGGCAACGGCTCCAAGGTACAAATGCGAAGGGCACCACATGTAAACGGGCACCGTAATCAGCGCGATGGCTGACCAGGCCAAGCCTTCTTTGTAACTGCCAGCGGGGATACTTGCCGCAAAGGCGGGAATCAACCAGGGATTCATGACGATAATGGCCGGAATGGACATGAGCGCCGAAAGCAAAAGTTTGCCCTTTAGCTCTTTGATTTCTAGCTGTTGCTTTGTCAGTTGCGTTTGGCTGGTCATGGTTACCTCAGGTTTAGAAAAGCTTGCGTGCGTTAAAGTATAGGCGCTGTGTACGACAGAGCCGAGGTCAAAGCAATGACCGATCCAATGGGAGCGGATAATAAGAGCGTACTGTGGTTAAAATATGTCAGGAATTTTGTGTTCAAGTTTAGCGCCCGCGTGTACGCTTAAGGCATGGAAACGTTCGTTGATCCCGCACCGGAATTTCTGATCGAAGGCTTGTTTAAAGCGTTCGGAGCCAATCAAGTTTTGCGCGGTGTAAGCCTTGATATACGCCAAGGTGAACTGATCGCGGTGGTTGGCGGATCGGGCTGTGGCAAAACGGTGCTGCTCAATCACATATTGGGCCAAATGGAACCCGACCAGGGCCGCCTTCAAGTTGCCGACCATGGACAGCAAAACTCGCCCCTGGTGGACCTAAGCCAGCTTGGCACCGTTGAACTTGATACCCTACACACCCACTGGGGCGTGGTGTTTCAAGCCAATGCGTTGTTTTCCGGCACGGTTCTAGACAATATTCACCTGTGGTTGGACGAGATCAAGCATCTGGGCGACGTCGAAATTTTCGACATTGCCAAACGCGCGTTAGCCGCCGTGGTGCTGCCCACCGACGATGAATTTTTAGACCGGGACGTTGACGATTTGTCGGGTGGCATGCGCAAACGGTTAGCCGTGGCGCGGGCCTTATCCATGGAACCCAACGTTATTTTTTATGACGAGCCCACCACCGGGTTAGACCCCACCAGCGCCGCACAAATTCAAGACCTGATCCTCACCACCCATGAAAAGGCCAAGGCGCAAGGCCATGGGGTGACAACCTTGATCATCACCCACGACAAAGATTTGTTGTTTCGTTTGGAACCCCGGGTGGTGATGTTGCATGAAGGCGAAGTGTTTTTTGATGGACCGTTCAAAGACTTTTCCACGTCCGCATCGCCCATTATCCGCCCCTATTTTGACCGCATGCCGGTGCTGCATTTGGGCCAGTCATAAAGAAAGCGCGCCCTCTAAAAGGGGCGCGCTTTTAATTCTTGAACATCCGTTTGAAGGGATGAATATCTTAACTAAGCGAGGATGTTGACTTGGTTGCCGCGCGTTGCGGTGACGGACCCATCATCACGATCGCCATCGTTTTCAGCGTCAGGACCATCATAACCAGCGGGCTGAACCGGCTGGACTTGGGCGGCGCGAGACTGGCTGAGTTGTTGAACGCGTTGTGCTTGTGCGGCGTAACTAACGCTGCTGCTGCCTGATATTTCCATAGACTTCTGTCTCCGTAAGGGGGCCAAATTGCCATATTTTATGGCCTCTGTTTTCATCTTGGACTTTTCGATCTTAACAGAACCTTAATACTAATGTATGTCCAAAGTGGATTCAAGCCTCGCCTTTGGGATGGTCGCTGATCATTTGCGGCTTGGCGCTTTGTTCGTCGACCAGTTCGTGGTGCAGGGGATCGTCTGGCAACAAGACTTCTTGTGTTGGCGATTGGGTGAATGCATGGCGGCCCGCTTGGGCGTTTAACAACTTGGTGATTTCGCCGGGGTTTTCGACCAACAACAGTTCATGTTCGGTGCCCCGTGCATCGGTCACAATGACTTCGCCATAGCGAAAGACCTTGCCCATGATCGATTGGCGGTAAACTGATTTTTGAATGCGTTCCAGCGTGTTGTCCCAAAAATCGGTGCGTAAAATGCCCGATTTCTTGATCAGGCGAATGTTGGTCAGCGCGCGCTCGTTCCCATACAGCCGGGTGATGATAAACGCCGGAACCACGACGATGGCGAACAACGACGTCAGCAACAGTTCAAGAACAGGCTTGCCCGTCACCAACTTGACAAACAGCGCAAACAAAACCCCCGTCACAATCGCCGCATGGGCCTTCGACAGATCGATTTTGCCGTCCGTGTAGTCAAACAAAAACTGCTTTAAATAATCGGCACCCAACATCCCGCTTTCGATCACATACAACATGGTGACCAAAACCAAAAAAGGCAAAAACATCAACCCCGCCTCAACAAACACCGCGCGCTTGCTGATGGGAATAACCTTAACGATCTGCTCACCGTTCAAAAGCTGAGAATCAATATACTTCAAAGTCGCCGCTCCCTGTGTGCGCGGAGGTTAGCAAATTGGGAGGGGTGGGGGAAGCTGAAGTCTTCCCGCCAAACAAAACATTCATTACGCCCAAGTAAAGAACAAACATAGAACAAATCGGCCAATCCACTCCCATCCTAAAGTCCCCACGCCCTAAACCCCAAAACTTTCAATCCCTTACCTGTCTCTTGCCAGTCTATTGGCGGTTTTTTGGTGTTTTTACGTCCCACCTTTTCCAAGTAAAAACCCACCCAAAACCACTCATTCCCCACAGTACCCGACTTAACGGGATAAACACCTGAAGCGATTCATACTTTGAGATTCTCTGTCGAAGGAAAGTCTCAGAATATGCAAAAATCACTGACCAAGTGCTTATCCCTTTCATTAAAAGGCCATATTTTTCTGTGGCGCACAAGGCGTGAAACGCTCGTGTGGCTGGTCATGCTCATCATTCAAACGGGAACTGTCAGCATTTGGCGTCTTGCCGGGTATGTTGATACGCGTGCACAAACGTTATCCGTCCATCGTCGTTTGGAGCGTTTTTTCCAACATGTCCATCTTGATGATGCCTGTGTCGCCCGCCTGATTGTTCACATCATGGGGCTGTCTGGAAAACCGTGGCATCTGGCTCTGGACCGTACAAACTGGAAGTTCGGCCGCTGTCATATCAACATCTTGATGCTGGGCATCGTGCATGAAAAAGTCTGCATACCCTTGTTTTGGTCGTTGCGGGACAAAGCGGGAAATTCAAATGCACCCGAACGCACCGCGTTGTTGGAGCGCATGATCAAAACGTTCCCCGATCAACCGATTTCCTCGCTGAGTGGAGATCGTGAGTTCATTGGGGAACGATGGATGGGTTGGCTGCATGAGCGCGGTATTCCCTTTGTTTTACGCTTGAAGGAAAACATGCATGTGTGGAATCAAAACTATGTTCCGGTGAAGCTCTCCCTCCATGCGATCCGCTTGGAAAAACGCCAAAGCCGCATCATGAAAGGCATTTGGTATCTGGGCCGTGATCAGAAAATGGTGACCACGCCGGTCAAAATTTCCATGATGCGTTTGAAGACCGGCGAGATGTTGATTGTCGCGGCAAGCCGTATCGGAATCAAAAAAGCTTTACCGACATACCGCCGTCGTTGGGGCATTGAAACGCTGTTCTCGTGCCTGAAAACAAGAGGACTGGGACTGGAAGATACGCACATGACCCAACCTCACAAGTTGGCGACCTTGGTGAGCATCTTGGCCATCGCATTTTGCCTCGCTTATAAAACCGGGCTTTGGCTAGTCCGCATCAAACCGCCCAGATACAAAGCACATGGTCGGCTGCAACGATCCGTCTTCGCTCTTGGTCTGAATGCCTTCAGAAAAGCCGTGAGCCGTTTCTCTGAGCAGGAATTAATCAACTATGTGACGGCGCTCTTCAAACCGAACATCCCTCGTAACGGATTGATGAAGTTGGCTTTATGAAAAGAGTCGGGTACTGTGCTCATTCCCATTGACGCCCATATAATCCCATGGTATCCCATATAGACCCACGTAGGCCCGGATTGGACTGGTTTTTGTTTGGTTTGGGCGGCGGGTTTGAGTTTTTGCTTTGTTTCTGATTTCGAATAGGAAGCTTTGGCAGATGGGCTTGGCGCGGGGGTGGGGTTGTTGAAGGTCTTGATAAAGGGCCAGGCAGCCTTGGTATTGATGCATCAGACTCGGGGAATGTCATGACGCTGCTCGTCGGCCGTCATTTAAATAAGATTGATAAGAAGGGCCGGGTGTCGATCCCGAAACCCTTCCGTGCAGCCTTGATCAACCAAGGCTTTGCTGGCGTGTACATCTTCCCCTATTTCCAATTCCCAGCCTTAGAAGGTGCGGGCGAAGCTTTTATGCAGCGTCTCACCAACAGTCTTGAAGACAACTTGGATTTGTTTTCAGACGACCAAGAAGATTTGGCGTCGATTACTTTGGAAAGCACCCACCAATTGGCATTCGATCCCGAAGGCCGGGTCAGTTTACCGCAAGACTTGCGCGACCATGCGGGACTAAATGATCAAGCCCTGTTTGTCGGGCGCGGTTCCCGTTTTCGCATTTGGACGCCCGAAGCCTATAAATTACACAGCGCCGAACAATTGGTGCGTGCCAAAGCGCGGGGCGCGACCTTGCGCTTGTCGCCAACCACCAAGCCGGACGGGGGAGACTAACCCATGTCCAAGCCTCATATCCCCGTTATGTTAAAAGAGGTTTTGGATGTGTTGCAGCCTCAAGATGGCGGCATCTATGTCGATGGCACGTTCGGCAACGGCGGCTATTCGCGCGGCCTTTTAGAATCTGCAAATTGTCAGGTGTGGGGCATTGACCGTGACCCTAACGTGATTGCCAAAGCCAAAGATATGCAAGCCGAATTCGGTGGACGGCTGAAGGTCGTGCAAGGACGCTTTGGCGACATGGCCGAATTGCTGGGTGGTTTAGGTGTCGCAGGGGTCAACGGTGTGGCTTTGGATTTGGGCGTGTCCAGTATGCAGTTGGATCAAGCCGAACGTGGATTTTCGTTTAAAAACGACGGGCCGCTCGACATGCGCATGGAACAAACCGGGCAAACGGCGGCCGATGTGGTGAATACCTTTGAGGAAGAAGATATCGCCAACATCATTTACGAATACGGTGAAGAACGGCGCTCGCGGCATGTGGCCCACGCCATTGTCGAAGCCCGCAAAGAGCAAAAATTCACCCGCACCCGCGAACTGGCAACATTGGTGCGCCGGGTGGTTAGAAAATCCAAAGACGGTATCGATTCCGCAACCCGCACCTTTCAAGGTTTGCGCATTTATGTGAATGATGAATTGGGTGAAGTTGATCGCGGCTTGGCCGGGGCCGAACAATTGTTGGCCGAACATGGCCGCTTGGCAGTGGTGTCGTTCCATTCGTTGGAAGACAAACGGGTAAAATCTTTTTTGAACGAACACGCGGGCAACCTGCCCAACCCGTCACGCTATGCGCCCGAAATCAGCAATAAGGGGCCAAAGCCAACCTTTAAATTGTTAAAGCGCGGGGTGGTAAAGCCCAGCAAGGACGAGTGCCAAATCAATCCCCGGTCCCGGTCTGCACGGATGCGGCTGGCAGAAAGAACCGCCTCTAAATCTTGGGACTTAAGTCCCGGGAGGCCCACATGACCGTTTCGACCACGGCACGCGCTGGCGTGAACAAAACCACAGCGAAACGTTCAAGCTTCCTGCGCCATACCACGGCGCTGTTCTTGATTTTAGCGGGTGGCTTAGCGGTGGTGTTGTTTTCGGTCAAGTATCAGGTTCACGATTTGGAAACCGAACACCAACGGCTTGTTTCAGAACTTGATGATGAACGCCGGGCGTTGCATGTGTTGCGTGCCGAATGGGCCAATTTAAACGATCCCATCCGCATTCAAGCTTTGGCCGAACACTATTTGGGTATGGGGCCAATGCGCCCCCTTCAAGTTATGTCCGTGAGCGGTGTCCAAGACATTCCGCTGCGTCTGGTGGCAGAGCCTTTGGACGGGGAGGTGGTCAATGAAACGCCATGACCCCAATCAACAAGAAATTTCCTTTGAAGCGTTAGATCCCAAACGCATTCGTATCGAAGGCGCGCGCAAACAAGCCTTGGAACAGGGCCAAACCCGATTGTTGGTGATTGGCGTGATGTGTTGTTTGGCTTTTGGTGTGTTGGGTGTGCGCTTGGTTGATTTGACCCGTCACGGCAAAGACGGGGTGGCGAAGTGGCACGCATGGACGGCGGCGCAAAGCAAACCGAACGTGGTGGCGCGCGGCGAAGTCCATGATCGTAACGGCAACATCTTGGCCATAACTTTGCCCACTCAATCTTTGTTTATCAATCCCAAAGAAATCAGAAGTGCCTTGACCGGGCCCGAGGCCGCAGATCGGTTGCTTACGGTTCTGACAGATTTGAACCGTAAGGCTTTGATTAAAAAAATAGAAGGCCGGGGACATTTCGTCTGGCTGGCCCGCAACTTAACACCAGAACAGGTGTGGGACGTGAATAAGCTGGGCTTGCCCGGGTTTAAGTTTCGCAATGAAGAACGGCGCGTCTATCCGCATGGGGCAACGTTTGCCCACGTGGTCGGTTACACCGAAGTCAACGGACGCGGCATTGCGGGTGCTGAACTTGAATTTGAAAACGTCTTGGGCAGCCAAGGGACCGACGTTGATCTGTCGGTTGATTTGCGTGTTCAGGCCATTTTGCACGAAGAACTGATCAAGGCCCAAGAAGAATTCAATGCCAAAGGTTCTGCAGGTGTGGTGATGGATGTGAATACGGGTGAGATTCTCGCCATGGCCTCGTTGCCCGATTACGATCCCAATATCCCACGCCAATCCAAAGGATCACCAGGCTTTAACCGGGCGACTTTGGGCGTTTATGAAATGGGTTCAACATTCAAACTTTTCACCACCGCCACAGCCCTCGACACGGGCACCGTCAGCTTGACCGATGGTTATGACGCCACGGACCCAATTAAAATTGCCCGTTTTACCATTTCCGATTATCACGGCAAAAAGCGTTGGCTCAGCGTACCAGAAATACTCACCTATTCCAGCAACATTGGCACCGCCAAAATGGCGATGGATATGGGCAAAGAAAAACAAAAAGAATATCTAAGTCGTTTTGGTCTGCTCAAAGCTTCCCAGGTTGAACTTCCTGAAGTCGGCTCGCCGCTTTTTCCCAGTCGGTGGGGTGACATATCCACCATGACCATTTCTTACGGCCACGGCATTGCGGTCAGCCCCCTACAAATTGCCACTGGAGTTTCGGCCGTGGTGAATGGTGGTGTTATGCGTCAGCCCACGGTGATGAAAGTGAATGAGAAAAACCGTACCGAAGGGCAGCGCGTTTTGAAACCCGAAACGTCCTTTGCCATGCGCGCATTGATGCGCAAAGTCGTGCGCGACGGGACGGGCTCTCATGCCGATATCAAAGGCTATTTGGTTGGTGGGAAAACCGGCACCGCAGACAAACAAGTTGCAGGCCGTTATGATAAAAAAGCATTGGTCTCCAGTTTTGTTGGTGTCTTCCCCATGACCAATCCACGCTTTGTCGTATTGGTCATGTTAGACGAACCACAAGGAAACAAAGCCACCTATGGCTATGCCACGGGTGGTTGGGTGGCATCACCCGCCGTGGGACGTGTGATCGAAAGAATGGGACCTATTTTCGGAATTGTCCCCGATGCGGCCTTGCCCGAAGACGAAATCAAAATTGGACATCCCATGTATTTGCCCGAGCCTGAAAAATCAGGACGGACAGCGATGTTGCAGGGGGGCGTGACCCATGCGGCTTATTGATATGGCAAAAGGTTTGGAATCCTTGATCGAAACGTTAGGCGAACACAGCGATATGGAGGTTGCGGGTCTGACATCTGATAGTCGCGCCGTGCAGCCGGGTTATTTGTTTGCCGCTTTGCCCGGCGTCAATGTGGATGGTCGTGACTATATTTCACAGGCCCAACAAAACGGCGCCGTGTGTGTGTTGGGGCCAATGGGGACGCAATCCGATTTGCCCGTCATAGAAGACGCCAATCCGCGTTTGCAGTTTTCTAAAATGGCTGCGAATTTTTATGGCGCTCAACCGGATAACATCGCCGCCATTACGGGTACCAACGGCAAAACATCTGTCGCCACTTTCCTGCGTCAAATCTGGGAATGCTTAGGCTATCGGGCCGCCAATGTTGGTACTATTGGCGTTTTCGGAACGGGCTTTGATGAACCAGGGACGCTGACCACCCCCGATCCGGTGACGTTGCATGCCACGATAAAACGGCTTGCGGATGCGGGCGTTGATCATTTGGCGATGGAAGCGTCTAGCCATGGCCTCGAGCAATTTCGTTTGGATGGACTGCGCATCAAGGCGGCGGGCTTTACCAATATCACGCGCGACCATCTAGATTATCACGGCACTATGGACGCTTACCTGGTGGCCAAGCTGCGGTTGTTTTCAGAGGTGGTTGAAGACGGTGGCAGCGTTGTTGTCAATGCCGACAGCCCCCACGCCAAAGACGTGATCAAGGCCGCACAAAAACGCAACCTGAAAGTCATCACTTATGGCGAGCATGGCGATGATATTCGCCTAAAAAAATGCATCCCTCAGGGCCATTCTCAGGTTCTGACCATGAACGTTTTTAGCACCTCCTACACCGTTCTGTTACCTCTGTCGGGGGCTTTCCAGATGGAAAATGCGTTGTGTGCGTTGGGTCTGGCATTGGCGTTGGGCGCGGATGAAGGGAAGGCCGTTAAAGCTTTGGAACGTCTGCACGGGGTGATCGGGCGGATGCAGTGCGTAGGCCATGTAAACGGAGCTGATGTGTACGTCGATTACGCGCACACGCCCGATGCCTTGGAAAATGTGTTGAAAGCCTTGCGCCCTCACACACAAAATAAATTGCATATTATGTTTGGTTGCGGCGGGGATCGGGATGTTGGAAAACGTCCTGAAATGGGCCGGGCCGCCACCGCATTCGCCGATGTTGTGATCATCACCGATGACAACCCGCGCAACGAAGACGCGGCGACAATCCGTCAACAAATTTTGACAGCGGCACCGGGAGCTAAAGAAATTGGTGATCGTCATCAAGCCATTCAGCACTCTGTTAAGAGTTTAGGTGTAGGAGATATCTTGGTCTTGACGGGTAAAGGTCATGAGCAAGGTCAGACCATCAATGGTGAAGTGCTTGCGTTTGATGACGTGATGGAGGTGAAAACCGCCATAAGGGAGCTGGGGACGTGAACATGATGAAAACCAAGACGCCACTTTGGACATCACAAGCCGCAGCTGAAGCGACGGGCGGCACCGTCACCTGTGATTTTACGGTGACCGGGATTTCGATCAATACCCGCACGCTTAAACCCGGTGATCTGTTTATTGCGTTGGTGGGGCCAAATGCGGATGGTCATGATTATGTGGCAACGGCTTTCGAAAAGGGTGCCGCCGCCGCGTGTGTATCGCACCGTCCCCCGGTGTTTGATCCCGACACGCCCTTGCTGATGGTCGAAGACACGATGCAAGCGCTCCAAGATTTAGCCGTTGCGGGTCGGGCAAAACTACCTGGAAAAATGATTGCGGTGACCGGGTCTGTTGGGAAAACCGGCACCAAAGAAGCCTTGAAACGGGTGCTTGGCGATCAGGCGAAAACGGATGCCAGCATTGGCAGCCTGAACAATCACTGGGGCCTGCCGTTAAGTCTCGCGCGGATGAACGGCGATGACGTTTATGCGGTTATGGAATTGGGCATGAACCATCCCGGAGAATTGCGGCCCTTGTCCAAATTGACACGCCCCAACGTGTGTTTGATCACCACGGTGCAGGCCGCCCATACAGAATTTTTTGAAAGCACCGAACAAATCGCCGATGCCAAAGCAGAAATATTTGAAGGCGCCGAGGCGGGCTGGACGGCGGTTCTCAATGCCGATATTAAAGAATTTTCACGCCTGCAAGCGGCAGCCCAAGCCCAAGGGGCGGCCAAAATTTTGACCTTTGGGGAAGCTGGCGATGCGGATTTTGGGGTGGTGTCGTTCCATTTGGACGCTTTGGGTTCAGACGTTGTCGCCAGAACGCCGCTGGGCGAGGTGGCTTATCGTATCGCTTCCCCAGGCTTTCATTGGGTGAGCAATTCTTTGGCTGTTTTGGCCTGTGTGCATGCGGTTGGAGCCGATGTGTTTAAGGCAGCCGAAAGCTTGGCTCGGTTGACACCGCCGAAAAAACGGGGCGAACGATTTGAGATTCAAATGCCCAGCGGATCCTTTGTGCTGATCGATGAAAGTTACAATGCCTCGCCTGCCGCCATGTGCGCTGCTTTCGCCGTGTTAGGCGCCCAGCCAACGACAGGGCAGGGGCGGCGGATTGCGGTTTTGGGCGATATGTTGGAACTGGGCGACGATTCAGCCAAACAACATCGTGACCTTGGTGACGTTCTTGTCGCTGCACAAATTGATACCGTGTATCTGGCAGGCGAAGCCATGCACCATTTATGGACGGCATTGCCGCCGTCGATGCAAGGTCACCACGCGCTCACATCTAAAGACTTAAGCGAAGTGGTCAAAGCCGCCATTCAACCCGATGATGTCGTGATGGTCAAAGGTTCGGCGGGCATCAATATGAGCCACATTGTTGAGGTGTTGCGTTCTTTAGAGACGTCACCCAGAAAGGTTGAGGACTGAACATGCTGTATCATCTCTTATTCCCATTTGCAGACCAGTTCCCGGCCTTTAACGTTTTTCGCTATTTGACCTTTCGCACAGGTGGCGCGGTGATGACGGCGTTGATCATCAGTTTTGTCATTGGCCCCGCCTTGATTCGGGTTTTGCATATGCGCCAAAAAGGCGGTCAGCCCATTCGCGAAGATGGCCCCGAAAGCCATTTGTTGACCAAACAAGGCACGCCCACCATGGGGGGGCTGATGATTTTGATTGCCATGGTGTCGTCCACAGTTTTATGGATGGATATAACGAACGGGTTTGTTTGGGTGGCCTTAGGGGTGACCGTATCGTATGGCGTTATTGGTTTTTTGGATGATTATTTAAAGGTCTCTCGGCGTAGCCATAACGGACTGTCGGGGAAAGCCAAACTGGTGTTGCAAGTGGCCTTTGCGTTGGCCGGGGCGTTTTGGATCATGCGCTTGATGCCTGAATCCATGTCCACGGGCCTTGCGGTACCGTTCTTTAAAGACACGTTGCTACAGCTCGCCTGGTTCTTCCCGGTGTTTGCCGTGTTGGTCATGGTCGGATCATCGAATGCGGTGAACCTAACCGATGGCTTGGACGGATTGGCGATTGTTCCAGTGATGATTGCGGCAGGGGTGTTTGCGCTGATTTCGTATCTGGTTGGTAACGCCGTATTCGCCGGATATTTGCAATTGCATTATGTGCCGGGGACTGGCGAACTGGCGGTGTTCTTAGGCGCGTTGATGGGCGGCGGACTTGGCTTTTTATGGTTTAACGCACCCCCGGCACGGGTGTTCATGGGCGATACAGGATCATTAGCTTTGGGCGGCGCGTTGGGGACGGTGAGCGTCATGACCAAACACGAATTGGTACTGGCCATTGTCGGCGGTTTGTTCGTTTTGGAAACCGTATCGGTGATCGTCCAGGTGATTTCGTTCAAACTGACAGGCAAGCGAGTCTTTGCGATGGCACCCTTGCATCATCACTTTGAAAAAAAGGGCTGGGCGGAATCCACCATCGTGATCAGGTTTTGGATCATCGCTACAATTTTGGCCTTGATTGGCCTTTCAACATTGAAGTTAAGATAGTTAAGGGAAGCACATGATTTCGTGCGCTGGGTTCATCAATAAACGAGTTGCCGTTCTGGGCTTGGGTAAGTCCGGCCTTTCGGCGGCGCACGCTTTGGCGCGCAGTGGGGCCAGAGTGGTGGCGTGGGATGACCGCGAACAAATTCGCGACCAAGCAACGCGCGAAGGGATTGCCATCAAAGACTTCGAACGGGTCAATTGGGGGCAGATGGATGCCCTGGTGATCAGTCCCGGTATTGCCCATTCGTTTCCCAAATCGCATCCGGCCGCACATCAGGCGAAACAGGCGGGGGTGCCGATTATTGGCGATGTCGAGCTGTTGGCAACATCGGGTGCTCAGGCCCATCAAGTGGCCATTACCGGCACCAATGGAAAATCTACAACCACCTCGTTATTGGGGCATATCGTTGATCAGTCCGGGCGCAAGGTCGAAATCGGTGGCAACCTTGGCCCCAGCATTTGCAACATGGCAATGTTGGAACGTGATGAGCTGTATGTGTTGGAATTGTCTTCGTATCAATTGGAACTGTGTCCTTCAGCGCGCTTTAAAATCGCGATCTTGCTCAACCTCAGCCCAGATCATTTGGATCGTCACGGCGGCATGGCGGGATATGTGCGGGCAAAGCGCAACATTTTTCATAACCAAGGGGCGGGCGATGTTGCCATCGTTAGCTTGGACGATGAACTGACGGCCAAAGTTTTTGATGAGCTTGACCGAAAAAAGGGTCGCATCGTGATTCCGATTGCGACCACCCGCACGGCCCATGGCGGGGTCTATGTCGAACATGGAAATCTGATTGACGATTTGCAGGGCGAAGCGAACGAGGTGATGAGCTTGGACGGCCTCGCCAATCTTCCCGGCATTCACAACGCGCAAAACGTTGTTGCCGCTTTTGCGGCGGCGCGCAGGTTGCGGATCAGTACGGATGTAATCGTTCGGGCTATTCAAAGCTTTCCGGGTTTGGCTCATCGTCAAGAAATCATCGAATATTATGACGGCATTACGTTCGTCAATGACAGCAAAGCGACAAATTGTGAGGCGGCCGAAAAAGCCTTGGCCTGTTACGACAACGTGTATTGGATCGCTGGTGGTCGGGCAAAGGAAACCGGACTGACGCACTTGGGCGATGTGCTCGGACATATTCGTAAGACGTTTTTGATCGGTGAATGTGCCGGCGACTTTGCGGCGCAACTGAGTGGTAAAGTCGATGCGGATGTTTGTGGGACCTTAGAAGTCGCCACTCGTGCGGCTTATGAACAAGCCGTCAAAGACGGTTTGAATGGTGCCGTGGTGTTGCTGTCGCCGGCGTGCGCATCGTTTGATCAATTTGCAAACTTTGAAGTGCGTGGCGATGCCTTTCGCAATCTTGTTGACGGCCTGCGGTTGGAAAGGGGGGCTTCATGAGCACCTTTACCCGCACCGACACATCGGTTGTTAGCCGTTGGTGGTGGACCATTGATCGCTGGACGTTGGTGTCGATTTTCATGATTTCGGCGCTGGGGGCGATTTTGGTTTTGGCGGCGTCTCCGGCTGTTGCCGAACGCATTGGGCTGGAAAGTTTTCACTTTGTTCATCGGCACTTTGTCTTTCTTCCGATTTCGCTTTTGGTCATGTTGGGGACGTCCTTGCTGACGCCACGCGGGGTGTTGCGGTTGGCTTTACTTGTTTTTACCGGGGCCATCGTGATGATGATTTTGGTGCTGTTTGTCGGCGCCGAAGTCAAAGGGGCGACGCGGTGGATTTATATTGCCGGCATGTCGTTGCAACCGTCTGAATTTATCAAGCCAAGCTTTGCTGTGGTCGCGGCTTGGATGTTTTCAGCGCAAAAATTAAACGATGAAGTGCCGGGTTATTCCATTGCCATTGGCTTGTTCGTGTTGGTGGTGGGCTTGTTGTTGTTACAGCCCGACTTCGGCATGACGGTTGTGGTGTCGTGTGTGTGGGCGGTGCAATTTTTCATCGCCGGGTTGCCTTTGGTGTTGGTTGGGGCCGTGGCCTTGGTGTTTATCTTAGGTGGCTTTGCGGTCTATTTATCCTTTGATCATGTCCGCATTCGCATCGATCATTTTTTAGATCCCGTGGGCGGTCAAGGCTATCAGGTCGAACGTTCGCTCGAAGCTTTTTCCAATGGGGGATTGTTTGGTCGAGGTCCTGGCGAAGGTCGCGTCAAAGAAGTTTTACCCGATGCGCACACGGATTTCATCTTGGCCGTCGCGGGCGAAGAACTTGGCCTGTTGGTGTGCCTGTTGATTGTCGCGTTGTTTGCCTTTGTCGTGATCCGTGGGTTCTCGCGGGTGTTTAAGGACGCGGACTTTTTTGTGGTGGTGGCAACGGCTGGATTGCTGACCCAATTTGCGTTGCAGGCGATTGTCAATATTGCCTCGACGACCAACTTGATTCCCCCCAAAGGCATGACGTTGCCGTTCATCAGCTATGGCGGGTCCTCCACTTTGGCATTGGCCTTTGGTATGGGCATGGTGTTGGCATTGACGCGGTTGCGCCCCGGTGAAAATTCTCGCAGAGGAGGCCCCCGATGAGCGCTTTGCATATTGTCTTGGCAGCTGGCGGAACCGGTGGACACGTCTTTCCCGCCGAAGCTTTGGCGTCTGAACTTTTAGACCGGGGCCACCGCTTAGGATTGGTGACAGATGCACGCGGCAAAGCTTATGGCGGGGCGTTGAGCCAATTGGAAACTCATCATATCCAAGCCGGAGGCATCGCCGGAAAAAATATTTTGGCGCGGATCAAAAGTGTTTTGGCTTTGGCGGTCGGGACCTTTCAAGCGTGGCGGTTGTTGAAACGTCTTAAACCCGATGTGGTGGTGGGGTTTGGCGGCTATGCCTCGGCACCGACGATGTTGGCGGCGACCTTTACATCGATCCCCACCCTTATCCATGAACAAAATGCGCTGTTGGGCCGGGCCAATCGTTTGCTGGCCGGACGGGTCAATGGCATCGCGACATCGTTTGTTGAAACCCATGGGCTTGGCGAACAAAACCAGCATAAAGTCCATTTGACAGGTATGCCCGTGCGCGCACCCATTGCCGCAAAGGCAGCGAGTCCTTATCCGAACGCCGAAGGGGAACAGCCTTTGGGTATTTTGGTGCTGGGCGGATCGCAAGGGGCGACGGTGTTAAGTGAAGTTGTGCCTGCGGCTCTTGCAAAATTACCAGAGCCTCTTCGCGCGCGCCTAGATGTGACGCAGCAGTGTCGCGAAGAAGATTTAGAGGCGGTCAAAGCCGTTTATCAACAGAGCGGAATTCGCGCCCACTTAGGCACCTTTGTTGACGATGTTCCCGAACGCATGGAGCAGGCGCATATGATGATTTCAAGGGCAGGGGCTTCGTCTGTTTCAGAAGCGTTGGTTGTCGGCCGTCCTGCCATTTTGGTGCCGTACCCGTTTGCCGCTGATGATCATCAAACCTATAACGCCAGAGCCGTTGACGAGGCTGGGGCCGGATGGATACTGCCGCAAGACACGTTTAATGCCGATGCGCTGGCGGCCCGCTTGGATTCCCTTTTGGGCTTGCCCGCCGTGTTGGAAAAAGCGGCGCGCTGTGCCGCAAGTATGGGACGTGCGGACGCGGCCAAACTGTTGGCCGATCGGGTTGAACACTTAACTTCACATACAGAGAGATCCAATTCATGAGGGCTTTACCCCTAACCATTGGCACTATCCACTTTGTCGGCATCGGCGGCATCGGTATGAGCGGTATTGCCGAAGTTCTGCATAGCCTTGGTTACCAAGTGCAAGGTTCTGATCAAGCCGAAGGTCCCAATGTGGCGCGGTTGCGTGATTTGGGCATCAAAGTGTTTGTTGGGCACAGTGCCGACAATGTCGTTGACGCCGGCGTGGTGGTGATTTCATCCGCTGTGAAAGCGGACAATGTAGAAGTCGTCGGCGCGCGGTCACGTTTGTTGCCCGTCGTGCGGCGGGCGGAAATGTTGGGCGAATTGATGCGCTTAAAGTGGTCCATTGCGGTGGGCGGCACACACGGAAAAACAACCACAACATCCTTGATCGCGCATTTGTTGGACGCCGCCGGGCAAGACCCCACGGTGATCAATGGCGGCATTATCAATGCATGGGGATCAAACGCGCGGCTGGGCGAAGGCGACTGGATGGTGGCCGAAGCCGACGAGTCCGATGGCACGTTTTTAAAACTACCCGCCACCATTGCCGTGGTTACAAACATTGATCCTGAACATTTGGATCACTATGGCAACTTTGACAATTTACGCCGCGCTTTTGTGCAGTTTGTCGAAAACATTCCTTTTTATGGGTTTGCCGCCTTGTGCATTGACCATGCCGAAGTCCAGGCATTGATCCCCCGCGTGTCCGATCGCCGCATCGTCACGTATGGCTTTAATCCCCAAGCTATGGTGCGCGGCACCAATGTTCGCCCCAGCCCAAATGGCATGACCTTTGACATTACCTTTACCGATTTTGGGGACGAACAGGCGACCACTATTTTAGATGTAACCTTGCCCATGTATGGATCGCACAATGTGCAAAACGCACTGGCGGCGGTGGCCATTGCGCGGGAAATGGGCATCGCGAATGACGTTCTGAAAATCGCCTTTGATGGCTTTAAAGGTGTCAAACGACGCTTTTCCAAAACGGGCGATGTGGCGGGGATCACCATCATCGACGATTATGCTCATCACCCGGTGGAAATATCCGCTGTGCTCAAAGCCGCGCGGGGCGCCGTGGCAGACTGTCAAGTGATTGCCGTGGTCCAGCCCCATCGCTATAGCCGTTTGCGCGATTTGTTTGAAGAGTTTTGCACCTGCTTTAATGATGCCGATGTTGTGCTGGTGGCCGATGTGTACGAAGCGGGGGAAACGTTAATTGAAGGCTTTGACCGTGATCACTTGGTGGCGGGTTTGCGCGAACATGGTCACCGCACCGTGATGGCGTTGACCAACCCCGATCACCTGCCCGATGCCATCAATGATTTAGCAAAAGAAGGCGATATGGTGTTGTGCTTAGGGGCCGGAAACATTACCCAATGGGCCAACGCGTTACCGGATCGTTTGAAAAATCTAAAGGGAGGCGCCAACGCATGATGTCCGCTGCGGCTCATCCCCAAACCTTGATTAACCGTTTGCCCGCCGTGCGCGGACGGTTAAGCGAAGATGCGTCGCTGGATAAGGTGACGTGGTTTGGTGTGGGTGGTCCGGCCGAAGTCTTGTTTAAGCCTGCCGATGCTGATGACTTAGCACACTTTCTCAAAACCAAGCCTGTTGATGTTTCGGTCACGGTGATCGGGGTTGGATCAAATCTGTTGGTGCGCGATGGGGGAATACCTGGCGTGGTGATCCGGTTGGGCCGCGAATTTGCAAAGATTACCGTTAACAACGCCGATGTCATTTGTGGGGCCGGGGCCTTGGACGGCAACGTTGCAAAGGCTGCCCAACTTGAAAGCGTTTCAGGATTGGAATTTTTAAGCGGCGTTCCGGGGACCCTTGGTGGTGCCCTGCGCATGAATGCCGGGGCTTACGGATCTGAAATGCAAAACATTGTCCACAGCGCGGTGGCGTTGGATGGTCAAGGTAACCATCATGAACTCAGCGCCGATGATTTGGGTTTTAGTTACCGCAAATGCAAAGTCCCCGCCGATTGGATTTTCGTTCAAGTTCACCTGTTGGGCCATGCCGGCAATGCCCAAGATATTTTGGCGCGCATGACCGATATTAAGAATGCCCGTGAAAGCAGCCAACCCATCCGCACCCGGACCGGAGGCTCGACGTTTAAAAATCCCGAAGGCCACAAGGCTTGGCAATTGATTGATGAAGCCGGGTGTCGCGGTTTAAAAATTGGCGGGGCCGAAGTCTCGACCCTGCATTGCAATTTTCTCATCAATGACGGAACGGCGACGGCGACCGACATTGAAGCTTTGGGGGAAGAGGTGCGCCGCCGGG
>Ga0316202_10000889_pt1 | contig 26993 bp, 28 predicted proteins | sample 3monrhotite_MG_FD_204934 | JGI IMG/M metagenome (GOLD analysis project Ga0316202, IMG submission 204934) | Microbial mat bacterial communities from mineral coupon in-situ incubated in ocean water Damariscotta River, Maine, United States -... | ecosystem: Environmental > Aquatic > Marine >... | reverse complement strand
GACGGAAACACCAAATGATATAATAGTAACGTCTTGTTATGACTTTTGTATATATGTTCATCATCCATATAGCATTTTAGCATACGACCCAGAGGGTCGGGGAATTAAACCCTCCTCAGATTAAAGTAATAATTCCGCCTCAAAACCTTTTCGCTCTGATGGTTTAGTAAAGTCACATGCAGACAATACCTTCAATGTTATTTGCTCAATATTATTTTCTATAGCATATATGCTTGCTTGATTAAGCAAATCAATAATTTCTCCTATATAGCCATCACTTTCATCAAGTATTTTTAAAGCAATTCTTTTATCTTTCCATATTTCAGAAGCTTTTTTGAGAGGCAAAGTTTTTTCTATACTGGCAAGCAATGACAAATAGTCTCTATCAAGTTGCCATTTAAGTAAAAATACTGGCTTAAAACGATTTGCAATTTGATTATCAGTATTTGTAGCTCTTAAAGCTTCTTTGATACCAACTAAAATTATTGTTATCTGAAGGTCATTGCTTAAATTTTTCAATGCATTCATAAATATTTTTTGTTTAGATATGGGGCCACTTAAAATATTATGAATTTCATCAATCACGAGTAACTTTAATTTGCACAATCCACAATAATATTTAATCTGTTGTTCTTTTTTTACCGTTTTATCAGTATCTTTAAATGGAATTGCAAACTGTTCAAGTATTTTTGTATACATGTCTGAAAGATTTGGTCCTGGTGGTACTTGTACAAAGATTATTGGTATTTCAGTTGTCTCACGCCAATTTTCACTTCGAATAGGTCCATTGTTTTTCATAAATCTGTGTACAATAGATGTTTTACCATTATTTGTTTCACCAACAAGTAGCATTCCAGGCATTCTCTCTTTTCTTGGATGATTAAGAAGCATCTTCATTTTTTTAAAAATATCATCTGCTTTTGGATATGTAATCCACTTTTCCTGAAGTATAAAATTAATGCGTTCTTCATCACTTGCATTTAACATCTTTTGAGTATCTGGCAATAAATAATTGAAATGCTCCTCATTAATCATTATTACCTCCTCCTACATCAATATCATCAAAAGCTTTAATGTCTTTGAATAAATCTTCCATCTCTCCATCATATGCATTTCTAGAACCTTTGTCAGATTGAATATTTGAAAAATCACTATTCTTCTTACGTGTATGTAGTTTCTTAGTTTCAACTTCTCTTCTAGCAGTTTTTGTTTTACTAGCTGATTCGTCTCTAATTTTAATCATCTTTTCGTATGCTTTAAAGATTACAGTTTCGTCATACCCTTCAATATTCTTTTGAGCCAAATATTGCTTAACACTTCTTAGTTCCCATCTTGAAATACGTGGATATGTTACATTACGGTATGGTATTTCAAAATATTCTTTAATTTCTGGGTCAAAAAACCAAATTGAGCTAATATCTCTTGGGTCAATTTTGAAAATAAACTTTCTTCCTTTTCCATGTTTATCCTTAGCCTTAATCCACCTTCTAAGGACATCGTGATAATAATGAATTTTGTCAACTGAAATACCTGTTTGCTGCACACTACGTTCTATGGATGGAAGGAAGGAAAGTCTTAGATACTCTTCATCTTCAACTATTTCAGGCAACCCTTTACCAAGTACATTTTCATCTCCAAAAATTCCTATTTCATATTTCTTTTCTGGAGCCATCCCTATCATTGAATGTACACGTTTATTGTAGACATTAACAACATACTCAAAAAACCATTTTTCAAATTCCATTAATGTCATAACAGCTTCAGCTGATGAATCATATTCTCCTCTTTGCTGAATATTTGAAAACGTTGTTCCAGGTAGAGTATGAACTTCTTGCATTGATGTGCCAATCAATCTTTCAATATGTGCGCCAAATTGAGGTCTTGCTACAGGCCTCCACTCAATTGATATTCCAAATTGCTCACAAGTGCGCTGTAACTCAATACTTCTAAAGTCCTGACCGTTATCCAAATGAATTGTTCTTGGTATGCCCCAAACATTCCATTCACCTTCTACATCATGCTCCCTAAGTAGCTTATCTTTTTGTAAAATAGTTTGGGTCAAACATTGTGACACTGAAAAATAACTTGGCTCTTCCAAAGAAATATAAAAACCAGTAATCATACGACTATATACATCTATTGCAAGTGTAAGGAATGGTCTTCGAAGCGGTTGTCTATACTCTTCATCAACAAGTATAAGGTCTACTGGAGTATGATCAATTTGAATTACGTCCAATGGATAATTACCAGACGGGAACATGCCGTCTGTATTTCTATATAGCCGTTCAGCATTGCGTCTACTTTCACGCATTTTAAGAACATTTTTATCAGAAAGTTTTTTAATACGATTTCTTACAGTATTCTCATGAGGAACATTAACACTTGCATTTATACATCGTATTTTAATTTCTTGATATATTCTCTTTGGTGTCAACTTTTGTTTATGCAAGTAAAGATCTTGAATAACTTTGTTCATTATTAATTCAGACTCTTCTTGTATACGGACTTCTCCTTTTCCTCCACGTTCTGCATATTTAGGAACTAACACACTAAGAACGCCTGCTTGCTCATACGCTTTTATCCATCTATATAAAGTTGTAAAATGTAAACCATTCTCTTGAGCTACTAATTCTACTTTTTCTTTTGTCCTTTTTGAATTTAACAAAGGATTAATAATACCTAAACGCCGTTTTGCTTCATCCCATTGTTCATTCTCAAAACCTACTATATGCTCATTATTTTGTGAACTTTCATCAAGGTAAGACGTGTGTAGCTCATTAATAAAGACCACTCTTTTCTTAGAATCAGAAAATGATTTAACCATAACTGATGACATATCTACTTGAGATACAATCTCTACTTTTTCATTTTGATGATAGACTATGCTACCAATATTTAAATTAAGCTTTTTCAATTAATAATCCTTAAAATCGTCTTCTTAGAAATTTTCTTAGTTAAATCAACTTCTAATTTTCCGATAAGTACTAGATACCAAATATATGGAATATATTCAGCTTGTGTATATTTATTATCTGTATATAAATCTAAAATTTCTTGGTATGAGAGTGCTTCTAAGCCACTCAATTTATTTATAACATCTTGTACTTTATTTTTATTTTTAATCATTACAAAATTGTAAATGAAATTCATATTTTCTAAAGCGATAGAATCTATATCTAATTCTGAAAAAAGTTTAAATTCAAAATCATTTTCATAAAGATATTTTTCTATTTGTTCAAACTTCTGTTTCAAAAAGACTTTTTTTTCTTTTATCTCATCACTATATTTAGCTTCAAAAATACAAGGTAGCCTATCATTAATGTAATACACGAGACAATCAGGTGTATAGCGATAAGTTCGTCCATCTTTTTCATAAGACAATCTCATTGGTTGCTCTTCGTATTTATAAACAGTTGAATCAAATTCAAGTGTAAGAAAAAGGTCCCTTTCAAGCTTAGACTCAAAAAATATACTCTTTTTATTTTTTAAGCTATAAAATGCACCTGTTAAGGAACGAAAATTTTTAGGTGGCTTTCGTACTGGCATCTATACCCTTGTATCTTTATTTTCAAAGTCATACACTTCAAATAAAACATCGTACCAACACGTTCTATGTAATTTAAAATATAGTCTTGAAGCATTATTTGTTTTAAATGGAAGTTCAAATAGTGTTAATAACTTTTTATACATTTTAACACTATCCTCTTTTGTCATATCCATCATCCAACTAACAACTTCCCTATGAACTTCAACAGGCAAATCTCTTGGTGGATGTGGTAAATCAATATTTGATAGTTTTTCAAATCCTGAAATCATTTCAAAATCTTTAATTCTCTTTCTGAGAATTATCTTATTTCCTTTTAGCATAATTCCTCCTGAATCTAGTAGTATTAACTCTTGTATTTTTAAACTTAGTAGTTATAAGTATTATATTAATAGCAATAACTATTGTAAAAAATCAGACTATGTAATATATTTTTTGTGCATTATTAGTGTTATATTTTGTAAATGACATGGAGGTACGCATAAGGCAAAAATTGGAGAAATTGCACTATCTCACAGAGGCATACTGTTTTTCGATGAACTTCCACACTTTCCTAAAAATATTTTAGAAGCATTAAGAGAGCCGCTAGAAGACCGTAAAATTCTAATCTCTCGTGTCAATAGTAAAATAACCTATGAGACAGATTTTATCTTTGTATCTGCTATGAACCCCTGCCCTTGTGGTAATCTTTATAGCACAAAGAAAAGTTGTAGATGTACTGATTTAGAGATAACACGATATAAAAACCGTCTGTCTGAACCACTATATGATCGTATAGATTTATATGTACAGATGCAAGAGAGTAATCACTCAGACAAAGCTGGTGAGAATTCACAAACAATGCATTCATATGTATTGCAAGCTCTTAAGCAACGTATCAAAAGAGGTCAAAATATGCCTAATGGGCGTTTAAATGAAGTAGATACTGAAAAATATTGTAAACTAGGCGAAGATTGTGAAAAACTATTAATTCAAGCTAGTCAAAAATTTGCGTTATCAGCTAGGTCAATTAGCAAGATAAAACAAATTTCTAGAACAATAGCTGATTTGGCGACTAATGAAGAGATAAAAAAAGAGCATATTAGTGAAGCATTAGGATTTAGAAAACGTTAATTTATTTAGATAATTTAGCTACCACATCAAGCTTATTTTTCTCTTCAATTTTAGCTACTGCTATTTGATAGGCTTTTAATATTGAGTTAGTGTAATTTGTTTTGTTTTTATTATCAAACCTTGCAAAAAAATCGTTATATAATTCTACAAACTTTGTAATTTCTCCAATTGTGCGCATATCAATATATGCACCCTTACAAATTGCAACTACAATCTCTATAACTTTTTGAGTACGTTGTGGTAAATCAGTAATCTCCATCTCTTTTTTACCTTCAGGATAGTTCTTATCCTCAGTGCGGAAATTTACAAATCGATAAACAATTGCTGTCATACCATCAGCAGAACGCTTCATATCTTCTCTATTTCCAGACATATAATCACGAATTTCAGTAAGCGTCCAACTTTTCATCTCTTCTGCTAAAGATTCTATCGTTGTCTTCTCTTTTGTAACTTCATTTTTTGTATCTTTTTTATCATTACTACCAAAAAGCGAACCAAACATTATTGGGCTCCATTATTAAATTATTATTTTTATAGCATTAAGCGTTCCATTATATTAGAACACTGACACAACCCATTTCGTGACAAAATAACCACCAATAACAAGCCACGCAAACATTAACGATGCCGAGTAAAGAGGAGCCATTCCAAGCCCTTTAAATTTCGACATTCTAGTCTCCATCCCAAGTGCAGTCATTGCTATTGTAAGTAAGAATGTATCTACTTGGTTAATCCAATCAACAATACTAAGTGGCAAAATACCTAAAGAATTTACACCACTCATCCCAACAAAGTACAGAGCGAACCATGGAATAACAAGCTTTATCGTTCCACTACTGCCACTCTCTTTTCTAGCTTTAAATGAAAGATATAAACCAAGCAATATAAGCCCAGGTGCAATCATCATAACTCTTGTCATTTTTACAATAACAGCAGCCGTAGCAGCTTCTGAATCAGCTCCATCAATTCCAACACCAACAGCTACAACCTGCGCAACTTCATGAATTGTACCACCCACATAGATACCAAATTCACGTGAAGTCATATCTAACATTCCAGATGAGTATAATGCTGGATATAAAAACATTGCAATAGTTCCAAAAAGAACAACCATAGAAACAGCAATTGCAGGTTTATGAGCTTCTGACTTTAGTACTGGTTCAGTAGCTAGAACTGCAGCTGCCCCACAAACTGAAGCACCAGATGCAGTTAAAATTGATGTGTCTCTATCTAATTTAAACCACTTAATACCTGTGTATGTTCCAATAAGAAACGTACTAACAAGCATTATTAGTGAGACCATAAAACCTTCCATTCCAACATTTGCAATCTGCTGAAATGTAATCCTAAAACCATAAAAGACTATTGCAAAACGCAAAATCTTTTTTGCTGAAAAAACTATACCTGGGTTCCACTCTTTTGGAAGCTCATTCCTAAGTGTGTTTGCATAAAAAATTCCTAATACGATTCCAATAACTAAAGGGCTTATCCCAAGTTTCGCAATAAACGGAATTTCTGAAATATATGTCGCTGCAAGTGCAAAAAGTGCTACAAAAATAATACCACTGATTGTTGAATTTCTATTCTCTTTTGAAAATGCCATCAATCTACTCTTTGATTTAAATTTTACGTGCATTATACTATAATCACAATATGCAAAAACTTTTTGATGACATAAATTTTTTAGATAGTAGATGTTATGATCAATTCAAGCTTAGCGAAGAGCTGTTGATGGAGCACGCAGCATATGCACTATACAGATTTATTTCAAACAAATTCTCCGAAGGTAGCTCTGTTTTAGTTGTTTGTGGAAGTGGTCATAATGGTGCAGATGGTATAGCACTAACAAGATTACTTCAAAATGATTTTAGTGTAAGACTTTATATAGACAGCCCACCAAAGTCAGACTTGGCAAAACTACAACTAGAGCGTGCGGATGCTGTAAATGTTACAAAAACAGATGAAATAAAAGATGCTGATATTATCGTAGATGCCCTGTTTGGGAGTGGTTTAAATAGAGAATTAAAAAAGAGACATCTACAATTAATTAAACAGTTAAACTCACTTAATGGTCAAAAAATAGCCTGTGACATTCCAAGTGGCTTACTTCAAGATGGAACACTCAGCAGTACAGTATTTGACGCAGATACGACTATAACAATGGGCGCCTTAAAAAAATCTCTTTACAGTGATATAGCAAAAGATGTAACAGGCAAAATATTAGTAGCTAATCTTGGAGTATCGCGTACAATTTATGAGACTAACTCTAATTGGAATCTGCTTGACTTAGATGATTTAAAACTACCATATAGAGTAACCAAGAGTAGTCATAAAGGTACCTACGGACATTTAGCCCTACTTTGTGGTGAAAAAGAGGGAGCTTCAATTATTGCTGCAAAGGCAGCTTTGAATTTTGGTGCTGGACTTGTAACAATGATTACACATGAGAATCCTCAGATTCCATATGAAATTATGAAAAGCACTACACTTCCTAAAAATTGTAATGCTGTATGTGCTGGGATGGGGCTAGGTAATAGTTTTGATTCCATTGATTTAAAAAATATGCTAATAGGTTCTAAGATGGTTCTACTAATTGATGCTGACCTATTTTATAATCCTATAATAACTCAATTAATTAAGAAAAAAAACATTGTCATTACTCCTCATCCAAAAGAGTTTGTCTCACTTTTAAAGTATCTAAATATTGCAGATGTAGATGTAGAGGAACTTCAAAATAGTAGATTTAAATACTCTGAAGAGTTTTCAAAACGTTATCCAGATGTTGTATTGCTACTAAAAGGTGCAAACCCAATCATTGCATATAAAAATAGATTCTACATCAATCCCCATGGAACTAATAAACTAAGCAAAGGTGGAAGTGGAGATGTTTTAAGTGGCATAATTGGTGCCCTTTTAGCACAAGGTTACTCCACACTAGATGCTGCTATAAATGGATCTTTAGCACATGTTAGTGCTGCAAAGAAAGTTACTAAAAACAATTATGCGCTAACACCAAGTGACCTTATAGAAGAGGTTGCATGTCTTTAGGACGCATTGTTGTACTTTTTAGTGGAGATGGAACTAATTTAGCTAACATAATTGAGACACTTCACAAAACTAAAAAAATAGATATTGTTGCTGCTATTTCAAACAAAGCTAATGTAAAAGGAGTTGAAATTGCACAAAATGCAAATATTCGAGTAGAAATAATAGAGCATACAAACTTTAAAAGTAGAGAGGAGTTTGATGCATCTTTAGTGAGAATTATTCAAAACTACAGACCAGACTTAACAGTTTTGGCAGGATTTATGAGAATATTAACTCCTATTTTTACAACTGCTATTAATGCTATAAACCTTCATCCATCTCTTTTACCACTTTTCAAAGGTGCCAATGCGCTTGAAAATAGTTTTAATAGTGGTATGCGTAGGGGTGGTGTGTCTGTGCACTGGGTTGAACAAGAGCTTGATGGTGGTTCTGTAATATCACAAGAAGAGGTTGAGATAAAGAGTAAAGATTCTCTTGAAGAGTTTTCTGAACGTATCCATAAACTAGAATATAAGTTACTACCTCAAACTATAATTAAAGTTCTATATGATATAAATTCGCAAAATAAAGGAGATACCCATGAGCGATAAGCTAAAAATAGGCTCTTATACATTCAATAGCCGTCTAATTGTTGGAAGCGGAAAATATCCAGACTTTCAAACAACACGAGATGCTACGCTTGCTAGTGGTTCTGAAATGATTACAGTTGCAGTACGCCGTGTGAACATTACAAACCCTGATGAAGAGAATCTATTAGACTATTTTAAAGATACATCTGTGCAGATGTTACCAAATTCAGCAGGTTGTACTACAGCAGAAGAAGCGATTACAACTTTCAGATTAATGCGTGAAGCAACTGGAATTGATTTAATTAAACTAGAAGTTATAGGTGATACTAAAAAAACACTATATCCTGATGTAATAGAGACAATTAAAGCTTGCGAAGTACTATCACGTGAAGGTTTTACTGTTATGGCTTACACTAATGATGATCCTATTATTGCAAAACGTTTAGAAGAGGTAGGAGCAGCTGCTGTTATGCCACTTGCTGCGCCAATTGGTAGTGGATTAGGTATTCAAAACAGATATAACGTGGCGTTTGTTAGAGATGCTATAAATGTTCCTGTTGTAGTTGATGCTGGTGTTGGATGTGCAAGTGACGCTGCAATTGCGATGGAACTTGGAGCAGATGCTGTTCTTACAAATACAGCTATAGCTCAAGCTCAAAATCCTATTCTTATGGCTGAGGCTATGAAGTATGGTGTAATTGCAGGACGAATGAGTTACCAAGCTGGACGAATTGCTAAACGCCCATATGCAACAGCAAGCTCACCAATCGATGGTCAGATACAGTTTTAAAACTTAATTACACCAAACAGATTTAACATCATAAATATAAGAGCTAGTGGAGCGACATAACGCAAACTAGCTCTCCATACTCCATACATCTTGCCCATCTCTTTTTGTAAATGTGAATAAACCATATCTTTTGGTAAGACATAACCCACAAAGATTGCCATCAAAATTCCACCAATAGGAAGTAAAATTGCATCTGTTACATGCTCTAAAATGTCAAATATTGGTTCTCCTGCAATTGAAAACATCTCACCATAACTTTGAGTATATGAGAGTAATGCAAATAATCCCACCATATAATAGCCTGTACCACTAAGTAAAGTAGCACCCAATCTGCTCATATTAAAACGGCTAATAAAATATTGAACAGCTGGTTCAACTAATGAAACAGCAGATGTCAGACCCGCAAAAGCTAAAGCTAAAAAGAATATAAGTGCAAAAAAGCTACCAAGTAATCCAAGATGTGAAAAGATTACAGGTAAAGATACAAAAACAAGACCAGGACCTTTTGCTGGTTGCTCACCAAATTCAAATAAAAATGCAAATATCATTAATCCAGCAATTATTGCGATACCTGTGTCCATAAGTGTAACAATAAATGCAGTTTTAGTTAGACTAGCATCTTTTGGCAGTGAAGCAGAATATGTTAAAAGCGCGCCCATTCCTAAAGAGAGTGTAAAAAAGGCATGTCCCACAGCTTTAATAAGAGCTTCTGAATCTAGTTTTGACCAATCAGGAGCGAACATAAAATTTAAAGATTTCGAAAATCCATCTAGTTGCATTGAATAAATTAGCATTGAGAGTAAGATTATTACAAGTGCTGGCATTAAATATATATTTACCTTTTCAATACCTCCTTTAATACCACGATTAACAACGAACATTACTATAGCAGTAGCCACTGTATGCCAAAATATTTGAGTAGAGACTTTTTGAGATACTAAATTGTTAAAAATTTCCTCTGCTTCACCTACATTTGTTGGTAATCCATTAAATAGAGCAAAAATATAGTAGAGAATCCAACCAATAACTACAGAATAAAAAGTCATGATTACAAGACCATTAAAAGCCATGAACCCTGCATACTTCCATGCAGTTTTATTTGAGGGAGCCAATGTTTCAAATGCGCTAACAGCATCATTTTTACCCTGAGAACCAATAAAAATCTCTGCAATAAGTACCGTGAACCCTACAAAAGTAACAGTTAATAGGTAAACTAAAACAAAAGCACCACCACCATACTCTCCTGTAATATAGGGGAATTTCCAAATATTTCCAAGTCCAACAGCACTTCCTGCTGATGCCATAATAAAACCTATCCTACTAAAACGTGCTATCTTCATTAAATTGTTGCCCCTAAAGAGTACCTAATTGTTATTCTAAATTTCACAAAAGGTTTAATTTGAGGATTGTACATAAAAGAAACTAAAAAAGTATTGACAAAAAGAATGATTTGCACTATAATTCCGGCTCACCAATTTAAGGTGATTGTTCGGGGTGTAGCGCAGTTTGGTTAGCGTACCTGGTTTGGGACCAGGGGGCCGGAGGTTCGAGTCCTCTCACCCCGACCATTTTAAAAAAATAAGAACATGGTAGGATTAGCTCAGTTGGTTAGAGCACTGGTTTGTGGTGCCGGGGGTCGCGGGTTCGAATCCCGTATCCTACCCCAGAAAATTAAAATAATTAAAACTATATCCTAGACTAAAATGTGCCTTTGCGCTCGTGGCTCAACTGGATAGAGTAACGGACTTCGAATCCGTGGGTTATAGGTTCGAATCCTATCGGGCGCACCACTTTTTTATTAACTTGAGCGTCCTTAGCTCAGCTGGATAGAGCATCGCCCTTCTAAGGCGAGGGTCAAAGGTTCGAATCCTTTAGGGCGTACCATTTTTAAAGTGATTAAAGCTTTTTTTATGAAAAGTTTGAATATAATTTCAATTGTTTATGCGGATGTGGTGAAATTGGTAGACACGCCAGACTTAGGATCTGGTGCCTCACGGTGTGAAAGTTCGAGTCTTTTCATCCGCACCATTACATAATAAATCTTTAATCAAAACCCCCAACTTTAGGCATTTAAACACTACTTTAAGCTTACAGAAAAAACGTAAAGTGTACCCTATGTGTACCCATACATCGGATTTTAGCTATTTTGTTAGATTTTCTTAATTAAAACTGAATGTTTTATATGAGGCTTTAGCAGTTAATTTTACAATAATATCGTTAAAGTTTAACCTCTTTACTTAAAATCTCATTAATACGACTTTCTGATAGGTTGTATTGTTTTTGCAACTCTTTACGCTTAACACCAGTGTTATAGCTCTCTATAATATCTTTGTTCCTATGCGTTGACTTGTACATTGGAATATAAACATGACCGCCACCATACTCTTTTAACCATTCCACAAATGACATTTTTAAAGCATTTTTATACAACTCTTCTGCAATATCTAAACTTGTAATTATTCCAGCTGGTGCGCTCATTGCTTTACCTTTTTAGTAAGTATTACACACTTTTCAATTTAAGAGCAAAGCAAATGAGCAAAACTAAACCGTCTGAAATCCGACGTTTTAAATCTCTCAATACTAGCTACTGAGTTAAATTGTTTCTTGCTCTCATTGTTGTTCATAAAACGATTATCTATGATACTATTTACCTGATATTCTAAGTAACTTTTCTCCGTCTGTGGTGCGCCTAAATCTTCCGCCATTCTATCAAATGTTTCAAGTGCATCTATAAACTCACCACTATTTATAAACTCTATAAAGTTCATCTTTTTAGATGGTTTAACAGTCATTTCTAATCTTTTCCAATCTTTAGCCATTATTTCAATCTCCTGTTTATGATAAGTAGTTTGCTTTTTGTATTTATCGTACATTAAAACTTTGCTGATACTTTTGTTATAAATGTTATTACAATAGAGGCTAGAACCCGTGCTAATGCAGTCTTTTCCATATACTTTAAGTTGTTCTTTAAAGCTAGTTTTACGCCCGTAATTAACCTCTAATTTGTCCTGATAATCTTTTGAAAATGCTATGTCGTGTAGTTTATGAGTTTTTCTTTTTAGCATTCGTGAGGTAAATTTAAACGCCTCGCTTGTTACCTGTTTAGTTGGTTGGTGGAGTCCTGAAAATATAACTAAACAATAGTGACCTTTTCCTTTTTTATTCTCAATAGCATAATCAAGTAGTAGCGGTATATTTCGCACTACTAGCATATAGTTTGATAAGCCTTTAGCCTTTGCAAGCTTCACATATTCGATAATTGGCTTATGCTCATCTTTTTTATATCTATTTTTTGGGTCTCGTTTTAGTTGATTTTCAATTGATTTTAAATACGGATTTATAGGCAAATTCTTAGCCCCACTTTTAAACTTGAAACCCTCTTTATATATGACATTAGAAAGGGTTTTGTAGTTTGCAATTTGACTAATAGTGTCTATGCCTTGATTATTAAAAGCTAGTGCTAACTCTTCAATGCTGTACAATTATCGCCCGTTTAATCCATGTTTATATTTCATTTAAAGGTTTTTATTACTAGACTATCTCACCAATATATGAAACCTGTTCACCAACACTTTCAATATGTTCTATAACACCATCAATCAAAAGAGAAAAGCCGTATTGTTCATCTTCACTAAATGGTAAATCTTTCATATTTCGTGCTAAAAAAGCCCCACTTATAAAGTTTAATTTTTTATTTATTTTGTAAATTTCATCTTGCACATCATTTAATTTTTCTCTACTCATAATTTTCCTTTTTTCTTTTCATTCTTTTAACGTTTGATACAAAACAAGCACGTTGTAACAAAACTCTCACATACACATAAAGCCCGTGAGGCTCATTTCTACCCTCACGCTTAACCTCTTCAACATAATCTTTTAAAGTGTAATTATTAGGTAGCTCTAACCCTATTTCAAAATCATTTTGTGATAGCTCATCAGGTGGTATTAATTCAATTGCTTTTAACACCTCTAAATCAATAAACCCTATATCTTCCGTGCTTTGTTCAAACTCTGATAGTAAGCCTATAAAATACGGTGTGTAATCTATTTCTAACGTGCAACTTTCAAACAATTCACGTGACCTAAACACCATATAATTAATGCCTAATAGTTTCATAATCTCTATATGCTCAAAGCCAACCACCAAAAGAAGAAACTTTGATTTAATACTAAAGTCTGATATTATTTCACTTGTATTTTTATTCATTGAGGCTTGTTCGTGCAAGCCTTGACCCTCTATACTCACTACACTAACCTTAACTTAGGCAGTTCACTTAAAACTCTTTTTATAACGTCCTGAGGTTCGACAAATACATCTTTATTCTTAATGATTTTCCCGTCTTTATCGCACTTTTTGCTCTTTTGCTCATTTGCCAATAATACGGCATTAAAGCACTCATTAACTGCCTCTGGTGATTTCAGTATCTTAGACAATGCGCCAACTTGAAAGATAATACTATCTATGTGAGCATCCACCGCCTCAACTAAATCATCATCACAACGCAATAACTCGCTTAACTCTTCTGCTACAAAAGAGGCTTCTAGCTCTTTGTTGTAGCCTTTTTCGAGTAATCCTCTTTCATCATTCCAATTAAATATATTCTCTACAATACCCATCTTTTTGATCCTTATTGTCATTATTTCTAAGTGCTTTTTCATACTCTTTCCAATAGCTACTAAAACGATTAAGTTCAACTGTTGGAAAACTGTAATTACACTCAGGATTTAAGCAAAGCCTTAAACGCTCATTCATATCCTCTTTTTTTATTACTCCTGAAACTTTTGTATAGTCATAAGCACATTTAGGACAAAACAATTATGTGCACCCATAAACCTTTGTGTATGTTACGTCTGATATATATTTAGCGACCTCATTAAGTGGAAAACGAACTGTTATCTTTTTCGTTTCAAAACCAACTTGTTTAAAAGCTGGAACATTTAAATTTCTCTTTGCGCAGTACGTTAAAAATCCAACTGTAATGTTTAATTCTTTCGCCGTTTCTCTAGCAGTTAGCATGTTCTTTTTATATCTATCTTTTAAGCCTTGCAATATTACGCCCTGAGTATCTAACGGACTCGGTAAATCTTCTAAATTTGGCTTTTCACCTGTTAAAAACTTAGCAACCTCGTTGAGAGGAAAAACTATCCTATTGTGCTTTGTCCCACCAATTATTACAAAAGATGGAAGATTACGCCCCTTTTTAGCTCTCAAAACAATACCCTTGCGACTAATACCTAAGATTTTTCCTAACTCTGTGGTATCTAAAGCGTGCTTGTTATATCGCTTCTTCAAGTTCATTAAAACAGTACTATGCTTCTTCCCAAAGTTCATAAAATTACTCTCTAATACATAGTTTGAGTATTAGATAAAAACCTAGCAACTTCATTGAGTGGAAAAACATATTTTTTACGTCTCAATCCTATTCCAACCTGTTTAAATGCTGGAACACCTGTACCATTTTTTACACCGTGGTGAATTGTTGCGTGACTTACTCCTAACTCTTCCGCCACTTCATTAACTGTTAAAGCCTGTTTCTTGTATTTCTCTTTTAAGTCGTCTAATATGACTTTTTGCGTATCCTGTGCCATCTGTAGCCCTTTTATTTGAGTTTTATATCGATATGATAGAATGTCATATATGTGATTTATTATGACCCTATATGTGAAACTATATCGCACTAACTGGGTGCAAGTCAAGACTAAAAAGGCACAATATGGGAAATTTAACAAATGAAATACTTTTAAATATAAGAAAAAATCATAAGTTGTCACGTAATGGACTAGAGAGTATAAGCGGATTTAAAGCGCGTACAATTGAAAGTTATGAACGCGCAGAGAGTAAACCATCAAAAGAATATATAGAATTTATAAGCCTATATTTCGGCATTCCTGATGCTTATATAAGAGGTGAAAGTGAAATCATCAAGCTTGATGAAGCATTACAACAGGTCTTAATGTATCAAAGTATTTATAATTATGATGATGAAAAAATGGCTGAAATACTAGGTATTGTATTGGTAGAAATTTACGAACAATTTAAAGTAAAAAATAAAATTTACCACCCTGATTTTAAGGATAATATTCTTTTAAAATTAAATATAGCCGAAAATTTACAAATAAAATCTTCTAAATTTTGGATAACAAAAGAATATTTTTTAAAAGACACTACAGGAGAGTTTAATAATGATTTATTAAATGTTTTAGAAGAAAAATATAACCTTGCCGAACAAAACGGCATAGATATAACCCCCGAATACTACGCGAGCATAATCAAAAAAAGAAACCAACCTGAAACCACCTACACCCCTATTTCAAAACTAGATGAAATCCCCGAAAAGTTCAAAGAGATATTAGAACTCCTACCCTTTGCACCTGATAGCTTCATAGATACATTAACAGATAAATTAAAAGCAATGAGAGACGCACAAAAGCTTTAAATATGCTATTTAACACTATTTACGCTTATATTTACTAAAGGTGTGTTAGAATACCTCTGAATGTGTTCAAAATGCTTAATTTTCCGCCTTGGTAAGCGGATAGAAGAGCGAAATAAGGTTATAGCCCTTTTGGGTTATAGCCTTTTTTTTTGGTTTGTGGTGGGGTGGGAACTCTTCAAAAGGTTAGCTTTTGAACACATCAATTAAGGTCTTTTTAGTCATTATGGCACTTGCGACATATTTACACTAATCAAAAAAAGAGGGAGTACCGCCCCTCTTGACCTTTTTTATATCATCAAAAAGCCAACCAGAAACCACCTACACCCCAATTTCAAAACTAGATGAAATTCCCGAAAAATTCAAAGAAATATTAGAACTCCTACCTTTCGCCCCTGATAGCTTTATAGACACATTAACAGATAAATTAAAAGCCATGAGAGACGCACAAAAGCTTTAAATGCACTAATTAACACTATTTTCGCTTACGTTTACAAAATATGTGTTACAATTATCATTGAAATTTGTTCATAATGCTTTACTTTTCCGCTGGTAACGGAATAGGTAAGTAAAAATAAGGCTATTCCCCTTTTTGGGTGATAGCCTTTTTTTTTGGTCTGGGGTGGGTGGGAACTTTTACCGAAAAGGCAAAGCGTGAACAAATTTTTAACGGTCTTTTTAGTCCTTATGGTTTTAGAACCATATTTGCACTAATCAAAAAAAGAGGGAGTACCGCCCCTCTTGGCTGTTTTTTATCTACTCCAACCAAAACCCGACGTTTTTAAAACTACTCAATTCCGACATTTTTAAACAAGAAATCAAACAACAAACCCGACGTTTTTAAATACTATAACAACCAACATAACCCCTGATAGCGTGGTGCATTGGTGAGGTCTATTTAAAATTCTATTCCATAGCTGATATACAGGTATCCTTAGTTGTAGCTATTTTGCACCTAGTTACTCTATTGAACATTCATGAAAATATAAATCAAAACATATATAAAATCTCAACAAAAATATAAGTAGCTTTAAAAACATGAGGGGTATTAGTCTAAAAGTAAATAAAATCTTTTCGTCAAAATTATAATCAAAACCCCATAACTTAGGTCTTTATAGAACTTTCAATAAAGATATTTAAAAATAAAAGTGTCTAAAAATATTAGACTTTTCGCAACTATTTCTCAACTGTACAAACAAAACATAAAATTAAGTCTTTTTCGAGGGGGTATATGAAGATTTAAGTAATATTCACTAAATAAAAAGCTTTTAAAGCCCTAAATATAGGCATTTAAAACCCAAACAATACGAGTATCGAACAATATAAATATTTACATTTCTTCACTATCATTCATTTTTACGCAGTTTCTTCACTATATTTGCGAAAATTTACTATTTAAAAACACCTACAGGAGCCTAAATTCAGGCTTTTATAATGGTGAAAGAAATCGTGTAAAAAATATCATATTTCACATAAATTAGTAGCTCTTAAAATACTCTCTAATTTCTTCTTATTCCAAATACTGTTATACTTGAATGTTAAAAAGAATTGCACGTGCAATAGGAGAGCAAGCTCCTCCGCGGAAAAACGTGATACTACTCTTGCTCTTTTTAACACTTAGAAAGAATTGTGCGTGTAGTAGGAGAGCAAGCTCCTCCCTTGAAAACGCAGTTACTACTCTTGCTCTTTCTTAAATTCTAACTTAAAAAATATCCTAGTTAAAAGTATCAGCAACCGCACTAAGTCCACTACTAGGTGATAACTTTGCGTATCTTGTAGTTTGCTTTATGTCCTTATGGTTCATAAGTTTTTGAATAGTATATATCGATACTCCCTCAATCGCTAACAAACTAGCGAATGTGTGGCGTAATGTATGAATAACAACTCTGTTAATACGGTCGTCTTCTTCTAGCTCCTGATTAAATAGTCTATTCAATATCGGGCTTAAACGCCTCTGTATACGTTTCTTTTCCATCTTCTCACCATTATCATAACTTACTATGTAATCATCTTTTGAAAGGCTCTGAGTCTCTTCTAAGAGTATACTTTTAGCTTCATCAGTCAAAAAACCTGCATACATATCGTTATTTTTTAAGTCGTGGACTTTGATAGAGTTCTGCGAAAAATTAATATCCTTTTTTTGCATTGATAAAACACTTTCAAGTCTTGCACCTGTTGTAATTGCAAGCAAAACAAATAAATATAAAACTTTATCCTCTCGTACCTCATTTTTTAGCTGTTCTATCTCTATATGATTTAAATATCTTTGTCTATCATTGTTCACGCTGAGACTTTTAAGCCCATAAAAAGGGTTATTACCCTTGTATAGTTCTTCTTTGATTGCATGATTAAAAATAGATGATGCAAGTTCTATTATATTGTTGATTGTTGCATTCGCATACCCATATTCAAGTAATTTACTTTGAAGATTTAAGCCATTTTGTTTAGTAATGGATTGAATAGGAATAGCTCCTATACCATCCTTGAAATGCCTATTGTATTTTGCATAACGTTCTTTATTACTTCTAGTCTCACCCTCTAATTTTTTGTGAGTAAAATATAGCTCTGCCAATTCGTTAAGTGTAGTTCTATGTTGCTTCTTTGTCAAAATAGGTATATTTGGGTCTTCACCTAATCTTAGTTTACTAACAATCTCATTTCGCTTATTTGAACAATAAGCCTCATTCATACCCTCTTTGCTGTTACCAATTTTAAGCCTTACTTGCTTCTTTACTATAGGGTCTTTATAGAGGATGTAAAAGGTCTTACTACCATCTATTAAAAGTCTAAAGTAAACCCCATCAAACTTTTTTGATTTAACATCACCCATCACCGCACCTTTTAAAAGTGTACCCTATGTGTACCTATAATTTCATATTACATACATTCGAGTATCTTAATTTGCATTAGAGACTAAAATACATTAATGCTATTATAACACGATAAATACGCTATTATAGACTAATTTACACTAATTGGTTTTATATTTAAGAAAAGGGTATAGAATGGTTAGATGGTGTCTTTTCATCCGCACCATTACCAGCTATCGTCATTTTCAAATTCTTCTAACTCTTTTAAATATTCTTTATGCTCTAGCTCTTTCAACTCTTTATCTGACATCATCATTTTTGAGACATGTTCTGAAAAACCTGTTCTATTATCAACCTTCATAGTGAAAAGATATAATCCAAATATAATTGAAACTGTTACCAATGAAGTAATAATTTTTTGTACAAAACTAAATGTCTGTATTTTATCTTTTCGTCTAATCTCACAGACTCCTCCTGGACAGTTTGTAGCTTTTTCTTTTTTTATAAATGTATATAACGCGCATCCTGCACAGATTGAAAATGCTGATTCAGTAATTAATAAAAGTAAGCATGCTACACATATAATAACTTTTAAAATATTTGCTTGAGGATAAAGTACAAGAGTATAAAACATTGGTACTGCTAAGAACAAACCTATTGCCCAAGCAAATCGTTTTTGAGTTGCACCAACATACTCTGGCACCTGATTTTGCACAAAAAATCTTCCTAACAATAAACTAGGTGAATAACTTGGATTCATTACCCTTATTAAAAAATCGAATGTAAAAAATGCCACAAATACTTTTGAAAAAATAATATGTCCCAACATTATTGAATTAGTTAAACTCAAAAGCCCAAATGCAAAAAGTATACCAGCAGCGGCTCTAGCTTCTCTCTCATTTAAAACTCTGTTTTCATAACCATCTACCTTTTCACCATATTCTGAAAAATATTTCATCACCATTTTTAAATCCTTTATTATTTATTCACCAATTCAAAAAATAAGTGCAATGCATGCTTAAATTAAGCAAACATTTTTCTAGGTCTATGATTTAGCCTATTTTGAATCATAGTAATTTCTTCCTTTGAGACATTTATAAACTCTTATTTCTTTGGTAAATATTGTCTAATTAAACCATTTGTTTCCCAAGAGTGATATAAATTTCCAAAGTATAACTTTGTATCTAGTGTTTGAGAAACTTCTTTATGATCTGCAAACTCTTTACCGTTGTTATTTATAATTGTATGAGTTATACCTTTGATTGGTGTAATCATTTCAATAAATGCTTGTATGAAAACATCAGTTTGCTTAGATTTAATGTTTTTTATAAGAGTGAACTTTGACTTTCTATCTAACTTAGGACGTTTATCAATCATTATACGGTCAATAATTACACCTCTAGCTTTGTAGTTATTTGAACGCTTATGTTGCTTACTTAAATAATAACCAATTTAATCTTTTAACTTTGAGATTTTATAACTCTTCAATATCAGAAATCTCTTTTCCTGAGAGTGATTCCATTTTTGTTTCTACAATATCTAAAAATTCATTTTTGTTTTTTTCATCCATGTTATTTTCTAGCATATCTAAAATATATTTTATACCGTTTGCATTTATCTTTTTTAAGCTGGCAAGGTAGTGTACAAATGCAATAACTTTAATATCGCTTATTGAGTAAAGCTTTTTTGAACCCTCAGCATACTTTGCTGGGAGGAGACCTTTTTCCTCATACATTTTTAGTGTACGAGTTTTTGCACTCAAAAGTTCTGCAATACTTCCTAGAGGTAGGATGTCTTTTTTATTGTCAAGTAAAGCCATTATAGTCTTTCTAAAAATCTTAAGTAATTGTATCCATTTGTGATTTAAAATAAATATAATGTATTTTATTTACAAAAAAAATGTAAATTTTTTACATAAATTATGTATTTATTTACATTTAAAATGTTATTATGATTAAATATAAATTAATTTTAAAATTATTAATTCTAAAAACACACTAATAATGTTTTATTTTCACATATTGTTATGCAATATAAAATATTATGAAAATGGTACGAATGGATTTATTGAAAATAAACAAAGAAACTTTGAACGAAGTTAAACAAGTAGCTACTGCGTGGCAAAGACTAATTGAAAACGAACGTGAACAATCAGAGAAAAAGTTTCATGCAACGATGATTCGCATGCTTGAAAATCCAATGAATAAAATGTTTTTAATTGAACTACTAGATCAAAGTTTTCGTTCTAATAACTATCAAAGAGTTGCTGATCAGTTAGAATTTATATTTAATAAATACAATGATATTGATTTTTTCACATCATTTGAAGATTCACTCATTTGGGCATTTCGTAACGTTGGTACTTATATACCTGAGCTTTCAATACCAATGTTTATAAAATACCTCAGAGACTATGTTAAGAATGTTGTGATTGCTGGAGAGTTAACTTCGCTTGTTAGGCATATTAAAAAACGCAAATCTGAGGGTACACGTGTTAATTTAAATATAATTGGTGAAATTGTCTTGGGTGAAGATGAAGCAAGTAATCGTATAAATAAATATATTACAGCACTAGAACATCCTGATATTGATTATATATCTATAAAAATATCTACAATTTTTTCACAAATCAATTCACTAGCTCATGATTGGAGTGTTAATCAAATATCTCAAAGACTTGAAAAAATTTATTCTGCTGCAATGAAAAATAGTTATGTTGATAGTGAAGGTAATAGAACAGATAAGTTTATTAATCTTGACATGGAAGAGTATAAAGATTTTCATCTTACTATTGATTCTTTTATGAGGACACTATCTAGAGATGATTTTTTATCTCTATATGCTGGAATAGTTGTTCAAGCTTATCTCCCAGATGCATTAGAACAGATAAAAAAACTTACTGCTTGGGCAAAAGATCGTGTGAGAAAAGGTGGAGCACCTATTAAGATACGTCTTGTTAAGGGAGCTAATCGTGAAATGGAGCTTACAGAGTCAAGTTTGAGGGGATGGCCTTGTGTTACCTATAATGAAAAAAAAGATACAGATGCTAACTTTAAAACTGTAATGAATTATCTGTTAAATCCAGAATTTTCATCTTCAGTCCACATAGGTATTGCGTCACATAATCTTTTTGATCATGCTCTTGGGATATTATTAGCACGCGAACGTGGTATGGAACACTGTTATAGTGCGGAGATGCTTGAGGGAATGAGTGAAACTGCCTATAAACTTTTAAAAAAAGAGGGGATTAATGTAGTTTTATATGCTCCAATAGCTACGAAAAAGACATTTAATAATGCGATTGCTTATCTAGTTAGACGTTTTGATGAGAATACGGCTAAGCAGAATTTTTTACGACATAGTTTTGGTTTGAATACTAATTCTGAAGCTTGGCAGATACTGCTTAAAAGCTATGATGATTCGTTAGATGCTATGTCTAAACTTCATCTTAAACCATTTAGAACGCAAAATAGGATTGATGAAGTTACAATAGATAATGATTCTAAATCATATAGCTATAAAGCAGAGAGTGATACTGATTTTGTTTTACCTAAGAATAAGTTATGGTTACAAGATATAGTTAAAAAATGGAAAAATATAGCTCTATCTGGTGGTTATCATGCCTTATCTGTTATTGGTGGAAGAACTATTCAATCTCTAGATATAGTTAACGTAATAGATAAGTCACAATATTATGAAAAAATAACTGTTGGTAGTTATATGAAAGTTTCAACTGAGGAGATAAAATTAGCAGTTGAGGTTGCAAAAAAAGATTCTGATGGCTGGAGGCGACTTACATCTATTCAAAGAGAAGAAATTTTAATGAATGTTGCGCATGAATTTCGCAAATCTAGATCTGACCTTATAGGCGTTGCAGCAGCAGAAGTTGGAAAAGTTTTTAGTGAAACTGATGTTGAAGTTTCAGAAGCAATAGACTTTTTGAATTTCTATCCATATAGTGTAGAAAAGATTAATAATCTCAATGGAGTAGAGACTACTGGCAAGGGAGTAGGATTAGTTGTGAGTCCATGGAACTTTCCTATTGCCATAGCAACAGGTGGAATTGCTGCGGCTTTAGCATCTGGTAATACCGTAATATTAAAACCAGCTTCGCAGGCAGTTTTGAGTGCTCATAGACTTTGTGAGTGCTTTTGGAATGGTGGTGTTAGTAAAAAGAGTTTGCAACTAGTTATTTGTGATGGTTTAACAGCTGGAGAGCATCTAATTACTAATCGTGATATTGATTTTACAATCTTTACTGGAAGCGAGGCTACAGCTTATGATATGCTAAAACGCAGACCAGATATTCACCTAAGTGCTGAAACAGGTGGAAAAGATGCGACTATTGTTACATCAATGTCAGATCGCGAGCAAGCTATTAAGAATGTTGTTGCATCTGCTTTTAGTAACTCAGGTCAAAAATGTTCTGCTACATCACTTTTAATACTAGAAAAAGAGCTCTATGAGGATGTAGAATTTAGAAGAATGCTTGTAGATGCTACCTCATCGATTGAAGTTGGTTCTGTATGGGAACTACATAATCGTATTGGAACATTATCCTCATCTGCATCTGGAAATCTTTTAAAGGCACTTGAAACTCTTGATGATGATGAAACTTGGTTAATACCTCCAAAATATGCAAATGAAGAAAATCCATATATACTTAGACCATCAATCAGATGGGGAACAAAAGTTGGTAACTTTTGTCATATGAATGAGCTATTTGGCCCAGTTTTGAGTGTGATGTGTGCTGAGAATCTTGATGATGCAATAGATATTGTTAATGCAACTGGTTATGGTTTAACCTCAGGTCTAGAGAGTCTTGATGAGAGAGAACAGAAGTTATGGAAAGAGAAAATAATTGCTGGGAATCTCTACATAAATCGTGGAACTACTGGGGCTATTGTTTTTAGGCAGCCATTTGGTGGTATGCGAAAATCTGCAATAGGTAGTGGTAGAAAAGCTGGTGGACTTAATTATGTTACTCAGTTTATGAATATTAATGCCAGTTTAGAACTAACACAAAATATAGGCAAAGAGTACTCTTTGCTAAAACGTTTTGAATCATTGATTTCAATTTCACATTTTAAAGATGAACTAAACATGTGCTTAAAACTTCTTTACTCTTTTACTCAGGTTAATGAAGAAGAGTTTCTACAAGAGCATGATTATTCAAATATTAGGGGTGAATCAAACATAACACGCTATTTTGGAGTTAAAAGTACAATTTTAAGATTAAGCAATAGTGATACTCTTTTTGAAATAATATGCTCATATTTTTCTGCAAAAATGGCAGGTTCACGCGTTACTATCTCTCTTGATATAGATTACAACAGTAAGTCATTAAAGTGGTTGCACAAAAATGCTATAAAATTTTTGGAAAATGATGACGAACTAATTGTAGAAGCAGATGTAACTTTTTTAGGTACATTCAATCAATATGAACGTGTACGAATATTAAAACCTACTATTAGTATTGATGCTCTATATAAAGAAGCTATAAAAACTGCTAAGCATATAACTACTGAACCATTTGTTGCTCATGGACGTATAGAATTAATGCATTACTATATTGAACAGAGTATTTCAGATAGTTACCATCGTTATGGTAACCTTGGTCTGCACGGTTTAAAGGGGGAATAAAAATGCAAACACCTGTTTTAATATCATTTTTTATATATATGGTCGTAATGATTGGCATAGGATTTTATTTTTATTTCAAAACAGATGATTTAAGTGATTATGTTCTTGGAGGTCGAGGTCTAGGACCTGGAGTTACAGCACTTAGTGCTGGTGCATCTGATATGAGTGGTTGGTTGTTGCTTGGGTTACCTGGTCTAATGTATACTGATGGAATTGTAGGAAGTTGGATAGCAATTGGATTAATAATTGGTGCATATTTGAACTGGCATTATGTTGCTCGAGCACTCCGTATCTATACAGATAAACTAGATGATGCGATAACTATACCTGATTACTTTTCAAATAGATTTGAAGATAGTGGCAATTTTTTACGTGTTATGACAGCAATAGTTATTTTGTTATTTTATACATTGTACACATCTTCTGGTCTTGTTGGCGGTGCCAAATTATTTGAAGTAACATTTGGTCTTGATTATTCAACTGCACTTTTAATTGGAAGTTTTATTATTGTTTCATATACATTTTTAGGTGGTTATAACGCAGTTAGTTGGACAGATTTTATTCAAGGAATATTGATGATGTTAGCTTTAGTTATTACTCCTATTGTAGTGATAAATAATATTGGAGGATTGGAAGAGGGGTTAAGACTTGTCTCTTCAGTTGATCCATCTAAACTTAATATGCTTAGTGGGACTTCTATTATTGGAATTATCTCTTTAATGGCTTGGGGGCTTGGCTACTTTGGACAACCTCATATATTGGTACGTTTTATGTCTATCCGTCATGATGAACAGATGAAAAAAGCAAAAACAATTGGTATGAGTTGGATGATTCTTTCTGTTATTGGCTCTTTAGCAGTTGGTTTTTTTGGTTTTACATACGTACTTTCTGAGGGAATTGATTTACAAGATAGTGAGAAGATTTTTATAACTCTTTCGCAGTTACTCTTTAATCCATGGATTGCTGGCTTTTTACTTGCGGCTATTCTTGCTGCTATAATGAGTACAATAGATTCACAACTTCTTGTTTCCTCTTCTGTACTTACACGTGATATTTATCACGCTATTGTGCGCAAGGGAGCAACTGATAAAGAGCTTGTATGGGTAGGACGTGCAACGGTGATTCTTATAGCCATAATTGCATGGTACCTCTCAACAGATAAAGATTCTAGTGTACTTAAACTTGTAGCTTATGCCTGGGCAGGGTTTGGAGCAGCTTTTGGTCCACTTGTTATACTTTCACTTTATAAAAGTGATATAAATAAAGAGGGTGCAATAGCAGGAATTCTTACAGGCTCTATTGTTGTTATAATATGGAAACAGCTCGAAGGTGGTATTTTTAATGTTTATGAACTACTTCCAGGTTTTATATTCGCATGGCTGGCTATTTTAATTTTTAGTAGATTTGGAGCTAAAGGTTCTGCTAAGAGTAAAAATATTTTTGATGAAGTACATACTAAGTTAAAAAATAAATTATAAAGAGGAATATAGATGAAACGACTTGTAATTAAAGTAGGTAGTGCTGTTTTAACGCAGAAGAATCATATTGCTAAAGAACGCATGATGAATCTAGTATCTATGATAGCTACTTTAACGAAAAGATATGATGTTATTTTAGTAACATCTGGTGCAGTTGCTGCTGGATATTCAGCATTGAAGCTTGATAAGAGAAAACAGATAGGTAAAAAAGCACTAGCAGCAGCAGGGCAACCAATACTTATGACAGCATATAAAAAGAAGTTTGATATTTATGATATTGATACAGCACAGATACTGTTGACAGAAGATGATTTTGATTCACGAAAACGTACAAAAATGTTTCAAGAGATAATAGATGCACATTTAGAGAATGACATTTTGCCAATTGTCAATGAAAACGATATTACATCTACTCCTGAACAGCTTTTTGGTGATAATGATCAACTATCTGCAAACGTAGCTCATGCGACGAATGCTGATTTATTAGTAATCTTAAGTGATATAGATGGATTTTATGATAAAAATCCACAAGAGCATGAAGATGCTAAGCTTTATAAGATAGTTAATGAATTGTCAGAAAATGAGTTGAAGGATACATCATCGCCTAACAATGATTTTGCTACAGGTGGTATTGTAACAAAGTTAAAAGCAGCTGATTATCTCATTAAAAGAGGACGAAAGGTCTTCTTATGCAATGGATTTGATCTTAGTGCAGCAGAGTCTTTTCTCTTAGATGGTAAACATACGCTAGGAACACTATTTGAGCCAAAAGTGAATAACTAATTTATTCAAACAAACCGAGGAACTATGTCATTAAGATTTAGTTTTGAAGTAGTGTTTTGTGAGGTTGTTTTTGGAAGTTTATATATTGTAGAGTCTATTGGAAGAAGTACAGAAACATAAATTCAAAAATAAATACAATTTAAGTATGCAAATTTTAGATATATAGAGCAGAAAAATTTGCTCAAATATAAAGATTATAGAGGTGTAACTAGAATCATCTTTCATTGTCGTAGTTATATCTAAATATTAATCAAAGTGTTAGTAAATGTAAAAATTTACCTAAAATACTGATGAAAATTTATATTACTAAAAAGTGTTCTCAATATATGCTCTGTCTTGACTTTTACAATATATTAGACCTGTTGCAAAATAAGAACAAAAGTTGCTTATAGCTGAGAAATCAGAAAGAATGGCAAAAAATGATAAACATTGAACGTGCACTAACAAGTAATAGAATTATGAAAAGTCTAACTGGGCTAAATACAAAGAAGTTTGAAGAGTTATTACCTTATTTTGAACTCATCATACAATAAGAGACAGGAAAAAAGAGTCAAAGCTAATAAAAATAGAAAGAGAGCTATAGGTGGAGGTAAAAAGCATACACTAGAAAAGAATTAAATAACATTATTTCTAAAAGTGTCAATATAATTTATAAAAATGAAGCTCCTCGACCCAGAGGGTACGAGGTATCTTCATAAGTCCAAACTTAACTGACTTTGATGAATTTTTGAATATTTTTCATCTTTACCTTGATTCTGAATATATTTTACAATTGCATCTT
>Ga0316202_10000887_pt1 | contig 27030 bp, 27 predicted proteins | sample 3monrhotite_MG_FD_204934 | JGI IMG/M metagenome (GOLD analysis project Ga0316202, IMG submission 204934) | Microbial mat bacterial communities from mineral coupon in-situ incubated in ocean water Damariscotta River, Maine, United States -... | ecosystem: Environmental > Aquatic > Marine >... | reverse complement strand
CTGCCGCCACCGCCGCCGCCAAACAAGCCACCAAAGCGTTCTTGCAAACGTTTTATAACCTCATCAAGATCAGGCGGGGTCTGGTTTGAGCCTCCACCTGAAGGCTTCTTGCCCCATGGGTTATTATCATTGTTCTGGTTTTGATTCCAAGGCATACAGCCCTCCACATTTTCCATGCATCAATTACAACCCGCGCAGTGTAACAGTTCATTTGAGCAATGCACCATTACCCACCATAAACGCAGAGATAGTCGAAAATAAAAGTCATACAAGCTTTCAATATTACAAAGCAGATATGCCTTATGCATTTTCAATGCTAACCTTCCAGCATGCCAATTTTATTTCGCTGGATGTTCTATGGTTGCCTAAGCCGTGCTGCAGGTACGATGTTGGCACTTTTAGCTATTTTTTTAATTATCGAAACCTTTGATAAGTCTCGTTATCTTGGTCATGGCATGGATGTGCCACTGCTTATTGAATATTTACTTCTTAAAACACCCTTTATGATTGCCGAATTTATGCCTGTTATTTTGCTCATTGCAGTGAGTATTTACATCACCGAAATATCCCATCATCACGAAATTGTCTCCATGCGAGCGGCTGGCTTGGGCATGGATAAAATTCTTGTTCCCATAGCCTGCGTTGGTCTTATTGGTGCGGGATTAAGCATGGTTATTGGCGAATGGATCACACCAACCACCAATAGCCGTTTGGATGTTATGGAGCGTGTCATTATTCATCATCAAGCGCCATCCCATCAAGGTGTTCAGTGGTTAAAGGATGGTAATCGTTTTTATCAGTTAACCCCACTGAACGACCAAAGCTTTAAAATGATGATGCTAGAAACCGATGAAAAAGGTGCTTGGATAAAACGCATGGATGCCAGTCATGCCACATTCAAAAATAAGCAATGGCTATTACAAGATGTCCATATAAGTACCCCCGACAAACAAGAGGGCATGTTATTAAAACATCAAGAGAACATTCGTTTTGCATCCAATATCGGACCTGATACCGCGGATCCTCCCAGTGCTAACCATATGAACTTCGTACAGCTCTATCATTATGCTCATAATTTACAGCAAGCTGGACTTAGCGCGACCAGTTTTATATTCACACTACACCGTAAATTCGCTGCGCCCATGGCCTGTCTTATTATGGTTCTATTGGCTATGGCACTAACCATGAATATGGGCAGCCGTATTGCGGCAAGGTCTTGGGGCTTGATTTCAGCCATCACGCTCGGCTTATTGTTTTATGTCCTAGGCAATGCCAGCGGCCTATTGGCAAATAGCGGGCAGTTGCCCGCGGCTTATGCTGCTTGGTTACCAATATTATTTTTCGGTGGCGTCACTGGCTATCTACTATTACACAAAGAAGGCAAGTAAAGTTCAATGTGGGCTATAAAATAGCGGCGGCTGTTCAGCTCAACTGCCGATTACTTCGGTAGCAAGCCTAAGCCCTGTTTGGAATACTTTCGAAACGGCTATCGAGCAAACCACTCAAGAGCTTAATAGTTGCAGCTAAACCTTCAATAAAGACACAAATTTTTGGTGTAATGCTCCATTGGCACATAAAATATCGCCTTTTTCCACATCAACCGTCGCGCCTTCCAAGTCAGTTACAATACCACCTGCTTCTTGAACCAAAAGAATGCCAGCTGCAATATCCCAAGCACATAAACCTGCTTCCCAATAGGCATCCAAACGCCCTGCAGCCACATAAGCCAAGTCCAATGCGGCAGATCCACCACGGCGATAACCCTCTGCTTCACGCATACAGGCATCCATACGTTTCATAAAGCTATCCATATGCGTGCTGCGACGATAAGGCGGCAAGCCTGAAGCAAAAACCGCATGGCCAACCTGCCCTACTTCAGTCACACGCAAACGTCGGCGGTTTAAAAATGCGCCATTACCACGCTGTGCCTCAAAAGTTTCATCCTTAATCGGATCATGTACTACTGCGAGAAAAGGCTTGCCATCACGCCATGCTGAAATAGAGACCGCAAAATGAGGGTAGCCATGAATAAAATTAGTCGTGCCATCCAATGGATCGATATACCACTGAATCGAAGCCTTAGGATTCACACGATGTGACTCTTCAGCCACGATACCATGATCTGGATAATGCCGACGAATCTCATTCAAAATGAGTTTTTCGGCTTTTTGATCAACTTCAGTCACAAAGTCACGGTCTTGCTTCTCCTGAATTTTCAGACCAGAGCGTTCATCAAAACTTCTCGCAATCAAATCACCCGCCTTACGGGCAGCTCGCACAGCAACATACAACATTTAAAACTCCAAAACCTGATTATCCAATATTTCTCGCACTCTAACCTCCAACGCACTGAAAATCACCACTGGTAACACCTTATGAATCGTCTATAATTGGCTAAGGACACATAATGCTTTAGTGATACGTAGGGAGGGAGCACTGAAACAACAAATTTTACATCATTGGATGGCTCACTCTGCCCCCGCACATCCACAAGATTTGATTCTTAATCAAAGCCAACAAACATGGATCCGCCTAGTTCTTATTGTTTTTGGCCTATCATATATATGGCTACATGGCAGTCTTTTTCCAGAGTATCAAACCTTATGTTTGAGCGCTGTAAGCCTCTATATTGTATGGCAACTCTACACACTCATTGATATTCCTCGCCGCCCATTATCTACCATCCGCTTCCTTATTTCTCCTATTTTAGATGCTTTATTGATTGCTATTGGGATCATGCTTGATGGCGGACAAAATAGCGGTATGTTCCTATGCTACTTTGCTATGATTATGAGCAATGGTGTGCGTTTCGGCAACCCCATGCTACTTTATTCACAAGCTTTGGCAGTGCTTTCTTACCTTTTTACCTGTTCCCTCACATATTTACACCCTCAATTAGCGATTGATGTACCTCTTTTACTTCTACATATGTTATCTCTGTTGCTGCTGCCTTATTATACCTACATTATAAGCAAGCATGCCAAGGCATCGGTCAAATCAGAAAAACAAGCCCAACAGATGTCTTTCAACATACTCGACCGCAGTCCTGTTCCTGTTTTCACATTCCAAAAGAACAATGGCGAAGTGCCTCGTATCACCTATGCGAATGCAGCCATACGGCAAGTTTATCGTGGTAACATAACCAACCTTATTGGTGAACAAGTGGACATTATTGCACTGATGGAAGATGGGGATGAGGTCATTAAAGCCTGTCAAAAAAGTTTAAACAAACTTAGCAGCCAACCTTTTCAATTTTATATTCGCGGCCGCAATGCAGACGAGCAAGTGTTGCAGCTCATGGGTCAAACGAGCCACTTATACTTGCAAGGAAAAACAGTGGGCATATGCTTTCTGGTCGACATTACAGAAAATGAAGCCATGCATTCTGACATGGAAAAAAATATGCATGAAGGCCATGTAAGCACCTTGCTTGCAGGTATTGCACATGATTTTCGTAATATCCTCACCAGCATTATCGGCTCTGCCGAAGTCATGCAGCTCAACATGAAAGATCAATCTATTATTGATCAGCTGAGGCTTATTATTGAGGCAGGCGAACGTGGCTCAGACATGGTTTCAAATCTTTTATTACAGAATACGCCTGCTAAAATAACAAGCCCAGTCAATAGCCAAGCCATACATCAATCTCTAACGAGTATGGTTAATCTTTTGCGCATACAATTACCCGCACATATTCAACTACAGTGCAGCATTGAAAAACAGCTTCCAAAGGCTGCCATCAGCTTAACTCAACTAGAGCAGATTTTAATGAATTTAATTAAGAATTCTACCGAGGCAATGCATCATCCAGGTCGTATTAACCTGCAATTAAGCGCCAATTCTCACCATCAACTCGCCAACCCACACTTACCTTCCCTCAACATTTGCATTCAAGATGAGGGAAGTGGCATCGCCTCTGAAGATATACATAAGGTAACAAAGCCTTTTTGGACATCGCGTTCAAAAGAAGGCGGAACTGGTCTGGGACTAGCCATGGTACAGCGTATTATCCAGAATAATGGCGGAGAGTTGGATATTCAATCCACACTCGGAGAAGGCACTCAGATTAACATTGCCTTTCCATCCTTGAGTAATGATCAAGCCTGTTCAAAGGAAGAAAATAAAAATTATGTCGATACAACAGGTGACGAAATCACCAGCGAGCACTCTGCCAGCATCATACCGTGGCATATTCTTTTAGTGGATGATAGCTCTACCGTCTTGAGCATACACCAACATTTATTTGAACGCATGGGACATAAGGTTACGACGGCGAGCAGTGCCGAAGATGCTTTAACAATTTACCAGTCATCCTTAAAAGGCAAAAGCAGTCAAATTGACTTAATTGCAACCGACTTTCGTATGGGAGGCATGGATGGTATCGATTTGAGTAAGCTTATTCGAAATCATGATGCACAGCTACCCATTCTCATGATTACCGCCTATGGTGATGCAGAAAAACTCCAGCAGAATCAAAATATCAATATTGATATACTGAATAAACCTACATCCTATAAAAAACTCGAATCACTCATCATTAAACTACAACAGCGTTAACGGCTCTCTTTACCAATCAACTCACGTGCGGAAAATAATGGGTACAGCGCATCTGAGAAATAAAGTCCTTGCGCAGGTGCTGTTGCTGCTGCAATAGCACGGTCCCTTTGCTGCATAAGCTCAGGGATATAGTCAGCTTGCCACTTGCCCACACCTACTTGTACAAGGTTTCCCACAATATTACGTACCATATGATATAAAAAACCATCAGCATGAATATCAATGTTAACTTCCCAGCCTTGCTGACTCACAGATAAATAACGAACTTCGCGGACGGCACTGTGTGCTTGGCAGCCTGCGGCCTGAAATGCTCCAAAGTCATGTTTTCCTACTATATAATCAGCCGCCTGTTGCATCGCATTGACATCCAGTTCTCTAGGCATCCACCAATGGCGCCATGCTGCCAACACCGAAGGCGTTGAGCGGTTCCAAATTTGATAGCGATAACGTCTTTCCAAACATGAAAAGCGCGCATGAAAATCATTCTCAACGGCACAAACACCCATCACGATGACTCCCTCAGGAAGCAACTGGTTTACCCCTTGTGTATATGCCCGTGCAGAGCGCTGCCATCGTGATTTTAATATATCCGTATGCACCAGCATTGCTTCGGCATGCACGCCTGAATCTGTACGCCCCGAAGCCATAGTTGATCGTGGACAGCCTTCAATTTTACTTAAGGCTACTTCTAGAACTTCCTGCACTGTTAGAGCATTATCTTGACGTTGCCAACCATGAAAAAATCGCCCGTCAAACTCAATAACCATAGCAATACGTTGTGTATCCCTAGCGACATCTAGTTCCATAAATAACGTACTCCAAATTCAAATAACCCATATATTATAAGCAAGTATCCCGTATAACTCAGGTGACTAACAGAAAACTGCTCTTGTATCATTAGGTTTATATGTTTTGGCTTATCCCAAGATATCCACACATATTTAGCCCTTCGTCGCGAGTCTTTCTCTACAGCCACGATTAGATCCGTGATATAACTCGCTAGATTTCTTACTCGCTTGGGTTCTAAACACCATGCTCGATAGGTTCGCCGCACCAACATAGGTACACGCCGCAACATCACGGGCATGAGACGCAGGTAAGGTGAGAGGTAATCCTGTAAAACATCTACATGTGCAATAGCACGCAGCCACACTTGCATGGGTAATAAACGGCCTAATAATAATCCACACACAAACATTTCACATAGCTTTAAGCTCAAATGAAGGCCCAAGGTTAGGCCTTCATAACTTACGGGAAACACAAAGCCTACCCAAACAATTTCACCTGGCGTAAATAATACGTGAAAAATAATGATTGGAATAAGAAGCCAGCGTAATATACGCCAACTTCTAATCCAATTATACCAAACTGCCTGCATACTTTCTTCCAGCATAAGCATCAATGCAAAAAACAATAATAGGTGTGCCAAAGACCAAACCCAAACATGCTCTATGAGCACAACCGCGATTAATAAACCAGCCAGCAACCACCTCATATAGACATCCTGCCATATACCCTTAAACAAAAAGAAAATGGACAGTTAAACTGCCCATTTTCCATTTCAAACATTTCCACTAAATCTCTTTAGAATATTATTTCTTATCTTTATTATCACCAGAAAAAGTATCTAAATCACTTAACAGGTGGTCTAACTCTAAATCTGCATCAAAGTCATCTTTTTCCTTATCTCCAGACTCTGAATCATTTTCGTCAATTGGCTCTAAAGAAACCTCTAACTCATCTTCCTTAACACCCAAATCAACCAATGTGGATTGAATAGTGCTAGTGAAGTCATCACTATCGCCATCATCAGGAGTAGCATCCAAATCTACATCCAGGTTGTCCAAGCTAAATGACATACTTGATAATTCATCATCAAAAGTATTTGTAGACTCTTCCTGTATAGCACCCGATGGAGATTCCTCTTCCTCGCCTAGCACTTCCATAGCTGATAAATCAATATCAAGCCCCTCTGCTAGATCCGACTCATCTAAATCTATAACGGCCTCATCCAAGCTATCATCCGCTGCAGCAGGAGCGTCATGGTTTGCCCCACTTTCGCCGCCGATCTCTTCATTACCTGCAATCACAGATGTATCTCTTGACCAGTCCATTACAACCGTACTATCTAAATCGATCTCTTCTAAAGAAGAAGCCACACTGGGCTCATCACTACCCTGTACATTCAAATCAGGCATTTCCAAATCAGATAAGTTCAGGCTGTCCAAGCTGTCGTCCAAACCAACTACTTCCTCAAGACGCGCAGCTTCCTGACCTATGCCACTATCTTCAGCAGCAGTTTCAAGAGCCTCTTCCACTACCAAGCTTGGCCCATCATCCACAGTATCATTCAAGTCTGCCGCCTCAAAAGGCTCTTCGGTAGCATTCTCTGTAGCCATGTCACCTAACAATGTACCGCTATCTTCCGTTTTGATATCAACATCGCTATCTGAAGACCAATCAAGTTCACCCAAATCAAGGCTATCTTCCATCACAGCAGTAGTATCATCAGTCACAGCAGCAGCAGTAGTATCATCACCTGCAAAATCAGGTAAATCAAAATCATTTATATCAAGTGAGCTATCAGCTTGTAATGCCTCGTCATCAGTAGAGGCCGTCGACATCTCTTCCAAGCTAGTTGGTGGCATGGTATCAGCTAAATTTTCATTGCCTTCATCCGCCGTTCCAGCTTCCAAAGCATCAAATGCCGTTGTAAATGTTGCCAAAGCATCCCCTGCCAAAACAGATCGCGCTGTAGATGCAGCCTCTTCCACACCTGATTGATTGCCACGCGCATGGCGAATCTGAGTCAATTTCACGTGTGCATCTTTATTATCAGCCCGTAAACGCAAGGCCATTCCAACCTGTTTTTCAGCCTCATCTTCCATGCCATAACGCATATATACATCGGCTTCAGTTAAGTAATCAACGTTGGGGTCAGGCTCTTCCTCGGCTTCGGTGAAAGCTTGCATTTCTGACGTATCTTCATCCGTCAATTCAGGAATCGACTCCGTCAAAGGGCCTTGAAGGTCATCAGCACTTGCCATTAAAGTCGCTTCAAAATCTACAGTTTGCACATCAAGTTCTTCAACTTCTGGAGAGTCAACGCTCCCCGTCTCTTCAACATCAATCTCTTCGACTTCTTCGAATGCAGGCTCTTCCATCATCGCCTGTGTTTCTTCTTGATTCACAGGGTGGCTACGCTGACCGCGCAATGCATATGTAAGGTAACCCGCAATCATCGATAGTAATCCCACGATGCCGATTAAAATCCAAGTTAACAAGCTCATGCCTTGGTCATCACTTTGCTGCATAGAAGCTTGTTTACGTGCTTTTTCTAACTCACCAGCCTGGCGGGCTAATTGTAGTTCAAGTTTCTTGTTGCTTGCATTCAATGCTGCCAAACCTTCCGCTGCTGTTGGTTGAGCAGCTAGCTTTGCCATTTTCATGTCCATATCTTTCAAACGTTGTTGTAAGCTATCATTTTCCTGACGAAGCGTTGTTATTTCTTCATTGTTTTGAGGTTTTTTTTCAGCAGAAGAAGCTGTTGCCTCTGTTTCTAAAACAGGGTTTGATAGAGCATCATTTTCACCGTCTTGAGCTATGGGTTGAGACGCAACACCGCTGGCAGTTTCCCCCATACGAACGTGTTTTCCATAACGGTTTTTTTGCGCTTTTTGTACTTTCGCATATTTTGCTTGTTTGGTAAGCTCTTTCCACTTGGCATTATGGTCTTTCAATAAGTTCAGTGCCTGAGAGTGACTAATATGTTCAACTTCTTGCGCGCTTGGCACATTTAAATATGTACCAGCCTTGATAAGGTTGATATTTTCTTTGTCAAATTTACTTTTATTTTTCTCAAATAAAGCCATCATGACTTGTTGACGGCTATAACGGTCATCTACACGTAAACGCTGCGCCACTGTGGAGATAGTGTCTCCATATACCATTGGACCATATTGTTCCGTTCTTGCCCAGCCATCATAAGCCTCAAATGCTGGTTGCGTTTCTTGCGCCACTTTTTCTGCAACAGGCACCACTTCCAACATAGGGTTTGTTGAAACATCCTCTATCCTTTTTACAGGTAAGACCTTTTCTTTTGATGACTTGGGTGTTGCCGAGCGAGGCAGATCTAAAAATATGGAAAATTTCTTAAAATGTGTCGCGCGGCCATGACGCACTTTTAATACAATATTCAAAAATGGTGCTTCTACAGCTCTCGTTGAGGTCAGTTCAACGCGGCTACCTCGGCTATCGTTTTTTACATCTGCACGAATTGCCCCCATCGCTGAATCACGAAAAACTTCCAAAATCTGATAATCCGCAGGTGATGCTAATTCTACAAAAATACTAGAAATAGCTTCGCCTTCATCTAGCCCCAAAGGGACTTCGGCATAAAAGGGTTCACCTAGATGGCTGGCAACATCCACCTTCCCCAAGGATGCAGCTTGAACCACCCCTAACAACCCAAAAATCGAAAGCGCTATAGCGCAAAAAACATGCATGACACAACGACACATGCGTGCCTCCCTCGGCTCAGCCTAGCCGAAATCATCCATTATGATTAAGGCTGGCGAATTAAAATTTCCGCTATTTGCACGGCATTTAGAGCCGCACCTTTACGTACATTATCAGCAACCACCCATAAGTGCAAGGAATTAGGGAAAGAATTATCATCTCTGATACGCCCAACCCACACAGGATCAGTCCCTGCAGCTTCCGATGCCAACGGGTAATCTTCACTCGATGGATCATCCACAACACAAATTCCTTCAGCATCCGCAAGCAACTCACGCGCCTTATTTGCATTCATTTCCCCTGCAAAGGTCACATTGATTGATTCAGAATGACTATAAAAAACAGGCACTCGCACAGCCGTCGCGGTTACTGCAATGTCCGCACCCATAATTTTACGTGTCTCGTCAATCATCTTCTGCTCTTCCTTGGTATAGCCGCTTTCAAGAAAAACATCAATATGTGGAATAGCATTAAAAGCAATACGTGCTGGAAACACATCTACTTTTGCCACTTGCCCATTCAACAGTGCCCCTGTCTGTTTGGCAAGCTCATCGATAGCCTTAGCTCCAGCACCCGACACAGCCTGATAAGTTGAAACTACCACGCGCTCAATCGATGCAACATCATGCAGCGGTTTAAGAGCCACCACCATTTGAATCGTTGAGCAATTCGGGTTGGCAATAATTTTATTATACCGCGCCATCTCTAATGCTTCTGGGTTCACTTCTGGAACCACCAGGGCAATATCTTCATCCATACGCCATGCACTGGAATTATCCACCACATAACACCCCGCTTCAGCAAAGCGCGGTGCATGCTCTTTGGATGTATCACCACCGGCAGAAAATAATGCAATATCCACCCCAGATGGGTCGAATGTTGCTAAATCCTGAACAATATAACCTTTGCCATTAAAATCTGTAACAGAGCCCGCACTACGGCTAGATGCAACTGGGATAAGTTCTGCAACAGGAAAATTACGCTCAGCAAGAATTTCCAACATGACTTGTCCTACCGCACCGGTCGCTCCCACCACTGCTACAACGTAACCATCTTCTTTTTCGCCAAGAAATGCTTCCATCGCTGCTAACTCACTCATACCAAAGCCTCCAATGCGCTACAAACAGCATCACCCATTACCGAACAAGAAACAGATGCTTCACCATTTGCCAAATCAACCGTACGCACACCTGCATCCAAAGTGCTTTCAACAGCCTGCTCAACTTTTTCAGCCAAATCTTCACGATTAAGGGAAAAACGTAGCATCATGGCAACTGATAAAATCGTCGCCAAGGGGTTGGCCTTGTTTTGCCCCGCAATATCAGGGGCCGAGCCATGAATCGGCTCATACATAGCAAATTTTTCACCAATCGAAGCCGATGGTAACATACCAATGGAGCCGGTTAACATGGACGCTTCATCAGACAAAATGTCGCCAAACAAGTTCCCTGTCACAATTACATCAAATTGTTTGGGGTTACGAATCAACTGCATCGCCGCGTTATCCACATACATATGCGATAATTCAACATCAGAAAATTCATTTTGATGTACTTCAATAACAATTTCACGCCACAATTCAGAAACTTCCAAAACATTGGCTTTTTCAACACTGCAAACACGATTTGAGCGTAAACGCGCCGCTTCAAATGCCTTGCGTGCGATACGGCGAACTTCGCTTTCTCGATAACGCATCGTATTAAAGCCAGAGCGCTCCCCTTTGTATTCTTCAAAACCACGAGGTTGGCCAAAATAAATGCCTGAGACCAATTCACGCACCACCAAAATATCCACACCCTGCACCACTTCCGGCTTCAAAGTTGAGGCATCAAGCAACTGATCAAACACTTTTGCTGGACGATAATTGGCGAACAAGCCCAAATCTTCTCGAATACGCAACAGACCCGCTTCAGGCCGCAATGGCTTATCCAAGGCTTCCCACTGTGGTCCACCCACAGCTCCCAAAAGTACAGCATCTGATGCATGCGCCAAAGCTTGCGTTGAAGCTGGGTAAGGATCTTTTTCTGCTTCATAGCCTGCGCCACCAATCGTGGCCTCTTGCCATGTTGCATCCAAATTAAACTTTTTATTCAGCACACCCAGTACTTTCAATGCTTCATTTACAATTTCAGGTCCAATACCATCACCTGGCAACACAGCAATTTTCACAGCCATCACTCACCCCTTTGTTTGACACTCTCTGTATCCATTGCGGATTTCACAGCAGCCAAAAAATCATCAATATCTTTAAATTCACGGTACACTGATGCAAAGCGTACATAAGCTACAGCATCCAGCCTCTGCAATGCATCCATCATATAATCGCCCACTTTACTAGCCGAAATCTCAGATTCGCCCAAACCTTGTACTGCTGATAAAATACCATTCAAGGATGAAGATACGGCTTCTGCGGACACAGGCCTTTTTTCCAAAGCTTTTTCCATACCATGACGTAATTTTTCCACATCAAAACTTTGGCGCGAACCATCTTTTTTAATCACCATCGGCAAACGTAACTCGGCACGCTCATAACTTGAAAAACGCTTACTACAGACTTCACACTCTCGGCGACGACGCACCGTTGCACCCTCTTCAACCACGCGTGAATCAATCACACGGGTATCAACATTAGAGCAGAATGGGCAATGCAAGAGTTAGCTCTCGTAAATCGGAAAGCGATCAGTCAGTTCGCGAACTTCCGCAGCGACTACCGCTTGCAATGCGGTGTCTTCAGGAGCCTGCAAAACTCTCAAAATCATATCGCCAATTAATTTGGATTCAGCCTCTTTCATGCCGCGTGCTGTAATCACCGATGCGCCAATACGAATCCCCGAAGTTACAAACGGAGACTCAGGATCAAACGGAATCGTGTTTTTATTGGTGGTAATACCCGCTGCTTCTAAAGCATGCTCAGCTACTTTACCGGTAATGCCTTGTGGACGCACATCCAAACGGAACATATGGCAATCAGTACCACCTGAAACCACAGCAAAACCACCTGCTGTCAATGTATCAGCCAATGCACGAGCATTCTTCACCACTTGTGCCTGATCTTTCTTAAACAGCTCGCCCAATGCTTCGCCAAATGCCACTGCTTTTGCTGCAATCACATGCATCAGCGGGCCACCTTGAATACCAGGGAAAATGCGCGAATTCAGTTTCTTCGCCAAATCATCATCATCGGTTAAAATCATACCTCCACGAGGTCCGCGCAAGGTTTTATGTGTGGTTGTGGTCATCACATGCGCATGACCTACAGGACTTGGATAAACACCTGCAGCAATTAGACCTGCATAATGCGCCATATCAACAAACAAAATCGCACCTACAGAGTCGGCAATCTCACGCATACGTTTGAAATCAATTTCACGCTCATAGGCTGATGCACCACCAATAATCATTTTCGGTTTGTGCTCATCTGCTAAGGCTTGCATCACATCATAATCAATCAATTGATCCGATTCGCGCACACCATAAGCTACAATATTATACAGCAAGCCAGAGAAGTTCACGGGGCAGCCATGGGTTAAATGTCCGCCATGCGCCAAGTCCATACCCATAACGGTGTCACCAGGCTCTAATGCCGCCATATATACAGCCATATTAGCCTGCGAGCCTGAATGCGGCTGAACGTTGGCATGTTTCACACCAAAAATTTCCTTAGCTCGCTCCTGAGCTAAAGCTTCCACCTTATCAACATATTCACAGCCACCGTAGTAACGACGCCCAGGATAACCTTCGGCATATTTATTGGTCATCACGGAGCCTTGCGCCTGCATGACTGCCTTAGACACAATATTTTCACTGGCGATTAATTCCAGTGTATGTTGTTGGCGATCCAATTCTTCTGCAATAGCCGCAACCACCACATCATCATTCAAATCAGCTTGAAAGAAATCACTACGATCTGTCATATACACTCCATACCCACTTCAAAAAGATGTTCTAAAAATTCAAAGCAAAACCCAAAAACAAAACGAGGGCTCACAAAGGAGCCCTCGTTTTATAAAACAATGCTGTAGGGCAAGTGCCCGAAAAAACAGCTTAGTAACGACGCTCGCTAATACGGGCTGCCTTACCACGCAACTCGCGCAGATAGTACAACTTCGCACGGCGGACTTGTCCACGACGCTTCACTTCAACACTACCTACCATCGGGGAGTGCAATGGAAAAATACGCTCAACACCAATACCATTTGAAATTTTACGTACTGTAAAGCTACTTGAGATGCCTTTGTTATGACGTGCAATCACTACACCTTCATAAGCCTGCAAACGCTCACGCTTTTCAACGCCTTTTTTGCCATCTTTAAAATCTACAACTCGCACATTCACGCGGACGGTATCGCCCTCACGGAATGTCGGAATATCACTACGTAACTGATCTTTTGTTACATCATCCAATGCACGCATTTCATGCCTCCAAACTAACTACAAACCTAATCGGTCTAAATAAATTGCCAAAGCAGCCCGTACCGAAAGGTGGCGCACCTTACCTATCCCAACGATAGGTGACAACCATCCATTTTCTTTCGGGAGTTTTTTCACATCCAACCCCCAGCCTGTTCCAAAGACAATCAAGTGGTTTCCAGACATTTTTGGCAATGCCCTAGGTTCAATTATTTCACCACTATCCACCGCCGCAGAGGTCATCCATAGCTGATAATCACCTTCTTTCTGTGCATCTTCGAGCGAATCAACCAGCCGTACCGATTCCAACACTTGCTTGCGCCCAGCATTACGGACACCACCGTCACCTTTTTCCCAATAGCCTGTTAAGTCATGCACCATTGCCTGCATGCCCTTAGCTGGATGCACCAAATACACTGTTTCAATGCCATAAAAAGAGCAGGTTCGTGCAAAGTCATGTACATCCATTGGCGTAATCGATGTGGTAGAGCTTTCACCTTTGCGATTTAATACAGGGTGGTGCACCAATGCCACAGCAATGTTGGAAGCCTTCATTAAGCTGCGAGATCTACCCGTTGAAAACTATGCACCCACACTTTGGCATCTAGATTCCACTCCATGCCTTTATGCATACTCAAAATCAAAGCCTTATACATAGCGAGGTTCGGGTAACCCTCAGCCCGAGCATCAGCATCGGTCATTTCACCAAGTGTTGAACGTGTTAATGCAGTCAATTCAAAAGCAATACCATTAAGTTCAAACCTCTCGCCAGGGCATGCATACACACCATCACGTCGCTGTTGCGTTTTTTGACCTGTAATCGCTACGGCAACCAGTTTTGGGTGGCGCACCAAGTTTTCAATGTCACATGTTTTATCGGGGTATTGGTTCATACGCCAACTATTGCTGATATAGGCACACAAAGTCTATATATTTATATGCTTGATTATTTACCCTGTAACATTACTTGCTTCAAATCACTATCGGCTGGCTTATCGCCAAGCCACACGGCCAACAGAGCTCGCTGGAAGTCGGCCCCCCTAATGCTGCCTACTCGTTGCCCTTTGATCACAATATGCGTTTCCCCACTCTTTAAGAAGTCAAAGTATAAATGATCACCCTTACGCACATCAGAAAACATGCTGTTAAACGCCTCTAAGCGATCTTTCAGCGCAGCAAAGGAAGCTTTACTCTGATTTTTCTTAAATCCTGAAACCCAACCTTTGGTCAATTTTTCCTTATCTACATCGCCATATAAGATATCCATACTGACTCGGGCGGGACTTGGTTTTGCCAACAGCTCTTCCGCACGATTAACAGGATGAGGCAAATACAAGGCTCCAACATAAATATCAAAAAAGAATTTTGTGCGTACACCTGCCCCGTTTAGCGACAGCTTCTCACCTTCCAGCACCACCTGACCGGGAATACTTACCCCCTCAACATCAATAGCCCATGCTGGCGAAACCCACAGCAATAAGAATGTCCATAATATCATTCGTTTCATAGCTAACCCCTAGCTACAGGGTAGCAGAGACTCACTATTTGCGACACAAGGGTGATTACATGAATAGGAGACACTCCCTGTATTAGAGAACTAAAAAGCTACTATACCTGACGAACAGGAATTCCCTGCTCTACCAAATAGGCTTTGGTTTCAGCAATTGTGAATGTACCAAAGTGAAAAATGGAAGCGGCAAGAACAGCATCGGCCTTGCCGTCGCGTAAACCTTCTGCCAAATGCTCTAACGTACCGACACCACCAGACGCCACCACATTCGCAGAAATCGCATCGGACACCGCTCGTGTGAGTGGAATGTCATAACCATTTTTGGTGCCATCGGCATCCATGCTGGTTAGCAAGATTTCACCTGCACCATAATCGGACATACGCTTTGCCCAGTCTACCGCATTAATGCCCGTGGGCTTGCGACCACCATGCGTAAAACATTCCCAATGCTCATCCACCCTTTTTGCATCCACCGCCACTACAATGGTTGATGAGCCAAAGCGTTCCGCCGCTTCTTTAACCAGTTCAGGGTTAAAAATCGCTGCCGTATTAATAGAAATTTTATCAGCGCCTGCATGCAGTAAGCCTTCAATATCTTTCAACGCCTTCACACCACCGCCAACTGTTAACGGCATGAATACATGCTCGGCCACTTCCGTAACCATGTGGTACAAAGTATCGCGGCTTTCATGACTGGCACGAATATCCAAAAAAGTTAGCTCATCTGCGCCTTGCTCATCATATTTGATGGCAGCCTCAACAGGGTCACCCGCATCAATAATGTCGACAAACTGCACGCCTTTTACCACACGGCCGTGAGCGACATCGAGACAAGGAATAATTCGTTTGGATAACATCTTATTTTAACAACTTCATAGCTAGTTCAAAATCAATGGTTTTTTCATAAATCGCACGCCCCGTAATCGCGCCGCAAATACCATCACTTACATGCTCGGCACAATCTGTAACATCATCCATTTTAGCCACGCCACCAGAGACGATGACAGGAATAGATACCGCTTTTGCAAGGTTCACCGTTTCTTCAATATTCGGGCCAGATAACATGCCATCACGTGCGATATCAGTATAAATAATCGCCGCAACACCATCACCTTCAAATTTTCTCGCCAAGTCCACCGCCGTCACATCGGTCACATCATCCCAACCATGAACGGCTACCATACCACCTTTGGCATCAATGCCGACACACACTTGATCAGGAAATTCGCGACAGGCATCACTAACCAAACTCGGATTAGAAATAGCAATCGAGCCTAAAATCACACGGTCCACACCCAGCTTTAACATGCCTTCAATCATCGATAAATCACGCAAGCCACCACCGAGTTGCACGGGAATATTCATTACATCACAAATGACTCGAATGGCTTCCTGATTAGCGGGCTTACCTGCAAAGGCACCATCCAAATCAACGACATGCAAGCGTTTTGCCCCCAAAGACTGCCAATACGCAGCCATTTCAGCAGGGTTATCGCCATAATCGGTAGCATCATCCATACGCCCCTGTTTAAGGCGCACACAGTGACCGCCTTTTAGGTCAATGGCAGGAATTAATTCAAACATAAAGGCTACTCCAAGAGTAAAGGATTAATACAGTGCGAATCATGCCGCCAAATCAGGGGAAATGCACTGATGTTTTAAAATAGTCATTGTACGCGACTCATTCATAATGCGTCCACATTCGAATCACCTTGACGACCTTCCCCCGTTCATAAATCTGATAAATCAAGCGGTGTTGAATGTTGATTCTTCTGGAATACGCACCAGCTAAATCGCCGATAAGCTTTTCATAAGCAGGAGGGGTTTGATATGGATCACTTTCTATGATGGCTAACAGCCTTTTACCTTTTTTCTTCAAATTCGATTGAGCCAATAATTTTGCATCCTTTTGAGCCTGTTTGGTATAAACCAGCTTCCAGTTCACCAATCCAACTTATCCGAACATTCAGAAACATCAGCATCCAAACCCTCGCGAATAGATTCTCTCATACTAGGCGTTGAAAGAAGATATAATGTTTCATTGATGGCAGACCAATCATCTTCGGATAACAAAACAGCATTATTTCTTTTACCTGTAATAATAATTGGATCATGAGAGTCCGCTGTTTGATCAATAAGTTGATACAAGCTTGAACGCGCTTCTGTTACATTATATATTTGCATAACACACCTCTAAAATAGAAAGCGTACGTAATCACGACCTTTTTGTCAATACACGTTAATATCAAAACATGAAAACCCAACCTTACTTTGCAATTCAATATTCAAAGACCTTCTAATATTGAAAAAAACTATTTGCTTGAGTTTAAAGTTTTGATATATTATATTTTCATTAATGATAAACGAAGGTATCGAAAGTGTTTTTATCATTATTTTCAAAGGTTTCTAAATATGATTTTATCAAGTAATAAAGCTCTATTTCATCCCCCTGTTCTAGAAAACAACTCACTCGAGAAATACTTAAAACATTTAAATTCCTTACGCAAACAAACATATGATATGCAATTATCAAAAAATCTTAACGACCAAGAAAAGAATAGCGTATTTAATAAGTTTGATAGCAAGATTAAAAATCATAAAGAAAACTGCCGAATTTCCCCTAGGTCATTTGATGTTTTTAAGAATAAAGCAGAGTTAGCAAGAATAAAATTTGAGCTTGAATATCCAGAGCCTGTTAAGCCAATAGTTGAAGAGTGCCTACATAAAAATACTGAAAATCGTATTCAAGTTGATCGAATTGGTCGCTCTATGGTCGTGAGCCAGTGTCAAAGTTGTGGCAAACACATGGGGTTTATAAAAAAGGATAAGATTTCCAATTGGCAAAGTTTAAAAGAATTTAATCAACATTGGAGGCAACTCTGGGGTAAATACCATCAATGGGAGCAGCAAAGGCATAAAGCTTACAGGAAAGCGTTAATAGAAGGAGATAATCTCCCCTTATTTGATGAAGGAGCTTTTGATGAAGAGTATTTTTCCCGCTCGAAAGTTTTCTATAATGAGACGTGTAAACATGAAAGGAAACATGTGACAAAAAGAATTTATAACAATGCTTCCCCTCACGCAGTTGAGCAATGCCTAAGATGTGGCAAGCACCTAACAACTATCCCAAAAAAAAACATTCGATCTATAGCTGACCTCCCTTTATTCGATGAAAAATTAGAAGATAATTATCGTTTAAATAGTAACAAATACTTGAAGCAGTATTGGAAAGAAAAAGTAGCTGCTAGCAATGCATTTGATGCACAATTGGAAAAAGACATCCAAACAGGCAAATTCACCATTCACGTAAACTCAACATTTAACACTTATTATGATTCAGATGAATGGCAAAAAACTCGCATCCGTATTTTTACTAGGGATAAAAATAAATGTCAGGTTCATTCTTGCAAGAAAGAATCTCAATGTGTTCACCATTTAACTTATGAGCGTATTGGTTGTGAAAATGATATGGATTTAATTTCTTTGTGTAATAGCTGCCATACAAAAGTTCATAATAAGCAAGATAGCTATCCATATTATTACCGAATACCTCCTAGTGAAATTATAGAAATGTAGCTCTAATACTAAAAAGTAGAGAAGACAGCCTTTCAGGAACAATATCGAATCTAAAGAGAAACCGACTTAAATATTGAATTCACCCTTCGTTAAAATATCCGCCACATTATATATGTTTAAGTCAATTCTAAATAAAAAACATCAAAGCTTCCAGTTCACAAAAGATTCAAGCATGGCTAACCCAGCTTTTTGTGATTTTTCAGGGTGAAACTGCACCGCCACAATATTGTCTCGTCCAATAGCACAAGCAAACGGATAATCACCGTATGACGATGCTGCCAACATATGCTCAGGGTTCTCAGGGGCACAATAAAATGAATGCACATAATACACTTGCTGGTTTTGCAGGGGTGCTAGCACGGGGTGAATCGGCTTATCCGCAGCAAAAGCCACATCATTCCAACCCATATGTGGAATTTTAAAACCACGCTCTGGGTGTGATTCAGGAAAGTGTTTGACCACCCCAGGAATCACTTTCAACCCCTGATAAAAACCAAACTCATGCGATGCACTCATCAATGCCTGCATACCCAAACAAATACCTAAAAATGGCATGCCTTGTTTTAACTGCTCTGTAATCGCGGCATCCAAGCCAGTATCTTGTAATGCCGACATACAGTCACGGAATGCCCCAACACCAGGTAGCACGACACGCTCATAGTCTTTTAGCGACTCTGCATCTTTAACCAAATCAACATCAGCACCGACTTTTTCCAATGCTTTAGCAACCGAATGTAAATTCCCCATGCCATAGTCAATCAGCGCAAGTTTGGACATAGAATTATAGGGAACCTTTGGTGGATGGAATGCCTGTCTGACGAGCATCAAACTCAAGTGCCATACGCAAAGCTCGACCAAATGCCTTAAATACTGTTTCAATAATATGATGATTATTGCCACCACGGAGGTTATCAATATGAATGCTAATGCGCCCATGATTGCTCACAGCTTGGAAAAACTCTTTAAACAAATCAATGTCAAATCCGCCCACTGTCTCTTTGGGGAAATCAATATGATATTCCAAACCTGGACGCCCAGAAAAATCTAAAACAACGCGGGAGAGCGCTTCATCAAGTGGCACATAGGCATGGCCGTAACGCATAATCCCTGACTTATCACCAACTGCCTCACGTAAAGCTTCACCCAAGCAAATACCAATATCTTCCACCGTATGATGATCGTCAATTTCACGGTCGCCTTTGGCATTGACCATTAAATCAATCAGTCCATGGCGGGATATTTGCTCCAACATATGATCTAAAAAAGCAATGGATGAGTTTAATTCAGACTTGCCGCTACCATCCAAATCCAAGCTTAGTTTAATCGATGTCTCTTTGGTGCTACGCTCAATTTGGGCTATTCGTTTTACATTAGAACTCATAACGCCATCTCCCTAAATGCGGCAAGCACCGCATTATTTTCATCCTTACTACCAACTGTAATACGCAAACACTGACTCAACAAACCACCTTGTGCATGCATATTCTTAATCAGCATACCACGCTCTTTCAACGCTTCAAACACGCTATCGGCATTTTGCACGCGCATCAAAATAAAGTTTGCTTGCGAAGGAAAGACTTCAACACCATCCACAGCCATCAAAGAGGCTGACATTCGCTTGCGTTCAAAACAAATATCACGCGCTTGCTTTTTAAAGACATCACTGTGTTGCAAGAAAAAACGTGCCGATGCCTGCGTCAGACTATTGATATTGTATGGCATACGCACTTTATTTAAATCAGCGATTACATCTGCATCGCCCAACAAATAACCCAAGCGCAAACCTGCCCAGCCCAACTTTGAAAAAGTACGCAAAACCATCACGTTCGGAGCAATCAAATGTGTATGTGTACGCTCTGAAAAAGCCGCATACGCCTCGTCAATCACCACAAGCCCGCGAAACCCTTGGGCAATTTTTTTGATCGTTTCTTCTGGCCAAAGATTACCTGTAGGGTTATTCGGGCACGCTAAAAATGCCATGACTGCTTTCTCACGCCCGCAGACTTGTAAAAACTGATCTGCATCCAAAGAGAAATCTTTTGCCAAGGGCACGCTCGCAACGGATCTCTTAAGCCATTGAGAGATCAACCCATACATCACAAATGTTGGGGTTGGCGTTACACAAACCCCAGGCTCATTGGCAATCAATAGCATTTGAATAATTTCATCTGAGCCATTACCCAACAATACTTGCTCAGGCTGTAAGCCTTCTTGCTTGGCAATTTGCTCACGCAAGCTTCGCATATCCGCATCGGGATAACGATTAATCTCAACCTGTGCCAATTCCTTCGCCCAGGCTTCGCGTAAGTCATCGGGCAACAAAAACGGGTTTTCCATAGCATCAAGCTTCATCATACCCGATGAATCGGGCACATGATATGCCCCTAAGGCTTTAATATCTTTACGAATCATTCACTATCCTTCAAACGAAGCTCTAAGGTTAAGGCATGCGCCTGCAAACCTTCTCGGTGTGCCAAATGCGCTGCTGCTGGGCCAATATTTTTCACCCCTTCTGGTGTTGCACGAATCACACTGCTTCGCTTCTGAAAATCATACACACCCAATGGACTAGAAAAACGTGCTGTACGGTTGGTTGGTAATACATGGTTAGGGCCTGCCACATAATCACCCAAGGCTTCAGGCACATAATGCCCCATAAAAATCGCCCCTGCATGCCGAATAGATGGCAATAAGGCATCAGGGTCTTCCACCGCCAACTCCAAATGCTCTGGCGCAATAATATTCACAATTTCAGCAGCCTGCTCCAAGTTATCAGCGAGAATCAATGCGCCATGCGTTTCAACCGAAGCACGAGCGATATCTTGGCGCAATAAACTCTGCAAATGTATCTCAATATGTTCGGCAACCTCATCCAACAATGCCGCATCCGTCGATATCAAAATACTCTGTGCTGCCTCATCATGTTCCGCTTGCGATAAGAAATCTGCCCCTAACCACTCTGGGTTTCCACTATCCACAATCATGGCAATCTCTGATGGTCCAGCAATCATATCAATGCCACATGTGCCGAATACTTGGCGCTTTGCTGCTGCTACAAATTTATTACCAGGGCCGACAATCTTATCTACCGCAGGAATCGTACTGGTACCATAAGCCAAAGCTGCAACGGCCTGTGCTCCGCCAACCGCATAACCTTCTTGCACGCCTGAAATATAGGCTGCTGCCAGCACCAAATCATTCACTTCACCTGCAGGCGTAGGCACGACCATCACAATCGTCTCGACACCTGCTACATGCGCAGGCACGGCATTCATTAATACTGACGATGGGTATGCCGCTTTACCACCAGGCACATACAAACCAACTTTATCCAACGGTGTAATGCGCTGCCCCAAAGTCATGCCCGCATCATCGGTGTAATCCCAATCTATTTGCACTTGGTGCTCGTGGTAAGCACGGATACGGTTCACAGCCAACTGCAATGCTGAACGATCTTCATCAGATACCCGATGCCATGCGGCCTCCATGCTATCACGGCTAATAATCATGTTTTCAGCCGTGCAATCCCAGTTGTCAAACTTAGCTGTGAATTCACAAAGAGCCTCATCACCACGTGATTTTACCTGAGCAAGAATATCCGCAACAAGTGCCTGAATATCTGCGCCGGTGTCGGTTTCACGGCTTAACAATGCATCCAGCTGTGCATTAAAATTTGTTTGGTTCGCATCAAGACGAAGAATATTTGCCATCGAAATCTCCTAACCGGGGCTGTTTGTTATACTAATGTCTCGCGAAGCTGAACCGCCTCACGAAGTTGTTCAACGATAGGCTTTATTAGCTTACGCTTGGTTGCTGCACTAGCAGGATTCACAATCAAACGACTCGAAATATCATAAAGTGTTGTTTCTTCAACCAAACCATTGGCGCGCAAGGTGCTTCCTGTTTCCACAATATCAACAATACGTTCAGCCATGCCCACCAAAGGCGCCAGCTCCATACCACCGTAAAGATGAATAATTTCGGCCTGAATGCCTTGTGATAAATAATACTGTTCAGCCAGATTGTCATATTTGGTCGCCACACAAATACGGCTTCCTGCCTTGGGAGGCCCTTGTTCAACAAGCTCTTTAGGGCCGCACACACAAACACGACAACAGCCGATTTTTAAATCCAAAGGCTCATACACATGCGGACGATGCTCCAGCAGTAAATCACGCCCAGAAATTCCCATGTCTGCTGCGCCCTGCTCAACATACGTACAAACATCCGCTGCACGAATAATAAGAAAGCGCACCTGTGTTCCATCAATGATAGGCCCATCCACCATCAATTTACGTGTCGTTTGCACATCTTCAACAGGGGTAAGCTTTGCATGCGCCAGCAAAGGCAATGTTTGTTCGAGAATACGCCCTTTAGAAAGGGCTATGGTTAACATATCAGCCATAAAAATTCGCTACCTGTGGAATTATTTGCTCACTACCGCTATGGCGCTCAATATTCGCTCCCAGCTTACGTAGCTTTTCTTCAATACGCTCATATCCTCGGTCAATATGATATACACGCGAAATGGTTGTCTTCCCTTTGGCCGCTAATCCCGCCAACACCAAGCTAGCCGACGCACGCAAATCGGTTGCCATGACTTCTGCACCCGAAAGATGTTCAATACCACGTACAATCGCCAAGCGTCCATCTAGACGAATATCCGCCCCCATACGCACCAATTCTTGCACATGCATAAAGCGATTCTCAAAAATTGTTTCACTGATGGTACTTATGCCATCAGCCAAGCACATCAACGCCATGAATTGCGCCTGCAAATCAGTAGGAAACCCTGGATGTGGCATCGTACTCACATCGGTAGCTCGTAGACGTGATGACGATGCGCAGCGAATCCAATCTTCGCCCGTTTCAACAACACCGCCACAAGTGCGAACTTGCGACAAAAAGGCTTCCAAGTCTTGCGGCGCACTGTTGGTCACAGTGACATCGCCACCTGTAATCAGACCTGCCGCCAAATAGGTTGCAGCTTCAATACGATCTGGAATCGCGGTGATTTCACCACCAGAAATACGTTCAACGCCCTGAATGACAATACGATGTGTGCCATCACCTTCAATATTTGCCCCCAAGCTACGTAATGAATCTGCTAGGTTCACTACTTCGGGTTCAGCCGCAGCATTGTCCATCACGGTTTCACCCTTTGCCAAGACTGCCGCCATCATTAGGTTTTCAGTGCCTGTTACAGTGACTTGATCGAATACAATATGCGCGCCGTGTAATCCATTGGGTGCATTCGCTTCGATGTAGCCATGCTCCACCGTAATAACCGCGCCCATTGCCTCAAGCCCTTTTAAATGCATATCAATGGGTCGTGCGCCTATCGCACAACCACCTGGAAGGCTCACCTTGGCATGGCCAAAACGGGTCAACAGTGGCCCCAGCACCAATGCCGAAGCACGCATCGTTTTCACCAGTTCATAAGGAGCTACAGGTTTATCTGCTGGTCTACTATCAATATGCAAGCACGATTGATCGTCAAATGTCACTTCCGCACCCTGATGAGCAATCAATGTCATCATAGTGGTAATATCTTTTAAATGCGGAATGCTTTTGTAAACAACAGGGCCATCCGCTATAATAGCGACTGCCAACAATGGTAGCGCTGCATTTTTTGCGCCGCTGGCTTCCACTGTACCTGTTAATGGCCTACCGCCGTGAATAATGATTGATTCCATAAGACCGCGCACGCTACCGACTGCATGCTGTGCAAACAATGCTTTCCATCATTATTATTTAAATGCATGCAGAAAAGCGTTTGACATGCTGTCTCGCCGTTATACACTGCGCCGCCCATCGAGCTTTGGCTTGTTTGGATTTGATTTAGTTTTATCTATGGAGATCACCATGAGCACATGGACTGTCCGCCCTGGCGACATTGAACGAAAATGGTATATTATTGACGCTCAGGATTTTATTCTGGGTCGCCTATCTACCGAAGTAGCAAAAGTTTTGCGTGGCAAACACCGCCCACAATACACACCGCATGCAGATTGCGGCGATCATGTTATTGTAATAAACGCTGAAAAAATTAAAGTTACTGGCCGTAAAGAAGCACAAAAGACTTATTATCGTCACTCGCAATATGCGGGTGGTTTAAAAAGCATCACGCTTGAAAAACAACGTGAACGTTTCCCTGAACGCATCATCGAATTGGCTGTAAAAGGCATGATGCCTAAGAATCCATTGGGTCGTTCCATGTTGAAAAAATTAAAAGTTTACACGGGTAGTGATCACCCACATGCAGCTCAGCAGCCTGAAGCTCTGAAGCTGAACTAAGAGGTTATTTAAAATGGCAGACAACTTTATCCGCGGCACTGGCCGTCGTAAACGCAGTATCGCTCGTGTAATGCTTCAATCAGGTTCTGGTCAGATTGAAGTGAACGGTCGTAGCATGGAAAATTATTTCCCGATTGAAATCATTCGTCAGGAAGCATTGCGTCCATTGGCATTGACTGAAACTAGCGGCAGCGTTGATATTCGTATCAATGTACATGGTGGTGGTGTTTCAGGTCAGGCTGGCGCAATTCGTCATGGTATTGCCCGCGCTTTGCTTGAATATGATTCAGCATTTCGTCCGAAATTAAAAGAAGTCGGCTACTTAACACGTGATGCACGTAAAGTTGAACGTAAGAAGGCAGGTCTTAAAAAGGCTCGTCGCGCTCCACAGTTCTCCAAACGTTAATCGCGATTTTTCGCAACTTTTTAAAAGGAAGGCTTCACAGCCTTCCTTTTTTTATTTGAGACGAAAAACTATTTTTTAGTGGGGGAAGGTATCCAAGCAACTCGGCGTCATTCTTTATAACCCACTGTTTTAGATAGACAATTTCTTTTTTGGGTTAACGTAGTTGAAACGCCACTCACACTTCTCCAAAAAGTAGTAGAAATATTACTTTGGAATACTATTAAATTTACGCATCTCTAGTTTGGCTTGATTTTAGAAAATTCCCCCACTATCTGGACCAGCCTCCTCCTTTTTTATTCCCTGCTTATTTCACTTTTATTCAGGTTTAACCTATAATCTATCATATGTTTAGCCATCTGCATGACTTCCCAAAACAAGAAACAACACGCATAGAACGTTTATTATCCCGCTTCCTTGTTTTTGCTACTATCTCATTAACATTTTTTGCTATTCTTAATGCATTTTTTAATTTTTATGTTCTGGCAGTTATCCAGAGTGTGATTATCACGACGCTGCCTATTCTATATCTATGGCTTAAATATGGTGGTTCTCAACTATTCATCAAACATGCTATCGGCTTGGTTAGTTTGGCTATGTTTACCCCACTGTTATTTGCACCTTCCGCTGCTAATACTGGGATCTATTGGGTTTGCGTTTATCCATTGATAGCATTTTTCTTTTTGGGTGTACGCATAGGCACACAATGGACTAGTATTTATACGCTAAGCCTACTAGCTGGCCTTGCTTTCACCTATATGGGGTATATTCCGCTAAATTATAATGTAACTCAAATCTCCCTTAGTTTAATTGAGCTCCTGCTTTGCAGTATTATCTGTTATTTTTTTGTCTCTGATAGTGAGCAAGCGGAAAAAAAGCAGCAGACGCATGTGCACTACTTAAAAAGTATTGATAACATTGAATGTGCACTGCATAGCAACGCAGAAATCGAAAAGACAATGGATCATGCTCTACAGGCTCTGCTTGAAACTTTTCAATGTAGTCGAGCTTGGTTACTTTACCCTTATAGCTCTGATGCAACCTCATGCTCCGTAGCCTTTGAGTGCACTGTAGACGAGTTTCCAGGCGCTCTGATGGCAGGAGAGCCCTATCCTGTTGATGATACTTTCAAAGATGCCCTTCACCATCGCAACCCCTCTTGCTACAACGGCAGAAACTCTTTATCTGACAACGAAAAAACCAACCTTCAGGCCTTCTCTGTTCAATCACAAATGATCACTGCCTTACACCCCAACAAAGAGGGGCCATGGTTCCTAGGCTTACACCAGTGTGACTACGAGCGCCGCTGGGATGATGATGAGAAACGTCTATTCCAAGATATTGCCCGCCGCATGGAAGATGCCCTAAAGCAAATGTTGCTTTATAAAGATCTCAAAATATCCACAGAAAATTTACTCAAAGCAAAACAAGAGGCTGAAGCTGCTAGCTATGCTAAAAGTGAATTTTTATCTGTGATGAGCCATGAGTTACGCACCCCTCTGCATGGTATTATTGGCTTACAGGAGCTGATTGCGGGAGATTCGGGCAACCTAACAAGTGAGCAACTTGAACACCTAACTCTGGCACAACAGGCCGCAAGATCTTTAAGTGACCTTGTAAATGATATCCTTAATTTATCCAAAGTTGAGTTAGGTACAATCCAGCTTAACCATAAAGAGTTCTCTCTAAAAGAAGTTCTTCTTGATGCCGTTTCACCCTTTCTCATTGCCTGTAGAAACAAACGCCTCCGATTACAGTT
>Ga0316202_10000885_pt1 | contig 27064 bp, 27 predicted proteins | sample 3monrhotite_MG_FD_204934 | JGI IMG/M metagenome (GOLD analysis project Ga0316202, IMG submission 204934) | Microbial mat bacterial communities from mineral coupon in-situ incubated in ocean water Damariscotta River, Maine, United States -... | ecosystem: Environmental > Aquatic > Marine >... | reverse complement strand
CGGGCCGCGCCTGCTCGCGAGGGCCCCGACCCCGGGGGCGCAGGGCTTGGCGCTAGCCTGAGAGCGGCAGATCGGCACGGGAGTGCGGATCCTGCCCGTTGACTGAGAATTGCCTGATGGAGGCCCCGTGACCCGCACCCGCACCCTCGACCTCGCCGTCATCGCCGGCGACGGCATCGGCCCCGAAGTCACCGCCGAGGCGCTGCGCGTGCTGCGCGCAGCCGTCGGCGACGAGGCGACGGTCACGCAGACCGACTACCCGCTCGGTGCCACGCACTACCTCGCGACCGGCGAGATTCTCGGCGACGAGACCCTTGAGAAGCTCGCCCAGCACGACGCCATCCTGCTCGGCGCCGTCGGCGGCGACCCGCGCGACCCGAAGCTCGCCGGCGGCATCATCGAGCGCGGGCTGCTGCTGAAGCTGCGCTTCGCCTTCGACCACCACGTCAACCTCCGGCCCACGCGCATCCTGCCCGGCGTCACCTCACCGCTCGCCGATCCCGGTGACGTGGACTTCGTGGTCGTGCGCGAAGGCACGGAGGGGCCCTACGTGGGCAACGGTGGCGCGCTGCGCGTCGGCACGCCGCACGAGATCGCCAACGAGACGAGCGTCAACACCGCCTTCGGCATCGAGCGCGTCGTGCGCTTCGCCTTCACCCAGGCCGCCGCGCGGCGGCAGAAGCTCACCCTCGTCCACAAGACCAACGTGCTCGTGCACGCGGGCGGGCTGTGGCAGCGCATCGTGACCGCGGTCGCCGCCGAGCACCCCGACGTGAGCGTCGACTACCTGCACGTCGACGCCGCCACGATCTTCATGGTCACCGACCCGGCGCGCTTCGACGTCATCGTGACCGACAACCTGTTCGGCGACATCCTCACCGATCTCGCCGCCGCGATCGGCGGCGGTATCGGCCTCGCCGCCTCGGGCAACCTCAACCCGAGCGGCGAGTTTCCCAGCATGTTCGAGCCGGTCCACGGCTCCGCGCCCGACATCGCCGGCCAGCAGAAGGCCGACCCGACCGCGGCGATCCTGTCGGTGGCCCTGCTGCTCGAGCAGAGCGGCCTCGGCGAGGCCGCGGCCCGCGTGACGCGCGCCGTCGAAGCCGACCTCGCCGCGCGCGGCTCGACCCCTCGCAGCACCTCCGAGATCGGCGCGGCGATCGCGGAGGCCGCCGCGGCCTGAGCGGAGCATCCCGCACGGGCGTCGTGCGACAGCCCGGAGTACGCTAGACCAACGCTTCACCGGCGCGCAGACGCGCCGCCATCGACCTGCCGAGGACACACCATGACGATCTCGCTGCCCCTAGCCCAGAAAGACCTCACGTTCGCGGTGACGCGCAACGAGTCTGCGGTGAGCGACGCCGATCGCGCGGCGATCCTCGCCAACCCCGGCTTCGGCAAGACCTTCACCGACCACATGGTCGACGTGTGCTGGAGCGAGCACGGCGGCTGGCACCGGCCCCGCGTGCAGCCCTACGGTCCCATCACGCTCGACCCCGCAGCGAGCGTGCTGCACTACGGCCAGGAGATCTTCGAAGGTCTCAAGGCCTACCGCCACGCCGATGGTTCCATCTGGTCGTTCCGCCCCGACGCCAACGCGCGCCGCATGCAGGCCTCCGCGCGGCGCATGGCGCTGCCCGAGCTGCCCGAGGAGTACTTCATCGAGTCGCTGCGGCAGCTCGTCGCCGTCGACGGCGACTGGGTGCCCACCGCGCCCGAGACGAGCCTGTACCTGCGGCCGTTCATGTTCGCCAAGGAGGCGTTCCTCGGCGTGCGACCCGCCCACAAGGTCGCCTACTACGTCATCGCCTCGCCGGCCGGCGCCTACTTCCCGGGTGGGGTGAGCCCCGTCTCCATCTGGCTCTCCACCGAGTACTCGCGCGCGGGCAAGGGCGGCACGGGCGCCGCCAAGACGGGCGGCAACTACGCGGCCTCGCTCGTCGCGCAGGCCGAAGCCGCCGAGCACGGCTGCCAGCAGGTGCTCTTCCTCGACTCCGTCGAAGGCCGGTACCTCGAAGAGCTCGGCGGCATGAACATCGTGCTCGTGAAGCGCGACGGCACACTCGTGACGCCGCAGAGCGCATCGATCCTGCCCGGCATCACGCGCGACTCCGTCCTGCAGCTCGCCGAAGACCGCGGCCACACCGTCGAGCGCCGCCAGGTCTCGATCGACGAGTGGCGTGAGGGCGTCGCGAACGGCGACATCGTCGAAGCGTTCGCGTGCGGCACCGCGGCCGTCATCACTCCGATCGGCATGATCTCAGCCCGCGACTTCACGATCGGCTCGGCCGACGCCGAGCCCGGCGAGCTCACGATGTCGCTGCGCGAGGAGCTCACCGACATTCAGTACGGTCGCCGACCCGACCCGCACGACTGGATGCTGCGCCTGGATGCCTGAGCACGAGTTCGCCCGCATGCCCGGCTGGGCCCAGGCGGGCACTCTGGCGGTCGTCCTGCCGCTCGGCGCGGTGCTCGGGTTCATCGGCACGTTCTTCCACCAGGCTCTGCCGCCGGTCGGGATCATCGTCGCCCTCGGCACGGTCGGGCTGTTCCTGGCGGGGCTGCGCAGCTGGGCATCCGTGCGGTCGCCCGCGGCGACGGGCGCTCTCGGCGTCGCCGGCATGAGCGCGATCCTGAGCCTGCCGGTCGGCGGCACGGTGCTCGTGCCCGTCAACGCCGTCGGCCTCGCCTGGACCTTCGGCGTCGCCCTCATCGCCCTCGTCGTGATCGCGTGGCCCGACCCTGCACGGCTCTCACGGCTTCGGGCCGTTAGCATGGAGGGGCCCCCCGAAGAGAAGGACTCGACTGCACCGTGACCTACGTCATCGCCCTCCCCTGTGTCGACCTCAAGGATCGCGCCTGCATCGACGAATGCCCCGTCGACTGCATCTACGAGGGCGACCGGATGCTCTACATCCACCCCGACGAGTGCGTCGACTGCGGCGCCTGCGAGCCCGTGTGCCCCGTCGAGGCCATCTACTACGAAGACGACACCCCCGAGAAGTGGGCCGACTACTACACGGCCAACGTCGAGTTCTTCAAGGAGATCGGCTCACCCGGTGGAGCCGCCAAGGTCGGCGTCATCCACTACGACCACCCGATCGTGGCCGCGCTGCCGCCGCAGCAGCAGTAGCCGTACCGGTGGGTATCGCATTACCCGACTTCCCGTGGGACTCGCTCGCGCCCCACGCGGCCCGCGCCCGTGAGCACGCCGACGGAATCTGCGACCTCTCCGTCGGCTCGCCCGTCGACCCGACCCCCGACGTCGTGCGCGAGGCGTTGCGCGCGGCCACGGATGCCCACGCCTACCCGCAGACGACGGGCACGGCCGAGCTGCGCGCGGCGATCGTCGACTGGTACGCCCGCCGACGCGACGTGAGCAGCCTCGGCCCCCACTCGGTGCTGCCCACGATCGGCTCGAAAGAGCTCGTCGCGTGGCTGCCGCTCCTGCTCGGGCTCGGCCCCGGGGACGTGGTCGTGCACCCCACGGTCGCGTACCCCACCTACGCCGTCGGCGCGGCTCTCGCGCGTGCCACGGCTGTCGCGGCCGACGACCCCGCGCTGTGGCCCGCCGAGACGCGCCTCGTGTGGCTCAACAGCCCGGGCAACCCCACGGGCGCCGTGCTCGACGTCGACGCCCTGCGCACCGCCGTCGCGCGAGCCCGCGAGCTCGGTGCCGTCATCGTCAACGACGAGTGCTACGCCGAACTCGGGTGGGAGGGCGCGTGGGCGGACGGACCCGCGCCGAGCATCCTGGACCCTCGCGTCGTCGGAGACGGCCCGGCGACCGGCGTGCTCAGCGTCTACTCGCTCAGCAAGCAGTCGAACCTCGCCGGCTATCGCGCCGCGTTCCTCGCCGGCGACGAGCAGCTCGTGCGCAGCATCCTGCAGGTGCGCAAGCATGCCGGCCTTATGCCGCCCGCGCCCGTGCAGGCGGCCATGATCGCCGCCCTCGGCGACGACGTCCACGTCGCCGAGCAGAAGGAGCGCTATCGCGCCCGACGGGATGCCCTCGCCGCAGCCGTGCGCTCCGCGGGCCTGCGCATCGACCACTCCGAAGCGGGGCTGTACCTGTGGTGCACGCGCGACGAGCCCGCCCTCGACACCGTCGCCTGGTTCGCCGAGCAGGGCATTCTCGTCGCCCCCGGCACCTTCTACGAGGGCGAGCAGTCGCGCCACGTGCGCCTCGCCCTCACGGCGAGCGATGAGCGCATCACCGCGGCGGCCGAGCGCTTGGTCTCATCCTCCAACGACTGAGCGTCTGCGTTGGCGGGTGGCGCACTGGCTCCCATTTGCGCCTAGGCTGTAAGCGGGCCATTCCCGCACGCCACCACACCTCGGCGCGCAGCGGAGGGCCCTCTCCCCAGAACCGTCCCACGCGGCCACACGACCGCTGCGGACACGTCCAACCCGGACACGACCAACGCGAGGAGGCGCAGTGAGCGACGCCGATCAGAAGGCCACCCTGCAGTTCCCGGGAGGAACCGCGGAGTTCCCGATCCTGACGAGCGTCGACGGCGCTTCCAGCATCGACGTCTCGACCCTGACGAAGCAGACCGGGCTCACCGCGCTCGACTACGGCTTCGTCAACACGGCCTCGACGCAGAGCGCCATAACCTATATCGACGGCGACAACGGCGTGTTGCGCTACCGCGGCTACGCCATCGAGGATGTCGCGGCCAACGCCTCCTTCCTCGAAGTGGCCTGGCTGCTCATCTACGGCGAGCTGCCCACGCCCTCCGAGCTCGACGCCTTCGACTCGCGCGTGCGCCGCCACACGCTCCTGCACGAAGACCTCAAGCGCTTCTTCGACTCCCTCCCGCACCAGGCGCACCCCATGTCGGTGCTCTCCTCCGCCGTCTCGGCGCTCTCGACCTACTACGGCGACTCGCTCAACCCGCACGACCCCGAGCAGGTGGAGATCTCCACGATCCGCCTCCTCGCGAAGCTGCCCGTCATCGCCGCCTACGCGCACAAGAAGTCGGTCGGGCAGGCCTTCCTGTACCCCGACAACTCGCTGAGCTTCGTCGACAACTTCCTGCGCCTCAACTTCGGCACGATGGCCGAGCCGTACGAGATCAACCCCGTGCTCTCGCAAGCGCTCGAGCGCCTGCTCATCCTGCACGAGGACCACGAGCAGAACGCCTCCACCTCGACGGTGCGGCTCGTCGGCTCGACGCAGGCCAACCTCTTCGCCTCCATCTCGGCGGGCATCAACGCCCTCTCGGGCCCGCTGCACGGCGGCGCGAACGAGTCGGTGCTGAGCATGCTCGGGCGCATCCGTGACAGCGGCGAGAGCGTCGAGCGGTTCGTGGAGCGCGTCAAGAACAAGGAGGACGGCGTCAAGCTCATGGGCTTCGGGCACCGCGTCTACAAGTCGTACGACCCGCGCGCGAAGCTCGTCAAGGAGAGCGCGGATGCCGTGCTCGCCGACCTCGGCATGAGCGACCCGCTGCTCGACATCGCCCGTGAGCTCGAGCAGATCGCGCTCGCGGACGACTACTTCATCGAGCGCAAGCTGTACCCGAACGTCGACTTCTACACGGGCGTCATCTACAAGGCGATGGGGTTCCCGACGCGCATGTTCACGGTGCTCTTCGCCATCGGGCGCCTGCCCGGCTGGATCGCCCACTGGCGCGAGATGAACGACGACCCGCGCACGAAGATCGGTCGCCCCCAGCAGCTGTACACGGGTTCGGCTGCGCGCGACTGGCCCCAGCGCTAGCCTCACCCCGCACCGCGACCTACGCGTGCAGGGCCTCGTTGAGCTGCACGCCCGCACCCGTGCGCGGCAGCACCTCGACGGCGCCCGTGAGCGAGTTGCGGCGGAACAGCAGCCCCGCGACCCCGCTCAGCTCGGCAGCCTTGACGGCGCGAGGCAGGCCATCCGGCCCGGTCGTTCCGTCGACCACGTAGACCTTCTGGCCGGCGGTCACGTACAGCCCCGCCTCGACGACCGAGTCGTCGCCGAGCGAGATGCCGATGCCGCTGTTGGCGCCGAGCAGCGCGCGCTCGCCGATCGCGATGCGGTGCGTGCCGCCGCCCGAGAGCGTGCCCATGATCGACGCGCCGCCGCCGATGTCGGTGCCGTCGCCCACGACGACGCCCTGGCTGATGCGGCCCTCGACCATGGAGGCACCGAGGGTTCCGGCGTTGAAGTTGATGAAGCCCTCGTGCATGACGGTCGTACCGGGCGAGACGTAGGCGCCCAGGCGCACGCGGGAGGCGTCGGCGATGCGCACGCGCGGCGGCGTGACGTAGTCGAGCATGCGCGGGAACTTGTCGATGCCGAGCGGCGAGAGGCCCGCGCGCTGCAGCCCGGGGCGGAGCGCGTCGAGGTCGTCGGGGTGCACGGGGCCGCCCGTCGTCCACATGACGATCGGCAGGTGGCCGAAGACACCGTCGAGATTGATGCTGTTCGGCAGCACCAGCCGGTGGCTCAGCAGGTGCAGGCGCAGGTAGGCGTCGGGGGTGGTGGCGGGGGGCGCATCCAGCTCGATCTCGACCGTGCGGGCCTCGAGGCGCACGCCGCGGCGCTCGTCGTCACCTTGCAGGCGCGCGATCTCGGCGGGGACGATGTACGGGTCGCGGCCCTCCGGCAGCGAGCCGAGGTGCGGTGCGGGGAACCAGGTGTCGAGCACCTCGCCGTCGCTCGCGCGCACCGTCGCGAGGCCGTAGCCCCAGGCATGGGTCGGCGCGGTGCCGTCGGCGGGGGTGTCAGTCGCGGTGAGGGAGGTGCTCGAGGCCATGACTCCAGGCTACCGGGGCGCCGAACTAGGCTGGGCGACGTGACCGCCACCCTTCCCGTGCGCGCCGGCGTCGTCGGCCTCACCCGCGCCCTGTGCGACCTGCCCAGCGTCTCCGGCGATGAGCGGATGCTCGCCGACGCCCTCGAGGCGACGCTGCGAGCCGAGGCGCCCCACCTCGAGATCATTCGCGACGGCGACGCGATCGTCGCCCGCACTCAGCTCGGGCGCGCGCAGCGGGTCATCGTCGCCGGCCACATCGACACCGTGCCCATCAACGACAACCTGCCGACCCGGCTCGAGGGCGACGAGCTCACCGGCACCCTGTGGGGTCGCGGCACGGTCGACATGAAGGGCGGCGTCGCGGTCGCCCTCGCCCTCGCGGTCGAGCTCACCGAGCCCGTGCACGACGTCACGTGGGTCTGGTACGACCACGAGGAGGTCGAGGCGACCCTCAACGGCCTCGGCCGTCTCGCGCGCACGCACCCCGACCTGCTGGCGGCCGACTTCGCGATCCTCGGCGAGCCCTCGAACGGCGTCGTCGAGGGTGGCTGCAACGGCACCGTGCGCGTCGAGCTGCGGGCCTCCGGCCGCCGGGCTCACTCGGCGCGATCGTGGATGGGCATCAACGCGATCCAGGCCCTCGCGCCGGCGCTCGCCGCCCTCGCCGCCTACGAGCCGGCGACCGTGGAGGTCGACGGGCTCGCCTACCGCGAAGGGCTCAACGCCGTGGGCGTGAGCGGGGGAGTGGCCGGCAACGTCATCCCCGACGCGGCCGTGCTCACCGTCAACTACCGCTTTGCGCCCGACAAGACGGTCGCGCAGGCGCTCGAGCACGTGCGCGACGTGCTGCTGCCCGCTGACGCAGACACGCAAGGCCTCGAGATGGTCGTGACCGACGAATCGTCCGCGGCACGCCCGGGCCTGGATGCTCCGCTCGCGCAGCACTTCGTCGCAGCGGTCGGCGGCACCCCAGCTCCCAAGTACGGCTGGACGGATGTCGCGCGCTTCGCCGAGCTCGGCATCCCGGCCGTCAACTACGGTCCCGGCGACGGGTCGCTCGCGCACGCCGACGACGAGCGCGTGCCGGTCGAGCAGATCCTCGCGTGCGAGCGGGGTCTTCGAGCGTGGTTGAGCGGAGCCGCGACGGCGTGAGCGACCCCGACCCGACAGCGTCGGCGGCGAAGGCCGAGCCCGCGGCGATCGCCGAGCAGGCGCACGATCCGGCCCCGTCGAGGCCCGCCGAGCGTCTCGCCACCGCCCTCGGCCGCGTGCCGTGGTGGGCGTGGGTGCTCGCGGTCTACAGCGCGTCTCGGGTCGTGACCACGAGCATCCTCATGGCGTTCGCGGCCCGCCAGGAGGACAACCCGTGGACGGAGGCGAACCCCGGCTACCTCGACTTCGCGCGCCTGTGGGACGGCCACTGGTACTGGATCATCGCCGCCGTCGGCTACCCCGAGGAGATTCCGCGCGACGACGACGGCCTCGCGCAGGAGAACGCGTGGGCGTTCATGCCCGTCTACCCGATGCTCGTGCGGGCGGGTCTCGGGCTGACAGGCGGCGGGTCCGCCATCGACTTCGCGGCGGTCGCGGTGACGATCTCGGTCGTCGCGGGCGGCGCTGCGGCGCTGCTCTTCCACGCCCTGCTGCGGCGCTGGATGAGCGCGGGGGCGGCGATGCTCGGCACGGCGCTGTTCTGCCTCGCCCCGCTCTCCCCGATCTACCAGGTCGCCTACGCAGAAGCGCTGCACCTGGCGCTCCTCTTCCTCGCGCTCCTGCTCGTGCTCGAGCGGCGGTGGGCGCCCCTCGCGGTCGTCGTGACGGTCATGGCGCTCACCCGCCCGAGCGGGCTCGCCTTCGCGCTGCTGCTCGCACTCGTCTGGCTGTGGCGGTGGCGTCGGGCGCGACGCGGCATCGAACCGTTCGGGATGCGGGAGCGCGTCACCCTGCTCAGCGTCACCGCCGTCGCCGGTTTCGCCGGCCTCGCGTGGCCGGGCATCGTCGCCCTCGCCACCGGCGACTTTCTCGGATACACCGACACCGAACTCGCCTGGCGCCGACCGTACATCGGCGACGTGCACCTCGTGCCCTTCACCCCGTGGTGGCAGGGCGCGCAGTGGTGGTTCGGCGACGTGCTCGGGCCGGTCGCACTCGTGACGGTGCTGCTGCTCGCGGCGTGCGCGTTCGCCCTCCCGGCGATGCGGCGCATGCCCGTGGAGCTGCGTTGCTGGATCGTCGCCTACGCGCTGTACCTGCTCGCAGTGTTCTTCCCCCAGTCGAGCACGTTCCGCCTGCTCGTGCCGCTCGCGCCCGCCCTCGGGGCGATCGCGCTCGGCATCGTGAGCGTGGGGCACGGGTCGCTCGGGCGGCGGCTGCCGCGGGCCGCGGTAGGGCCCCTGCGCGGGGTTCTCGAGGTGCTCGCGATCGCGATTGGCATCGCCGGCCAGGTGCTGTGGGTGCACCTCGGCTGGTGGGTCGACGCCTACGACTGGACCCCGCCGTGACCCGCGCGACGCTCGACTGCGGCCCCGAGCATCCCCTCGATTTAGGCAATGTCGGCGGATGCGGGATAATAGAGGGGAAGTCTCATTGAAAGGGGATACCACCATGGCAGCCATGAAGCCCAGGACCGGAGACGGACCGATGGAGGCTGTCAAGGAGGGTCGCCTCATCATCGTGCGCGTGCCCCTCGAAGGCGGCGGACGCCTCGTGGTGTCGGTCAACGACGCCGAGGCGCAGGAGCTGCACGACGCGCTCGCCGCGGCGATCTCCTAGCGCACCCTCTCCTGAGCGCGCGCTCTGTCGAGTGCACCACCACCCGGCGCGCCTCGTCGTCGCTCGGTTCAGCACGCGGGCGCCGATACGGGCCTGGCCCGTTACTCGGGCACGGTGAGGATCTGCAGCAGTCCGTCTCCTACAGGAGACACTGCGATGCGCACGGCAGGCGAGTCGCGCAGCTCGCGCAGCAGCCCGCGCAGCTGCGCCGTCACGCCGTCGCGCTTCGCCGGCTCGGGCACGAAGTCGCGCCACAGCGCGTGCGGTACGAGCACGAGCCCGCCGACGCGCACGAGCCGGATCGCGTGGGCGATGTAGTCGAGAATGCTCGCGGCGTCGCCGTCGACGAGCACGACGTCGTAGCTGGCCTCGTTCATGCGCGGCAGCACCTCGAGTGCACGGCCCGTGATGAGGCGCACGCGCGCGGCGGGATGCCCGGCATCGGTGAACGCAGTGCGCGCGACCTCGTGGTGGTCGGCCTCGAGGTCGATCGACGTGAGGTGGGCGTGCGGCGCGCCGCTGAGCATCCAGAGCCCGCTGACGCCGAGACCGGTACCGATCTCGATGATCGACTGGGCGTCGACCGCGCCGCAGAGCAGGGCGAGCTGGGCGCCCGTGGCGGGGCTCACCGCGTCGATGCCCTGCTCGACCGACTGCGCGCGGGCGCGCGCGATCACGTCGGGTTCGACCGTGGTCTCTTCGACGTACTTCCAGGACAGTTCTTTGCTCGGCACGCGCACTCCTCGTTGCGCCCAGCCTAGGGCGAAGACTCGGTCTCGCCGGGCTATTGTCGAGGGGTGTCCCTAGGCCTGACGTTCGAGAAGCTGCTGCTGATCGGTCTCATTGCCGTGCTCCTCATCGGCCCGGACCGTCTGCCGATGTATGCGGCGCAGTTCGGGCGGCTCGTGCGCTCGCTGCGCGACATGGCCAGCGGGGCGAAGGATCGCATGCGCGAGGAGATGGGCCCCGACTACGACGACATCGACTGGAAGAAGCTCGACCCGCGCCAGTACGACCCGCGTCGCATCGTGCGGGAGGCGCTCCTCGAGGATGAGGAGAAGCCGGTCGCGCCGACGGTGTCGGCACCGAAGCGCGAGTCGGCCTACGCCCAGCGCCAGCGTCTCATCCGCGAGGGCAAGCCGGCACCGTTCGACCTCGAGGCCACGTAGAGCTGTCGGCCCAGCGCCGCTGCCGGCCCAGCGCCCGACTGTGCGCCTCACCGTGCGTCCCGCTGTGCGCCCGGCTGTGCGCCTGACCGTGCGCCTGACCGTGCGCCTGACCGTGGGTCCCGCTGTGCGCCCGACCGTGCGCCCGCCCGTGCGCCTGACCGTGCGTCCCGCTGTGCGCCCGGCTGTGCGCCCGCCCGTGCGCCTCGCCCCGCTCCCGGCCTAGCGGATGCCGACGATGCGGTGGCTCGCGGCGACGCGCTCGCCCTCGGCGCGAAGCAGGTTGAGCACGCGCCGCACGCTCGGGCGCTCAGCGCGGTCGGCCCGCAGCAGTGCCGAGATCTGCCGTTCGGCGGGAATGCCGACGAGAGGTCGGGTGGCGATCTCGGTGCCGTGGCTGCGCGTCGTGAAGCGGGGCAGGATCGCCAGGCCGAGCCCCGCGGCGACGAGGCCCTCGACGACGAGGTTGTCCATGATGCGCTGCACGATGCGCGGCTCGCGCCCGACGGCGGCGCCGAGCGCGTCGAGCCAGCGATCGTACGGGTAGCCGACGGGCGCGCCGATCCAGGGATAGTCGGCAACGTCGGCGGGGCTCAGCACGCTCTTCTCGAGCAGCGGATGGCCGGCCGGCAGGGCAACGTCGAAGGGCTCGGTCATGAGGTGCACGGTCGTGAGGCCGCGCTCGTTCCAGTGCGAGGGCACGCCCTGCGAGTCGGCGAGCACGATGTCGAAGTCGGGAGTGAGCTCGGCGAAGTCGGCGAGGGGGAGGTCCTGGTCGGTCACGAGCAACCGCAGCGCGGGCTCGCTCTCGAGCGCGCTCAGCACACCCGGCAGCAGCATCTGCCCCGCGGTCGGGAAGGTGCTGAGCGTCACCGTGCCGGTCGGGGTCTGCTTGTACTCAGACCAGAGGGCTTCGGCCGACTCGATCGCGACGGCGATTCTGCGCGCCGTCTCGGCGAGGGCGCGTCCCGCACTGGTGAGCCGGATGCCCCGCCCCTCCTTCTCCGTGAGGGGCACACCCGCTTCGGCCTCCAGCAGCTTGAGCTGCTGCGAGACGGCGGATGCGGTGCGGTGGGTCGCGGCGGCCACGGCCGTGATGGTGCCCCGGTCGGCGAGTTCGCGGAGCAGTTCCAAGCGGCGCACATCCATGTAGAGAAACTACACGCTACGTGTAGTAACTATCGATTGTGCTAAAGAAAGCGATGCGGTGGACTGGGCACTGTTCAGGACAGAACACGAGCCCGCCACGAGCGGCTCAGCATCACCGACAACACCGCACACATCACTGCACAGATCACCGCCAGATCACCACCAGATCACCAGAACGAAGGAGCACCCCATGATCGTCGCCATCCTCACCGCCGCCCTGGCAGTCGCCGCCATCACTGCGACCGTCGTCGTGACGGTGCGCGATGGCTACCGTCGGGTGCCGGTGCGCTTCGTCTAGATCGACCCGGCCGGGTCGACACGGCTAGATCGACCTCGCTCGATCCACCCGGCCGCGCCGGCGGTGAGCCCTCCGAGAGTGATGGAGCGCTTCGCCTAACGCAGGGTGACGGTGAGCGGCCGCCCGGCCAGTCCACGCCCGCGCTCGATCACCCGGTCGGCGAGGTCGAGGATCGCCTGGGCGGCCGCATCCGTCTCGCCAGGTGTGCCGTCATCGGCCAGCACGATCGGCCGACCGGTATCGCCCCCTTCGCGAAGGGCGAGGCTCAGGGGCACGCGCGCGAGCACGTCGACGTCGAGTCTCGCCGCGGTCTCATCGCCGCCGCCCGAGCCGAACAGGTCGAGCACGCTGCCGTCGGCCTGCACGTAGCCGGTCATGTTCTCGACGACGCCGATGACTGTCTGGCCCGTCTGCCGGGCCACGAGCGCTGAGCGCTCGGCGACATCGGCGGCCGCCTTCTGCGGCGTCGTCACGACGAGCACTTCGGCGTGCGGCAGCAGCTGCCCGATCGAGATGGCGATGTCGCCCGTGCCGGGCGGCATGTCAATGACGAGAACGTCTAGATCGCCGAAGTACACGTCGGTGAGGAACTGCTCGACCGTGCGATGCAGCATCGGGCCGCGCCACGAGACGGAGGTGTGCGGGTCGACGAACATGCCGATCGAGATGACGGCGAGACCGTGCACGCGCGGCGGCATGATCATCTCGCCGACGCGGGTCGGCTTCGCGTCGGCAATGCCGAGGATGCCCGGAATCGAGAAGCCGAACACGTCGGCGTCCATGAGCCCGACGCGCAGCCCGCGCTGAGCGAGCGCGACGGCGAGGTTGGCGGTGACGGTCGACTTGCCGACACCGCCCTTGCCACTCGTCACGGCGATGACGCGAGTCAGAGCATCCGGAGTGAAGGGGTGGCCGCGCGGCCGGTCGCCGCGCAGGCGGTCGATGAGCGCATCCCGCGTCGCCCGATCCATGACGCCCACGTCGACGGCCACGTCGTCGATGCCGTCGACCGAAGATGCCGCGGTGCGCACGTCGCGCTCGATGCGGTCAGCTGCGGGGCAGCCCACGATCGTGAGCCGCAGCTGCACCTCGGCGCGGGTCGTGCCGTCGGCGACTGTGCTCACGGTGACACCGTCGATCATGTCGAGCTCGGTCACCGGGCGGCGGATCTCCGGGTCGATGACGCGCTCCAGGGCTGCGAGGACGCGCTGCTCGAGGGCGCTCGCTGAGGACTCCTCCGTCACCGGGTCGTGCCCTCGCCGTGCTCAGAGTCAGTCGTGTCGTCCGGCTCGCGGTCGAGCTCGTCGAGCAGGGCGCGCAGCTCGGCGCGGATGAAGTCTTTCGTCGCCACCTCTTTCATGGCGAGCCGCAGCGAGACGACCTCGCGGGCGAGATACTCGGTGTCGGCGAGGTTGCGCTCGGCCCGCTGACGGTCCTGCTCGATCTGAACACGGTCCCGGTCGTCCTGCCTGTTCTGGGCGAGCAGGATGAGCGGGGCCGCATAGGAGGCCTGCAGCGACAGGATGAGCGTGAGCGCGGTGAAGCCGAGCGCGAGCGAGTCGAAGCGCAGTCGTTCCGGCGCGAGCACGTTCCACGTGATCCACGCGGCGACGAAGACGGACAGCGCGAACAGGAACCACGGGGTTCCCATGCCGCGGGCGACAGCCTCGGTGAAGCGGCCGAAGCGGTCGCGGCTCGAGAACCGGGGGAGAAGGCCGGCGCGCAAGCCCTTGGGCGCGGAGAGCGAACGCGGATCGCGGCCGCCGCGCCGACGCGCAGTGTCACGTGCACGGGCGCTCAACGGGTGCCACCCGGGGGTGTGGTGTCGTTGCCACGGGACTCATCGGCCTGCGAACCGTGGCCCTGCGAGCCGCCCCTCTGTGAACCATCTGACGGCGCCGGGGGCCGTACGGTCGGGATCGCACGTGTTGCCGGGTTCGCGGTGCTGAAGCGACTGGGTGCGGGATGCTCACCGTCGGCGCCAGCGCGCCCCCTCGGGGGAATCACGGTGCCGGGCGCGCGGCCCCGAGCTTTGCCGCGTGCTGGTGGGCGCGGGGGTGCCGGGGAGTGCTCGTCGGTGCTGCGCCAGTCGTCGGGCAGGAGGTAGTCGAGCACGTCGTCGATCGTGACCACGCCGACCAGTCGACGGGTCTCGTCGACGACGGGCAGCGAGACGAGGTCGTAGCTCGCGAGGCGGCGGGAGACTTCGGCGGCCGAGGTCTCGGGCGTGACCGGCTCGATGCCCTGGTCGAGGAGAGTGCCGAGGCGTTCGTGCGGCGGGTAGCGGAGCATCCTCTGGAAATGAACCATGCCGAGGTACCGGCCGGTGGGCGGTTCGTACGGGGGGAGAGTGACGCAGATGGCGGCGCCGATCGCGGGCGCGAGCTCGTGGCGACGGATGAGGGCGAGGCCCTCGGCAACGGTCGCGTCGGCGGAGACGATGATCGGCTCGGTGGTCATGAGCCCGCCGGCGGTGTCGGCGTCGTAGGAGAGCAGGAAGCGGACGTCTTGCGCCTCCTCGGGCTCCATGAGGTCGAGCAGGGCTTCACCGCGCAGGACGGGCAGCTGGGCGATGAGGTCGGCCGCGTCGTCGGGCTCCATGTGGTCGAGCACGTCGGCGGCGCGCTCGTCGTCGAGGCGCGTGAGGAGGGCCACCTGGTCGGCTTCGGGCATCTCTTCGAGGGCGTCGGCGAGGCGCTCGTCGGGCAGCTCTTCGGCGACCTCGAGGCGACGGCCGTCGGGCAGTTCAAGGAGGGTGGCGGCGAGGTCGGCGGGCAGGAGGTCGTTGTACTCGGCGATGAGCTTCTCGGCGCTCTGCGGCTCGGAGCGGTTGGTGACTTCGATGACGTCGCTCCAGCGTGCAAAGACGCTCTGCCCCTTGGTGAACGGGGCGGGCACGGAGCGGGGCTTGCGCAGGAAGAGCTGCTCGACGGCCCATTCGCCGGGGCCGGACTCTTCGATCGCGACGTCTTCGATGACGGCGGTGCCGTGCCCTTCGCGGAAGCGCACCGTGCGGCCGACGAGCTCAGCGAGCACGCGCACTTCGCCACCGCGCTGCTCGAAACGGCGCAGGTTGATGAGGCCGGTCGTGATGATCTGGCCGCTGCCGATGCTCGTGACACGACCGATGGAGAGGAACACGCGCCGACGACCGGGCACTTCGACGATGAGACCCACGACGCGGGGCGATTCGGTGGGTCGGTAGACGACGAGGACGTCGCGCACCTTGCCGACTCGGTCGCCTGCGGGGTCGAAAACGGAGCACCCGTTGAGCCGGGCGACGAAGACAGTCGAGGCGCTCACGGCTAAACCTTATCGTCGCCCTGTCACAATGGTCTGGTGAGCAACCAGAGTCCGTTCAGCCGCCGCAGTGCCGCGCCCTTGAGCGTGCCGCGGGGGGACGTGCTTGGCAGCTACGACACGTACCCGGAAGCGCAGAGCGTCGTGAACCGTCTCGCGAAGGCGGAGTTCCCCGTGAAGGGTCTCGCGATCGTCGGCCACGACCTGAAGACGGTAGAGCGGATCGGCGGGCGACTGAGCTACGGCAGGGCGGCGCTGTCTGGCGCGCTCAGCGGTATTTGGTTCGGTCTGTTCTTCGGTCTGCTGCTGTTCTTGTTCTCGCCGGAACCGGAGTTCTCGTTCATTCTCGCGGCGGTGTTCATCGGTGCGGGGTTCGGAATGCTCCTGGGTCTCGTCTCGTACGCGTTCGCACGTCGTCGCCGCGATTTCGCGTCGCAGCAGCAGGTGCTGGCGTCGTCGTACCAGGTGATCATCGACCCGATGCAGACCGCTCGTGCGCGGACGGTGCTCGCGGGCGGCAATCCGGATGCGCCGGTCTCCCTCACGGAGTCCCCGCGCGGTCAGCACGCCTCGCCAACTTCCTCGCCAACCTCCTCGCCAACGTCCTCGGCCTCGAGCCCGGCCGACGCTCCTGCCGACGCCCCGCCCTCCGATTCGGGCCCGGTCGACGCGCCCGCCGAGAAGCGCGACTAGTACTCGCGCGCGCAGCTCACCCCGCGAGGGCGCGCTGCCATTCCCTGCTCCTGCTGGGCATGGGGCGAGGTCTTTGCTGTGGGTCTACGGTCTCGGGTGGCACGAGTTCGTACTCCCGTGACCTCCCGACTCTGGTGATGCGCCAGCCGTGGTCGTGCAGCAGCAGGTGGTGGTGTCGGCAGAGCAGGATTCCCACGTCGACGTCGGTGCGACCGCGATCGCGTTCCCACTCGTCGATGTGGTGCGCTTCGCACCAGCTCGGCGGTCGCTCGCAGCCGGGCCAGCGGCATCCGCCGTCGCGGGCCGCGAGGGCGACGCGCTGGCGGGCAGTGAAGAGGCGCTGAGACCGGCCGACATCGAGCGGCTGACCGGTCGAGCCGATGAGGATCGGGGTCTGCACGCCGCCGCACAGCAGCCGCTGCACGGTCGGGAGTGCGACGACGGTGCCCTCGGGGCTGCCCGTCGCCGGTTCGAGGGAGCCTGCGCCCTCACCCTGCACGAGGTCAGCCGCGGTGACGAGCACGCGCACCTGCGGGGCGCCGGTGCCGAGGATCATGCTCGAGTCGGCGTCGGCTCCCGCGGCGAGCAGATGCACGAGGGCGTCCGAAGCGTACTGCTCGGGGGTTCGCTCATCCTCGGCGATGCGTGCGGCCTTCTCAGCGTCGGCATCGTCGCCCGCGCCGACCGTCTCGACGAAGTGCACGCCACGTCGCTTCGGGGAGGTCGCTCGTTCGACGAGCTCACGAACCTGTGCGGCAGACTCCGGGTCGAGCATCCACGTCGCACGCGTCATGCCGTCCGGCAGCGTCCACAGTCGGAATGACCGCGCATCTCTCTGTGCGCGCTCGCGATCGACGAGTGCGGCCGTATCGAGCTCCTCGCGCGCGTGGCGAGCAAGCCGTAGCAGTCTGTCGACGTCGAGGTGCGCAGCCGCCTCCACGACCCGGGCGACGGCCGACCGAAGTGCGTCCGGCGCCACCGACTCATCGATGCCGTCGAAGGCGGCACGAATCACGTCGAGCGCGCCGATGCTGATGCTGCCCGCGCGCACCGCCTGCAGTGCCGCGGTCAAGTAGGAGGCAACCATCGGCAGGTCGTCAGTGCCGGCCTCGCGCCCCGCACTGGAGTCGGGTGCGACGAGCAGCCGACCCGTGTTCACCGCTGCAACAGCGTCGCGCCGGGACTCCCCGGTCGTGACACGAACGAGCTCTTCGACCGTGCGATGCCCCGAGCGCTGGGCGAGCCCGTCGTGGGCGAGTTCTGGGCGCGAGCGGCGGGCCAGTTCCCCCGCGAAGAGTGCGGTTCGGGCATCCAGCAATCGGTGCGCCTGCGCGCCGAGCTGCGTGATGGCGAGCAGATCGTCATCCCCGAGTGCGCGCAGCGCGGCTGCGTCGAGCGGCACACGCTCGAGCGCCGCCACGAGGGCGGTGAGGTGCTCGAGCGGTGCGGGTGAGGTCATGCATTCATGCTCGCATCGAACATAAGTTCGAACAAGAGGTATGAGGAAATCTTGGGATAACTCGCGTGGAGCGCCGCCTGTGGAGGAGAGGATGCACCCTCAGCGCGATCTACCGGCGCCCAGCAACCTCGCGCATCCACGCCTCGACCTCATCCGCCGTGCGCGGGATACCCGCCGACAGACTCTCGACCCCATCAGCCGTCACGACCACGTCGTCCTCGATCCGCACACCGATCCCACGAAGCTCAGAGGGCACCGTCAAGTCGTCCGGCTGAAAGTACAGCCCCGGCTCGATCGTGAACACCATGCCCTCTTCGAGCACGCCGTCGAGGTACAGGTCGCGCCGCGCCTGCGCGCAGTCGTGCACGTCGATGCCGAGATGGTGGGAGGTGCCGTGCACCATGTAGCGACGGTGGTAGCCGCCGTCGGGCGCTAGCGACTCCTCAGCGCTCACGGGCAGCAGCCCCCACTCGGCGGTGATGCGCGCGATGACACGCATGGCCTCGGCATGAACATCCTTGAATCGGATGCCCGGCCTCACGATCGCGAACGCCGCGTCGGCGGCCTCGCGCACCGCCTCGTACACCCGCCGCTGCACCTCGGTGAACTCACCCGAGACGGGCAGGGTGCGAGTGATGTCGGCCGTGTAGTAGCTGTCGAGCTCGACGCCGGCGTCGATGAGGATGAGGTCGCCGGGCACGACGGGCCCGTCGTTGCGCGTCCAGTGCAGGATGCACGCGTGGGGCCCACTCGCGGCGATCGTGTCGTAGCCGACCGTGTTGCCCTCGGCGCGCGCGCGCCGGTTGAAGGTGCCTTCGACGAGGCGCTCGCCGCGCGGGTGCGCCACGATCTGCGGCAGGTCGGCGATGATGTCGTCGAATCCGACCTGGGTCGCCTCGACGGCACGGCGCATCTCCGCGAGCTCGAACGAGTCCTTGACGAGGCGCAGCTCGCTGAGGTCGCGCGCGAGCTCGTCGTCGCGCGCCGTGTCGACCTCGGCCGTGCCCGGCTCGGCGCCGGCGTGCAGGATGCGCGCAGCATCCAGTCGGTCGGTCAGCGACGGCTCCGCCTCGCGCACGATCAGGGTCTCGGGGCCGTCAGCATCGAGCGCGTCCCACACGGCGTCGAGCGCGCTCAGCGGCCGAGCGTCGAGCCCGAGGTCGGTCGCGACGTCGTCGACCGAGGGCCGCGGCCCCGTCCAGAACTCGCCGACGGCGGGGTTGGCGTAGAACTCGTCGGAGTCGCGCCCGGCCGCCTCGCGGAAGTACAGCACAGCCTCGTGCCCCTCGGCCCCGTCGGCGTGCGGCTCGAGCACAAGCACACTGCCGGGCACGGCGTCGCTGCCCCACCCGGTGAGGTGCGCGAAGGCGCTGTGAGCGCGGTACGGATAGTCGGTGTCGTTGGAGCGCTGGCGGGCGTCGCCGGCCGGCACGAGCAGCCGCACCCCCGTGTACAGACCGCTCAGGCGAGCGCGTCGTGCCGCGGCAAAGGGCGCCTGCTCGCGCGGCCCGCCGATGCCGGTCGCGCGCTCCGCCCACCCGGTCGAGATGTACTGCTGGAAGGCGTCGGAGCGCGGCGTCGTCGACCGGTTCTCGGTCGCGCGCGGGGGCGCTTCGGTGGTCTCGGTCTCGCTGGCTGCGCTGAGTTCGGTGTCGGCCATGCGCCCATTCTGGCACCGGATGCTCAGGGCCGGCCCGGAGCATCCACCCAGTTCTTCCGCCACCCGCCTCAGAGAATCAGGCGCGCGACGATCGGCCGGTGGTCGCTGCCCGTGCCGTCCTCGGTGGTGATGACGCGGAAGCCGGTGACGGTGATGTCGTCGGTGACCATGATGTGGTCGATGGGCGCGCCGAGGATGGCCGGGAGGCGGGTGGGCCACGTGCCGACGGCGCCGTTGCCGGTGAGGAGGCCCGCGTCGAGGCAATCGCCGAGGCCGAGGCGCAGTGCCCCGCCGGAGTCGCCGCCGATGGTGCGGAAGTGGTCGGCGGTCGCGTTGAGGTCGCCGGCCAGGATGGTCTGCTCGCCGCGGCAGATGCCGTTGATCCAGTCGAGGTCGGCGCGCCAGTTGGCGAGCTGGCTGGGCAGCGGAGCCACCGGGTGCACGCCGATGATGGTGGGGCCGTCATGGCCGTCGGGGCGCAGCACCATGCTCGGCAGCACGGTGGTGTTGCCGACGCTGTCGTCGACGACGTACTCGCCGATCGCGGCGGAGACGAGGACTGTTGTCGAGCGCGCTTTGGCGATGTAGTCGAAGGCGAACGAGTACACCCACATGGGTCGGCCGGCGGTGCGCAGGCCCTCGGCGACCTCGACCCCCGTCTCCTGACTGGTCTCGGGCAGCACGATGATGTCGGCCTGCTCGTCGAGGGCGAGCTGCGTGATGCGGTCGGCGCCGGGGGCGTCGCCCAGGGTGTTCCAGCTGAGCACGGAGAGTTCGGCAGGTGCCCGGGTCGGGAACGACTCGTTTCCGAACCCGCGCGTCGACAGGACGGCGACGTTGATGGCGGCAAAGATGAGCGCGAGCAGGGCGAGCGAGGCGAGGAAGCGCCGGGCGCCCCGCCACAGCATGGCGATGAGCGCGAGCGTGAGCGCCCCGATGATGGCGAGCGCGGCGCTCAGTGCGCGTAGCGAGACGAGCTGCGCGACGACGGGGGCGGCGGAGAGCCCGAACAGGCTCGGCCACGCGATGACGAGCAGCGCGGCGGCCACGCCGAGCAGCACGGCGGCGGAGACGACTCGGCGGATCATGACTCGGCGAGCCTATCCCGACGAAGTGGCGTGAACGCCTCGAGACCGTCGAGAAGCGGCCGAGGAACCCTAGACTTCGAGCAAGTGGTGCACGCGTGCAGGGCGCTTTGCGCGGCGACGGGCGAGGGAGGTCGAAGGTGCGGTCGACGGTCCTTCGCATTGCCATGAAGTTGGATGTTGCGAATGTGATGCCAGCGGAATTCGAGTTGCACGGCGCAGCGCTCACCGTGCAGTCCGGTATTGGACGAGAACGGCGTGACCATGCTGGAGTTGACCGATGACGCGATTTCCGTGGTTCTTGGTGTCTGGGGTGCTCTTGCTCGTAGTCGCGCTTGTCGCATTGCCGCCGATCGACGGTCTGAGCCAGGACGCCCGACTTGCGATAGTCGACCCTGCTGGGCTCCGCGTGTTCATGCTGGGCGCGGGCGGCGCCTCGATCGTGATCGAGGCAGTCATCCGGTTGAATCGTCTGCATCTCGCTCGGCTTGTGCAGCGAGCACGGAACGCTCTCGGTCCGGGGTCGATCGCTGTCCTCGCGGTGGCCGCGAGCGACTGGGGAAGCAGCTTCTCTGCGGAGGACCCTTCGCGGCCGGCGCCACCAGTGTCGGGGCCTCGAGAGATCTTCGTAGTGGCGGTTGCAGATTCCGTGCTCGAAGTGAGGCGATCGACCGGGCACACACAGCACTTCGACGCCAGTTCCGTCCGCTCCATTCACGCTATTCGCCCGCCGGAGTCGCCTAAGCCCGCTCTCCGGGTAGAGCTTCATGCGGAGGCGGACGGGCCGATGGCTGAGCGCCGTCTCGACTTCTATTGCATAGACCTGTCGAAAGGCGTTCGACAGATTTCTGATCTTGAGCAGCTGCAGCAACGAGCGTCGGACCTTGCTAGCGCAATGCGCGGCGGCCCGGGCCGCAAAAGTGCGAGGGACGTCCCCGTGGCAGAGAAGTGATGAGACTGCTGAATGTGTTGGATGACTCCTGACCCGCGTCTTTCGCGCTCGACACCCACTCCGAGCCCAGCCACCTACGATTAACCCCATGCCCCGCGGCCCGATCGACCTGCACACGCACAGCAGCGTCAGCGACGGCACCGAGACACCCACGCAGTTGATCCGCGCGGCCGTCGAGGCGGGCCTCGACACGATCGCGATCACCGACCACGACTCGACGGCGGGGTGGGACGAGGCGCTCACCGCGGCGAGCGGCACGGGCATCCAGATCATTCGGGGCATGGAGCTCAGCACGCGCTACGAGTGGCGCAGCGTGCACGTGCTCGGCTACCTCTTCGACCCCAACGACGGCGAGCTCGTCGCCGAGACGGCCCACATCCGCGCCGACCGCCTCGGCCGGGCCGAGCGCATGGTCACCAACATCGCGCGCGACTACGACGTCAGCTGGGATGACGTGCTCGCGCAGAGCGGAGGCGACAGCATCGGCCGCCCCCACATCGCCGACGCGCTCGTGGCGCGCGGCATCGTGCGCACGCGTAGCGAGGCCTTTGCGTCGATCCTGCACTTCACGGGCGGCTACTACCTGCCGCACGAGGCGCCCACGGTGCTCGACGGGGTGCGCATGATCACCGAGGCGGGCGGTGCCGCGGTGCTCGCTCACCCGGCGACGCGCGGGCGCGAGGCGGTCGTCGACGACCGCGGCATGGCGGCGCTCGTCGAGGCGGGGCTCGTCGGGCTCGAGGTCGGCCACCGCGAGAACACGCCGGATGGGCGCGAGCGCCTACGCGAGCTCGCCGCCCAATTCGACCTCGTCGTCACCGGGTCGAGCGACTACCACGGCGAGGGCAAGCCCAACCGTCTCGCCGAGAACTCGACCGAGCCCGGGGCCCTGGAGCGCCTCATCGCGCGCACGCGCGGCGTTCCGCCCGTGCGCGCCTAGGGCAGGCGCCCAGCCAGTCACGCCGATTGTGACAAGACACGCGAAACGTTCGGCGTGGTGTGTCACAAACGGCGTGACGGGGCGAGCTCGAGCGCCAACGTGCACGAGTGGTGTCGCGCGCCACCGAATCAGAGCACCTAGCTCGTCGGCTCGGCCTCCGTGTGCAGCGGCGTCTGCGCGGCGATCTGCCCGGTCGTCGCGGGAGGCTCGGCCGGGATGACGCGGCGGATGAGCAGCACGACCGGCAGGGCGAGCGTCACGATGATCGCGCCGACCATGAAGGCGAGCTGGATGCCCGGCACCGAGACCTCGCTCGCCACGCTGCCCGGCCCACCGGCGGCAGCCGCGACCGAGATGAAGAGCGCGATGCCCGCGGCCCCCGAGACCTGCTGAATGGTGCCGACGATCGCCGAGCCGTACGAGTTGAGCTCGGGGCGGATCGCCGAGAGCCCGTTCGTGAGCAGCGGCGTGAACAGCAGCGCGAGGCCCATGCTGAGCCCGATGTGCGCGGCGGTGATGAGCCACAGCGGGGTCGACGCCGAGAGGAACGTCATGCCCCACATGGCGACGGCGAGCAGGATCGCTCCGCTGAGGGCGAGGCCGCGCGGCCCCACTGCGTCGTAGCGGCGCCCGATGAGCGGCGCGATGAGCCCCTGCAGCAGCGCTCCCGGCAGGATGAGCAGGCCCGAGACGAGCGGGCTAAGGTCGAGCACCTGCTGCACGTAGAGCGGGATGAGGATGATCGCCCCGAACAGCGCCATCGACGCAACCGACACGGTGATGATGGAGAGGGTGAACTGCCGCGCCTGTAAGGTGCGCAGGTCGAGCAGGGCGCGCTCCCCGCGGCGCTGCAGAACGAGCTGGCGCCAGACGAACACCGCGAGCCCGAGCATCCCGATAACGATCGCGATGATCGCGGTGGTCGTCGCTTCGCTGACCGCGGATGCTCCCGCCTCGCCGCCCGCGCCCCCACTCTGCCCGGCCTCGCCGAGCAGGCTCAGCCCGTAGACGAAGCCGCCGAACCCGATCGCCGAGAGCGGCACGGAGAGCACGTCGAGGCGGCCCGGTTGCGGCTCGCCCACGTTGACGACGCGCAGCGCGCCCAGGGTCAAGGCCGCGAGCGCGATCGGCAGCATGACGATGAACAGCCAGCGCCAGCCGAGCGAGTCGAGGATGAGGCCGGACACGCTCGGCCCGAGCGCGGGCGCGACGGCGATGACGATCGAGATGCGCCCCACGATGCGGCCGCGGATCTGCGGCGGCACGAGCCCGAACACGGTCGTGAACAGCAGCGGCATCATGATGGCCGTGCCGCTCGCCTGCACGATGCGCGAGATGAGCAGCATCTCGAAGCCGGGGGAGAGCGCGCCGAGGAGCGTGCCGAGGCTGAACAGGCTCATCGCGACGATGAACATGGGCCGCGTCTGGAAGCGCTGCAGCAGGAAGCCCGTGATGGGGATGATGACGGCGAGGGTCAGCATGAAGGCCGTCGTCAGCCACTGCGCCATCGCCGCGGTGACGCCGAGGTCGTCGATGAGCTCCGGGATCGCGACGCCGAACAGCGTCTCGTTGAGGATCACCACGAAGGCGGAGACGAGCAGGAGCGAGATGACGAGGCTGTGCCGGGCATCCATCGTCGGCCGACCGGCTGGAGAGGTGCGCGCGGCGGGCGCTGCGGGGGTAGAGGTCACCGCGACGTCAACCTACGAGTTCGCGGCGGTATTCCCGCCCGAACTCTGACCGCCGCCTCCGCCGCTGCGACGACGACGGCGCCGACGCGGGGCACCGCCCTCACCAGACGAGGATGCTGCGCTCGAGCCCTCGGACGCACCAGCACCGCGGCCACCGCCGGAGCGCTCGCCGCCACGCTGCTCGCCACCGCCCTGGCCGCCGCGACCCTCGCCGCCACCGCCCTGGCCGCCGGAGCGCCGCCCGCCACCGTCGCCCGAGCCGCCACGACCGCGCTCGCGCGGCGGCCGCGAGGCCTCGCGCTCGACGCGGGGGATGGGGGTCGCCTTGAGGCGGCCCTTCGAGCCCTCGGGAATGTCGAGGTCGGCATAGAGGTGCGGCGACGACGAGTACGTTTCGACCGGATCGGGCTGGCCCATGTCGAGGGCGCGGTTGATGAGCGCCCACTTGTGCATGTCGGCCCAGTCGACGAAGGTCACGGCGATGCCGGTCTTGCCCGCGCGGCCGGTGCGGCCCACGCGGTGCAGGTAGGCGTCGTGGTCGTCGGGCACCGTGTGGTTGATGACGTGCGTGACGTCGTTGACGTCGATGCCGCGCGCGGCGACATCCGTGGCGATGAGGATGTCCTTCTTGCCGGCCTTGAAGGCGGCCATGGAGCGCTCGCGCGCCTCCTGCGTCATGTCGCCGTGCACGGCGCCGGCACTGAAGCCGCGGTCGTTGAGCTCTTCGACGATCTTCGCCGCCGCGCGCTTGGTGCGCGTGAACACGACGGTCTTGCCGCGGCCCTCCGACTGCAGGATGCGGCCGATGACCTCGTCCTTGTCGAGCGCGTGCGCCCGGTAGACGATGTGCTTGATGTTCGACTGCCACAGGCCCTCGTCGGGGTCGGTGGCGCGAATGTGGATGGGGCGCGTCATGAAGCGGCGCGCCAGGGCGACGATGGGGCCCGGCATGGTGGCCGAGAACAGCATTGTGTGGCGCGTGGGCTTGGTCTGCGCGAAGAGTTTTTCGATATCGCCGAGGAAGCCCAGGTCGAGCATCTTGTCGGCCTCGTCGAGCACCATGACCTGCACGTCGGCGAGCGAGAGCAGCCGCTGGCTGGCGAGGTCGAGCAGACGGCCGGGTGTGCCGACGACGATCTGCGCACCCGCCTTGATCTGCTCGATCTGGCCCTCGTAGGCCTTGCCGCCGTAGATGGAGACGATCTTGACGTCGCGGTTGGCGGACGCGATCTCGAGGTCTTGCGTCACCTGCACGCACAGCTCGCGCGTGGGCACGACGACGAGCGCCTTGACGCCCGGCTCGGGGTGCAGGCCGAGGTGCTGAATGAGCGGAAGGCCGAAACCGAAGGTCTTGCCGGTGCCGGTCTTGGCCTGGCCGATGATGTCCTGCCCGCTGAGCGCGAGGGGGATCGTCTGGGTCTGGATGGGGAAGGGCTCGATGATGCCCTTGCTTGCGAGGGCTTCGACCATGTCGGTCTCGATGCCCAGGTCGGAGAAAGTCACGTGGGTGTATCGCCTGTCTATATAGATGAGTGGCACCAGTTTAGCCGCCGTGAGGACGGGCGGTCGCGGGCATCGCTTAGGCTGAGCGGGTGGCATCGTGGTTTCGACGTTCCCGCCCGCGCGCTGAGGCTCCTTCCCTCACCCCGCGGGACGCCGCCGTCGCCGCCCTCCGGGTCGATCTGGCTGAGCTCACGCCGCCTGTCGACCACTTCCTCGGTCAATGCGCCGCACTGCATATGACGTTCTTCGAGGCACTCAGCCACGCGACCGCGAACGCGCCGCGCATCGCCGACAAAGACGCGCTCGCACGCGTGTGCGACATCTCGCTGCGCCGCTACCTCGCGCTCGTCGCCGAGCTCGAGCGTCACAAGCTCGACCGCACCGACGTCATGGAGCCGCACCTGCTGGGCGTGGAGGAGTTCGAGCGTCGCACGATGGGCGCGGACTGGCACGAGCAGGTCGCGAGCGCGCACGTCACGATCGGCTTTCTCACCGACTTCTGGATGCGCCTCGCCGGCGGCCTGCCGAGTCCCACGCGCGAAGCGGTGCAGGCGGCCCTGGGCGAGGGAGACCTGCAGACCCCCCTTCACCGCATTGTCGAGGGTCAGATCGCCGCGAACCCGCGGCTGTCGTCACGGCTCGCGCTGTGGTGCCGCCGCCTCGTGGGCGACACGATGCTGCAGGCACGCTCGGCCCTCGTCTTCCACGGCGATCACGCCCGCGAGGAGGCGCAGATCGAGCCCGTCTTCACCGAGCTCATCGCCGCGCACACGCGCCGCATGGACCGCTTGGGGCTGACGGCCTGATGGCGGAGGCGTACGGACCTCGGCCGCAGATGCCCGAGACGGAGCTCGGGCGTCGCTCGGGCATCCTCGCGATCGTCGCGATCGCGGCGGGCGCGATCATCCCGTTCCTCGCTCCCGTCCTCGTGAACCCGCTCGGCACGGTCGGCGCGATCATCTACGTGACCCTCAACGCCGCCGCGACGATCGCGCTCGTCATCGCCGCGATCATGGGCTGGATCGCGATCGCGCGGCGCAAGGACCGCTCGATCGTGCTGCTCGTCGTGACGATCATCGCCACGGTGCTCGGCGTGCTGTCGCTGCCCGCCCTCTTCTAGCTGTCGCGCGAGGGGGAGCCGGGGCGCCGCAGCGCCCCGGCGTTCACGGTCAGACTGCGCGTCGACGCAGGGCGATGACGCCGGCTCCGGCGAGGAGCAACAGGCCCGCGAGGGCGGCGAGAGGTAGCGTGTCGCCCGCGCCCGTGTCGGCGAGCTCAGGCTCGGCGGCGGGGTTCCAGTTCAGCACGGCACTCGGGTCGGTGATGCCGGCCGCGTCGCGGGCGCTGAGCGTGTCGAAGCGGTCGCGCGCATCCCACGACTCTTCGACCGCGGCGAGCGCGGAGGGCACGAAGAGGGCGGCAGGCTCGAGGAAGGCGGTCTTGGTGACGCCCTCTTCCGTCACAACCTCCTCGGTCGCCCGCAGGGTCTCGTCCGTGCTGGCGGGGGCGTCGACGGGCAGTTGCTCGGGGTCGAAGGCGAAGAAGTTCCAGACGTAGAACTGCACGACCTCGACGGTGTCCCCCGGCGCAATGTCGGGCAAGGGGTACAGGGTCGCCTGCGTGTCGTTTTCGTCTCCCGCCGCATCA
>Ga0316202_10000884_pt1 | contig 27088 bp, 22 predicted proteins | sample 3monrhotite_MG_FD_204934 | JGI IMG/M metagenome (GOLD analysis project Ga0316202, IMG submission 204934) | Microbial mat bacterial communities from mineral coupon in-situ incubated in ocean water Damariscotta River, Maine, United States -... | ecosystem: Environmental > Aquatic > Marine >... | reverse complement strand
AAAAACTCATTCCAATGGTCAACAATAAAGTTTTTAACGGGACGGCGTGCGAATTCTTGCCAGCGCCCAGGTTCAACGACCCCTTGTGCGACTGCCTGATCATACATTTCCGTATTTGGATATAGGGTTAAAATAGAAACTTGGGCGTAGTCCGGGTCCAACTTCATCAAAAAATCCAGGTGCACTCGGACATCTTCTTTTGATTTTTCAAAAGGATGCCCAATGATATAATCCGCAACCGTCACGATTCCAAGCTCTCGGCACCATTTGAAAGCCTGTTTGACTTTGGCCGTTGTCGTCCCTTTGCGAAGTAACTTTAGACCTTCGTCCGTGCCCGTTTCGACGCCAAATGAAATCATGCGCAGACCCGTTTTTTTTGCCCTGACTAGAGATTCATATGTCACACCGTTCACCCGGCCTCGGAAGTCCCACGTAATATTGAGATTTCGGCGCTCTAATTCATCAGTCAAATCAAGAACCTTACGCTCATTGATGTTAAAAAGGTCATCATAAAAACGAAATTCTGTGTAACCCACTTCTAGGCATTTCTCAATTTCATCAACGACCAAAGCCGCAGAACGCTCGCGATAACTTTTGATTGGCACATCACAGAATGTGCACCGATAAGGGCACCCGCGAGAACTTAGAATAGTCGCTAGGTTATTTGTAATGCCAAGGATGTTTTGATAGCGGTAATCGCGTATCCATTTGCGATCAACCATAGGCAGGGCATCAATATCTTCAACATACGCTGCCGGGACCGCAACACGAGCCAGAAACCGTTTATCAACAACCGGGTTTTCCGCGAAAGGCTTAATGGACTCAGCCGTATAAACGCCACGCAGGTGAGTAAAGTCTTCGCCCTTATCCAAACAGTTCACGAGGTCAGTGAAAACTTCTTCGCCTTCGCCAACGACGATGCTGTCGAACTCGGGAAGTTCAGCCGCCTCGTTGGGATAGGCAATCGGATGGTGACCACCAAGACAAACGTGGGCGTCAGGGTTTACCTCTTTAACCATGGCTGCCGTCATGCAGACATCAACAAGACTGACGGTGAAACTGGTGACACCGACCACATCGGGGCGAATATCTTCCATATACGCACGTAATCCCTCGTACCGAATGCCTTCGGCGACGCAATCTTTGAAAAAGAGCTCATGCCCCTCGGTGTTCGCATCAAGATGGCTCAGCACATAGAGCGCGCCCAAAGGCGGAAAATCGCCAAAGGAATCAGCTTCCAAAAACTCATCACCATGTTCATCTGGGTGCTCGACAACCGTATTCCAGGCTGGAGGGTTGATGATCAAAATACGCATTTATAGATATTCCAGTTCGTTAGCAGGTCACGATAGATCCTACGTTAATCAAATATACATTTTAGTGCTGGTTTTATCGCAATATTAATCCGTTCATACAACAGATTTGCCAGAAAAAAAACCTAGTCTGTAGTAGGGTTAAGCAATTTTTCAGCCTGTTCAATGTCAACTTTCTCATTTGGTGATAAAACCCAAACAAGGCCGCCGATCAAACCGGACAGGGCTTGAGCCAGTCCGAAGAACAAAGACAGCGTGATGGCCTCTGCCGGCACCACCCCGGCGGCTCCAAGCGCAAATACGATTGCACCTTCGCGCACCCCCCATCCGGCAATAGAAATCGGCACGGCTGAAACCAAAAGAGCCGAAGGAATCAACATAAAGCATAGCGCCAAATCAATCTCGATTCCGCACGCTAGGGCCATCATATAGACCAGCCCAACATCTACGGTATGAAGAACTAAGGAAATTGCAAGCACGCTGGTGCCTTTTCCTGATTTCAAAACAACCCCAGCGGAGGCATCAGAAACACTCACAGCCCACCGAAGAACGTGCCATTTTTTCCAGTCACTGGGGATGTATTGCAAGACGATTAATCCTGCAACACCACCAAAGCCGACCAAAATTAGCAAACCTTCACCGTAAACCATAACATCATTCGAAATGGTTATCGCAAGAAATGGCAAACCAATCGCACACAGAAGAACCAAGCCGACAAAGCCAAATATGCGGTCTGAAACAATCGAGTTAGCGGCTAGGGAAATTGATAGGCCACGGCGCTTGGCCAACCAAATTCTAGCCACGTCACCCCCAACTGTAGACGGAAGAAATTGATTGAAGAAAAAACCTATAATGACGTTTTTAGCTGCTGCTACCAAGGGCAATGAAGCATTCATATAACCTAGGATAATGTTCCATCGATAGCCCAAGGCAATCGCAGTTATGGAGATGATGACCGAAGTCAAAACCAAGGTCACAATCGTCAATGTATTCACATATGAAAGAAGAGAGGTGATATCTGTGCCCTGGAAAAGCCACGTCAGCAAACCAGCGGATATTATAAACTTGATCAAAAATGGAGCTAATTTCCGCACCGTCACGCTACTACCCTCGCCATCGTCATCCAATATGGAATCCACGATTTCCGTTCATATAATTTAAATCGTTTCCACTCGCAATCCGCTTTATGACGCTTTCCCAGCAGTTAGTCCAGTTACAAGACATTTAATAGCGGGATGAGCATGATCCAAGAACGCACATAAACGTACTGTGCAGGCGCGGAAACAAAGCCCCCATGCACTTAATCACCGCACTTTTCAAACGTAGCGAAGTTGTACGCGTGTCGGTTTGTGAATACAGGTGGGTTTGCAGAAGTTTCCAGCCGTGGCGATCACACAATGCTTGGATGTTTTCCGGCGCAAATAGGTTGACATGATCCCAATACACATTGGGGCCGCGCCTCATCAGCGCATTCGCCACGTTACCAAAAAAAGTCGCGTTGGGGGTGGTGATAACAATTTTTCCGCCGGGGCTTAAATGGCGCATCATATTGGTTAAGGCTTGAGCCGGAGCCTCCACATGTTCTAAAACATCGGCGAGAACGATCACATCAAAGGTCTCTGCCAAATCGATGGTTTCGCAATTTCCCAACTGAATTTTGAAGCCAAGGTCAGATGCGACGTTGGCTTCGTTGGCATCTAAGTCCAGCCCCACCAGAGTTTCAGCCGTTTGCGATAACCGCGCATGTAACCAACCGTCGGCACCATATTCCTTATAAAACGTCGCATTTCCAGCCGCACCGACATTCAACACCCGGCGGCCTTGGGCCATTTCAAGAATCAGCGCGTGCGCATCCGCAATGGGTGTTGGGGCGTGGTCTAATACGGTGCTGTCCCCTTGCCTCATGCTACACCCCTTTTTCAGGTGTACACACGGCCCAGATTTCGCCCCAACGAATGTCTTGTTGGTCCACCCGCAAACCCGCCCGTTTGGTTTCATCGGCAAATTCGACCAAGGTGTGTTCGATATAGTGGGTGGTATCTGAAAAATAACTGATGCCCAGCTCTTTGCGCATGGGCAGGTACCACGACCGCTCGAACACCGGGACTCGGATCAAGATTTTTTTAGGCTGAACTTTCGTCAGTAAGCCCTGCATAAACTCAACCCGGTTTTCGATGTGTTCCCACACGTTCGATAAAACCATCACGTCCCACTGGGCAGATGGCAGGTCTTGTAAGGCATCGCCTAAAACAAAGGTCAGGTTATCCGGATTGTCAGACCCTTGGGCTTGGGCCAAACGTGGGCCGTCACTATCGATGCCAGTCACTTGTGATCCTTCAACGCGTCTGGCAATCGACCGCGCCAAAGCGCCATACCCACAGCCCACATCCAAAACAGAATTTCCGGCGGCGATGTTATTGACAAAAAAGTCATGGTAACGAGTCAGGCGATGTTTGGGGTGAATACCGCCTTCATAGGCCATCGCGCGCTCTGAAATCACCTTTTCTGACATATCGAGCAGTTGAAATTGACGTTTCAGGGCATCACCAGGTGTGCCGACACGAGAGTCCAGAACCATCAATCCTTTGATCAAGCCCAAACGCGCCCGCGCTGGAATCAAGTATAACGGCCACGACAACATGCGGATGATGGCAAGCAACAGATTTCTCATAGGCCCCTAACTTCTTTCTTCGATCAAACGGGCAAACACTTCAGCGTGACGGCGTTCCCAGTGAACAATATCAAAGCGATCGACGGCCCGCGTCCTTGCCAAGACGCACAAACTATCGTGGTTTGCCGCAATGTCCAACATGCCTTGTCCAAGGCTGTGAATATCGGGAATTTTCGGTTCTCCCCAGCCTTGACCACACTCTAGGCCAATTCCGGCGTCCCCGACCAATTCCTTCACCCCCCCCGTGTCGGCATACAAAACAGGCAGTCCACTGGCAAGGGCTTCGAGAACGGTGTTGGGGCACGGATCATTGTGTTTGGTCATCACATAGGCATCCGCCCCTTGATAGATCATTGGGGCTTGCTCTTGAGTGTACGGCCCACTTAAACGAACGCGCTCGGAGATTCCCAGTTCAATCGCTAAGGCTTGGGTTTCGCTCTGGGCGTCGGGAGCCATCCAACCAGAAATTTCTAACGTTGCATCTAAGCCCAGTTTCACCGCCTCGGCCAGACCGCGAACTGAGCTATCAACACGATAAAACAGATGATCGTTAATCTTACCCGTCAGCAAAAAACGGTAGGGACGGCCCTCACGGGGCTGAGCCAGTTCAAGGGGGCGATAAAACGAGGTGTCTACGGCATTGTAGAGAACCTCACCCGCCCCTTCACGCACCCCCAAATAGCGTTCCGCCGACACTTTACAAAATTCACTTTGAAAAAAAACGTGATCGGCTTTGTGAAAGGTCCGAGCCATGCGTTTGTTTTGCTGATCGCAGTCACCCGCATACCATCCGGGATAAAACACACCGTTCTGATTGTGCACGATGGGCACACGGCGCCGTTTTAAGATTGCCAACGCTAAATTCGGCAGATATGGCGTATTGGATAGCACATAGACAAGATTATAGCCCCAAATGCGTTCAGGGAACAAAGCCCGCAACCGTTTGACCTTGACCAACGGCCCGCCGACATCGCCGGGGCGGGCACCTCCATAAAATACGCGCACGCCTTTGGCTTTGCCGACAAATAGCACGTTCAAGAGGCTATGAAGCGCCAGAACGAAGGCCCAGCCCAAGCGTAATATTTTTTTATGTATAGGATCGTGTAACATGACCCTATACATGCCACATCTTTTGGCTCAGGGAAAATGGTCTATTGTGCATTAATTATTCCCCATGAACTTACTGAGCGACTATAATCCGCATTCCTTCAATTCCACACATGATCGCAGACTTAAAAATGATGGCCAAAGACATTCAAAAGGACCCCGAAATCTCGGTTATTTTGCCGTGCTACAACAGCCACCTCTATCTGCAAGAGACGCTCGATAGCTTGCGCGCGCAAACGTACAAGGATTTTGAAATCATTTTAGTCGATGACGGATCTGACGATCCCGACACAATTGCCTACCTTGATGCCCTGCCGGGCGATGTCCGGATGGTCCGTCAAATCAATATGGGCCTGCCCGCCGCCCGCAACACGGCCTTTCGTCAGGCCCGGGGGAAATACGTTCTGCCGCTGGATTGTGACGATTGGTTAGAGCCTCAATATTTGCAATGCGCCTATGACACGATGAAGGCCAGCCCTGAAAAAACGGTTGTTTTTAGCCATCTTAACGTTTTTGGCGATGTGACCGGAATTTTGAACAAACAGTACAATTTTTTCGAACAGTTGTTTCTCAACCAAATCCCCTATTGCCTGTTGATGCCAAAATCGGCGTGGGAGGATTTGGGCGGCTATGATGAAAGTATGCGTCAAGGGTACGAAGATTGGGAATTTAATATTCGACTTGGTCGACATGGTTATTTTGGAATACCGATAAAAGAAGCCCTGTTCCACTACCGGGTCTCTCAAAGCGGGATGTTGAAAAGTATTTCTCGCCATAAACATGGCATGCTGTGGCGTACGATTCAGAAAAAAAATCCTCGGGCTTATCGCCTGCCGAGACTGATCCAAACGTGGTGGACATGGCGGAAAAAAACCTCTACCTATCCACTTACCCTCTATTTTGGTTGGATTTTTCTACACTGTATTTTACCCAATACGTTGTTTGCAAAACTCTTCCAAAAATTATTACCCTATTCTCATTCTGCCCGTGTGGGACAAGATAAAGAAACAACCGCTTAACGGAAACTTGAACAAAACGGATTTTATTTGATGTCAGGAAAAACCGCGCTCATCACCGGCATTACCGGCCAAGACGGAGCTTTACTCGCTGAACTTTTGTTGTCAAAGGGCTATACGGTCCATGGCATCAAACGACGTTCGTCTTCATTTAATACGGGACGTGTGGATCATCTTTATCATGATCCTCACGAACAAGGCGTCCGGTTCTTTATGCATTACGGCGACATGACCGATGCCACCAACCTGATCCGCCTGATCCAAGAAACCCAGCCGGACGAAATTTATAACTTGGCTGCGCAAAGCCATGTTCAGGTTAGCTTTGACACCCCTGAATACACGGCGAATTCGGATGCACTCGGCACGTTGCGGATGCTTGAAGCGATCCGTATTTTAGGCTTGGAAAAAACCACCCGGTTCTATCAAGCCTCAACCTCGGAACTTTTTGGCAATGCCCCGGCCCCGCAAAGCGAAACAACCCCGTTCGAGCCGCGCAGCCCTTATGCAGCAGCAAAACTCTATGCCTATTGGATCGTGCGCAATTACCGCGAAGCCTATGGCATGCACGCCACCAACGGCATCTTGTTCAATCACGAAGGCCCAACCCGTGGTGAAACCTTCGTCACCCGCAAGATAAGCCGCGCTGTGGCTTCGATCCAAGAAGGCCTTCAGGACCGGATTTATCTGGGGAACTTGGATGCCTGCCGCGACTGGGGCCATGCCAAAGATTACGTTGAAGGCATGTGGCGGATCGTTCAACACGATGAGCCCGACGACTTCGTTCTTTGCACCGAAGAAACCCATTCCGTTCGTGAATTTGTCGAACTTGCGTTCAGCCACATTGGTCGCACCATTGAGTGGCAAGGCGAAGGCGTTGAGCAAAAGGGTATTGATGACAAGACTGGCGATATTTTGGTCGAAATTGACCCGCGCTACTTCCGCCCAACCGAGGTCGAGTATCTTTTAGGAGATTCGACAAAAGCACGGGAAACCCTTGGCTGGAAATACACCACCCCCTTCACCGACTTGGTCCGGGAAATGGTTGAGCATGATCTCAAACTGGTCAAAGAAGAAATGAGCCGCCAGAATCGCCATGACTAACCTCTCTTTCTCCCTCGCAGGCAAACGCGTCTGGGTTGCTGGCCACCGTGGTATGGTGGGGTCCGCGCTGGTGCGACGCCTGGAATCAGAGAATTGTGAAGTTATTACAGCAGGTCGTGACGTTATTGACCTGTTACGCCAACAAGACGTCGAAGATTGGATGGCAACCCACCGTCCCGACGTTATCTTTGTGGCGGCAGCGAAAGTTGGCGGAATTTTCGCCAACAACCGTTATCCCGCAGAGTTTATTTACAACAACCTGATGATAGAAACAAACATCATTCACAGCGCCCACCTCGCGGGTGTGGAAAAACTACTGTTGCTTGGATCTTCGTGTATTTACCCAAAACTAGCGCCTCAGCCGATGGCAGAAGAAGCGCTTCTTACAGGTCCGCTTGAGCCCACCAATGAATGGTACGCCGTTGCTAAAATTGCTGGCATAAAAATGTGTCAGGCCTACCGCAAGCAATATGGCTGTGATTTCATATCCGCGATGCCAACCAACCTATATGGACCTGGCGATAACTTTGATTTACTCAGCAGTCATGTAGCACCAGCCCTCATGGCCAAAACCCACAAAGCGAAACAGGCTGGGGATGATACCGTAGAAATATGGGGGACAGGCACGCCAAAACGTGAATTTCTGCATGTTGATGATCTTGCCGATGGGCTTGTGTTCTTGATGCAGAACTATTCAGAACATGATCATATCAATATCGGCAGCGGCGACGAAGTCACGATTAGAGAGTTAGCTGAGACCATATCAGAAGCTGTAGACTATGATGGTGCATACACTTTCAATGCGGACCATCCTGACGGCAGTCCCCGTAAATTAATTGATAGTGCTAAAATTCATAAAATGGGCTGGCATGCACATACACGGCTCAAAGATGGCATGGCGAGCACTTATGCCTGGTTTTTGGAAAATTCAGCCAAGACACCAACGCCCCCTTCTAGCAGCTCCCCTCCTAGCGACCAATGAACAAAAAAACGCTAGCCTTGACACTCAAGTTTGTAATATCCGGTAGCTTGATTTGGTACTTGCTTAAGAATATTGACCTTAACTCTGTGTGGGACCGGATGTTGGGGGCAAGTTCAACTGACCTTGCTGCCGCTGGTTTCATACTTTCCATTCAAATTTTCATCAGCGTCTTTCGTTGGCGGGCCGTTATGATGGCAATCCATGCCGTTCTTCCTTATTGGCAAAGCCTCCGCATTTTTTTAGTCGGTGTATTTTTCAACCAAGTCCTGCCCTCTTCCGTCGGTGGAGATGCCGTTCGCATATATAAGACATTTCAGGCCGGACTTACGGTGCGTGAAGCTATACACGGCATCATGTTAGAACGCGTTGTGACCGTTTTGGGGCTACTTATACTTGCCACCGCCGCTTCACCATTTTTTCACTCTCAAGTCGAACAATATGATACGTACTTTATGGTTTCGTTCTCAGCACTTATGTTGGGCACTGGCATAATCGGCACAATATTATTAATGTTTTTGGACAAACTTCCTCGTAGGTTTAGGTCTTGGAAGATTGTGACGGCTATGTCTGAATTTGCATCAGACACCCGCCTGATATTTCTATCCCCAAGCCATGCTTCCAAGGCTTTGGGTTGGAGCCTTCTCGGTCATTTTGCCATTACAGCTTGCGTCTATTACATTGCCAAATCAATAGACATCGATGTAAGCATGCTCGATTGTATGGTTCTTATGCCTCCGGTCATGCTTATTACCACACTGCCCATTTCAATTGCCGGGTGGGGCGTTCGGGAAGGAGCAATGGTGACAGCATTTATTCTTGTCGGAGTTGGAGCCGATGATGCCTTGGCTCTATCTATTATATATGGAATTTTGTCAATTCTCGTTGGAATTCCTGGCAGCATAATTTGGCTTTTTATGACGGATAAGAAAATCAAAGACATAGCTTCCTAGAAGCAATCCTAATCATATGACCGTTTAATCGCGTCCATAGACATCTTCAAAACGTTCAATGTCGTCCTCGCCAAGGTAGCTTCCACTTTGCACCTCAATAATACATAAGTCTTCATCGCCAGTGTTTTCCAGACGGTGCATCATGCCTGCTGGTATATATGTCGATTCATTCACGCCAAGTGTCATAACCTCTTCACCGCGTGTCACAGTTGCCACACCCGATACAACCACCCAATGCTCGGAACGATGCTGGTGGCTTTGCAAGCTCAACACTCCCCCGACATGGATCGTTAGCTGTTTAACTTGGTAATGACTGGTCACCTTCATAGATTGATACCAGCCCCACGGGCGGTACACACTTTTATGAGAAATATGTTCAGATCGAGCCTCGGCACTGAGGATAGAGACAATGTTTTTAACCTCTTGGCTACGATCTTTAGGCGTCACCAAAATCACATCATCCGTAGCAACGACGACCGTATCTCTCATGCCTATGGCGGCAATCAGTTGACCGGAACTTCGCACATAAGACCCTTTAACGTCGTGGGCAACAACGTCTCCAAGCAACACATTTCCAGACGGATTTTTTTCACCCAAATCCCAAAGCGCAGACCATGATCCAACATCATTCCAACCAATATCAATCGGCGCAACAACAACGTTTGAGGCATGTTCCATGACGGCATAGTCAATGGAATCCCCCTGAATGTCACAAAATGACGTCTCGTCCAAACGAAAGAAATCCATGTCCTTATGACCAAGCTCGACGGATCGTTTACAGGCTTCAACCATGTCTGGGTGCTGAGCGGATAGCTCATCAAGGTAATCCTGAGCTCGAAACAAAAACATGCCACTATTCCATAGATAGCCACCCTCAGAGAGGTAGCTCTCTGCAGTTTTCAAATCCGGTTTTTCAACAAAGTTTTGCACATCAAAACAACAGTCAGAGTCTGGCACGCCTTCGCCTTGCTGGATGTATCCATACCCCGTCTCTGGCTTGTCGGGAATAACACCAAACGTCACAAGCGCTCCTTGGTCGGCAACCTTACGTGCCGCAAAACACGCGGCCACAAACTCTTCCGGTTTAAGGATAGAATGATCCGCTGACTTCAAAAGCATCATCGCATCTGGGTCGTTTTGCGTCAGCATAATGGCGACAACCGCCGCCGCCGGAGCGGTATTTCGCCCTTCAGGTTCCAACACAATAGACTGCGGTTCTATACCCGCATGATGCAATTGCTCTGCAACAATAAAACGATGCTCGGCATTACAAATTACAATTGGTTTGGCAAATCCCTCACCGATCACACGTCGCGCCGTTTCAACCAACATGCTGTCGTCAGAGTAAAGGGGCTGAAGTTGCTTAGGACATAAGGATCTAGACATTGGCCACAAACGCGTACCAGATCCACCGGAGAGAATAACAGGAACGATTGGGGTCATTTTATTACTCATTATTATTCCATGAACAACGTTTAAGAGACCTTGGCAAGGTTTTCTAAACACGTCTTTACGCGCACTTGACTGCCCATAAGATCAAGCAATAAAATCACCCGTTTCTCATCGCAAACCTCTTCAAGAAAAGCGGTGTAATCAGCGAAAGCTCCGTCTAACAAACGGACCTGATCGCCGCATTGCAAGGCTGGCGGCACAAGGCTAACAATACCATCCCGGTCTTCACGGGCTTGAAGAGCATCAACGATGGCATCTGGGATGGGACAGGGCGAACTGCCGCTTGACACCAAAGATATGACGCCAACTGTGCTGTTAATTGATTGCCAGCGTTGCTGACCGACATCTATCCGAACAAAAAGGTAACCTGAAAAAAGTGGGCGTAATACAGTCGATAATTTCCGGGCATGACGGATATGTTTGCGATATCGAGGCAAAAAAACCTCGAAACCTTGTCTTTTTAGATGGATGGCAGACTGGTCCTCAGACCGTATCTTCGTTCGCACGACGAACCATGACTTCATGTCTCTGCATCTCCATTCGGCTCGCGCTTCACATGCAACAATGGTGCAACGAACACGCGTTCAAAACAAAAATGGCCGGACACGAGGCCATACGCCTCTTGAGGGTTGTCTGAAATGGTTAAAATTACAGCTTCTACACCTTTTTCGACCAAGTCCTCTAAAGAATTGCTGACGGGTATGCCCACGAAATGGCTCAGATGGCTGGAAGGATCAATAATAATAGAAATTTCAATTTGGTATTCTTGTGCGGATAGAAGGGCAATTTCAGCGAGTTCGCCTGCGCCGAACAAGGCCACCTGAGTATATTGTTTTGTCTTAATTTGTGAAAATATCTCAGAATATTCACTTCGCGCCCGGCGGAAAAACGATAACGAGGAAGAGAGGTACTGAGCAACAAGTTGGCTTTTTTCGCTAAACCCCTTGGGCGTCACGAAGTAAGCAAACCGTTTTGCTGGAACCTTTTGAACTTTCACCAATCCTTTGCGAACAGCCCGCTTAAGAAGACTATTCGTCAACCCCAAAGCCGCTCCGATACGGATGGCGAGGCCACGCTGAGTCTCAGGACGTCCGCTTTCAAGGGCCACCAGAAGATCCAAAGTCGCACGATCCGAAAATTTCAGAGACTCTGGCGCATTATTAGGATTAGACATTTCCCCGACCAATCTATTATGTTCACCATATGAACACAGATTACATCGCTGAGTGTATCCAGCGCAAGTCACAAATGAGCAGACTCTAAATTCAACAATTTACTTTTTTCTGGATTCAAGTTTTGAATATTGAATAGCCCCTAGATTTGTAGACACCTTGCAGTTTAAAAATGAAGCAAGGAGTTTTGATTATGTCAGGTATTCGTTACACAGAAGAATTTAAGCGTGATGCAGTTGCTCAGGTCACAGATCGTGGCTATTCCGTCAAAGATGTTGCCACCAGATTGGGTATCAGCACCAAGTCCCTATACGACTGGAAGGCGCTTTATCATAAACCAGAAAAAGAGCGTCAGCAGGATGTCCTGCAAGCCCGAGAGATACGTCGCCTCAAAGCAGAACTTGCGCGTGTCACAGAGGAACGCGACATCCTAAAAAAAGCCACGGCGTACTTCGCAAGAGATGCCAAGTGAAGTACGCCTTCATCAAAGATAATCTTGTGTATTTTCGCGTTCGTCCCATGTGTCGCATCCTCAAGATTCATCACAGCGGTTTTTATGCGTGGCTTAAAGAACCTGTCAGCAAGAAGACCAAAGATGACAGCCGATTAATCGGCTTGTTGAAAGAAGCTTGGCTGGAAAGCGGTCGGGTGTATGGATATCGTAAATTGCATGATGATCTGCGCTCCCTTGGTGAGAGCTGTAGCCCGAACAAAATCGCTCGTTTTACCAGCCTTGCAGGCATTAAAGCGCAGATCGGTTATAAGCGCAAAGCCGGGTTTTACGGGGGCAAGCCAGCCGTTGTTGCGCCTAATCATGTTGCTAGGGCCTTTGATGTTGAGGTGCAAGATCAAGTCTGGGTGACAGATATTACCTATATCAAAACCCATGAAGGCTGGTTGTACCTTGCGGTTATAATCGATCTTTATTCTCGGCGGATCATTGGCTGGTCCATGCAATCTCGGATGCAAATGGACTTGGTGCTAAGTGCGCTTTTAATGGCTGTATGGCGGCGAAAACCAAAATCAAAGGTCATCATTCATTCTGACCAAGGCAGTCAGTTTACGAGTTATGAGTGGCAGAAGTTCCTGAAGGCTAACAACTTGGAGGCCAGCATGAGCCGCCGGGGTAACTGCTATGACAACGCCGTTGCTGAAAGTTTTTTCCAACTTCTAAAGCGAGAACGGATCAGGCGAAAAACGTATGCGACCCGTAAGGATGCTCGCCAAGACGTGTTCGATTATATCGAATTTTTCTACAATCCAAAAAGGAAGCATGGTAACAACGGAATGTTGTCGCCAATAGATTTTGAAGACCAACAAAAAGAGAAGCTCCAAGGCGTCTAGAAAACTAGGGGCTATTCATATATCCTTTAAAATTTAGATATCCTTGTAAAGGGAATGGATTTAGGTCTCTCTTCGTCACAATGAATGAAATTTGTTCCTTTTATTAATCGACGCAATTATCCCAACCAAACATTCCTCAAAACCATTTATGCGGCTGGTTTTATGACGAAGATTTGGGTATCGTGGCCTATCCATACTTCGGGCCACACAATTTTAGTGCCTCAGACAATGCCCAATCACCAAAACTTATGCAATTGCAGTCCGTTATCTTAGTCTTCCTTTGTAGCACTTGGCCCAAATTATTGGTTGCAAATCATCCATGCTTTTTAATTCTCCAGAATTTTTATTTATATTTCTACCTATTGTTTTCTGCCTTTACAGGCTGATTCCTTTGCTATGTAGGGATAGGCCTGAGGCACTGAATAGCCAGGATTTTCAGATTAAGTTTTTGTTTCTTGCATCGCTGTGTTTCTACGCGTATTGGCGTTGGCAATACCTTCCTTTGATTTTAATGTCCATTGGAACAAATTATGGATTATCAGTATGGATGGCCGGTAAAACCAATCAAAAGGCCCGGAAATTCATACTTGTTGCGGGTCTTTTGTTTAACTTGGGGCTACTCGGGTATTTTAAATATGCCAATTTTTTCATTACCAACATCCAACATCTAACCAGCACAAATTATAATTTAGACGCTATTATTTTACCCATTGGCATATCATTCTTTACGTTCCAACAAATTGCCTATCTGGTCGATCGATACCGCCAACAAGTCGGGGTGGGATCGCTGTGGCGCTATGGCCTTTTTGTCACTTTTTTCCCACAATTAATCGCTGGGCCAATTGTTCATCACGCCCAAATGATGCCGCAATTTGACAAACCATTTAAAAAGGACATTTGGAATAATTTAGCTCTGGGCAGTACGATTTTCATCATCGGTTTGTTTAAAAAAATTGCGATTGCCGACAGTGTCGCCCTTTTGTCCTCCCCCGTCTTTGGGGCCGCCCAACAAGGAGCGGACCTGACCTTTGTGACGGCATGGCTCGGCGCGCTAGCTTACACCATGCAAATATATTTTGATTTTAGTGGTTATTCCGACATGGCCGTCGGGCTTGGCATTCTGTTTGGCATTCGTCTTCCTGCTAATTTCAACAGCCCTTACAAAGCCACTTCAATAATAGATTTCTGGCAACGCTGGCATATGACCTTGTCTCAGTTTCTTAAAGACTATCTCTACATTCCGCTTGGAGGCAACCGCTGCGGTTCACGGCGCAAACTGATTAATATACTGCTGACGATGGCGCTGGGCGGGTTATGGCACGGTGCCGCCTGGAATTTTGTGATTTGGGGCGTTCTACATGGGATATACATTGCGTTAAACCATCTCTGGCGACGGATCACCTTCGTGCACATGCCTCCGGTTTTTGGATGGGCCATTACCTTTGTGATGGTGGTGATTGCCTGGGTACCGTTTCGTGCCGCAGACCTAGATACCACCATCCGATTATACCAGGGGATGGCAGGACTAAATGGTATTTCCTTGCCAACTTTTATTCAGCCCGTTTTTCAGCAGCTGGGAGACGATTTCGCCCAGGTTTTTGCATATAATGGCCTTGGACCGATTAATCTTTGGATCGCAGTAACCATTCTCCCCATGTCGATTGTTGTCTCTTTAATAATGCCCAACAGTTTGGAGTGGACCCGTCTACAGTCGATGGGTACGGTGGGGCGTTACTCTTGGCAACCGTCCATCGCATCGGCAACCTATATTGCCTTCTTGCTTTCCATCTCTGTATTGAAATTCAATGATGTCTCAGAATTCCTCTATTTCCAGTTCTAAAACCTTCCGAGGCTACGTCCGGGCCCTGCTGACCTTTACTGTCTTGCTGTCGGGTGGGTTTTCACTACTGGTTGCTTATGGCTATCAGCATGGATGGATGGATTTTGCTTTTATAAAACTCTACCAATATCAGTTGAGCAAAATAGAGTCTGATGCTCGACCAGATATCGTTTTTGTGGGAGACAGTTCGCTTGGCAATGCCATTGACGCGGACGAATTTCAGCGGCTTTCTGGAAAGCACGTGCAAAACTTAGCTCTGACTGGAGCTTACGGATACGCCGGAACATTCAACATGATCAGGCGTGTCACACAGGCAAACAACCCCGAACTTGTCATCATTATGCATACCCCAGACATTTTTACGCGCCCTATAGCCTATGATGGGTATTTGCACACTGCTTTGTCTCTGAAAGACTGGCGAGATATTCCATTTTCTATTTTGGTTAAAACATTCACAAATTTTGATGCCGTCATGTCCATGGCACGCACCTTCGTGCGAAAAAGCGGTATGCCTGACAACATGGTGATCAGCAATGATTACATTCGACAAGGTCCTGCGCTTAATCTTGACGACAATTCAAACCATCAACTGTCTGAAGCCAGTATAAATCTGGAAAAGAAAATGTTTTTGAAAAAAATTTCTGCGTTTTGTGGAGATAATGGTCTTCAATGTGTATATGCGTTCGGGCCTTGGCTTGAGCTCTTTTGCCAACAGTCACAATCCTTTATCAAAAAAACTAAGGAAATCGTCATATCCACAGGGTTGCGCGTTGCGACGGAACAACCCAAATGCCTATCGCCAAATGAACTGGGGGATGCCTGGGATCATGTCGCTCCACATTCTAAGAAAGAAGCAACGAGCTTCTATTTTAAAAAGCTCCAACCTTTTTTGTAGCCGCCCCGGCGGAAATTGGCTCTAAGCTCATCCTCAAATAAGAAGAGGATTTTACAGACATCCTACCTTTCTATACCCTTTAATTGTGGGGTAAATTGCCATTGTCATCACTTGCCAAACGGGTTAAACATTCACGCGCAGTGTAAATTGCACCACGTCTAGACTGAAACATGCGCACTTTTATACTCCAGATATTTTGGTAGATTGTATAATTCATTATGACCGTGTTTGCTTCCTCTACCGCTGTCAAAAAAATTACGTCTTTCATTTCTATAATGGTTGCCGTCGCCATTCCTCTGCGCGCTATCGGTGTCGCCCCTCAACAAGGGGCACTTGCTCTCGCTCTCATTGGTGCATTGATTGTTTTCTTTCGCAGCCCTCAATCTCAACACTTAGTCAAACAAGCCATAACATCGCGAACAGGCATTCTGATTGGTAGCATTTTCGCAGCTTGGACGATTACGGTTTTTTTTTCCATAGCCCCTCTTGGGTCATTGAAAATCGGGGGGCGAACAGGGCTCTTTCTTTTGGCGGTTATCCTCGTCTGGAGTGTCCTTAGAGCCCACCAAGAAAACCATAGACTAATGTGGAAAATTTTCATTGTGGCCGCTCTCTTAAGCGCCACCACAGCCGCGTTATCACTTGCTGGGATGCCTATGGTCTTATCCATTATAAAGGCCGATTTTGTCCGCAAAGAAATTCCGGCTGGGGCGTTCAAAGCCTTCGGCGCCTCTGCTCTGTGCATGATTCCCGTTGTTGTTTGGGCAGGGCGGCGCGTAAGCGGGAGATGGCGAATTTGGGCTTATGCTTACCTTCCTCTTGCCATTTTCGTAATTTTCCAGACCCAAAACCATGCGGCTCTTGCGGGACTACTAGCGATGATTGGCACGGGTATGACAGTCATAATTCTTAACAAGCACCGCCACACCAAAATTCTTTTTGTGATAGCCATCGCCGTTGTGGCCTCAATTATGGCTTGGATACGTAGTGACCGCCTGGTCTTCACCACCCGAAATATCGATGGCATGTATCTACCGGAATGGCTCATTGACCCCCACCGCCAACAAATATGGAAGTTTGCCTATAACAAGTTCCTTGAAAATCCGTGGTTCGGCAATGGCATTGACCAACTGAACAAATTGTCTGGTGCGCATGAAATAGCTGCGGATATAGGCAATTCGGCGTTTCTCATCCCATCTCACCCTCACAATTGGGCGCTGGAAATTCTGACTGAAGCTGGAATTATTGGATTTCTGCCCGTGGTCATCGCGTTAGGCTATGTCGCCTGGCGGCTCATAAGACATTTTCTCAAAACTCAGGATGAAGGGGCCTTAGCTCAGCTCACTTTGATCGCCGGATTTTGGGCCAGCGCTTTGTTCAATTTTTCGATTTGGGCCGTGTGGTGGCAATTAACATTTTTCATCTTGTTCGCCATCGTTTCTGCGGCACCACCCGACAAGAAAAAACAGTCTTAACCCCGGTTATGGCTCAACAAGGTCAGTCCTTGTTTAACGTGCTCAACAAGACGGGCCGGGTTTTTGAGGTTATGCCACATTGTCCTCACTAAGAATTTAGGGCGCAGGTAAAAACGGCGATTAAAGCGTTTTCTCAAAGCTAAAATGGTGTGCGGGTCCAAGGTATCACTAGAAATAACAGCGGACTCTCCGCTTTGATCCATGTTGGCAAGCTCTTCACTGACCAGACCTTCGGCAACCATCTGACGCCGCAAATTGGTCCCGGCCCGAGGCACTGCTGTATGGACGGATAAATAATCCGAGTCCAAATGACAGACGAAATCCATGGTCGCTTCAATATCTGCCACATTTTCTCCCGGCAACCCAACGATCACCGTCGCCACCGTTTCCAGACCCGCTTTGCGACACAGGGTGAAGGCTAATTTCATGTCGTGGGTGGAAAAATCCTTTTGAATGGCTTCAAGGGATTCTGCTTTGGCGGTCTCAACTCCCATAATCACCGTATGACACCCCTTGGCCGCCATTTTCAGTGCTAAGTCTTGGTCTATGCAGTCGGGCCGGGTGAAACAGGTCCAACCGAATTTATCGGGACCATCAGGCAATTGATCTAAGACCTCAAGGCCGCGCGCGCGGTTAACGGCAAAGGTCTGATCCCACAAGGCAAATTCGCGAATGCCTAAGGCTTGCAAATGAGCCAGTTCCTTAGCGACTTCTTCGATCGGGCGGGTGTGGTAATGCAGGTTGGCCATGACACAAAACGAACAGCGATACGGACACCCGTAATCGGTCAGCAGGCTGGCAAACGGTTGACGATGGGCAAACGGGAAACGATACGGAAAAGGTTGGAACAATTCATGGGGCGGCAGACCAATGGCAAACGTCTTACCCGTGCTGGTCGGTCCTTCAACAATCTCATCCCCGACTTTATAGATCAAGTCTTCCAAGTTATCCGTTTCACCCTCGGCAAAGCGGACCACCGACGGAGAAGAAAAGTCCAACGTTACGGCATCCAAAAGACCCGATTCCAACCACTTTCTGCCATGTTCGCGCAGCACATCTCCGCTGCCGATCAAAAGTGCGTCTGGCACCAAGGGGCGAAGTCGCTTCAAAAATTCGGCGTCTTCATCCACACTAACGGCCCCGACCAAAATAAAAATGACATCGGGTTTGCGGGTTTTGACATCGGCAAGGATTTCCTCCACGCCTAAACCTTGGACAATGGCGTCAATGGCTTGGGTTTGCCAACCGTGCGCATTGAATACCGCCCCCACATGCAGTAAATCAATCGGTGGGAAGGTGTAGCCCGTACGTGAGAGTTTGCTACAATAGTAATCTCGGATATAAATATTCTGCCCAGGTGGGTTGAGGAGCAGCGTTAAACGTGTCGAATTCATCAAATCAACCTCAGAAACGAAGCCGCGTGAGCCTCGCTTCGCTTCAATACATCGAAAAAGTTTTCGGCAGTATAGTTTGTGGACTGTTACACTTACCAGCCCAATTCATCCCCAAACCAAAAAATTCAGCCACAAACGACGTCCGGAAGCTATTAGTCGTGAAGTTTTTTGGCATCGGCAGCTTGGTTTTGTCTACGCCCTTTCTACGGGCCACTCGTCAGCACTTTCCTAAGGCCGAAATTCATCTTCTGACCTTGTCCAGCAATCGGGAAATCTCCGCTATGATTCCGGACATCGACCGCGTTCATTTTGTCGATTTAGGAGGAAACATTTTTGCCGCTATCGGGGCTTTCCTCGCCTGTCTCATCAGCACCTTTCGCGGTCGCTATGACGTTTTAATCGATCTGGAATTTTACACTCGCGCTTCTGCCGTGGTGTCTCTGGCATCCTGGGCACCCGTGCGCGTTGGCTTTCATTCGCGCGGCGTTTATCGCGGCAACATTTCCAGCCACCGGGTGCCGTTCAACGCTTATTGGCATGTGACCAAAAACTTTCTCAGTCTACTCGAACCATTTGGTTTGGACGTCGCAACCCAAGATACCCTGCCCGTCATCACCATCGACCCTGAGCTTCAAGGTCAAGCGCGCGACGTGATAGAGGGGCAAGATACGCCGTTCATTGTCATCAATGTCAACGCCGGCGAGCTGGCCTTTGAACGGCGCTGGTCGCCAGAGCGGTTTTCCCAATTGGCGGCGAAACTCAGCAAGAAATATAATCTCGCGTGCCTCTTTATCGGTGCCCCAGGGGAAACTGACTATGTGCAGAACGTGGTCGAAGGATGCCTTGCGCTTGATGGCAAGGCCATCAATACGGCGGGACAGTTAAACTTACAAGAGATGGCACAAGTGTGCCGGGAAAGCCGTTTGGTGATCAGCAATGATTCTGGCCCGCTGCACATTGCGGCGGCCACCGGCACGCCTGTGGCCGGTTTTTTTGGCCCCGAGACACCCGTTCTGTACGGACCTGCCGGCACGGGTCATCTGGTCTTTCATCAAAGCTTAAGCTGTTCACCGTGCATCAATATCGAACAGAGCAAGAGCCTAAAATGTTGGCACCCCACCCCCATTTGCCAAGAACGCACCAGCGTTGATGAGGCTTTCAAGGCGATATGCAAAACTTATGGCAAGGTTCTCTCGGCCAAACACAAACAACGCAGCGTTTAATTAAGCCCTTTCTTGCGAACTAAGAAGGGGCCTAATGCCAAATAGTTAAGGTCCGAACCCAGCAGGGTATCTAGGGCTTGTTGGGGGGTCGCCGCAAGAGGTTTACCGTGTAGATTCAAACTTGTATTGAGAACAGCACCAATCTTGGTTTTGCCTTCAAAGGCTTTGATGAGGTCATAATAGTCTGGATTTACATCGCGGGTCAGGACTTGGGGGCGTAACGTCCCATCACCACGGTGGATCGCAGCACAAAGATCAACACGTCCTTTTTCCGTGGACTGAAATGCCGTGATCATATGCGGGGCTGGCGTGCGCTCCATCGTCCAATTTTCAAGATAAAGTGAAGCCGAAACATCCAAAACGGTCGGCGCAAACGGCATCCAAAAATCACGTTGCTTGATTTGGTCGTTGATGGTGAAAAAACTTTCCATGCGTCCCGGGTGCGCCAAGATAGCGCGATTGCCAAGAGACCGGGCACCAAATTCATTGGCCCCACCAAACCGAGCCACCACATGACCATCGGCCAACAGTTGAGCAACCGTTTCGGTCAAGTTTTGTGGCCGTTCAAATTCAAGGGCATGGTCTTTTGCAAACTCCACAAGCTGGGCCTCGATTTCGCTGGGGGTAAATGCTGCGCCCAGATAAAGGTTGTCGAGCGCCTTCACCTGTCCCGCTTCAATCGCGATGCTATAGGCCGCACCAAGGGCATTGGATTCATCGCCACATGACGGCATGAAAAAAGCCTTTTCCAGGCACTCAAGTTCCTGGATACGTTTATTAAGCTTTACGTTCATAAAAAGCCCACCGCTGAAATAGGCGCGATGAACACCTGTTTTCGCGACACTGCTTTCAACCCAGGACAAGACGCGGTCTTCGATCAGTCTTTGGGCGGCGGCGGCAATGTTGTCAAAGCGCTCTCCGACGGCTGTATCTGTAAGGTATTCGTAAAATTGCCGGGTATCTACGGAACTGCTGAAGCAAAAAGGTTTGTCTTTGCTGGACAGAAGCGTTGGCGCAAATACCCTGTCATAGACATCATCGGCATAGGACTTGGCATAAGGGGCAAGGCCCATGACTTTGTATTCGTGTTCCAAGGGCCGCATACCAAGGAAACGCGTGGTTGCTGAATAGATACCGCCAACGGATGCTGCCTCCCCCGTCTCGCCAAGGCGTTTCCAAGTGCCGCGTTCATCAACGCTGGTTACGGTGGAACTCACATGATCCCCGCTTCCATCAGCGGTAAAGATCAACGCCGGACCCGTCCCATTCAAGGCGTGAAAAGCCGCCCGTGCGTGACACGTGTGGTGTTCGACATGGGTGCGCGGGATATTTTCCAGCCCCAGCCTTTGGAGGTTTTCTTCCAGCTCACGACGTCCGTCTTGCAAAAGACGGCTTTGTCGATAGCGGTGTAGAGGGGCGAACAAAACCGACGTCAGCACACGGGGCAATGCCCCTTTAAGTTTATGAGCCATCCCGACGATGCCGATGCGGGTGGTGCCGTCCGAAGGTTGGCTTTTAAACAGATAATCATAGCAACGAGCGGGGTAAATCTGATGTCCCGCAATCGCAATATGATCGATGTCTCCAGGGTTCAGGTTGGCTTGTCGCAACAAAGCCTGAATGACGTCAGCCGGAAAGGCGGCTGAATTTTTGATGTCATCTAATTTCTCCTGGCTCAAACCCGCCTTGACCACGCCATCATCAAGCAAAAAAACCGAGGCATTATGGCCAACATGAATACCAAGGATAATCATTGTGCGACTGTTCCTAACAAACTTTTAAGCGATGATTCGCGTACAATAGTCTTTGCATTATTTAAATGCTTTCTCAGCAAAAAACAAATACCGCACAGCCATAAGTGCCGAAACGGCTAACACTAAAATCACAACGGGATCAAAGGTCACCGTGTAACGGGCAAAAGACGCATTGCCGATGCTGATCAAGCCGTAACCTGATTGCAATACCAAAGCCCCATAGGCCAGCGCCCGATACAACACGTCATCAGACCGTCCGTAATTGAAGATTGCCACCAATCCGCCCAACGACAACACCAAGGCCAAATACCCCAGAGTCTTTTGAAATACGCCGACCACCAAACGCGGGGTTTCGATGGCGCGAAGGCCAGCCGCACCAACTTTGGCAACCGCGTCAGACAGCGCGACATTTTGGTATTGGGCTAAGTCCGTAACTTGGGAAAAATACGCCTCATACTGTGCCCCAACCTGTTGCGCCATTTTCAGACAGCGGGGGTAATACATCGACATCGGCACGCGGATTGGCAGGGTTCTGTGCCAATTGGCGATGTAATTGCTGGTGACAATTTTGGCGAAGCCCCACGGATTGTTACGAATTGCCGACAGCGCCAAAGACATGGCAATCGCATTCAAGCGTGGCTCATACTCAAACACCATGACGTCGGGTTCAGGTAAATTCAACGAGGATCGCATGGCTGGCAAGGCTTGATAATAAATGGCCCCCACCGCCGTAAGCGATGCCACATGGGCCATTTCAAATGGATAGGCACGGTCTTCAAAGGGCGGGAAGTCTACATAATAGCCTTTGAAACGGCGTTCTATGTCTTGGGCGAGTTCTGGGTAATCGCTGGGCATATCCCCTGTAATCAAAGGGGCTGCGGCCCCAATCATAGAGATACCTCCAAATTGATGGAGGCCGAAAAAACCAAATGTCTGTTGATGATATAGCCCCTGGGCAAGGACAATGGCAACGATGGGGCTGAGCGTGGCGGACACCACCAGACGCCACCGATCTTTGAAAAAGAATACGAACAAGGGCAAGCCAACTAAGAATGAAATACCGTTGGGGCGCACCACAATCATTAAACCCAAGGTCAACCCGACCAGAGCTAAATTCAACCCGTTCAAACGGTAAAATACGCACAACACTGCTGCCAGATGAAACCCAATCAACGCCACAAAAAAGGCTTCGGTCATGACGGTGGGGGCGAGGATCAAAAGTCCCGAGCTCAACATCGGCACGACAGCGACAACAAGGCCTGCGGCTTGACTGTGCAACGTGCGCCGAACGGCCCAGCCCAAGGTCCCAAACGCGACCAACAAGACGTTGAGTTGAAGCGGTACGATGGATTTAAGGTCCCCTGTCACCGCCACTAAGGCCTTAAGGATCAGCATGTAACCCGATGACCGCAAGGCGCTGGGTTGCAGATAGCCTATGGTATCGGGTTCGATGCAGGCAAGCACTGGCAGGTCCACCAACATGGCCCAGTTTGCCCAAACGGCGGCGACAATAACGCCAAGCCAAAACAGCCATGGTGGTGCATCCGGACAGGAAAATCGCTGGCCCGGCGCACGCCAACTCACCGCCAACACCAGGCCAACCATAAACAACACCAGACTTAAGGAAGCCGACATCTGCACAGTCACCAACCGCGAGATGCTCGTACTTAAAAAGGGCTGTTGTAATTCAAGCCCAATGGGGCCTGACAGTAGGGCGATCAAAGCCACACCGCTGGTCAAGACAACGCCCAGGACGCAAGATGTCAGGCACACGAAAAACAGCCGGGGCCGACGCATGGCCCCGTTATGTATCGAAGCCGTTATGATTTCTGCTCTGGTCATCATGTCTAAAGGACTTGCCTCTGCCTGTTACATGGTTATCAATACAGGGCAAACTTAAAAAAGAGAATTGATTCGTGAAATTATCGACCTGTCCCCTGTGTCAAGACGACACCCTATCGGCCTTATTTCTCTTTCAAGACACCCTTGTCGTACGCTGTAGCGACTGTGGTTTGGTGATGCTCAATCCGCAGCCCAATGATGAAGCCTTAGCGACGATTTATGGAGAGCAGTATTTTATCGGGTCCGACCAAGATGAACTGCGCGATCAGGGTAACGCTCTGAAACGGGGTACGGCAAAATTACAGTTGGCTGAAATTTCCACTTACATGGATGCCAGCCAACCCCTGCGAATGTTGGAAGTCGGGTGCGGCTTGGGTAACTTTCTCTTCGAAGCTCAACAGATGGGCTTTGAGGTTCAAGGCATTGATGTATCGCCCAGCGCCGTAGCTTCGGCCAATGAAACCCTTGGCACCGCCTGCGTCCGCTCAGGTCACTTAGACCAAGCTGGATTCGATGAAGCCTCATTCGACATCATCGTCTTGGCGGACGTCATTGAACACGTCAGAGACCCCAAGGCTTTCCTGAAACACGTGCGCACCTTGATCAAGCCCGGCGGTGCCCTTTTTGTCGCGGTGCCCAGCCTCGATAGCCTTTCCGCCCGCCTGATGGGTCGGCATTGGATGGAATACAAACGCGAACACCTGTTCTATTTCAATCGCCAAACCATCCAACGGCTGATCACAGATTGTGGGTTTGAGAACCTGACCGTGACCCCTGGCAAAAAGGTCTTAAGCCTTGGGTATATCATCGGTCATTTTGAAAAATTTCCAGTCCCCATCCTGACCCCCCTTATGAAGACCGTTGGCTGGGTTTTACCGCAATCAACTTTGACGGCACCGTTGCGCGTTGTTGCCTCTGGCATCAATGTCATGGCCCGTGCGCCTAAAGGTAAGTAGCTTTAAAATCCTTAGAACGCCCTGCTGTCGTGTACGGCTTGATCGTGACCCTGACTGACACCTCTCGTAAAACCCTCGTGATATGAATGAGGCCAACCCAGGTTTTCTATTTGCAACTGCCCGAACCAGGGTCCAGGAGAATGTAATCGATCAAAACTTTTTTATCCGGTGCCCGGTAAAACTGGAGGCTCAGACGCGTTGGTACGAATGCAGGGTCAATGTCTACGTCGAAATTATACACCAATTCAGAAATCATGTTTTTTGTGATTGGTCCGTGCATTTCTGGGGCCATCCACACGACAAGGCATTGGCCTGGCACAGATTGGAGAGGTGGTCGCGCGGTGCGATGGGCACGATCTAATTTAAGGCTAACGGCGCGAGCCTTATTCATATGCAGCGCCAAATTTCCAGCCAATGGAGCCGGGTAAATCGAAGCAAATAAGGTGCCCCCGACAAATCCACGGTTTTCAAGTTCCCGCGCAATCTCTTCATAAGGCACAAGCAGCTGACATTTCCGACAACGCGATGGGTCAAGGATGGCTTTGCCAACAAGCCCAACCACGGACAGAACTGCGGTTGACACGAGCAAGGCCGCATAGATTTTACGCCGCGTCCCAGGAATGGCCTCTTCGGGCAACTGTGCGAACACCCATATGGGAAATAAAATGAGTAAAAACAGATAATTGGGACGGAACTGGGTGACCCCTCCAAACATGACCATTAAAACCATAAGGCTCAAAATGATTATATATGTACGTCCCAGCAAGACCGAAGCCAGAGGCTGCTCTTTGAGATCGTGAGGTGGTCTGATAACGCTAGGAAAGATCAACAGCACAAAAACCCACAGCGGTGACATGAAGCCAAACAACGCGCGAACGATGTTCCACAGGCCTTTTCCCACACCTTGGATATAGGACATGTCATCGGCAATTTGCAGTTTGTAGGCCGTGATTTCCAGAACTTTTTCAAATGAATGGAAAAGCCATAAACTATGGGGTGCCAGCACGAGGCCCGCAACGACAAGTGCTGCTAACATACGACGTGACAAGACGTAGCGGCGCAAACTGGGTATCGTCAGACTTGCCGCCAGCAAGCCCAAAACAAACATTCCATACGAATATTTGGTGAGCACCCCAAGCCCCACCATTAAGCCCAGCGTTAAAGACCAGCGCCACCCACCATCCTTAAAAACCTTTATCGCTGCAATGTATGTAAAAATCACAAACAGGGCATTAAGCAGGGCGTGGCTGTAAACAAAAATGGTATTCCAGGAAACAAAAAATAATAAAAGCGGCGATAGGCTGGCCAGGGCCGCATCCAATTTCCGCTGTGGGCCGAGGCTGATCCTGGCAGCCTGATATAGGGCTAGGTATATTGCCCCTAAAATGAAAAATTTAAAGGCAAGGGTCAGTCCTAAACTTTTTCCAAATATGGAAAACAGCCCCATTAGAACCCAGGTATACAGCGGTGGATTGGCGACGTCATAGCCCCACTGAAAGGATTGGGCAAACAGAACCTGTTCCGCTTCATCAGCGCCAAGGCCGCTAAAGGCAATCATGCGGATAGACCAATACGCAACAACCAAAGCCAACACCAAACTGTAGACGGTGGCTGGTCGTTCCATGGATTTTACGAAAGTATTCATGACTGTGGATCAGCTTCAGGGTGCGCGTTAATGTCGATTTGATCGTTACACAATTAGCAATTTATTGCCATTCGTCTATGCGACCAAACGAACAACAGATATTTGCCGCGCACCGCATCGTTATCTTTACGACCACTGCTTCGTTAGCCTTAAAGCTGAAACAGGCCCTTTGCCTGCAAGGTGGCGACGATTTGTTCGGCGGCTTGTTCTGGGCTCACCGTGTCGCCATCAATGTGGATATCGGCCCGTTCGGGAGATTCATAGGCGGAATCGATGCCCGTGAAGTTCTTGATTTTCCCCGCACGTGCTTTGGCGTACAGACCTTTGACATCGCGGCGTTCGCATTCTTCTAAGGACGTATCGACAAACACTTCGATAAATTCATCGGCCTCAACCATTTCCCGTGCCATGCGACGTTCGGATATGAACGGCGAAATAAACGATACCAAGGTGATCAAACCAGAATCCAACATCAACCGCGCCGTTTCACCAACCCGGCGAATGTTTTCGACCCGGTCGGCATCGGTAAAGCCTAGGTCACGGTTCAGGCCATGACGAACGTTATCGCCATCCAAGGTGTAAGTATGGCGGCCCATGAAGTGCAGCTTTTTTTCCACCAAGTTGGCAATGGTCGATTTCCCGGACCCGGATAGGCCCGTAAACCAAAGAATGACAGGCTTTTGCCCTTTGAGGTCAGCCCGCGCTTCTTTGTGAATGTCCAACGCTTGCCAGTGAATATTGGTCGCCCGACGCAGGGCAAAATCGATCATCCCTGCCCCCACCGTCGCATTGGTGAAGCGGTCGATCAAAATAAAGTTGCCGGTCCGTGGGTTATCCAGGTAGCTATCAAACGGCAACGAACGATCCAGCGAGAAGTTGCAGATGCCGACTTCGTTAAGTTCCAAAGTCTTGCCCGCCACATGTTCCAAAGTGTTGACGTTGACTTTGCATTTCAG
>Ga0316202_10000882_pt1 | contig 27129 bp, 14 predicted proteins | sample 3monrhotite_MG_FD_204934 | JGI IMG/M metagenome (GOLD analysis project Ga0316202, IMG submission 204934) | Microbial mat bacterial communities from mineral coupon in-situ incubated in ocean water Damariscotta River, Maine, United States -... | ecosystem: Environmental > Aquatic > Marine >... | reverse complement strand
TAAATTCTTGTAGAACCTAAGGCAGTATTTCCATCAATTAATGTATCAGTTATATCTCTTAGATATTTAAATGATCCAACAGTTTCATCTCTTTGGTTTTCAATTGAAACTTTTGCTTGTTTAAAGTAATATGCATTACCTGCTGTAATTGAGTTGTAGTTTGTGTCAAGAACCATATCCCACTTTGTTGCTGGGAGAATATATTCTTGAATATCACGGCGGCATTTGTTGCTATCGTACGCAAAGAATTCGTCGTTGTTATCAATCCAATCTACCATTCCTTTAATAATAAGGTCACGGTTATCTTGAATTAATTCACGAGCATTTGTTCTTGCTTCAACACCAGTGTCAGCAAAGATAAGATCGCTTTGATTTTCTACGCCGTTATTAAGAATGTTAATTGTTTCATCAAGTGACCTGTCAACACGAGAATTAACACTTGCGTCCGCATTTCTAAATGCGTAATTAATATCTCCTTGCAGATGCTCAATTGCGCCTGCAGTTTCAGTAAGCTGTTCACCAACGACCACATATGATATTGGCGACTGGTATGTAATTCCGTTTAGGCGACCCCAATAGTTTGTATCAAGAGCAACATCGTAACCTACGTTGTCAATAATAATACCTGTGTCTCTGCGACACTTCATCGAGTCATATCCTTGATAACCAAGACCACCGTTTGCAGTATTGGCATTTAAGTAACTTACCATATCTTCAATGATTGCATCTTTATTATCAACAATTACTTGAGCAAAATCAGTGTTACCAATTAGAGTTGCACTTGTTGAAGATGGTTGGACAACATTAGTTGTACCTTTAGCGCGCATTGATATATCGCCAAACTGAGTACCTGAGTTGTTCAAGGTCATCTGGCCACCGTTTAATGCATAGAACGCAGTACGAACAAAGATTGACAATGAACCAATTCCGTTAACACCAGCACCGTCTCTAGCAACATAACCCATACCATTTTGAGTACGAGGAGTAAAGCCAAAACAAAGAACGTAAATATATAACGAGTCAGGATCAACTACTCTTCTATCGGCCAACAAACAACCGCCACCGCGCCCAACTAATCTGTTAGGGAAGTCATCAATACCAACTGTTTGGATTGTTCCTGTTGAACCTTGCTGTGTCATAAAAGTCATACCAGCCTTAACAGAACCCCAAGGTTTAATGTTACGAACATAAAGTTCGCGATCTGAATTAATATCGTCCGTCCAAGAAACAAACCCTGTTGCTCCATTTGAAAACTCAACTTCGTCGCCTTCAGCAAACAGCGCTTCAGCACTATGCCCTGGCTCCATTATAAGTTGAAGACCGAGGTCAGCAATAGTACCTTTTGTGTTAAAAGGTTGAAGTGGTGGTTCAACGTCAAGACGATTAAAGTTTGACAACTGAGAGGAGTCACGAATATATGGAGATCTTCTGAGTTTTGCACCTGGGCGATAAGCAATAGCAAATCCGCCTTCAGGATAGTCAAAGTTGTCAACCTCAAAGTTCATATATGCAAAACCTTGGACATAACAACCTGATCCAACTAGGATACCGTTTGTTCTTTCCCAACCTGGTTTCTTACGAATAATAGTTGCATACTGACCAGCTTCTGCGGTCATAGCACAATCGTCAGGAAGCATGATTGGCTCGTCTACAAAATAAACACCAGGTCCAACTGAAATATGAACTGCGTTGTTAATATCATTACGATCGTAAACTCCGCCTGCCTTTTCAAGCGCAATATCCGCAGCTCTTTTAAGGTTTCTTACAGGCTGTAAAATTGTTCCTGGGTTGTTATCGTTACCACTTACAGAAACATAAACTTTTAATGCGTTTTCTGTTGACTTGGAAATTTCATCATAATATTGACGATAAGTAATTTGTTCGGTTTCACCTGTCTTAGCATTTTTAATGGCGAAGTATGAGTCTTCATCCATTTCAGGTTGCCATAATTTACGAAGATCCATATCAAAGTCAACGAGATTTGAGTCTTCAATTGTTGAGTTTGAAACAATAGAGTCTTCAATTGTTGACTTAACTTGGCCAAGACCGTCTGATGTTGTACTTGAAATTCTTGCATTAGTAATATCAACATCGTTCAGCGCACCTTCAAACGTTGTGTTGGCAATCACTGAGTTTTGAATTAAACTTTGGTCAACAGTTGTATTGGTAAAGATGTTATTATTACCAGTTCCATCGCTAAAGTCTGAAGTTGAAATTGCAGAATTAGAAATTGTAAGATCGGTAAAGACAATGTTACTGCCTGTTCCGTTTATCATATTTGAGTTTGTAATGGTTGAGTTAGATACTACAGTATCATAAACTGTACCATTTGAATATTCTGAGTTTGTGATAACAACGTTATCTAAATCTGTATCGCGGATATCACTGTTTGAAATCAACGCGTCAGTCATTACAACGTTATCCAAAGTGATGGCAGTCATCGTAAGATTGTTTGCGGTACCACCTTCAATAGTAATGTTTTCGACTGTTGTGTTAGTAAAGACGTTGTTGTTACCAGTTCCGTCTGAGAAATCAGAACCTGTAATTGCAGACGCAGTCATAGTTATGTTATTTGCAGTACTGTTTATGATTTGCGAATTATCAATTGTAGAATATGTAAATACGTCGTTATTACCGGTACTATCATTAAATTCAGACGCGGTGATTATCATTGCATTGGCGGTTGCACCAATTATTGTAACATCAAATAATGTTGAATCGTTAATCGTACCGTCGTTAAATTCGTTATCGTTCATGGTATTGTTATTCATGACGTTATTTGTCTGAGTAGTACCTGAAATCGTGCCGCCTGTAATGTTTATCCTTGTAAACACTTCATATTGGATTGCTTCTACGAGTTCGTAACGAGTAATATTTTTTGTACCATCGTCACCTTGCACTAAGTTAACAATAACAAAAAGGTCTTCAGTTCTGGTATTGGAGCCGGTAATTGGACCTAATTCTGAAATCTTTGACATTCGAGATTATCCTACTTTTCTTTTATTTTTATTTATAAAGGTACTTCGAACCTATTTATCCGAAAAGCCTTTTTGTTATGACAAGGGAGGAAAAAGTGGTTGCTTATTTTCGTCAGGATGAATTTTCCTTCTTAAAAACCCAGAATAAAAATATCCTTGTGTTCGTGAGCCTCTTTCAGCTAGTTTTAATGCCAAGGTTGTACCATTTCCGTTTTTCGCCTCATCTCTTAAAGCAATAGCAATTGGTATTTCATTTGCAAAACGAGAATTATAAGGCGCAGGAATTTCTGTTATAGACTCAAGATCATGTTCTAAGCTCAAGTGACCACACATTTGCTCATCAACAATCGTTAAGCTATCATCGTCAGCAATACTAAAAATAACATTTGGATTTTCAACGCCGTCGGTTGCCGCGCCTTCATAAACTTTAAGAGTAACAAACTTATCTTGTGTTAAATCATATATGAATTTAATACCACCGCGCAATGGAACATTTTCATCTGTAATGTGTGGAGAGTAATTCCACCTATCATAAAAAAAGATATCTTCTTGCCGTCTAAAAGTAACACCCCAGCACAGTTGAGATTTATCGCCTTCGAATGTCTTTGTATCAACAACGATCCTAGCACCTCTTGGTGCGGCGCATTGATTAATGAAATTTCTAATAGTGGTTGTTAACGTAACACCATTATCTGTTAAAAATTTATGGAACATATCCACATTAGATCCAGCTGTTACATAGCCCCATGTTTTTTTATCAACACCGTTAGTTTTTCTAACAATACACAAATAGCATGCGTCTTCAACATCGTCAGCAATAATAGTTGTAGTGTCGCCAACTACATCTTCAACCCATCTTCTTAAATAATTACTTGAATATGTCATTTAAAAAATTCTCCATAATGTTTAAGGGACATCATCTTCCGTAGCAAGCGAACCTAAAATATGGTCAGCTGACGAGGCTCCCTCAAAATAATATGTGTCGCCATCATAAGTTATCCCAACCTTACCGTCGGTTCCACGGCCTCCGGTGCGGAAGCTACCGGCCCCGCCTTGACCGCCAGTTCCGCAAGATAAGGTAATGATGCTATTATATTTGTATCTGTTATTATTGATATCCGGGTCTTCTGGTGATCCACCTTGTAATAATGTACCGCCACCACCGCCAGTTCCGCCATACCCAAGATTATCACCTTTTCCACTGGCTTGATCTCCTCCGCCGCCAGCACCGCCAGAACCCCAACCATTTCCGTTAGCCCCGTTAACGCCATCCCCCGATGCGGCTCCTCCGAGTCCAAAAATACTACCACCGCCAGGTGTACCTTGATAATTTGGCGAATCACCGTGTAAACCACCAGCGCCACCAGCAGCCGTGCCACCAAAATTTGAATCTGAGTCCATTGAAATATTAGATGCGTTTCCCGCAGTACCGTTACCTATGTTATTAGCGCCACGCCCGTTTGAAGACCCAGCACCGCCACCACCGCCTCCGCCAACCATTTGAAAATTTACAAAAGTTCCCCAAACAGCACCGTAAAACATCGCAAGACCAATGGGAAGGGGTGGATCTATATCGTTGCCGAACTCGTTATATTTATCTGTGATGCGATAATTCCATGCAACCCCAGGAACGTAATCAAAGAAACCACCCTCATAATAATCCTCAATCGCAATGTCGACGCCATCTCCACTGAACTCATTTGCGATGTCTTGTAGAGATATTGATTCGCTACCATTCGTACCTGCATTAGGAAGGGTCGACCAGTCTACCATCTTTTAAATCCTTTACTTCAGCTTTTAATTCTTTAATTGCTTCGATTAAAAGCCCAACAATATTACCATATCTTACAGCTTTATACGTTTCGCCGTTTTCAGATTGAACATCGTAAACAACGCCTGGCAGTACTTTTTCTATTTCTTGTGCAATAACTCCGGTTGCAACTTCGCCGCTGTCTTTATAGTTAAAGGTATACCCATTTATTTCATCCATTTTTTCTAATGGATTTTCAATCTTGATTATGTTATCTTTTAATCTTTCATCAGATGTGGTATACTTAGTTACAACATCGTTTGTTGCAAAGACGTTATTCGCAGTAACATCGCCGGTTGTAGTAAAAGATTCGGTTACATTTAAGTTTGGAACTGTAAGAGTGCCAGTTGGTGTTAATTCAAACTTTGAAGCTCCAATACCGGTATTGATAAGAAAGTTGTTAGTTGTGTTATCTTCAAATCCAATGTCCCACGATATTGTAGAATCAGTAAATCGTAAACTTGGTCCGTCGGCCACATGAGTAAGAGTAGCGGTTACTTTTTCTGTTGGGGAAGTTATATTAATTTCGCCTGCGATCCCAATAACCGCTCCTGGAGAATATGGCGCCAAACTATCCGTTTTCATTTGCGTGTCAGCAATAATATTTGCAGCAGTAAAGTCTCCCGCCAACGCAGCGTCACCTACGGTAGTATCACCTAATGCTGACGCCGTAACTACCGATGTTTGAAACAAGTCAACCATTTCGTTGGTTTTGTCAAACCAATTTTGAAATGTTTGTGTGGTGTTTATTTGTACTAATCCAGGTTTTGCCATATTACCAATTCTCTGTTTTGTCTAACGTCTCACAAACGCGTGTAAGAGTTTGTTTAATTTCTGCAACTTCTTTTGAAAGTGCATCAACTTTTCTGTGTAAAGCTCTTTCTTGTTTATATTTATTAAGAGCAGTTACATCTGTATTTATGATTGCATTGGAGTGTTTATCACGTTGTAGCATCATGTTAGAGCAATCCCTCTATAATCTGCAACATACGGTACTTGATATGTATTTGTAGATAAAAGATCAATCCTAACAGCAAATTTTCTAAATCCTAAAAATTCGCCAATGTTAGTAGAATACGTAAGCACGCCGCCATCTAAATTAGCAGAAGGTACCCTGTAACTAAATTCTTTATAGTCATTTATGTTTGCAGACGATGAAAATAAATTTATACCTTCATACAATTCTAATTCAATCCAGCCAATTGATGATTCATCCGTATAGTCATGCGCGTTAATAGGTCTAATGTAAACTTTAATATCTGTGCCGTTTGGTCTATATCCTGTTAAGATTACATTAAAATCTTCAGCGTCTAAACTTTCTTTTAGTTCTATAGTTTTTGAAATATATTTACAAGTCGTATCCGCTGAGTTTGTGCTCTTATATTGATATGCAATTAACGAAGCAGTTTCCAAATCAACTATAGGTGTTGATGTTGAGTTGGCTTTATTTGCCATATTAATTGTAAGGTCAAATGGTTTTGTATTAAGAGTGTCATTTGATTTACTATAAAGTAAATTACCTTTTTTATTGAAGTAATTGTTGTCTGCAAACTTCATAGGAAGACTATAATTTTGTAGTGTATTTGCAGGATCATTAAACTGACCTGTCATTGTAGTTGTTGTGATTGCATCATTAGATTTTAATATCATTGGTTGGATATAACTAACGTTAATATTATCAACAGATTCAATGACCGCTGTTGCACGACTGTCTAGACCTTCAATTCCGCTAAGTGATGCATTTAATGTTACATCAACACCCGCAAATTGTAATGTTGCGTCAGCAGTACTTTTTCTTAAATATAATACTTCGTCTGAAAAAATATTAAAGTAATTGATTGAGCCGTTAACACAAGGATACATTGTTCCGCTTGTAACAACAAAAGGTAGCTTTTTATTTAAAGTAACTTGCGTTGCGCTATCAACCGATGCAATTGTAAATATATCTCTAAATGTATTTGTGCTGTCTTTAATAATAACAGACATCCCGGCTGCGTAAGTTTCGTTAAGCGCAGTGCCTGTTACAAAATTATTTCCAAGTACGCCACTTACCGTCGCAATAGTAGCACCCGACAATGCTTTTTCTTGATATACTTGTTCACCGCTTAAGAAATCGCCATCACGGGTTGAAATACTAAAGAACTCAAGATTTTCAGGAGAAAGTGTTACTGAACCTGTTGAAGCATTAAAATCATGACGGTACAACGCAAATTTAATATCTTCATCTTGATAAGATTTCCAAGCACGATTATTTGTTGAAGTAAACAATACGCCATCACCCCAATCTTGAACTACCGCGGCCCCAACATTTCCTGGAGTAATATCAGTTCCTCCAACCTTTGATGTAAATACTAAATAATTTGGATCGTTTGCATCAGGTTTAATCACAATGGCATATTCTTTTTCTACGTCAAGTCTAATTGGCGCTTCAAAGTCAATCGTTGTTGCGGCTGAAGCATCGTCAGTTGCACTTACTTGCGAAGGTGTTAAGTGAACTTGTGAAAACGGTATAATATGCGCTGAAGGATATCCATTAACCACTTCTCTTAATTCAATGTTAACGCCATTTGTTGTACTTTTCTTTTTAAAGTATAAATCAACTTTTGAAGCAAATACTGATCCTGAGCCTTTTCCCATTCCTTGTTTGATAAAGAATGTTTGTGCCAAAGGATCTCCGCGATCATTACCTCTATCTCTTGGTTGCGGGCGAGCTCGTCTTGGACCGTTTCTTTCAGTTGTAGTTGTGTTAATATCAAACGAAGGCATACGAACAGTACCCGTTAAACTTGTTTTTTCAATATCGATATTAAACGCATGATACATTAAAGAGCCGTAAGACGTAGACGCCGAATCAATGCTTGCATATTGACTTACGTCAACAATTTCTAGTTCTCTATCGCCAACAAAGAATGTTTCTGCAGGTACATTAAATACTGCTCTTAGAACTCCGTTTGCGTCTGTCGTAACTGCTGCGCCTTTTACGCCAAATCTTTCTACTTCTCTTGCAGTATCAACTTCTGTGCCTGGCATTACATGTGCATCAACAGATATTCCATCAAAGAAGAAATAATGTCTAGTATCAGGTCTCAGTCCTGACATATATACGTTAATGTCACGCGATCTCATGTATGGCTCAAAGTGAATATTGGAAACCATTTCACCGGCACTAAAGGAAGAAGTAGAACCTTCAGACAAAACTAAGGTGGATGTTTTAGTATTTGTTACAGTAGTTGGAAACCATTGCGCAGCATTGCCAATTTGTTTTTGGAATGTTGTTACTTCGGTTCCAGTCAGTGGTAAAAACTCTTGTAGGTTTTCTAAAAAGTTATTAAACGGTGCTGTAAAATCATTAGCTATGTTGATTGGATCAGCAACAGTATCATGTACACCATCGTGGTCTGGAGATAATTTTCCAACACCGCTGTACTTATAAAAGTTACTTACAGCATTTCTAAATCCTGTTGCATATGTTTGCGATATTAAAGAAACATGAGTGTTTCTGCTCAATGTTGCAATTTCTGGATTTGCAGTGTCAGGAAAAATAGTTGCGTTCGTATTTGATTTCAACTTAAGATCTAATGGAAAGGTACGTACTGATGGTGCTAATATTTCTTTATCAAATGGTACTGATGAGTTGAAATTAGCATCTTCCAAGTTTGCAAGTTGAAGATCTTTGAATGGTTCAACTATATAACCATTTTTAAATCTTGTCAACCCGTTTTCATCAAGGATGTTTAAATTTTGTACTTCTGTCTCTAACCTGTTGAGTAATACTTCATATTCCAAAGCTTGAATTTTGTTATCAATTCTTTGAATATCTTTCATGGTGTAATTTTGAACACCAGACGATTTTACTGTAATTGCATAGTGGTTTTTACCTTGCTGTGCAGCTTCTCTAGGAGTTAAAGCTGGGAAACCCGGAATTGCAACAGTTGAAATAACTAGTTGGTTTGATTCAATTTTAGCAGGTCGTGGATTTTCTTCTTCATTACCTTTAACTACTGAATATGTGCCATATGTATCTACTGTAATATGATCTATTCTTGAAAGATAATAATCTATGTCTGCTTCAGCGGTATTATCATTTGCTGGAGTAATAAGAGTTCCAAGAGTAAGGTCGTTTAAACCTATAGCACTTTCACTATGGGAACTAAGAGTTTCAGCAGTACCAGCAGTATCAGTATAGTCAACGCCAGAATATCTATTCACATATGGCCTAAAATCAAAACATTCTCTTAAATTGTAACGCTTACCACTTGTTGACGTATAAACCGGAATTTTATTTGTTGGAATTGTTCCTGCCGCTGGTGTTGCCGCGTCATCAATTGGATAGCTATCAATAGTAAAGAAATAATCATCGTTAGGATTAACTTCAAATACTTTTATTTGAACAGTTAGTGTACCTGACGCTGGTTTTGGGCGCCCTGTAACATGTTCGTAATAACTCTGGCCATAATGAGTATCTTTTTGGTTTGTTTTTAAACGAAAGCTGTTTTTCCATTCTTTACCACTTGCATCAACAATGCTCATGATTTCAAATACATCAGGGAAACCTAATTGCCATTTTTGATTTGAAGATAGCGGGTTATATGCTGTTTTAATATAGGGTGTCGCCACTGTTTTTGCATAAGGAACTGCAACAACTCTTTTGTTATAATAAACATAACAAGTGTTAGTCATATTTGTAGAAGTAGTAATTGTAAGAACGCTATTGTTAACGTTTACGGTTGTACCTGTTACTGTGTGTAACGTGCCATCACTTTGAATAATAAGAACGTCGTCGTTGTTACATACAAAGTTTTCATCGGCAGTATTAAGAATTGTAATCTGCATAGATGTTGTAGTTGCAGGTGATTTTAATTCTTTTAGTCGTTTCACAATGGTGATATTATCAGTTGATTCTAAACTATATGCCCCAGAATTAAAAATTGCTGGATACCGGTCAGTATCTTTGAAAGTAGATCCTTCTGCAATTTCAATATGGTCTCCATTACCTGAGCCTGTTTGAATATATTTTACATCGGCAAACGTTTTTCCAGGAGTTACCATATTAATACCTGAAAGATATATTTTAGTAGGAGTTATGTTTCTAACCCACGCTGTGCCAATGTCAACGTTAGAAGAATCTTGTAAATCATATGTTGCGTTATCAATATCAGGGATACTTGTATTTGTACCGCCAAACGCAACAATATCTACATATCCGCCATAAGATTGGTTAATAGGTTGTGCTTCTACTGTTGCAGTTGTTGTAATTGGATCAATAGTAAAATCTTGTTGACCTTTATTTTCTACACGGTGTCCTTTAACATACGCAATACCAGGGTTAACGAGCATCTTAAGATCGCCGTCCCTGCGGTCAGGAACAACGTTAAATTTTTCTACAACGTAATTACCTGATTCTTCAAACGTGCGTTTAGCCATTTCTTCGCCGAGAACGTTATATTGTGATACGTCTCTGAGAAGTACTGCGTCGCCATTTTGATACCGGATAAGAGTAAAAAAGTCTTTATCAGCGTTTGCTGTGGCAGTTGGGAGTACTGTAAGAATTGGAGTTAACTTTAATCTATCCGCGCCAGGGGCATTATAGTTTTTAGATCCTAATGCGTTATCAAAAAGATTACTATCAGCTAATGAATCAATAAGCTCTTCTTGAACTTTATATCCAACTGAAACGCCGTCAGGATCATTTGAATATTTTTCAACAATTAAAGTTTGCGTACTTGTAAAAAGAAAATGACCTTTTTGGAAAATGATACCAGGAGCACTTTGTATACCAAACGCATTTCCTGTTGCATTTACTTGGTCCGTTACGTTACAGGTTTGAACGATAGTCGGTCCAGGAGCTGTTGGGTGTGGTTGTCCGCCAACAAATTTATACTGAATAATGTTTAGTTCTTCACCTTCCTGAAACGATTTTCTATAAGATACATTTGAAACGGATTCATTGGCATTTAAATAGTTAACCCAGAAAGTATTAAGATCAGGTGGCCTTGTTTCATAACCGATTTGTGCTGAAACAATGCTAGCTTTAAGACCGTTAATTAAACCTTCCACCCAATAAACAATATCAACCTCAGTATCAACACCACTTATTTCTTCAATAACTGTTACTGGTTTATATAGCTCAGGGTCAAAACCGGTTTTGTTATTTAACTTAACATATTTCAAGTCGTTAAGATTTGTAAAAGTAGAACCTTTAATAATACTACCTTCTTTAAATATATTATCACCAAACTGTTCAATTTGATTTTGCAATATTGTTTGCAATTGCGTAAGCTCGCGAGCCTGAACCGCGTATGCGGGTTTAAATAAAACCTTATAAAATTGATTTTCTATATCATAGTCATCATAATAAGGTGATATATTTAAGTCTGTGTTAATAGGCATCTATCTTAATTCCTTAAAATTCTAGCACGAGTTTGTACTCTTCACGGGAAGTGGCGTTACGGGTAAGTGGAAATAAATCTTCCATAAAGTAAACTTCTCCGGTTCTTTGTTTATACGCTGATTTTGTTATATTATCTGCTACTGGTGTATTTATACTAATTGTCTGACCTGTTGGAGTTGTTAGCGGATAAAGTTCACTAAGAGAAATATCAGATCCAGGCTGATTTGCATAAGGTCCCATATACCCGTCAAGATATATTGTGTTTGCAGTGTAATCAAGTTCGTGAACGGTAGCACTAAATATTACTTCGTTATTGACATCTATTTGCTGTAACACCGTCCCTGCCGATACAGCCTTTGCGATGTCATTACTAACAACTGCTAATCTGTTATCAAAAATGTTTGGGCCATCTGTAGGATATAAAACAGCATCAAAATCTGGATCTTTAATAATGCCAAGTTGCGAATAACTTCCTAATGAGCCAATTGCATTATTGTCTGCTTCTGTAACATAACCGTAAAGAAGAATGTGTTTACATTTAAATTCATCCACTGGGTTTGATCCGTGACCACCCCTTGGGGATAATATCGGTCGAAGGGTTGCGCGTACTTCGATGCTTGCTGTGGATTCTGGATCAAAATCATATAATGGATCAATAACTTCAGCACTTGCGCGAGTATATCCATCGCCTGGATCAATCATTCGTATTTTTGTAATAGTTCCATTATTATTCACCACAGGTATAGCTGTAGCTCCGGTTCCATCTCCTGTAACTTCTATTCTAGGATATACAGCTGCGGTACCATTTTTTGCGTCGCCCGGAAGGCGTGGATTATCACCATCTAATACTACAGTAAATTCTCCAGTTTCATTGATAGAATTGTAAGAGTATGAAGTAATTTTTCTAACATACGAATCGCCATTTCCGTCAGTTACGTATAAAGTCATTCCTGCGTAATAGTTTGCAATTTCAGATAAAGAATTGTCATCGCAAATAATTAAACCGGCATTATCAGGCGCTTCTGCAACGTTCATTCCTGTAACGCTAAAATATCCTTGATTAGCATCTACATTTGTAATCAAGATTTGGTCAACCACAGACCCTGTAAAATTAGACGGGTTAGCCGCAACTGGGTCCACTTCAAAAGCGCCACCAATCGGAATATACCCAATAGCATTATATGCTTCAAAATCTGATTGCGTCAAAGCAAACATATATTTCCAAACATATCCATCTGCGGTTTCATAAATTTGACTTGCATCTGACGCAATAAAAGGTGGTGGAGTTGTGACTTTAGAACCATTGTTATTGTTTAAGCATTTATAAATTCTATAGTCGCCAGTGTCGTTAACATTAGGTCCGACAGCTGCAAAAAACTTTTGGTCTTCTAAATCGGTAGCGTCGTCATATTGAACAAATACCTGCCCTTCTTGCCAAGGATAATATTTAATCATAAACTTAGTATCAGATGTTAAGATTTTTTTACCAAACAAAACATTATCTAAAAATTGTATTTCTGAAACTTTAGTATTATCCGCCGAAACCCGCGAAGTTGGATCTGTTGTAAGCGAAGAAACAAAAACATAGAGTTCATTAGATGCTAAATCATTATAAAATAATCTTAGCAAATCTGTTTTATATTTTGTAGTTAGAATTTCTGCCATGTCACTTCCACTCTTTCTTAATATTTATATACAATTTTAGCCTCTTTTTCTAATTTTAGATCGAGGATAAACTGCGCCTGATGCTGGGCGTGGTTTAAAGTTTCTATTTGGAAATGCCATACCTTCTGCAGGTCTTTGGTTAATCCATCTTAATATTTTATTTGGACCGCCTTGTAAACTTGTTAAGTCCATTGGGTCGTCAGCTTCACTATCAAACATCTTATCATCGGACGCGTTATCAATCAACCATTGTTGCGCTTCTGCTTGAGTCATATTCGGCCAACTTTCAGCCAAGATAGCCAAAACGCCAGCCACTTGTGGGCTAGCCATTGAAGTCCCATAATATTTTGCACCTTCATAATTGCTATCTCTTGAGTCACTAAACGGCCCGTAAGTTGCGTACTGATTTGTATTTAGCGAGCTTTGAATTGTTTCGCCGGCCGCGTAAATATCAACTTGTGAACCTGTGTTTGAAAAACCAGCTTTCTTTTCATCAGTATCGTTACTTAGTGCGCCAACAACAATTACTTCTGCTTTACCAGCTGCAGAACCAGTACCTCTATGAGTATAGACTGTTTGCTCGTAGTTAAATCCAAAAAACGTATAAGGCCAATACACTATGTTATTATAATCTTGGTCAGTGCTATTAGTAATTTTACACCTATCGTTTCCGGCGGCGGCTACAACAATAATTCCATCATCTATAGCATCTTGAATATCTGCAAACCTTGATGTAAAATATGCTTGAACCGTTGGTGTATCATCAGTTGTGTATATACCACGAGATGTATAATCAGACTCAACTAAAGCACTTCCTTTATCATATTCTGTTCCTCTATAGTTGATTTTTTCAGGTGCGGTATAAACAGCACCGCTACTTGCGGTATATGCTCGAAGTGTTACGGTTGATCCGTAACTATGATTTGTGATTGTAGGGTTTTTTCTACCAGTTGCAGGGTTTACCGATTTAGCATTGTGCCATGCACGTACATAATCCCAATAAGTAGATGAACTTAAACCGTTTGTTCCGAAGTTTTGGTTTGTGCCATAAATACTGATGTTGTAAATATTTGCGTCACGAGCCCAACCAAATTTATTTCCGGCAACTGTACCAGCTACGTGGCATCCGTGATTGTTATCATCAGTACGATCTGGAATTCCGTCACCGTTGTTATCTGCGTAAGCAGCGTCAATATATGGAGTATAGACGTAAGTGCCAGTTCCTGAACCGATATCGTTTTGAAACCAATTGTATTGATTAACTCTTGGAGCACCGTTTGATGCTGGTGTATAATATGAAGGACCGAGATCATTATCCCTAAGAATATCTCTTAAAACATCAAAGTCTGGTTTACTTAAAACTGGCTCAAAGTATTTTTTAAACATAGCATGACCCAACGGGTTATTTGCTAACATACCTGCTGGTGTTTTTAACGTATCAGACCATTCTGGCGCAAGACTTTCTCCATCCCAGAATTGACTCATATCCCACATTGACCAATTAACTAAATAAGTATATTCTTTGTATGCAACTGTAGCTGCTTCAGCATCTGTTGCCCAATCTGTAGAATAACCAGATGGATCGTATAGGTTGGCGTCAATTGCTTCTTTCATTGCAAGATGTAATTCTGTATTTTGCCAATCAAAACTAGGATTGCCTTCGAGTATCGGTCCTAAAGATTGCATAGGAACTTCTGTAGCACTTCCAGGAACTGCACCTGGAATACCAAAGTTATGAATTGTATGGAACAAGTGTTCTGCTAACTCTTCGATGTCTCTATCGCTTGTTGGCGGATTTGCTCCTGATGAATTTCTATACCATACCATATCGTCCATAATGTTATTATCTAAAAAAGTTTGGTATCCTGCGTATTGTGCCGCACCTGCGTCTGTTAAAAAGTTTGGTGTATATGAAGCACCACCACCCCAAGCAACTCTTTGTGCCGTAGGTAAGCCTGCATGTGTAGTTCCTGAATCACCTTTTAATGTTTTAATTAAATTGGCTTGGTGTTCTAAATTAATTAAAGGATCTTGTGGATTAATAAGTAATGTAATAAATTTTGCAGTTTTATATGCCCAAGCGTCTGGTACTGCAGTTTGTCCACCTACTGCGCCAGCAATAACACATTTAACTCCACGAACTGTAATTGATCTATCAAATACTGCTCCGTTAGATGAGTCACTTACAAGTGCACCATCTGAATAATCTGTCTCAGTTCCAATTGTTGCAAACTCTGGATGCGCTGGATCAAAATGTCCGTCAAATATTACAACATCAACATATTTTCCTGACGCTGTTATATTCACATCACGTGTATAACCTGATGTACCAGGAAGACCCCAATTTGACAAATTGTCTTCTATCGTATGTCTTAATATACCCCAATTGATATGATTTGGATCTCCTGCTGTTGTTTTATCAAAATCTCCAGTAAACTCATATGATGGCGAGTTTACAATCATATCTGCCATTTCAACATCCCAAACACGTTCATCTTGTTTAACAAGTGCAGCTTCTGCTGGAGTTAACATATAATGAGTGTTACGACTAATTGACCTTCTTTTTTCAACACCAACTGCTCTGTCTGGAATAAACAGATTTCCGCCAGGAGTTTCCATATCATTGTAGAAATCTTCTAGGTCCTCATGATTATGAAGAGTGATAATCCATTCAAGAGTTTGATCTGGCATTCTAGGCCTCTAAGCTTAAGTGCGTTATTGTAACATCAATATTAGCAGTTCCACCGGTATCGTTTGTAACTGCAGCTGGAATTATGTTACCAGTACTACAATAGCCAATAACCGCGGGGCCGAATTTAACAGTTTCGCTTCCCGTTGTAATTACTTCAGCAATTACTCCTGCGTCAGGTGCCGGGTCATTACCTCTTAATCTTGAAGCATCGGCGGTTCTCGACGCAGTATCAATATACAATCTTACCCAAGCTGCGCCTGATACTTCAATTGAGTACAGAACAAATGTTTTTGCAGCGGAAAGATCAAAGTTTACAGTCGCATCAGCGGCTATGCTACTGTTAAGAGTATTAGTTGAAGTACGTGTATTTAGTCCACTTCCGCCACCTGAGATTGTAATAGTTTTAGTAGCGCCAGCTCCGAATGCTTGTACACCTGTGCCAACAAAGTTAATTGTTGTTGCCGCTGTTGGTAATGTTGAACCTTCGTCTTGGATAGTAATTGCACTACCACCGCCACCTGACGCACCTGCCGCAGCTTCAATTTCAATATCACCAATCATTGAACCATGAACAGTACAAATATACTTATAAGTACCACTGATTGTTCCTGGGACTTTCCAATACAATGTACCAGAGGTTTTACCTTGAGCGCTTGCACCAGTAGTTCTAGTACCATTAGTTGCAATATGAATTAAGCCGTCATTATATGCTGATCCACCTGATGTTTCAATTTGGAACGGGTGCGAACTTGTTACATCTGTTAAGTCAAACGCGATTGTTTCGCCTGCTCTTACATAGATTGTTGGATTATCTGCCGTGCCATAAATATCTGAACGGTATGCTGAAGAACCGTTAGGAGTCATAATGTGTGTTGTTTTAGCTTGTAACGCAATATCATGAGCATCAACATCAGCTGTTGAAATTTCTGTTAAACCACTAAAGGTTGAGGATCCCCCACCGCCGCCGCCTGACGCATCTTCAAATGTATAACCGCCTGCACCGTCAGTTGTAAGTACTTGACCGTTAATTCCATCTGATATTCCTAAATCATTTAAGTCAGCTGGAATAACTGGAGGAGTATATGTAAATGCACCTGTACCACTATCGTAAGCAAGGCCGCCATCTCCTGCTGCCGCTGGCTCAGCTGCAACACTCAAATCAGTTAAAGCAATTCCACTACCGCCGCCTGAGTCTGTTCCTGGCGCCCATTGAGTGCCATCCCATTTTAATACTTGACCTGTTGTAGCTGCTACAGAACTAACATCGGTTAACGCGCCTAATGTAGACCCACCGCCTGATACGGTAGTAAAAGTAAATGCGCCATTGCCATCAGTTGTTAAAACTTGGCCGTTGGTTCCGTCTGTTATTCCTAAATTCAAAAGCGTTGTAGGTATAGTTGCAGTTGAATTGTAAAGTTCTGTAAAGTTTTCATTAACTTTGACGAAGGCCGATCGTAACGGATCACCACCACCATCATTAGCCGCTAGACCTACACCAATTGTTTGCTTTGCCATTATTAGCTCCTAAGTGTTTTAGTTATTTATCCGTTTATTTTATCTCACGACATCTGCAGTTAAAATTGTACTGTCTGCAGTATAACCCGTCGTGTCCATTGTAATTATTCCGCTCTGTCCTGTATCCTGCCCTGGCCCAACAACATCAATACCACCCAAAGTATAATCGTTTTTAACGTTATGATAAAATCTTTGAGTGATACCGCTGTTTTGTTTTTTCTGATATAAGAACGAGCCAAATTGTTTTGTACCCGCAAGGTGAATATTTTTATGTAACGAGCTTGTATATCTTTCTTGTGATACTGCTGATTTAATGTCATATGAATATTCTTGATAAAAATCGCTATCTTGTATTCTCATTTGACCTTCATAATAAACATCTTCTCCGTTTTCAGCCAATGTACTTGTGTAGCCATTAATATGAGAATTAAGTTGTCCCCAAAAACCTTCTGTAATACCTTCTGTTACGGCCTGTGATGTACCTCTTGCTTGGATATTATTATCATCATCTACTATGAAGATTGTTTCTCCATCTGGATATGCAAATCCCGAATTGATAACTTTTACGCCTGTTATCCTTCCATCTTCAAATATAGTTTTAGTACTCATATCAGCGTTAGCACCGATTACTTCAGAAGTGTAATCTCGTTCTGATGCAAGGATAGGATAACTATTTCCTCTAAATAAAATATCATCTGTAGAATTAAATCCATAATAAGCATACGGAGTTACTTTAATATATTTTTCTCCGCTGTTGACTTCTGTGATTTTACCATATACCAAGCTATTTTCTTGTTGAATAATATCGCCGACAGAAAATGATGCAGTAATATTTTCGAGAATAATAATTTGCTCATATCTTCCAAACGGTATCATCGTTTCATCACGTACTAACGCAAATACGTCATTAACATAATCAGCTCCTGGATTAATATTTTCAAACGCGTCAATAACACCAATGTCAAACGGAGTCAAGTTAAACGCTTGATCTAACGGTGTTGCCAAAGTAACTGGATCTGCAGTGCCTGACATTGCTTGTACCGCAGGTGGAACAGTATTATAATTAGTTGAATTAAGCGGCACAGAAAGAAAGTCGCTAATAAGATCGGTAATCAAGCTGATGTTTTGAATATAAGATAAACTTTCAACTTTAACATGGTCTGTGTTTAATGTGTCAGGATATAGTGGCCCAGGAGAAGTTTCATTCTTAGTGGATACAGCATTAAAGTACGCTTTATATGCAGGATACGCGTCATAAAGCGGGTTTTGTGTAAGTCTTATTTTAAAGTCTCGCTCAATCCATTCAATTGTAGCTTCATCTGTTAATGTGCCATCAAAATATGCTGTTATATTATCTACATCTAATTGGTTAACGAAAGAGTCATTGTTTACATCTCCGAGTTGACGTGTTCCAACAATTGGAGTAAAGTTTGTTAGTTCAGGTTCTTGCCCATTAGCTGCTCTTTGCATCGCTTCTATTATTGTATATGTTGCGTTATATAACGAAGTTTGAGCAGCAGGAATAAGTTTTATTGACTTAAGCGGATCTGTGGCTGCAACTGTTTGGATAAACCCGCTTTCGTCAAACTCTGCCGACCCACTATCTAACTTAACTCCAGCAACAACTGAGTTTTGTCCAATAACTGTCGCCACTGCAGATGTTGCCGGTTGTTCTACTCTCAATAATGGATTAAATATAAAATCTTTATTATCAAACACAATAACTTGATTTGAAACTTCAAGTCTGGTACCATCAATCGTATACCCAAATCCGCCATCGGTCAAGTCATAAGTAATTATACCAGTTTGCTGTGCAGATACTTCTGTTACTAAAACTTTACCGCCTGATCCATGATTACTTCTTACGTTATATACATCACCAACTACATTTCCTGTCGTTCCACCATATGCTTCGTCAATTGGGGTAACTGCGTTCAGGGACCCTCCAATTTTTCCAAAGCTGATGTCTTCGCCAACAAGACGCGCAAGGATATCATCAAATTTTTGAAAAGAGCCTTTTATGTTATTTAAGTAAATAACTGGAATGATAGTTTTATTTTTAATAATGAAATTAATTTTATCAACAACTGCCTTTGCGCCTGACACTGAACCTTTAATGTTTCGCCCAATTAAATTTTCATATGTATAACTAAGACCACTGTTTGAAATAAAAAAGTTATCGTTTGGAAACATTTCTAAATATGAACCAGTTTTCCAAGATGAGTCAGATGGTTTAAACATATATTTAGATGGATATGAAACTTCTGCGTACTCTTGATAAAATAATCTAAAAAATACAATAATACCACCACGAGTACCTTTTCTTCTGTAAAGGTCCATGATATTTTTAATAACAATTCTTACTGTAGCGTCATCCAATGCCGGCAAGTCCGCAAGGAATGCTTTTTGGAAATGTATAATCATACTTGCCAGAGTGGTTGATATGTCACGATATTCGTACATACGCCGGTTATTATAATGGCTTTGGTTGTATTCTGTTTCTAAAAATTCATAATAATCTTTTACAAGCTGAACAAGTTCTTCACCTTCATCACGATAAATCGCAGGCCACATACTATTGACCTTAAAGGCAATCTTCTTTTCAATTAACTCTTTTTGATTATTATAGCCAACCATTTTATTCAATCTCTCTTAATGTTACTGTTACGTCATCGTCGCGAATTGCAAAAATTCTACCTTTCGGCGCAGCAATGTCATCGTAAACGGTCGTGGCAATAAATTGAATTGCGGAACCAGTAAATCCGTCTGTTCTAAAATTAATTAATTTTACATCACCTGTAGTGTAATCAATAGTGCCTGCGGTTGGGTTAATAATTTGTGGATTAGAAAGATCGCTGGTAATTAATTGCATGTTTCCAATACCATCATCTTGTAAGTATACGCAAACATTATCTACTGAAAACTGACCACTTATCACAGATGGCTTGTATTCAGCAAACCCGTTTGTTTCGCGGAATGGATATGGTTTTACTAATGGCGTACCAAATTTAAATATAGGATTAGATTTAATATTAAGATCTGGTGTATATTCAATAATTGGCTTTGCGGTAATTGCATTTGATTGAATTGATACGTCAGCCGCGTCAATGTTAGAGGACAAGTTTGATAACCGCAGTGTAGTATTAAAATTATCTAACGATGCCTCTGAGTAAGCTTGTATTGTGTCTCTAACCAATTGTGCAATGTAATCAGAATTTTTTGTAGTAAGTTTTGGATTATAATTAACACGAATAGTAATTTGCCCATACACAAACTCTGATGGAACAAACGTTGGCTCAATAGCTAATGGAGTTTTATCCGATAAGTAATCAAGATACGTATTTACCAAAGTATTAGATAATGTTTCTTCAGCTTCACCGAGATAAACGGAAATTGCAACGCGACCGAATTGTGGTGGGTTTAAGTTTTCACCACCATATGCCGACACGGCTTTAATTTCTGGAAATTGTTGTTTAAGCAATACTTCATAGTCAGAAGTTGTTATTGCTCTCTCCTGGATTTGTAAAGCTTTTGGAGCAAAGTAACGGATTTTTTCTAATGACTCTGCGTCCTCTCCACCAAGCGCGGCTTGTATTGTTTCAACTTCGGTTGTTCCTGTTGTGGTAATTTGAATTGTAAAAACACTTGCGCCATTTGGTTCGGCACCTGAACAAATTCTATACTTAACACGAATATCTTCGTATTCATCAGGCTGTATACCAAACACATTGTTACCAAAATAAATTTTATATCTACCATCGTAATATGGTTCTACGTAAAATACTTTATCTTCAGGCCCAACACCAAAGATATCATTTTTACGAGTAAATATATTTTCATCTTCTGTAAATTCAGCATCAACAAATACTTCAAGAGAATCAATGTCGGCGTTTTCGTTTGAAAGAATAACTGTAAGAATACCATCTTCGTCAACAAAATAACCTTCACGTTCAAAGCTTGTTAGCATTTGCCCTTCAAAGATTTCAATATTGTCTGCAACGAATACGCCAGTTTCTGTTTTCTTTGCAACATACGCTTTATCCGTAACAAATTCGTAATTCTCCCCTTGGAAAGAAGCCTTGAATGCTGCGAACTGAGGGATTGTAATTGTTTGTCCTGTAATTGTAGTATCACGGATAGTAACTCTTACTGAAGCCCTTGCAGATTTTCTTGAGCTTGGCAAATAATTTAATTCTTTTGCATGGGATATAACTGAGTTAGGTAATACCGCAGAGTCAAGAAACATTTCATTAATTGCCATGTTTGTATAAAAGTTATTTTGGTATGTATTATATGACAACACATCTAAAAGAACGTTTAAGTTTGAACCTTCGAAATCATAGTCTTTAAACTGCGTTTGGCTTTTTAAATAATTAATTAGTTGCTGCTTGTTGCTAGCGAAATCTAATTCTGTTATGTTCAGCTTCGTAGCCATCTTATCGTGTCCTCTCTAATATTACACTCAGCGATATTGGCTGTTGGTTATTTGATATGTAAAATACTATTTTAACGACAACAGTATTGTCATCTATTTCTGAAGAAACAAGAACATCAATAAGATCAGCTCTTGGCTCATGTAAATTAATTGTGGCTCTTACTTGCTCTTCAATTAATTTAAGTGTTGCTGGTGTAATTGTTTCAAACAACATTGCCTTGATGTTTCCACCAAGGTTTGGTTGCATTAATCTTTCACCTTTATCAGTTAAGATAAGGTTTTTTATTGATTGTTTAACGGCTTCTTCATTTTTATTTAAGGTTAGGTCGCTAGACACAGGACTTTTTTCCAAATCCATTTTAAAGTCAGTAAAGACTGTAAACTTTTTATTTCTTGGTGTTACTAAACTAACTACCATAATTTTTTTCCTTTATTAAGGTGTGAACACCCTATTCCCTAAATCTATATGAACAAAGCCGCCGTAAATGCCGTGTCCTGTAAAACCTTCTGCATACGCAATCCGTAAAAACTCATTACGATTATTTGGATAACCTTTCCAAGATATGTCAAACGCGTTTCCACTTAAATGTAACGATCCACTTACACCACCAACCCGCGCATTATGTGCTGCACTGCGCCATGGACTATTGATATGCAAATCAGTACCAAAGCTTTTAGCTACCCTCATAAGTATAACTCTTAAGTCTATGTTTGAGTTTTTCCACCCATCTTCGCCATCATATCGCGGCCATGAAGTTAAACTTCTATCAAAATATAATCCACTACCATTACCACCTGCTTCTAAATCTTCATAAGATGGCAAGTTTTTGTAATCTTCATCAGTAATACGTTTAGCATTGCCGGCTTCTATCCATCTCTGTCTTTGATTATTTATCTCAGTATTCCTTGCCGCCGGTGATTGAACTTGGCGACCTTCAATAATAGCACTTGCAGTATTTAAATTACCTGCAGCTGCAACTCTTTGTAGTGAATAAGTAAATCTATTTGCAAAGCTATCAAGTGGATTTTTTAATGCTTGGATCGCGTCTTCAATTCCGGCTGCCATTGCACAAAAACGCGAAATAAGAAATTGAATTTCTTGTATATTTGGATTGGCAAACAAACCAACGCCATAGTCAAATAATCCTTTAGCTTTACCAATAATTTGTTCAATATTTTCTTTACTAAAGAATCCTAAAATATTTTCTTTAAGATTATTAACTTGCCTAGCAATATTATTATTTACAAACGTTGCCACGTCACTCATAATATTACCTATATTAAAATTCTTAATTGCATCTTTAACTTTATTAATTGTTTTTTCAATCATTGAAGTAATTTTATTTTTAAAACTTTCAATTAACGCGGCTACTTTTAGTTTTTCAAAAATTGCTTCTAATGGATTTTCAATATTTTTAATTTTATTTAAAAAACCAGCAATGTCTGCAATAGCTTGACCTGCTAGACCAATAAGACCAAAGAAAGCTCCAACACCAGTAAAAACCGTTGGCATCAAGCTACAAAGTCCTCCAAGAAAACTGTTAGCAAAACCATTTGTATAATAGTCTTGTAGTTGGTAAATAACTGTAGGTGATCTAAGCGCAGTGTCAAGAGATGTAGGATCGTAATTATATTCTTTCATAAAGTCTGCGGCTTCAAACGGAGTAATAGGTCCACGACTAACTCTTTCATATAAAGTATTTAAATCAGGTGTTTCTATTAGTAGATCTTGGATATACGGTTTTGCAGTATATTCGTTTATATTACCTACCGTTGTAAAAAATGCGTCAGACCCGTACTTATCAGTCATATAAAGCAAAGGATCAGTTTGTATTCCAGAATTTAATGCATTTACATATTCATTTTGAAATAAAGAAATTTGGTTTTGTGTGTAATATCCATTTGTGTCAGTAAACGTTTGGGTGCTTACTAACTGCGTTACAACCGCGTCTTCAGGTTTACAAATTGCTGCCATATTGTCCTCTAAATACTTGCATCATACGTTGCTTTTAACGTAGTAAGAATTGTTCTAAGCGGACCACCTAAGTTAGGATCTGCTTTATTTTGCCCATCGTTATCGTATGAACCAGTACCAGCGCCTGATCCGCCAATTCTTGGTACTCTTGCCCAAATACCAGAAATTCCATTCCCAAATGATTCGAGGGATTTTGAACCATTAAGAAACGCATTAAGCCCAGCAAACTGTAATAAAACAGTAGCCATTTTATCTTGATTTTCTGGACTAAATTTATCACTTAACGAAAGACCTGCCTGTTCTGCTAACGAGTCACGTGCCTGTGTATTATTATCATTATTGTAACCACGTAAAGTGTCTTCCATAAATTGGTATCTTCCACTTGCTTCAGAATTATATTTTCTATCTATGCTTTCTTGCCAATTCAATACTTCTTGAATAGTCATTAAAGTTAAACGTTTATCAGGATAATCTGAAAAAGAAACTCCTGCTCTATTACCAGTTGGAACGTAACCACTATTATCAGGAATTCCTTGGCTGCCCCAAATAGCGTCATATCCGCCGGGCCCTGATTCAGCATTACCAATAAGATCAAGAAGTGGGCCGAGCATACCGCCAACCGCAGAACTAATAGGTGATGTTGGAACGGAAGTACTTACGGTATTATCAACTCCACTTTGGCCGCCAACTCCACCTTCTACTTGATCGTCTCCTGATGCAACTCCGTGCGTTGAACCGACATCACCGTGTGGTTTACCTGAAGCCGTATCTTGTGACTTTCTAATCGGCATTGCTTTTGCTGGTGGCTCAGGCGATTCAACTCTTTCAGAAGATATTGATTGTTCGGCATATACTGCATCAGTTGCAGAAGCACCACCACCGTTTGCCATATCTACATTATCGTTAATAAACACAGTAGAGCCGCTAACTGTTGTAATTGAAATGTTTCCATTTGCATCAGCTTTGAGTTGCGAATTGGATTTTATACTTACGTCTGCAGAACCATAAAGATTTAAATCTCCACCATTTGCACGAATGTTTAAATCTGTAACCGCTGACATATTTAAATTATTAGCGCGGATGTTCATATTTGACGGAGCTTCTAACCACATGAATGGCGATTTAAAATACATTCCAATACCAGCTTCAAATTGAATTTCTTTTTCAGCATAATAAGAAAAAGTTCCAACATTTGCGTCAAGCCTGATGTCTCCACCTCTTGCCTGTAGACGGTCTGAAGCATTAAGTGTCATTTCTCCGCCTGACGTGATATAGCTATTACCATGGACAATTTGTTGATAGTCTCCCATGATTTCTTCAATTTTATTTCCTTCAACGCGGATCCTTGCATCACCATTAATCGTAACAGTGCTTTGACCTTTAACAACCTTTACTTCGTTTAGGTCTGTAATTTCCCACTTGTTACCGGATGCTTTTTCTACAACCAAACCACCTTGTGATATTTGATAAAAAGAACCATCTTTATGATATATCATAATTCTTTCTGAACCAGGTGTATCATCTAACTCAATAGAATGCGTTGCAGACGAAATAACTCTATTGTGCGGATACCTCGTATTGTATGCAGTTGGCGGTTCTTCTAATGTTTCATTATCTTCACCTTGTCCTGCGGCTACAGTAATTTCAACGTTACGAGCCATTTCCTGAGCCAACACATAGGTTTCTTCGAGATTTTCTCCACGCGCTAATCTACTCATACGCGGCTGGTTGTGATCTTCAGGAGTAGAACCGGCCGCCGTTCTATATCCGTCATCAGGGCCATGATTAGGGATTACTCCATATCCATCAGCTTTTGGATTAACACCGTTATTAATAGTAGGTATAAGACCTAAAACCATTGGTGATTGAGCTTCCCTGCCGTCAAGGAACATTCCAAATACCCAATAGTTTTCACGAGGAATCCAATTACTAGGATCATAATCGCCACGGCAAACAATTGCCCACGGTAAGTCATCTGTTGGTACGTCTTGGTTATTTCCGTGTATTCCAAACGCTCTAACTTTAACACGGCCTTCAAAGCGAGGGTCTACAATATCTTCAACAACGCCAACAAAGAATAAAGGATTATCAATACCAATAGCTGCCATTATGACCACCCAAATTTAATTAAATTGAGAGTTGCGCCGGCTTTTCCATCTTTGAATGTGTGGCTTGAAGATTTAATCATATACTTTCCTGAGAGGTTATTATCTTCAACTTTATCAGTAGCAGCGAAGACTGGAATATTTAAATTAAGGATGGTTCCTGGCGATAAATCAATTCTACCACTCAAGCTAATTCCAACAGAAGTTGAATTTAAATGTTGATCGTAAAAAGTACGCATTGCTGCTATTTCACCATTATTTGCATCAGACCTTAAACTTGTAGCTCTATCGTTAGGACCTTGTGTATCTTTTAAAACCAAAAAGTCACGGGCGTTTTCATCTGTAAATTTTTCATTGATATATTGTTGTGAATGCGGTAGCCTGTCAATAGAAACAGTTTTTCCTGACATATCAATAAATTTTGCATCTTCAACTTTCCAACTATTTTCGTAAACCTTTCCGTTCACAATATCTAATTCTGTTGTCTTAACTCTATATGCGCCTGACAACATTGATTTTGCAGAGTTAGTACCTCTGTCACCAATTGAAAAATTATTAATTCTATTAATTGATAAACCTGCATCATCTGGTAAGTTACTTGCGTTCGGCGCATAAAACAATTCTTTTAGGTTGCCTTTATCTTCGGCTTCAATTGCTTCTTTAATTAAAAACTCGTCAGTCACAAAGTAATAACCATATATTGTTTCAAACCACCTAAACGTATGCGACGGAGTATCAGTATTCATTGCTCGTTTAGATAAAAATCTAAATGCATCGTCAGGCATAATACTTGGCATAATAATATCAATAAGTCCTTCGGTCGGTTGAATATAAAGACTTCTATCTCTATCATTAAGTATTTTATGCCGGGCAGTACCAAATGTTAATACTCTTGTTTTATCTTGTTCATCTAAGTAATCAGCTTTACCCAAATCAGAAACATAATCTTCAAACACCTCTTGAACAATTTGCTTCACTGATTTATTTTTATAGGAACTTTTTACTCTACGATTTCCACCGTCATAACTTGTTCTTGAAATAAAAGATAACGTATATGTTGTACCAGTGTTCATTCTATTTGGTGATACTCTTGAAATTGAAAATACTTGTAGTTTTAGTTCAACCTTTTGCCCAGTATCAAATAATTCTATTTCTAAGTCAAGTTTTTCTTCACCTCGTAAAGGAGTCCCTTCGAGGTAATTCAAATTTTCAAGAACGGTCATAGAGCCAGAATAGTTTGAATTAATAGATTGAGAAATTTCAAGACCTATAATAAACTCTTTCATATCAACAGTTGTGCCGTTCATAGTAGTTATGAGCGCCCTGGATATTTCGTAGCCTGCCGGATTAAAAGACTCTGCCATTTGTTAAATTCTTATCTTACTCTTAAATTCACGAGTTAACTGCGGTAAGTACCTATTATCAAATAGATATATCTCACGCTTGTTTTCATTAATTGCGTTTTCGTTATCATATATACGCCATGCTTTCCATTCTTCAGGAATGATGCGTTTGATAACAATTTTACGTCCTTGTTCTGTGCGTAAAATAACACGATCTTCT
>Ga0316202_10000878_pt1 | contig 27212 bp, 26 predicted proteins | sample 3monrhotite_MG_FD_204934 | JGI IMG/M metagenome (GOLD analysis project Ga0316202, IMG submission 204934) | Microbial mat bacterial communities from mineral coupon in-situ incubated in ocean water Damariscotta River, Maine, United States -... | ecosystem: Environmental > Aquatic > Marine >... | reverse complement strand
TACTGGGGATGTTGCGCTCCCTCAGACCCCCTAAGCTCTGGGCCCGGGTCCGGTTTGCTGGGGGCCGGCCGTAGCCGCGGGGTTTACCCCCGCGAGAGCTCGACCCAGGCCCGAGAAGCCGTAGCCGCGGGGTTTACCCCCGCGAGAGCTCGACCCAGGCCCGAGAAGCCGTAGCCGCGGGGTTTACCCCCGCGAGAGCTGGGGGATGCTGCGCTCTCCCAGACCCCCTAAGCTCTGGGCCCGGGGCGGGTTTACTGGGGGATGCTGCGCTCCCCCAGACCCCCTAAGCTCTGGGCCCGGGTCCGGTTTGCTGGGGGCCGTAGCCGCGGGGTTTACCCCCGCGAGAGCTCGACCCAGGCCCGAGAAGCCGTCGGACAGAGAGACCGGGTTGGGTGATCCAGAGGGTGGCGGTCAGACCGCTTCGGCGCGGTGCCTACCACTTGATGCCTAGGCCGCAGGCGACTTGGGACTCGCCTGCGACACCGGCGGTGTCCCCTCCCTGAACCTGGTCGAAGAGGCCTAGGTAGGCGGCTCGGACGCGGAAGATCAGGACCCCGCCGGTGTCGAGGAAGGGGTCCTCGAGGATCGCGAGGTCGAACTGGGCCCCGACCTCGCGGAAGGGGTTGAGGTCGAGCAGGCTAGCGCGTCCTTGCTGGACGTCCTCGAAGGTCGTCGTGCTTCCCACGTTCCCGAACACGAGGGTCAAGTCGCCTCGGAGCGAACCGTCAGCGGCCGCGAAGGTCCGCCCGTAGTCGGCGTCTTGTTCGAGCTCTCCTAACCCGTCGAAGGTGTGCTGGCCTCCGGCGTCGCGCTCGGCTGCCCCGACGCGGAACGCGAGGCGGCGCTGCCAGCGCTGGAGTCGCACGACGAGGGCGAAGGTGTTGGTCCGCTCGAAGCGCCAGAAGCGCGCCCGGGGAGCGAGAGACTCCTCGCTGGCTATGACCAAGTCGGCGTAGGTCCAGCGGCGCTCTAGGGGGCTCCCGAAGGGGATCAGGGACGGAGCTAGGTGTCCCGCGTCGAGACCTTCGCGCCAGGGAGCTCGGTAACGGGCGAAGCGGTGAGCGATCTCCCAAGGGTCGAGGCCTGGCACGGGCTGGGGGTGCCCGGGAACGAGGCTCTCGGGGCGAAGCTCGAAGGAGGGGTAGTGCGGAGTGGCGTTGGCGAGCCCGCCTAGTGCTAGGGCGAGGGCGAGAGCCCACCCAGCGGAGTTGGAGGGAGCCAGACTCACGTCCTCGCTAGTCCTTGGGGACGAAGGGCGAGGAGTCGCGAAAGCGGACCTTGGTGATCGGGAGCAGGTGCTCAGCGAGCTGAACCTTCGGGTCGCGCTGGCGAGCACGCAGGACTCGCCGCTGTCCACCCGCCAGGTCGAGAATCGCCAGGTAGAGGTCCAAGGAGGGCGAGGGCTCCTCGCTGAGGGCCCCCGTGATCAGGTTCACCATCTTCCCTCCCCAATACATGACGCTCACCAGCTGCCGCGGGGGCTTCTGGTGAGAGACGTAGTAGAGGACCCGGCGGACGAAGTAGGTGCAGGGAGAGCTGGCCTCCCCGGCGTAGTGGACGGCGCGGTGGATCGGGTTTCGAGGGTGACCGGGATCCCGAGGCCCTTGGGGGCGGAGGCTGTTCTTGAGCTCTAGGAGTCCGTAGCTGACGCCCAGGCGGAAGTCGAGGCAGCCGATCTGGGCTTGGACTCTAGCCAGGGTGGCGCGCATGGCGACCCGGCCCTCCGCCGTCTCGTCTGCGCCCCTGGCGGATCGCTCCTTCAGCTCTTGCATGCCGCGGGACTCGTTGCCGATCGCATCCGTCTTCTGCTCCAGAGCGAACTCGGCGTCGAAGCGGGCCAGGCGAACGTCGACCGTCTCCTCGAGCCGCGCGAGATGTTCGAGCGCTTGCTCAGGTTCACCCCTGGCGAGCGCAGCCTCGGCTAAAGGCAAGCGACCCTTCAGCTCCCCGAGGGCCTGGAACCCGGCGGCGTCATGCCCGCGATAGAACTCCAGGTGCGCTCGGAGCGCGGGCCTGAGGGACGCTTCGCCGCCGGCGAACTCTAGGGCTTCGTTCGTTCGTCCACGGCGGACGCATATCTCGGCGGCCAAGTCGCGGGAGGGACCCGAGTCGTCGGCCTGGATCGCTAGCTTGAGCTCGCTGGAGACGTAGGACCACGGTCGAGAGCCTCCGATCGCAGCGGTCAGGGCGCGAAATGCGTGGCGCCGCGCACGCCCAGGGATATCGGCCACCCGCTCTCGCGCCCAGGTCCAGCTCTCGTCGCCAGGGAAGAAGGGAGTCGCGAGCTCGTTGGCAGGTCGCGCGAAGGGCTCGCCTAGGACTCGGCTCATGACTCCGTAGCTGGTCGGCGAATCTCGTCGGAGCCGCTCTGCGAGCCTCAAGCGCTCGGGCTCAGGGAGCTCGCCGTGCATGACGAGCATCAGGAGGTTGGAGCTAGAGGGCTCCGCTTGATAGAGCTCTCTGACGAGGCGCTCGACCTCAGTTCGAGGCTCTCCTCCCTCGGTGATCATGTCTTGGAGACGCCCAACCAAGGCCGGCACGCAGGGTCTGGGAGCGCAGAGCGCCTCGGCTCGCTTGACGGTGGCGGCCGCTGCGTCAGCGTCTTGGAGGCGGCTGAGATGGACCAGGAGGTCAGGATCGGACTCGAGGGTGGGGCTGGTGAGGAGCCTCTCGGCCTCTGAGGGTGAGAGAGACTCCCCGACGAGCGCGAGATCCAGGGCGACGGGGTCTGGGGGCTCCTTGTCGAGGAGGGGACGCAAGAGCTCGAGGGCAGCGGGGAGGCGTCGCCAACTCAGGAGCCGCCGAGCACGAATCAGCTTTCCGACAGAGTCTTCCAGATCCTGCAAGAGGAGGTCGGTCTCGAGGGCGTCAGCCTCGGAGTTCCGCCCTATCCGGAGCAAGATCCGGCTCCGGAGGAGGGCAGCGCGTCTCCACTCTGGCGTCTCCTCGGGGACCTGGCTCAGGCTTCGCTGAGCGGCCCGGAGGTCACCTCGCCGAGCCTGATAGTCCCCCAGGATCAGGGCGGCGGGACCGGTTCGCTCGGGATCGGCGATCGCGGCTCGTAGCTCCTCGACCAGGAGGGAGTCCAAGGGGGCGGGCTTCTGAGTCAGCGCTTGAAGCTCGGCCAGGCCGCGAGGACCCTTGGGGGGAACCACGCTCGCGCTTGGCTTGGGCTCAGGCTGAGAGCCGGGGCTCGCAGCAGTTAAGTCACTGGAGGACGTCGCCTGAAAGGCGATCCAGCCTCCCACCGCGACGAGGCCGGCGACGACCGCCACGCCGAGGAGGATCTGCGGCCCCTTGCCGCGCGCGGGTGCCTCCGCTTCCTTGACCGAGGCCTCGAGGAGCTTGGCGAAGGTGGCCGCGTCGGGTCGTGCGTTGGGGTCCTTGGAGAGCGCCGCGTGACAGGCCTCAGCCATGGAGCGCGGGACCTCGGGGGCCACGTCGCTGAGGTGAGGGGCCTCGCTGTGGAGGACTTGGTCGGCGACCTGAAAGGTGGTCGCCCCCTGAAAGGGGGGCAGCCCCGAGAGGCACTCATAGAGGACCGACGCCAAGGAGTAGACGTCGGCCTTCCCGTCCACGCGGGACGCGGCCTGGATCTGTTCGGGGGCCATGTAGGCTGGCGTCCCGAGGAAGGCGGAGCTCTGGGTCAAAGACCCACGGCCGTGCCCCTCGCGAGCGATCCCGAAGTCGGTCAGGCGCGGGGCGCCGCCCTGGTGCTGATCAAGGAGGATGTTGTCCGGCTTGATATCGCGGTGGACGACGCCCGCGGCATGAACCGCGGCCAGGGCGTCGGCCACTCGCCCGACCAGGGTCGCTGCGTCCTCAGGCGGCAGGACGCGCTCGCGCCGAAGTCGCTGGGCGAGGGACTCCCCCTCGACGTAAGGCAGGACCAGGTAGCGGTGGCGACCCACGGCTCCGGCGTCTAGCGCTCCGACCACGCCAGGGTGGTTCAGGCGCGAGGAGAGCTGCGCTTCGCGCTGAAAGCGGACGAGGCCGTCGTGATCGATCCCCTCGAGGTCTCTAATCAGCTTGAGGGCGAAGGTCCCCTCAGCCCCCTCGCGGGTCACCGAGTAGACGACCCCCGCCGCGCCACGCCCGATCTCACGTTGAACCCGATAGGGCCCAATCGTGGCCGGAATGCGTCCCGACTCGGAGCGCATAGGGATCTCGCCAGAGGGAACTCGCACGGCTCCAGAATAGCGGCCCGCTTCAGGGTGCGCTCTTTGGGGCGGGCGCTTCGAAGGGTTCTAGGAATCCCCAGCTGCCACACCTCCTCGATCAGCGACCCCGATCCACCAGACCCTCCACCGCCAGGCAGCAACGCTTAGGCTCGGGGCATGACGATTTGGAGTGACCTCAGCGACGACGAGCGAGCCTTTCAAGGCGAGTGCCGTCGCTTCGCCCGCGAGGAGATCGCGCCTTGGGTCACGATCTGTGACGCGGAGAACCGCTTCCCGGCGGAGGTGCACCTGGCCGCCTACGCCCAAGGGCTCATGAACGTGTGCCTCCCCCTCGAGCTGGGCGGGGGCGGGCGGAGCTTTCGCTGCTTGGCGGCGGGCGGCGAGGAGCTGGCTGCCGTGTGCGCGCCGACGGCCTTCAGCATGGGCTTCAACCACGGCGCGCTGCGCCCTGTCCTTCACGCGGGCACGCCGGAGCAGCGCCAGCGCTTCGTGAGCGACCTCGTGGCCGCTCAGGGCTACGCCTCCCTCTGTCTGACCGAGCCCGAGGCGAGCGGGAGCAACCTGTTCGCGGTCGAGACCCTCGCGCGCCAGACGTCGGGGGGCTGGAGCCTGAGCGGCACCAAGTGCATGGTCGGCAACGGGACCGAGGCCAGCCTGTTCCTGACCCTGGCCCAGACCGAGGTCGCCGGGCGACCGGCTGGCCTGTCCTTCTTCGCGGTCCCGCGGGGAGAGGGCGTCGCGGTCGGGCCGAACACGGACAAGCTCGGGTTTCGCTGCGTCACGACGCCCACGGTCACCTTTCAAGAGGCACCCCTGGACGCGGGCTGTTTGATCGGCGGCGTGGGCGAGGCCGAGCAGCTCCTCCTCGAGACCCTCGACTTCATTCGCTTCGGGGGCGCGAGCGTGATCCTGGGGATCGTCGTAGGAGGACTTCGTGAGGTGCTGCCCTGGGTCGAGCAGCGGCGCGTCGTGCCCGACGACCCCCTCGTGAGCAAGAGCAGCGTCCAGCAGGAGCTGGGTCGGGTCTACGCCGAGCTCCAGGCCGCGCGCTTGCTCATGCTCCGAGCCGCCGAGCGCCTCGACCAGGGGCGACCCTGCGGGACCGAGACCGCGGCCGCGAAATACCTGGCCTCAGAGCTGGCGGTCCGGGCGACGAACGCCTTCGTCCAGCTCCACGGCTGGCGCGGAATCGACGCCGAGCACGGGGCCGCCAAGCGCCTCCGCGACGCGCGGGCGACCACGATCTATGAAGGCACGAGCCAGATTCAGCTCCAGAACCTGTTCCGCGACCTCCGGCGCGGCCTCCACGCGCGCGGGGAGATCTGAGGCGTGGCCCGGGAGCCGACTCGCCCTGAGCGCGATCAGGTCGCGGGCCTGAGCCCCAACCGGGCCCTGATCTACGACCTCATGACGCGGGCCAAGCGCTTCCACTGCCCGGTCACCTCGTCCTGGCAGTTCGAGGTCTCAGCCCTGGAGGCCGCCCAACGAGCGACCTTGGTCGAGGGACGCCCGATCGGGATCACGGCGGTCATGGCGCGGGCCACGAGCCTCGTCCTGGCGCGCTACCCCCACCTCAACCGCCACATCTTCCACGGCCTCCTGCGAACCTACGAGGTGTCTTTCGCGGACATATCCTGCAACCTCGTCGTGGGGCGCCGCGGGCGTGGGCGCGAGAAGATCCTCCTGCCCCTGGTGCTCGAGAAGAGCGATCAGCTGAGCGCCAGCGAGATCCAGGCGGTGATCAACCACCACCGGAGCGCCCCCCTCGAGGAGCTGCCCCAGTTCGCGGCCCTAGAGCGGGTCAAGCGCCTCCCGCGCTTCCTCCTGCGCTGGTTCTCGTTCCGAGTTCGCTCGAGCCACCGCGCCTATCGCCAGCACTTTGGGACCTTCGGGCTCTCGAGCATGCCGGCCTCGGGGGCCACGGCCCACGCGCTGCACACCCTAGCCAACACCTGCGTGGCGTTCCTGATCGGCGGGGTCCGCAACGCGCCGGTCGTGCGGGAGGGTCAGCTCGCCGTGGGGCGGGTCCTGCACGTGGCTTGCGTCGCCGACCACTACCTCCTCGACGGAATGGACGTCCTCCAGGCCATGCGCTACCTGGGCAAGCTCTTGGCCGACCCCGCCCGCCTGGGGCTGAGCCTCCCCGAGGAGCTCCCTGCACCGGCCGAGCCCCTAGCGTCACCCAGCGACGCCGAGGGAGGGGGCGCGAGTGCCCTTTGAGCCGCCCTACCCCCCGGCCGAGGTCGAACGCCTCCTCGGCAGCGGCCAGCTGAGCCGCCTCCAGACCTACGCCCTCCAGCACCAGCACCCGCTGAACCTCGCGACTCACGTGGTCGGGGTCCCCTTGATCCTCCTGAGCGCGATCTGGCTGCCCCTCGCTTGGGCCCTCTGGGGTCGGATCGACTGGCTGCCCTGGCTGATCTGCCAGGTCGTGGGCTGGATCCTCCAGGGGATCGGCCACCGAGCGGAGGGCAATCGGCCGGCCTTCTTCAAGGACCCCCTCCAGCTCTTCGTCGGCCCCTACTTCTTCCTACTGAAATTCCGCCAACTCTTGACGGGGGCCCCGGCGGTCGTCCTTCCAGCCCCCAAGCAGCCGTCCTAAGCACTGTGATCATCGGGCTTTGAGTATTTCCTTTGACCTGGCGAGCCAGCGGGCGTATGTTCTCCGCCTGCTGTAAGTCCTTGTGACTACTAGGGATAACGACCGCTTCGGGGAAGGAAGTTTTTGTGCCCTACCGCTACACCGCTACGGGAACCATCGAGTTTGCTGAACGCCACGTGGAGGCCGCCTGCGCAATCTTGCGCCGGAAAGCCGTCAACCACGAGCGGAAGGGCAACTCGGTTTCGATCGAACACCAAGAGAAGTCGCTGACGCCCTCTGGCTTCAAGGCCGAGGAGGCCTTCGAGAGCCTCGCGCGCTACGTCGAGCGGCCTCAAGCGCTGCGCGTCTACAACGAGCTGGTCGGCGAGTTCGACCTCGGCTTCGTAGACGGTCGCCTGCGGACGGACGAGAGCGTCCACGTGTGGGGCGCGGGAGATCGCGTCCCGACGCCCGACGAGATCGTCGGCGAGCTCCGCAGCCGGGGCCTGGCCGCCGTCGTCAAGACGCCCAAGCGCAAGGGCTCACGCCGGACGCGCAACTACGAGATCGTGCCCGGCTCGGGCGGTCCCCAGATCCACATCACGGTCAAGCGCCGCTTCTGGGACACCTTCTCGCTCCTCTCGGTGCCTGAGGTCTACGAGCCGCTCTGCCGCAAGTATCACCTCGGTCCTGACGAGCTTCGTGAGCGCCTCCGCAACGCGACCTTCGGGATGGAGGTCCGCAAGCCGGCCCTCCGCAACGCGAGCTCGGACCTGCTCTACGACGCGACCCTCGAGGTGATCGAGGACCTGACCGACGGGATCCGCACGGACCTCGGCTCCTAGGGCTAGAGCTATCCAGCGCACCAAGTAGAGGCCGGTCCGCGAGGGCCGGCCTCGCTTCGTGTGTGGGCTTCCTAGCAGAGCGGAAGTAACGGCGCGGCGCCCCGGGACCAAGAGGTCCCTAAGGACCGCTGTGCCTCCAGCTGGAAGCCCGGCCCACAACCAAGGAGCTCTGCATGAGCATTATTCGATCTGCACCCCTGGCCCTGATTCTGGCCCTCACCTGCGGGCTCACAGCGCAGGCGCAACAAATCGACCTCTCGACCATGGTCCAGGCGCCCCCCAGCGTGAACTTCGGAGAGGGGGTCAAGGTCGGCTATCGAGTCGAGATAGAGACGAAAGTGGGTAGCACCAACATGAGCAGCTTCACAGCGGTCGTCGGCGAGACCGAGGACGCTTGGGAGGTCGAGAGCACCCAAATGTTAGCTGCCTACGCCTCAATGCCTGGCGGGAAGGGCTTGGTCATGGCCATGGCGGTCGACAAGAAGACCTTGGAGGTCCTCTCGGCCAAGATCGGTGTTCCAGGCGGCGAGCTCAAGGACGTCAAGATCATGAAACTCCCGGAGAAGCGTGCCAAGCCGCAGGGCCAGCCATTGGGAACGCCAGAGGAGTTCACTCTCCCCAGCGGCAAGAAGGTCATGGCGAGGGTCAGCACCAGCAAGGCTGGCGGGCAGACCTACACGAGTTGGGTCGGCGCCAAGGGGACGAAGTTCGAGGGCCTCCTATTGGGCTTCAAGGGTGCCAACTCCAGCAGGACCCTCAGCGCAGACCCGGTGGAGGTCGATCATGAGCTGCAGGATCAAGACAAGGACGGGAAGGCTCGGACGGTGGTCGGGCGCCAAGTCGCCTACACCGACGGGAGCCAGGTCGTGATGACCAAGGACCCAGTCGCCAAGTGCATGCACTTTGGGTTGCTCTCGAGCAAGACCCCTCACAGCGAGCTGAAGGTCATCAGCCTTCGCACCGACGCCAAGCGGACCCTGGCTTGGAAGTAGCGCTCAGGAAGGCGTCCGCTAAGGACGCCTGCCGCGGCTCAAGAGGAGCCGGAGCGGCTCGACCTTGAGCGCGCCGCAGACCCCCGCGTAGATCACGACCCCGCTCAGGATCGCGACCACGAGCCGGAGCGCGGCGGGTCCAGGCATTACGCGCTCGACCTGCCAGGCCGCGAGGCCCATGACCACCGAGAGCGCGGTGTAGCCGAGGCCTTGTCCAAACACCCGAAGCGTCGCGGGAATGTCTCCACGAGACACGCGGCGCTTACGGTAGAGCCAGACCTGGAGGATCAGGTTCGTGGTCTGGGAGGCGCTCGTGGCCAGGGCCAGGCCGGCGGCGCCCATGGGGCCGACCAGGAGCAGGTTCAGGATCAGGTTCAGGACCACGCAGGCCGCGCCGACGCGAACGGGGGTCTTGACCTCCTCCTCGGCGTAGAAGGCGCGCGTCACGACCGGCGTCACGCAGGCGGCCACGATCGCCGGGGTCAGGCAGAGCACGATCTTCGCGGTCCGGGCCGCGCTGGCGGCGTCGAAGGCCCCGCGCTCGAAGAGGGTCGAGACGATCGGTCCGGCCAAGGCCGCCAGGCCCGCTGCGGCCGGGAGGGCCACGAAGGCTCCCAGGAGCACGCCGCGGTCGAGGAGCTTGCCGAGGCCGAGGAAGTCCTCCCGCTTGGCGAGGCGCGCCAGCTCAGGGAAGACCGCCGTCGAGAGGGCCACGCCCAGGACGCCGATCGGGAGCTGGACGAGACGGTTCCCGTAGTAGAGCGAGGACACGCCGCCCTCGGGCACGAATGCGTAGGCGATCAGGCCGTCGAAGAGCGCGTTGAGTTGGAAGAGCGCCAGGCCGAAGGCCAGCGAGAAGAAGAGGCTCTTGACCCGCCCCAAGCGCTCGGGGTCGGTCTGCCAGGTTCGCTGGACGGCCACCCCGGCGCGCTTCATGGCCACGGTGTGCATCAGGAGCTGGATCACGCCGCCGCCGAGGAGGCAGAGCGCGAGGAAGCGGACCCGAGGGAGGGTCTCGCTGAACAGGAATCCGCTCGCGAGGAGGCCCGCGATCCAGACCGCGTTGAACACGACCGGCGCCAAGGCCGGGACCGCGAAGCGATCCAAGGCGTTCAGCGCGCCGCCCAGGAGCCCGGCCGTGCAGATCAGGACCAGGTAGGGGAGGAGGAAGCGGAGCAGGTCGAGGACCGTCGCGATCTTGGTGAAGGCGTCAGCTCCCAGGTTGGCCTCCAGGAAGGCTCGGCCGGGCTCGGCGCCGAGGGCGAAGCAGCCGAGCTCCAAGACGAGCACCAGGACCCCGAGCCCGGTGACCAGCCTCCAGAGCGCGCCCGAGACCAGGCTCTGGGCGCCAGCGTGGTCGCCGGCCTCGCGGGCTTCGACGAAGACCGGGACCAGAGCCGCGGAGAAGGCCCCGTCGCCAAAGAGGCGCCGAAACAGGTTCGGGATCATCCAGGCCAGGAAGAAGGCGTCGGCGATCAGCCCAGCGCCGAGGGCCGTGGCCATCAGCATGTCGCGCACGAAGCCCAGGACGCGGGAGAGGAGGGTCAGCCCCGCCAGGCCCTTGATCGCCGCGAAGGCCTTCGCGGCACCCCCGCTCCGCTTGGCCTCAGCCGCTTCAGCTCCAAGCTCAGCGGGCACAGAGGGGCGCGCGTGGGCAGCGGAGTCAGAGGCAGGGGGAGGGTCAGCGGTCACAGGCATACCGTTCTATCGGCAGCACCGCTCTATCTCTGAATTTTGCTCCGCAAAATGAGCCGCTGTGTCTCTGTATTCCGCTCCGTGGAATGAGCCTCGCTTCGCTCGGCGTCGCGATCTTCGCTCGCTTAGGCTCCCTCATATCCCGACCCGTGCTTCGCACTCTCGTGTGCGAAACGATCGCGATTCGGGGGGGTGCCGACGTCGGCTGCCGCCTCCCGGGCGGCGACTGGCTCCCTGGACGCTCCGCTCGCTTCGGGGCCAGCCCTTCGGTCCTCGCCTGGAGTTCTGCCGCGGCAGAATCCCTGGCAGTCACGAGATCGCCACGCCGACGGACCCCTCGTCGGCGGGGGGCCATTCTCTCGGTGCCCTACGTCCACCCCTCGCAGTCCAGCAGCCTCTGGGTCCCCGCCGAGGCGTCGCGGGGCGAAGCGGACCGATTCACTCGAGTCGTGGACGGGTCCTCCCCCAACTCCGAGGAGCTAGGGAAACCTAGTGGAACGCCACCCCGAAATAGGCCAGAGTGCCCCCCTCCAGGAGTCGCCCGTGTCTGAGGGACGGCGGATAGCCCGCTCGAGCATTGACGAAGTCGCCAAGCTGACGCCCGCAGAGCGTCAGGCCATGTTCGAGCTCTTGGCGCGCTACTACGACGGCGTCGAGCGCGACGTGTTCCGCAAGGACCTCGACGGCAAGCAGCACCTGATTCGAATGTTCGATCAGCACGGCGTGATCTGCGGGTTCAGCACCCTCCAGCGCCTCTGGGTCGAGCACGGGGGACGCAAGGTCCTCGTCGTGTTCTCTGGCGACACGGTGATCGACGAGGAGTGCTGGGGCCAGAAGGCGCTTCAGAACTACTTCACGCGCTACCTGATCCAGACCTGGCTCGAGCGGCCCTTCCGCCCCCTCTACTGGTTCCTGATCAGCAAGGGCTTCAAGACCTACCTGCTGATGCGCCACAACTTCGCGAGCTGGCCGAACCACCGCCAAGAGATGCCAGCCGAGGTCAGCGCGGTCCTCGACGCCGCCGCCCGCTCCAAATACCCAGACGCCTACGATCCTGCCCGCGGCTTGATCGTGGCCCCGCGCGACGAGGCGGCCCAGACGGTCAAGGAGTCCTTTCGGGACCTTACGGAGGAGGAGTTGGCTGACCCCGAGATCCGCTACTTCGTGAAGCGGAATCCTGATCACAACCTCGGCGACGAGCTCTGCTGCCTGGCGCGGGTGCGCCTCCGGGAGCTGACCTGGATCGGGACCAAATACGGCCTCTGGCACCCGCTGCGCAAGCTCTTGGGCCTCGGCAAGAAGCGCCAACCCGCCGCGCGTCCGGCCAAGGAGCCAGTCGGAAGCCCGGACTAGGTGGCCTTTGGGCTGCTCCTGAACGTTCGCGGGGCCTCGCTGCCCTCTGGCAGGCGGGCGTGACCGCCAAGATCGAGGGCGAGGTCCGGGAGGAGCCGCTCCCGCGCCACCTCAAGCGCTGATTCAGCCGACTCCGCCCAGTCGTCCACCTGGCTCTGCAGGCCCTCCAAGCGATCGCCGCGCGAGGGCGAAGCCCGATCACCACCCTTCGTCGTCCAACCCTGTCCGCGACCTTCGCGAATCGCTCCAACCCGCCCACCAAGATCGACCCCCCCTCGCGGGATTCGCGAAGGTCGCGGCTAGCCGGGCCCGGGCATGAAGGGCAGGCGGACGGGCTCGCCCTCGACGTAGGGCCGGTCGCTGCGCCAGGCCACGAAGCTGTAGTACTCGCCGGGGTAGTTGAACATCGTGTCGACCACGAAGCCCTGCTCGAACACCTCCGGCTGTGGGTGTGGGCCCGGGTCATTGAGCTTCCCGTTGCGATCCGAGGGAGGCCAGGCGCCCAGGGGGAGCTGGGGAAAGAAGGGGAGCAGGTACTGAACGTGGCAGGGCTCGAACCCGACGGTGATCTTGCGGGTCGCCTCGCCGTCGCCGTAGTAGTAGCCGTGGGTCCGGGCCTTCTCGAGGAGGCTCCAGTCGAAGGAGAGGTCTGGCCGCTTGCGGAAGAAGTTCGCCAGGAGGTAGGCCGTCCAGTCGTTCCCGTAGGGGCGGCGCTCGATCGCCGTCGGCTCGCCCCTGCGCCCTGCCGCCTGGCTTCGACGCGAGCCGCCGCTCGTCGAGCGCTCGCGGCGGCTGCTCTGGCTCTCGCCCGAGCGCTCACGGCGACGGAGGCCGGGGATCTGAGCTCGCTGAGTCTCGGCCAGCTCAGGACTGTCGGCGCCGGACGAATCGACCTCGAGGAAGAACACCGTCAACACGGTCTCGCCGATCTTGATCTGATCGCCCTCCTGGAGTTTGGTCGTGGCGCCGGGCCCGAGGCTGGCGCCGTTGAGGACCGTGCCCTCGCTCGTCTTGAGGTCTACGAGGGAGCAGGTCTCCCCCTCGATCTTGAGCTGAGCGTGCTTGCGCGCGATCTTCTTGTCGGGCAGAGCGACCGAGCCAGAGCGGGCGCTCCCGATCCCGTGCTCGCCCTGGGGCAGCTCATAGCTCTCGCCCGCCGAGCTCTGGAGCCGAATCCGAGGCGGCTTGCCGCGTCGACGGGCCACTACTGGACCACCCGAACCCACGACGCTGGCTGCGCGCTGGCTTCGATCAGGCCAAGGGTGGCCGCGTTGCGCCCGGTCTCTCTTCGCTCGACGAGAGCCTCCGGCTCGCGGCGGAGCATTTCTCCCAGGAGGGTGCCGGCGACCCGGTGGGGGAGGACCCGACACGAGCAGACCCAGGCCTCGAGGCGCCCCTCCTGGAACACGCCTAGGGCCACGACTCCGTGGTCCGCGATCCGGTCTCGGCACCAGCCGACGTAGAGCCGCGTCCCCGCCACCCGCAGGTCCTCGAGGTCGCCCTCGAGGGCCGGTCGACGCCCGGTCAGGTCCAGTTGGTGCGTCCGCTGCAAGAGCTCACGGGCGCGCGGGAGATCCTCTGGGAGAGCCGCTCGGACCCCGACCACGAGCTCCAGGCCAGCCAGGAAACGCTCCAGGGCGGACTCGGCCTCGCCGGCGTCGAGGACCGCGGCCCGGCTCCGATACGAGGCCTCGCGCAGGCCCGCGCTGGGGCTCTCTTCCCAGACCTGAAAGGGCGACCCCGTAAGAAGTCGTTCGCGGACCTCCTGGAGGCTCCCCTCGAGGACGTGGACCCCAGGCGCGCCGTGGCGGACCTCTTCTCGCTCGAAGGGCGAGTCGTCGAGGAAGGCCAGGGCGTCGAGGGAGACCCCGAGGCGCTCGGCGATTCGGCGGCAGGCGGCGGACTTGGGCCCGAAGCCTGCCTCGTGGATCACGAAGTCCTCGGGGCCGAGGGCCAGGCGATCGAGGACTCGGGGGTGGGCGGCGAAGTTGCGCGCCTGGGCCTCCGCGTCGAGGCCGGCGTAGGTCTCGGCGTAGAGCCCGGGGTCGCCGTCCGCCACGGGCGGGCGCTTGCGCCAGCGCGAGTTCAGCACCTGAGGGTCGTTTCGAGTCGCCACGGCCAACACGATACCCCTGCTGCGGGCGACCCGCAGGGCCTCGTGTAGGCCTCGCTTGAGTCGCCAGAACCCCTCCAAGACGGTGCCCTGCGGCTCCTCACCCCGGGGGAGGTAGGCCGGGTTCCTCGCGGCGAAGGCCTCGTCGACCAGCTCGCCGTGGATCAGGGTCTCGTCGAGGTCCACCACGAGGCACTTGACGGGGCCCCGCGTCTTGGCGACCCAGAGCGCGTGGAGCCAGCCGGCCTCGGCGGCTGCTCCCTCGTGAGACTCGCCGTGACCCAGGCCGTGAGCGACTTGGTCCGTGGCGAAGCCTCCGCGGGTCCAGAGCGCGGCCACGTCCAGCACGCGCTCCTCTGCGACGACCTGACGCAGGCGCCCGAAGGCCGCCTCGAGGGTGCGCTGAAGGCCTGAGGGCAGGAGCCCGAAGGCTCCTCCTGGCGGCGGGCGGAGGCCGCGATACACGACGGGCGCCTCTCGGAGCGCCGCGACCACGGCTTGGAGCGGGCCCAGCTCTGGCTCAGGCTCCTCCCCGGCCAAGACCGCCGAGACGAGGGGGATCACGCTGTCCCAGTCGAAGAGGTCCACATAGACCAAGGCCGGCTCCAGGCGAGGGACGAGCTCGATCTGGGTCCAGGCCGCGACCTGGACCTCGTGCCCCAAGGTGCGCAAGGGCTCGGCCAAGCGCTCCAGCCCGCAGCGTCCCAGGAGCAGGATCACGCGCGCAGCCACCAGGCCGTCACGCTCAGGCGTTGGCCTGAGCGGACCCGCTCCACGGCGTGCCAGGAGCGGGCGTGAGGCACGAAGAGGCAGGCGTCCCCCAAGTGGGGCAAGAAGCGCTCGCGGACAGAGAAGCCCTCGGGCTCAGGGTCGCCGAAGGCGATCGCGCCGCCTTGGGAAGCTGTCCATGAGGGACAGAGCCCGAGGCTGAAGGTCGCGAGGTAGCGCGGACCGTCGGGGTGGAGGGCCATTCGGTCCCCAGGGCGCATTTGCCAAGCGTTGAGGAGGAGCCCCGCGCCGAGCTCCTGACCTAAGACGGCCCCGATCAGTCGGCGAAAGGCCTCGTCGCGCAGGAGGGCCTGGAGGGGCGCGAGCTCCTCTCCGAGCGTGTAGCGCTCGGCTTCGACGTGACTCGTGAGCATGCGCTCGAAGGGGAGCCCCAGAGCCTCGCCGGCCAAGGCCCTCGCGACCTCTGGGGAAATGAGTCCGCGAAGGACGAAGAGGCGGCGTCCGGCCAGGCGCTCCTCGCGGAGGCGACGATAGCGCTCCGGGAGACGCCACTCGGGCGCTAGGACCTCGAGCGCCGCGCCTCCTGGCGGGACCCACTCTGGCTCGGGCTCCTCGACGAGCTCCTGGCCCTCGGCCCAGCGGTGGAGCTTCGCGGAGTGCCGCTCGCGGCGGACCGCCTCAGCCACCGGTCCCTCCCAAAGGAGGGCCTGTTCGAGCTTGGCGAAGAGCCCGCGCGCCTCGGGCGCGTCCTCGGCGAGCTGCCCGCGCTCCAGGGTGTCCAGGACCTCGAACTCTGCGGCGCTCAGGCTGTGGAGGGTGTCTAGGAGCAGGTCGAGGAGGTCGAGCCCGCCGTCTGAGCGCGGGAAGCGGAGGACGTCTGCCCGCAGAAGGGGCACCTCAGACCGCGCTTAGCTTGCGGGCGACCACCAGCTGGCAGGCGTGCTCCTGGACGGTCCTGGGACCCTGCTCGAGGCGCCAGAGGCAGCGATCCTCGACCTCGAGGAGCTGGTAGCGGAGCTCGAGGCCGAGGCGACCTGGGTCGCCAGCGAGGGTCGCGAGGAGCTCGGGCCCGCTGAACTGTGAGGCAGGCGGGGTCAGGGTCGGATCCCAGGCGTAGGGACAAGCTAGGACGAGCGTCCCGCCGGGACGAAGGAGGGCGTCGGCCTGACCGAGGACGGTCCGCGGGTCGGGGACCGAGTCGAGGAGGTTTATGGCGAGCACCGCGTCGAAGGCGTGGGCCAAGAAGGGCGGGTTGGCGGCGTCGCCGACGACGCCGCGCCCGGGGAAGGCCCGTGCGAGGGCGAAGCTCAGCTCGAGCCCGACCACGTCCGCTCGGTCGTGGAGCCCCGGTCCGCAGCCCAGGTCTAGGATCTGACCCTCGAGGCCCGCCACCAGCTCGCGAACTCGCAGGGGGAGCTGCCCGCTCGAGCTGCGATAGATCCGCGTCAGGTGGGCGTCGCGGGTCAGGCGCTCGCTGCTGCCCGCCAAGAGCTCTCTGGCCGCAGGCGGCAGCTCGCGCGCCAGGACCGAGAGCCGCTCGCTCTCCAGCCATTCCTCGAGGTTCGGGACCACGATCGGGACCTCGTCCACGAGGGGATAACGGGCCCCACAGGAGGCGCAGTCCAAGGTCCCCTCGGATCCGCGCTGAAGTCGGCCCAGGTGCAGCTCTCCAGACGCAGTCACGTGACGGCAGCTGGGGCAGATCAAGGTTGGAAAAGGAGGGCTCAGGTCAGCGCTCTCGAGGTGGAGTGGAGTCGTCCAGGCCAGACACGGCCGGGGCTAGCCGCCCGTGAACACGTTCCCGCTGCCCTTGATCACCTTGCCGCTGCCGCCGCAGTGGCTGGTGGTGTCGCCGATCCGGGCAGCAGGCTTGTTGTTTATGAAGACCGTCCCCGAGCCCGAGGCGACCTTCCAGTTGTTGCCGTCGCAGCAGACCATGTGCAGCCCGGGGTCGCCGACCCGCATCGCCATCATCTTGTTCACGAACACGTTCGGGCTCCCCATGATCGCGGGGCCCTTGACGGGGTGAGGGCACACGGGACAGCCGTGCACGCAGGCGGGGCAGAAGGCGTCGTCGCCCATTCTGTGTTGGGGAGGTCCAGGCATCGCAGCAGGCCTTGCTCAGTTGATGAAGACGTTGGCGCCCTTGATCGTGGTGTTCGCTGACGACTTGACCGTCCGGTTCGCGCCGGCGTTCTCGTCAATGTTCTGACTCGCGTCGCGCTTCATGTTGGCCTTGGACGTGTGCGACATGTCCTTCTTGGACAGGACGTCGAACTTTCCGTCGGCCGTCATGGAGGTGTCCTCCCAGGTCTCGGTCACGAGGTTCTTGCAGCGAATCAAGACGGTCTCCTTGGCGATCAGCTCAATGTCCCCGTCGCTGCTCGTGATCACGATCTTCTTCTTGTCCGTGAAGATCTCGATGTTGTGCTTCCCGGTCTTGTCCGCGATCGTGATCTTCTCCTTGCCGTCCTTGTCGTCGAGGATCACGAGGTGCCCTGAGCGCGAGCGAATGAAGCGGAGGTCGTTCTTGCCGTCCTCGTTGAAGTCGCGCCCCGCGCAGGAGTAGGGCCCGTGGTCGTAGCCCTTGGGCTCGCCGAAGGTGCTCGTGATGTCGTCGCACTGGGGCGGTGTGTCGACGCCGTTGTAGAGCGAGCCGATCACGTAGGGGAAGCGCACGTCGCCGTGCTCGAAGCCGACGAGGACCTCGTCGTCGATCTCGGGGATCCACCACTGCCCGCGCTGGGGTCCGCCCATGGGATAGCAGAGGCGGGCCCACCAGGACTCGACCTCGTCCGAGAGCCAGGGGAACTTGACCTTGATCCGGCCCAGCTTGTCGGGGTCCTTGTTGTTGGTCACGATCCCGACCACGAACCCGTGGATCTTGCTGGCCTGCGCCTCGCGGTCGCGCCCCTGGGAGAGGACGTCAATGATCGATTCCATACCTGGCTCCTCGAGGGACCGCAGCGGCCCTGGAAGGGAATGATAGAGGACAGAGGCATGAGACTCTAAGGCACTGTCGGGAAATGAGTTCCGGCGACCCAGGCTGCGAGTCTGGGAGGCCCAGGGCGACCCCAGCCCCGAGTTCGTGCCCCGCCCTCAGCCTTGGGCGCTTGGGCCCGGTATCTTCCCTCTCCGCGAGGAGGCACTGTGAAGGTAGAGGGCAATCAGAGCCGGCGTCAGCCCAGGCTCGCTGGTCGCGTGACCCGATCGCTGCGGGGGATCTTGGGAGCCATGGGCCTGATCCTCGTCCTTGGGCTAGGCAGTGCCCACGCGCAGGAGGCCTCGAAGTCGAACGCCCCAACCCGCGCGCTGGGCGACGCGATCAAGGACCTGAACGAGGGCAGGCTGAGTAACCTTCGGAGTCAGGTCAAGCGGCTGGGGGAGGACCTGGAGACGACTCAGGGGGCCCTGGTCGCGGTAGTGAACACTCAGAGCGTCATTCGAGGACGCCTAGAGGCGGCCGCAGCGGAGGTCACGAGCACGAGCGCGACCCTAGAGGCGGCCACGGACGAAGCCCTGCGAAGCCTCTACAAGGAACAACTCAAGACCGCCCGCGCCGCTCAGTCCGCGGCAAAGGACGCGCTGAGTCAGGCTAGCAAGACGGAGAAGGAGCTCAGCGAGCGCTTGGAGAGCCTGCGGCGCAAGCTGGAGAGTTCCCGGGAAGGCCTCGAGAGCCAGGCCAACTGGCTGGAGTCTCGCTTTAGAGCTGAGCTGCCTCAGGAGGAGCTGCGAGCCTTCCTGCGGCCGCTGACGCTGAGGGAGCTCGAGGTCGAGACCAAGGCCTGGGTCAGGCTGGTGCACCAGAAGGTGGCCGCGATCAGCGCGAACGAGCTCTGGTTGGCGACGAACAAGGGGGACCCAGAGCGCTCGACCCAAGAGCTCGACGAGCGGACCCAGTCTTTGGTCCTCCTGCAGGACGATCGGGCCAAGCTCGTCGACCGGGCTCGCCTGGTCCTGGCGGAGCTGCGCCTCAAGGGGGCCGAGGAGAGCTCACTCTCAGAGGAGGAGGCCTACCTCAAGGCCGTCTCGGGGATCCAGATCGACACCACGGACTCGCGGGCGGTCGCGGTAGGGCTCTGGAACTGGCTCAAGGCTGAGGAGGGCGGCATTCGCTGGGGAAAGAACTTCGTCGCCTTCTTTCTGATCCTCACGGTGACCTTCGTCCTGAGCCGAGCCTTGGGTTGGTTCGCGGCTCGGGCGGCCCGGATCGGGTCGCACAGCGACCTCTTGGAGGAGACCGTCGGCGGTCTGGTCCGTAAGGGCGTGTTCTTGGTCGGCTTCGTGATCGCGCTCTCGGCCTTGGAGGTCAACACGACCCCCTTGATGGCTGCCCTTGGAGGCGCGGCCCTCGTGATCGGGCTCGCGCTCCAGGGGACTCTGGCCAACTTCGCCGCGGGTCTCCTGATCGTGGCCTATCGACCCTTCGACCGCGGCAACGTCGTCGAGGCTGGAGGCGTGCTGGGCAAGGTCCGCAAGATGAGCATGCTCACGACCACCATCGTGACCCCCGACAACAAGAAGGTCGTCGTCCCCAACGGCGCGATCTGGAACGGGACGATCACGAACCTGACCGGAATGCCCACGCGTCGGGTCGACCTCGTGGTCGGTGTCGGCTACAGCTGCGATCTGAACCAAGTCCAAGAGACCCTTGAGCAGCTCCTGAGCGACAACTCGCAGGTCCTCGCAGATCCAGCCCCTGTGATCGAGGTCAACGAGCTGGCGGACAACAGCGTCAACTTCGTGGTCCGCCCCTGGTGCCGAACCGACGACTACTGGGACGTCTACTGGGGCGTGACTCGAGCCGTGAAGCTCCGCTTCGACGAGCTCGGGATCGAGATCCCCTTCCCCCAGCGTCAGCTCCACTTGCCGGCAGGTCTCCCCGTGGCGTCGGCTGCGGCGGAGGCGGCGGCCCTAGCCCCCAGCGCGGACGAGGCGGAGTCGCCTGCGGCCGAGGCTCCCGCCGACGACGTCGCCTCGAGCTAGGTAAAAGCGTCCATGGGTGACACGACCGTCGAGCGATTCTCAGGCGACGAGCCACACTTCAAGGAGGCCTTGCGCTCACTCGAGGGCCGCGCGTCGCTCACGTGTCAGCCCTGCGGGAGCGAGGACACGGAGGTGGTTCACCACGCCGGCGCGGGATCGATCATAGGCTCGTGGCACGAGATCGAAGTCCGCTGCCGAGCCTGCGGGAGATACAGCGCCGAGGTCACCGAATACGAGAGCTAGCCCTCAGGGGAGGAGAGCGGGTCCCAGCGCATTTGGACGCGAAACTCGCGGGCGCCAGTGACCACGAAGCCCAGGCGCTCGTAGAGCGCGCGAGCGGGGTTCTCTTCCCAGACCTGGAGGGTCAGGGGAGGCCAGCCGCGCGGGCCTCAGTCTGGAGCTGCTTGATCAGGGCGCTCGCGATCCCGCAACCCTGCCACTCGGGAGAGAGCATCACGCGGGAGAGGAAGATCGCAGCGTGGCGGCGCTCGACGAGCCACTGTCCGATCACTTCCCCTTCGAGCACGATCACCTCGCCGAGGGGACCCGCGCTAAAGAGCTCGCGCTGGAGGGCCGGGTCCCAGTCGAAGCGAGCCTCGACCAGGCGACGGAAGGCGCCTTCGTGGATCGTGAGGAGGGCGGGGAGGTCGCTCGGGAGGGCTGGGCGGCGGCTGGGCAGGATCGCGGTCAAGGCGAAGCCTCCGACCCCCCTCCTGGGTCGAGGCGGCGGACGAAGTGCGCGACGTCGGTCCGCTCCTCATAGCCTCGTCCGGCGTAGAACCCGCGCCGATACGAGAGGCGCCGGCGGTGATTGAAGAGCGAGATCCGGCCGCAAGGCGCCTCGTCGGCGAAGGCCTCGACGCGTTCGAGGAGCGCGGTCCCAATCCCCTGACCGCGGTGCTCGGGGTGCACGAAGAGCTCGCCCAAGAGGGCCTCGGGGCGCGGCGAGAGCAGGTAGGGCAGCTCGTGAACCACGGCGTAGCCCGCGATCCGATCGCCTGCTTCGGCCACCCAGACTCGGCTGGCGCTGCCGCCCAAGGCGGCCTCCAAATTCCGCAGGACCTCAGCCTCGAGGTCAGCGCTGAGCTCCCAGCCGAACTCGGCGCCCGACGCTCGAATCAGGGCTGAGACCCCCACGCTGTCGCTGGAGTTCGCCTCTCGCAGGACCACGCTCGAGCCCACGGCGACTAGTCGCCCTCTTGGACCGCGTTTCGGTTCCAGGAGGGGATATCGACGACGAGGTCGCTGCTTCCGTCGGGGACGCACTGGCAGGCCAGGCGTGAGGTCCCCTTGACCCCAGGCGCCAGGTCGATCATGTCCTCTTCGTCTTCGCTGGCCTCGTTGGCCGAGTCGTAGCCCTTGGCGTTGAGGACGACGTGGCAGGTCGAGCAAGCGCAGACCCCGCCACAGGCGTGGTCGATCTCGACTCCGGCCGCGTGGGCCAGGCGGAGCAGGCTGCCTGGGCGCCCGTCACCGCGCTCAGGGAGCGCGTTGGGGTCGACCTGGATCGTCTTGAGGTCCTGACCGTCCGCCGTGAAGCGGATCGTGTAGGCCTTGGTCGGGAGCGGAGCTTCTGTCTGCTCGATGTAGGGGTTCTCGCCGCCCATTATCGGCCTCCCTTGTCCACGGTGGACTGTATCGCGTGTTCTACGGCGCCCTCGAGCTCGCCGACGGACTTGCCGCCGAGAGCTGCGTTGACGGCTCGGTCCAAGACCAACTCGGCCAATGGCTCGCAGGCGTCGTTCAGGGCGTCGAGGGACGCCTTGATCTCTTGGTTGCTTTCGCCCTCGCAGAGGGCCCGGAGCTGCTCGATTCCAGCCTCGATCGCGCTCCGCTGCTCGCTGGTCAAGCCGTCGCCGGCCGTCCCCAGGGCTTTGCTCGCGGCCCGGATCACCGTCGCCGACTCGTTGCGGAGGTCGATCAGCTGGTGGAGGTTGACGTCCGCGATCGCGTGCTGGAAGGACTCCTCCATGATCTCGTCGACCTCGTCGTCGGTCAGGCCGTGGACCGGCGTGACCTCGATCTCGGCCTCGGCGCCTGAGCGCTCCTCGCTGGCCATGACGCGCAGGATTCCGTCGGCGTCGATCAGGAAGGTCACCTTGACCTTGGGCATGCCCGCGGGCATGGGCGGGATCTTGAGCTTGAAGTGCGCCAGCGAGCGACAGGTCTCGACCAGCTCGCGCTCTCCCTGGAGCACGTGCAGCGAGATCGCGGTCACGTTGTCCTGAGGCGTGGTGAACTCTTCTGAAGCCTGGGTCGGGATCCCGCTGTTGGCCATGATCAGCTTGTTGACCCCGCCGCCGTAGGTTTCGAGGCCCAGCGAGAGGGGGGTCACGTCCAGGAGGAGGAGATCGCCCGCGTTTTGTCCCGAGAGGATTTCAGCCTGGATCGAGGCCCCGAGGGCCACGACCTGATCTGGGTCGAGCTCCGTGTGGGGCGCGCGGCCGAAGAACTCGCCGACGCGCTGGCGGACATAGGGGACGCGAGTCGAGCCGCCCACGAGCACGACCTCGTCGATCTGATCCGGGGTCAGGCCGGCGCTCTGGAGCGCGCCTTGGCAGAGCTCGAGGGTCCGAGCCACGAGGGACTCAATGGCCTTCTCCAGCTCGGCGCGGGTCAAGACCAGCTCTAGGTTGACGCCGTGGGTCGGGTCCTTGACCCGGAGCGTGGCCTGGTCGTTGGCGCTGAGCTCGATCTTGGCCTTCTCGGCCGCGGCTCGGAGCTGAGCTCGCAGGCGCGGGCTCTGAGCGGCCTCGGCCAGCCCTTGCTCTTCGAGGGCCGCGAGGGCACTCTCGACCAGGATCCCGTCCACGTCGTCGCCGCCGAGGTGCGTATCACCGGCCGTGGCCAGGACCCGGAAGGTCCCGGCTTGGACGCGGAGCAGGCTGAGGTCGAAGGTCCCGCCGCCGAGGTCGTAGACCGCGATCACGCCCTCGGACTCCTTGCCGCCCAGGCCGTAGGCCAAAGACGCCGCCGTGGGCTCGTTAATGATCCGGAGGACCTCGAGGCCAGCCATCTTGCCCGCGTCTCGAGTCGCTTGGCGCTGGGCGTCGTCGAAGTAGGCCGGGACGGTTACGACGGCTTGCTTGACCTCGTGGCCGAGGCCGGCTTCGGCTCGCCGCTTGAGCTCGGCCAAGATCTGAGCCGAGATCTCCTGGGGCGTGCGGCGCTTGCCGGCGATCTCGACCTCTACGATGGAGCGCCCCTCGCTCCCGCCCTCGACGAGCTTGGCCGAGAAGTGGCGTTGGACCCGCGGTGAGAGCTCGCCCAGGCTCTGGCCCATCAGACGCTTGACCGAGAGCACGGTCTCAGCTGGCGCGAGTGGAGCTCGCTCGACGGCGCTGTGTCCCACGAGGACAGAATCGCCCGCGTAGCTGACTGCGCTCGGGAGCGCGACGGGGGCTCCCTGACCGTCCTGGACGAGCGCGGGCTGGCCGCCCTGGGCCAGGGCCAGGAGGCTGTTGGTGGTGCCGAGGTCGATGCCGACGACGACCGCCGGGACCTTGGGAGTTTCGCCGTCGCTCACGAGCGCTCCGGAGAGGTGAGGGGGAGGGAGAGGGGCGAGCGCCTGAGGGGGCTCTAGGCCAGCTCTTGCCCGAAGGTGATCCAGTATTTCCAGACGTTGAGCTGGAGGCGGGCCGCGTCGAGGAGGGTCTCGCTCGGCCAGGCAGAGTCGCTAAAGAGGGCGGCGACCGCGTCCCGGGCGGCTCGCTGCTCGGCCTGAGTCCGTTCGCGGCCTTTGGCGAGGAGGGCTTCGTCGCCTCGCTCTTTGGCGCCCTCGAACTCCTCGCGGAGCTCGAGCTGCTCCATCAGGAAAGCGGGCGGGGTCCGCTTGTCTTGGTCCGCGGTCTTCCCGCCCGAGACCGCGACCAGGTGCTCGGCTCGCCGGCGCTCGTCGCGCAGGAGGGCGTAGGCCTCGTTGAGGGCGGAGCTGAGGGTCAGGGCTCGGCCCTGTTGGCGCGGGTCCTTCCCGATCAGGCGATCGGGGTGCATGCGGCGCGAGAGCTGAAGGTGGCGCGTCTCGAGGGCTGCGAGGTCTAGCTCGAAGCTCGGCTTGATCCCGAAGCGCTGGAAGGCGTTGAGCCCGCCTACAGGGTCGCGAAAGAGCTCGCCGCAGCCCTCGCAGAGGTAGGGCAGGCTGAGCTCGGCCTGGCAGGCCGAGCAGGTCTCTGCGCTGGTCACCGCCACAGCGTTCAAACCGAGAAGCTGGTCCCGCAGCCGCAGGTCCCGCTCGCGTTGGGGTTGCTGTAGGTGAAGGAGTGCCCGAACTCCTGCTCCTCCCAGTCGATCATGGTCCCGTCCAAGAAGAGGAGGGACTTCTTATCGACCAGGACGCGGGTCCCGTTGTCCACGAACACCTTGTCGTGTCGGGACGGCATGTCGAACTTACGTGGGCTCTCGACGAGGTCCACGACGTATTCGAAGCCCGAGCAGCCGCCGCCCTTGATCGCGAACCGGAGGCCCGCAGTCTCTGGGAGACCTCGCTCGGTCAGGATCGCCTTGACCTTGTTCGCAGCTCGTTCGCTGATTTGGATCATGGGGTGCTCCTAAGAGCCCGAAGGCCTAAGCCTGGGCCGCGGCCTGCTCGGGGGTCGCAGCGCCGGACTTGGTCTTGTAGTCCTGGATCGCAGCCTTGATCGCGTCCTCGGCCAAGACCGAGCAGTGGATCTTGACCGGAGGCAGCGAGAGCTCCTCCACGATCTGGGTGTTCTTGATCTCGAGGGCCTCGTCGACGGTCCGGCCCTTGACCCACTCGGTCGCCAGCGAGGAGCTGGCAATGGCCGAGCCGCAGCCGAAGGTCTTGAAGCGGGCCTCTTCGATGATCCCGTCCTTGACCTTGAGCTGGAGGCGCATCACGTCACCGCACTCGGGCGCCCCGACGATCCCCGTCCCGACGTCGGGCGAGTCCTTGTCGAGGGAGCCGACGTTGCGCGGGTTGTTGAAGTGGTCGACGACCTTTTCGCTGTAAGCCATAGGAGTCTCCTTCTCTTCGTGTGTTTCGGTCAGCTACAGAGCAGCTGGGTTGGGTTAGTGGGCGGTCCACTCAATGGTCGAGAGGTCAATGCCCTCCTTGACCATTTCGTAGAGGGGGCTCATTTCGCGAAGCTTGGTCACGGCGTCGATGGAGGTCTTGAGCGCGAACTCGACCTCTTCGTCCGTCGTGAAGCGACCGAAGCCGTAGCGGATCGAAGTGTGGGCCAGCTCGTCACCAAGGCCGAGAGCCTTGAGCACGTAGCTGGGCTCGAGGCTGGCAGACGTGCAGGCCGAGCCAGAGCTGACCGCGAGGTCCTTCATGGCCATCATCAGGCCCTCGCCCTCGACGTATTCGAAGCTGACGTTGAGGTTGCCAGGCACGCGCTGGGTGGCGTGCCCGTTGAGGTGAAGGTGGTCGAGCTTCTCGCTGAGCCGAGCCATGAAGCGCTCGCGGATCTCCGTCAAGCGCTTGGCTTCCTCCGCCATCTCTTCGCGCGCGATCTCGGCGGCCTTACCGAGGCCCACGATGGAGGGGACGTCGAGGGTCCCCGAGCGCATGCCGCGCTCGTGACCGCCGCCGTGAATGATCGGGCTCAGGCGGACGCGGGGCTTGCGGCGCCGAACGTAGAGGGCGCCGATTCCCTTGGGCGCATACATCTTGTGCCCTGAGATCGCCATCACATCGATCTTCATGGCCTCGACGTCGATGGGGATCTTGCCGACGGCCTGGGCCGCGTCGGTGAAGAAGAGGCAGCCCTTCTCGCGGCAGAGCGCGCCGATCTCAGCCATGGGCTGGACGACGCCGATCTCGTTGTTGACCGCCATGATCGCGACCATGACCGTGTCCTCGCGGATCGCGGCTCGGAGCTCGTCGAGGTCGACGATCCCGTCGCGGGCCGGCGTGAGGTAGGTCACCTCGGCTTGGCCGCTGCGCTCGAGGTACTTGCAGGTGTCGAGGACGGCCTTGTGCTCGGTCTTGAGCGTGATCAGGTGCTTGCCCCGGGAGGTGTACATCTCCATGGCGCCCTTGAGCGCGACGTTGTCGCTCTCGGTGGCGCCTGAGGTGAACACGATCTCCTTGGAGCTGGCCCCGATCAGCTGCGCGATCTGCTCGCGCGCCGTCTCGACGGCTTGCTCAGCGACCCACCCGTAGGAGTGGTTGCGGCTGGCGGCGTTGCCGAACTTCTGGGTGAAGTAGGGAATCATGGCCTCGAGAACCCGCGGGTCGACGGGGGTCGTGGCCTGGTAGTCCATGTAGACAGGAAGCTGCATTGGAGGCTCCTTTTCCTAGTTCTCGATCACGGGGAGGATCGAGGAGCGCTTGCGCCCGCCGTCGCGGGCCAGGTCGGCGATCGTCTGTCCGTAGAGGACGTCGCGAATCATGGCGTGGATTCGAAAAACGCTGTGCTTGACGGGGCAGACCGAGGCTGCCGAGCAGCACTCGTCGTCCTCGCTGGGCTGCTCGTCAGCGGTGCAGGCTGCGATCTGGAGCGGCCCCTCGAGGAGCTCCACGACGCGGCCGACGGGGAGGGTCTTGGGGTCGAGGACGATCTCGTAGCCGCCCTTGGTGCCTCGAACCGAGCGCACGAGCTCGCCACGGCTGAGCTCCTTGAGGACGTTCGCCATCAGCGGCCGCGAGAGGTGATAGGTCTCGGCGATCTCGCGCGCCGCGAAGCGCTCCTCACGATGAAGCGCGAGGTGCGTCAGGGCGATCAGCGCGTAATCGACTCGCTTCGTAATGTGAAGCATTTGAACACCTTAGATTCGTACCGGATCGGTGCGAATTGCCTCCCGATGACCGGAATATAGGAGGCCTTCGGTACTCATTCAACCCTAAATGCACCCATTTTGGTGCGGATTAACCTGAGGGCTTGGATCGGCTCTAGATCGCGGGCGCGGGCCTGAGCGCTCGCCGCGTGTCGGCATCATGCGGAGGAGCTAGGGTGGGGGGGTGTTGCGCACCTCTCTGCTCTTCCTCGGAGCCACGCTCCTCTTCTTGGCTCCAGCACCCGCAGAGCCCCAAGCCAGGCGTGGAGGGACCCTAGAGGTCTTGAGCTACAACGTCCACGGCTTGCCGGGCTTCGTGACGGGCGACGACACCCTCGGGCGCTTGCGCCAGATCTCTCCGCGTCTGGAGGCCTTCGACGTAGTCGGGCTTCAAGAGGACTTCCTCGACGAGGGGCACTCGCTCCTTCTGGCGCAGGCCGATCATCCCTTTCGGCGCCGCTTCGCCAGCAAGCTCCCTCAACGTGTCTACGGCTCGGGCCTCACGACCTTGGCTCGCTCCAAGGTCCTCGTGACGCGAGAGGTCCACTTCACGACCTTCCACGGGGTGGTCGGGGCGGGCGCCGATGGGCTGGCCTCGAAGGGCTTCCAGATCACGCGCCTCGAGCTCACGACCGGCGTGGAGCTCGACATCTACAACTCCCACCTCGATGCGGGCGGGGGTCCTGCGGACTCGCGGGCGCGCGCGTCGCAGGTCGCGCAGATCACGAGCGCGATCCAGACCTTCAGCGCAGGGAGGGCGGTTCTCTTCCTGGGCGACACCAACCTCAAGGCTCGGAAGGTCGGCGACGCTGCCACCCTCGCCCGGTGGCTAGAGGTAACGGGCCTTCGCTGTGCCTGCTTGACCACGCGCGAGACCTGCTGCGGGCGGATCGACCGGGTCCTCCTGCGAAGCGGCGTCGGCCTGAGGCTCGAGGCCACGGCCTGGAAGGTCCTCGACTATCACGACCCCAAGGGCCAGGCCCTCTCGGATCATGC
>Ga0316202_10000877_pt1 | contig 27253 bp, 25 predicted proteins | sample 3monrhotite_MG_FD_204934 | JGI IMG/M metagenome (GOLD analysis project Ga0316202, IMG submission 204934) | Microbial mat bacterial communities from mineral coupon in-situ incubated in ocean water Damariscotta River, Maine, United States -... | ecosystem: Environmental > Aquatic > Marine >... | reverse complement strand
ATAATGAATTTACCAGATTCATCTTCTGCCGTTTCATTTTTTACTGTAGGCGGTAGGATAATTTTTATATCATTATTCTTGCATCGATTAACAACATCCTGCCATTGCTTTTTATTTAAGATAGGACCGAAATGATTAATTTCAAATGCAGGCATTTTTTCTGAAGCTTGATGAATTGTGAGTTGATGACCATAAAATATAATATCAAACCAATTTTCATTGTCTCGACCTAACGAGCACCCTAAAGTATCGATATAAAAGCTTCTTGCTAACTCTTTATTGGGTACAACAAAAGATAAATGGAATGGCTGAATCATAGTTAATTACTCTAATTGATTACTAATATAAGCACAGAACGTTCTTGCTCTCTAGATTTCGCATTTTATCGTTAGCAAAAAAGTCTGTACTTATTATGTATACAATACATTTGGGACTAGTTTGCTTTAACATCATATACACGTTGTCTGTGTTAATAGCCATAAAGTATAAGATCAGTGATTAAATTCACTCCATCATAATATGCCGTAGCTTATAAATTATTTGCGGCTTTTTGTTCAACCTTTTTTTTGTAATCTTTACCTAAAGAATCAGCAATTTCTTTTGGCATATAGTTTTCATCATGCTTGGCTAATACTTCACTGGCTTCTAACAAAGTACCTCCAACCAATACGCCATTGGTTACTATGCCTTGGCCTTCACGAAATAAATCAGGCAAAATACCATCATATTGCACGGTGATTTTAGGGCCAACATCCACTAAATCAAAACTAACTTTTAGGCTATTTGGGTCACGTTTCACTGAACCAGCGACAACCATGCCACCCACACGAATACGTTGCCCTAAATCGGGTTTTAAACCACTGTCTTTCTTGCCCTGCACAATTTCTGTAGGAGTATAATATAAATCGATATTTTGACTTAACGCATACAACACTAAACCAGCAACAGCACCTAAACCAATTAATACCGAACTAACAATAACTAAACGTTTTTTACGACGGGGATTCATTACTAAACCTCTTGATAATTAAATTTTATTTACTTTCGTTAATCGTTTTATTAGCGACATCAACACTAGCGTTAGCCGTTGCATTAATGACCATTTGATCAATTATTTCATCATTAAGCTCAGGTTGAGTTAAACCTTGCTCTTGTATATTTTGTTCAGCCGCTTGGCGCAATCTTAACTCACGCTTTTGACGTAAAGAAATCTGTTGCAATACTGCTTTATGCCGACTAACACTAGACAACAACAAATAGATAATTAACGCGGTCGATACACCGTAAGAAAGCCACACATAAAAAGCATACCCCCCCATATTAATAAAATCAGTAAAACTAGAAAACTGCATTATTTAGCCTCCTGATTACTACAATTATGTGAAGCAGGTGAATATTGTGTAATCAAATTAACAGCAAGTTCACGCACCCAAGGGCGCATACTATTGCGCGCTAACACTTCAGTTTTAAAGCGTAAACACACTAATGCTGCAATTAATAAGGAAAAACCCAATAAACACATTAAAAATGGCCAGTACATTTCTGCCGACATAGAAGGTGCGCCCATTTTACTCACCGTTGCACCTTGATGCAAAGTATTCCACCACTCAACTGAATAGTGGATTATGGGTAAGTTAATTACACCAACTAATGATAAAATACCTGCGGCCTTGCCTGCTAAGTTTTTATCCTCAAAGGCATTATGCAATGCAATAACACCTAAATATAAAAATAATAAAATAAGCTCAGAAGTTAAACGTGCATCCCATATCCACCATGTTCCCCACATAGGCTTTCCCCATGCGGCACCGGTAATTAAAGCGATAGCAGTAAATATAGCTCCGATAGGCGCCATTGCTGCGGCAGATGCATCTGCAAGTTTTAACTGCCAAACCAAACTTGAAAGCGCGGCAATCGCCATCGCTAAATAAATTCCCATCGCTAAAATTGCCGCAGGCACATGAATATAAAAAATTCTAAAACTGTCGCCTTGTTGGTAATCAGCAGGTGCAAACAACAGGGCCCAAACTAAGCCAATACCCAGAAATAATGCACTTAAACTAAAAAGCCACGGCTGTAATTTACCGCAAAAGTGGTATGACACTTCAGGGTTTGCATAAGGATGTAACCATTTAAACATATTAGTTAGTACTCACTTTTAAAGCAGCCCCAACAGCAAATGGAGCTAAGGTTAAAGAGCCAAAAAATAATGCGGCAATTATAGCAAGTTGTCCACCGTAAGGTAAGTTTAACGCTGCAGTATCAATAGCACTAGTAGCAAAAATTAAAACAGGAATATAAAGTGGTAACACTAATAAGCTTAACAATACACCACCTTTTTTAATACCTACCGTTAAAGCAACGCCAATTGCGCCAAGTAAACTTAACACGGGAGTGCCCAGTAACAATGTCAACAATAACGCACCATAACTTTGCTCATTAAAATGTAATAATACAGCCAATAACGGCGCCACTATAATTAATGGTAAACCGGTTATTAGCCAATGCGCGACGATTTTCGCTAGTACTAAGATAAAAATAGGATGAGGGCTTAACAACATTTGTTCTAACGAACCATCACTATGATCAGCTTTAAATAAGCGATCCAGTGATAATAATGTCGATAACAGAGCCGCCACCCAAATAATACCGGGGGCAATACGACTTAGTGTATTCGCTTCTGGCCCTATACCTAGCGGAAAAAGAGTCACAACAATAACAAAAAACAATAATGGGTTTAAAATATCGTCTTTATGGCGTAATGCGATGGTTAAATCACGCTTCACCATTAAGTTAAAGGCTGCAAGATAAGATAGTTGCACCCGATTAATCACATGGCTTTGGCTATTTTTAAAATCGTTATTACCAGCGGCATTCATTGTAATATTTTCCAATCAGCTTAATAAAAACGATAAGCTAAAGTAATTTTTTTCAAATTAGCTTTAGCAATAATTAAATCTTGATGCGTAGTTAAAATAACACAACCACCTTGTTCTGCATGCTTTAAAAATAGCCGTTCAAGGTTTTCCACTCCTTGCTTATCAATCGCAGTGAACGGTTCATCTAAAATCCAAATTTTGGCTTGAGAAGATAACAGTTGTGCAAGCGCAATACGACGATGTTGACCCGCACTTAAATGTGAAGCCAAACTATCTTCAAAGCCGACTAAATTCACCTGTGCTAAGTCTGCCTCAACGGCACTGGTATTTAAACCATGTAACGCTAAATTAAACGTTAAATTTTCAGTCGCGGTCATTTCGCCTTTTACACCAGGTAAATGGCCTAAGTACAATAGGTTTTGGTGAAATTGTTCACGATCCTCATTAATCGTTTGCACTTGCCCGTCGGTATAAAAACATATTTGCCCTTCATATGGTTCAGACAAGCCAGCTAAAATTCGTAATAAGCTTGTTTTTCCTGCGCCATTAGGCCCTTCAATTTGCACAATATCACCCGCATTAATTTGCAAGTTTAACTGTTCAAATAAAATTCTTTCTTCCCGAATGCACGTTAATTGTTTAGCACTTAGTAAGGGATTTTTATGCTCAGGCAAAATGGTCACTTTAATAATAATTGCTGAAATTTAAAATACATTTAAATGAGGTTTATCGTTAAATCATAACTAATTTAAATATATACTGGTTTGATTTAGATCTTACTAATTTATCGCAGGTTATCATATTATTTCCATTAGAAAAAACACCGATAATGATTAATTACAAATTATTCATGTTTAATCACAAAAACCTTAATGATTATCTCCTAAATATAATGCTAGAATTGTTAAAATTTGTCTCAATTTCAAAATACTCGTTGTATTTCACACTGTAGTATAGAACGGAGCCCTCAATGATACCTGAGTTAGGTCACTTTGCCTTAATCACTGCATTAGCTTTTGCTATTTGTTTAAGCGTTATTCCACTATTTGGTTTATACACTGGTCAACAAAAACTTGCTGCTTACGCTAAACCTTTCACTTATGGATTGTTCGCTTTTACAGCGATCAGCATTTTTCTACTTGGTTATAGCTTTGTAGTTGATGATTTTTCAGTACTTTATGTTGCTAGTCACTCTAATACTCACTTACCTTACTATTTTAAAATTAGTGCGGTTTGGGGTGGGCATGAAGGCTCATTATTATTATGGATTTTTTCACTCACCTGCTGGACTTTAGCTGTTTCCCTCTTTAGCAACAATGTTGATCAAGCCTTTATTACACGTGTGTTATCAATAATGGGTATTATTGCTGTAGGCTTTATAGCCTTCACGTTACTAACCTCTAATCCTTTCGAGCGTTTATTACCTAATTTTCCAAGCGAAGGTCGTGACTTAAATCCATTATTGCAAGATGTTGGTTTAATTGTTCACCCTCCTCTTTTATACATGGGTTACGTTGGATTTTCAGTAGCCTTTGCGTTTGCTGTTTCAGCACTTTTAACCGGAAAAATGGATGCGGCTTGGGCTCGTTGGTCACGCCCTTGGACAGTCGCTGCATGGTCATTTTTAACGGTTGGCATTGCGCTAGGCAGTTGGTGGGCTTATTACGAACTTGGCTGGGGCGGTTGGTGGTTTTGGGATCCGGTTGAAAATGCTTCTTTTATGCCATGGTTAGTTGGTACTGCATTAGTTCACTCATTAGCAGTGACAGAAAAACGAGGCACCTTTAAAAACTGGACTATTTTGCTCGCTATCTTTGCTTTTAGTTTAAGCTTGCTGGGCACATTTTTAGTGCGCTCTGGCGTATTAACTTCGGTTCATTCATTTGCCGCCGATCCTGAGCGCGGTATCTTTATTTTATATTTGCTTGCCGTTACGGTTGGTGGTTCACTAATTCTCTTTGCTGTTAGAGCAAATACCGTTGCTAGCTTTAGCCGCTTTGCTTTATATTCACGCGAAACAGCATTACTTATTGCGAACATCATTCTAGTGTCTGCTGCAACTACCGTACTATTAGGTACGCTTTATCCGCTATTAATCGATGCATTACATTTAGGAAAAATTTCCGTTGGCCCTCCGTACTTTAATGCGGTGTTTGTGCCGATCATGAGTTTGCTTTTTATCTTTATGGGCATAGGCCCGCTTATTCGTTGGAAAAAAGCGAAAAAAGGTGAATTGCGTAAACAACTGAGTATTATCTCTATTGGCAGCCTAATATTTGGTCTACTTTTTCCACTTATTTATGCCGGTCAATTTAATTTAAAAGTATCGATGGGCATGAGTTTAGCGTGTTGGGTAGCATTAGTCGTAAATAAAGAGTTTCTTACACAGTTAAAATTAGCCCAAGGTAAACTGAGTTTGAGCCATTGGGGTATGGCTTTTGCTCATACTGGGATTGCTATCACCATTGTTGGCATTACAATCGTCTCAACTTATGAAAACGAAATTAATGTTAAAATGACCTTAAATGACAAAGTTGAAATTTCAGGTTATCAACTTGAATTTATCGGTATAAAACCTGTAGAAGGCCCGAATTACAGTGCCGAACAAGGGCAAATGAAGCTCTATGAAAATGGTAAGTATATTGGTTTAATGCAACCTGAACGTCGCTCTTACCGCGTACAAAGTATGGGTATGACCGAGGCAGCAATTAATCCAGGTTTGTTTAGAGATATATACATAGCCCTTGGTGATCCGTTAGGCAATGGCGCATGGTCGGTACGTGTACATTATAAACCTTTTGTTCGTTGGATTTGGTTGGGTGCTTTATTTATGGGATTTGGCGGTTTATTAACGATTTTAGATAAACGTTATCGCAGTAAAAGCAATCAACGTAATCGTGAAGAATTAGCGAATAAACAAAACGAGAATGCAGCTAACATTGCAGCAACCTCTTCAACATTAACTTCAACAACGAGTAGTTAATTTATGAATAAAGCAATACGATTCATTCCACTCATCTTAGTTATTATTTTAGGCATAGTACTATATAGAGGGTTATCGTTAAATCCTCAAGATATGCCCTCAGCTTTAGTTGGTAAGCCAATGCCAAACTTTAGCTTAGCGACCTTACTTGATGAAAATAAAACAGTAACTAAAGCTGACTTAAAAGGTGATGTTATTTTAATTAACGTGTGGGCAACTTGGTGCGTTTATTGTAAATATGAGTTTCCTGATCTTATTGATATAGCTAAAAAAGAAAATATTTCTCTGTACGGTGTCAACTCAAAAGATGATCGTGCTATGGCAAAACAGTGGATTAATAATTTAGGTAATCCTTATATATTTTCTGTTTTTGATGAAGAAGGTTCTTTAGGTTTAGATATGGGGGTTTATGGCGCACCAGAAACGTTTGTCGTAGACCATCATGGTATTATCCGCAAACGTTTTGCTGGCGTAATAAACCCAAGCACTTGGCGACAAGAATTTAAACCGCTACTTGCACAACTAAAGCAAGAACGTTTAGCTGAGCAAGGAAAATAAGTTATGTTAAAAACTATTATTATTGCACTACTGACCTACACAACATTAGCTTTTATGGTTAACGCCAGCCCAGTTGAAACCTTTAAATTTAAAGATGATGTAACCAAAGTGCGCTTTCAAACGTTAACTAAAGAGTTACGTTGTCCTAAATGCCAAAACCAAGATCTAGCCGATTCAAATGCGCCAATTGCTGCCGATTTACGAAAACAAATTTACGCACAGTTAAAACAAGGTAAAAGTGATCAAGAAATTGTAAATTATATGGTTGAACGCTATGGTGAATTTGTTTTATATCGTCCGCGTGTATCTAACTTAACTTACGCTTTATGGTTTGGTCCTGCCTTTGTTTTATTACTCGGTGTATTAGTGGTAGTAATGGTTTTACGTAGTAAAACAAATAAAGAGGACAACACCGAATTATCGAATGAACAGCAACTAAAATTGAATGAACTACTAAGTAAAAATAACGCTAGTAGCGCTTCCACTCATAAAAAACAATAGAGAAAGATAAACACTAATGATCACTATATTAATACTTATCGTTACTTTTTTATTGCTAATATTGGCAATTATTTGGGGGCATTTCTTTAATGTAAATAGCCATGCCAAACAAAACATTGACAATAATAGCGAACAATTACGAGAGCAAACAAATGTTCAATTGTATCAAGAACATAAAAGCGAAATAGAAAAAGATTTCAATCAAGCTTCAATCGATGAAGAAAGCTATCAATATCTATTAACTGAACTTGATAAAAGCTTCTTACAAGACATGAAAGTAAATAAAAAAGAGGCAATAAAAAATGCAACCAATGAACGTAAATTGTCTCCTATATGGCCAGCTATAATCACCTTATTTATTTTAGCCTTCAGTATTAGTTTATATCAAGAGCAAGGCAGCTATTTAAAATTAACTCAAAATACTCCTCAGGTGTCATCACAACAAAACAACACAAATAATACTGCAATAGATAAAGACCAACAGGCCAAGGAACAAGTAGCTCAGATAAAAAAATCACTTAAAGAAACACCTGACAATTCAAACCTTTGGTACAGTTTAGGGCAAGCAAGCATTAGCATTGGTGATTTCGATGGTGCAGTTAAAGCTTTTGATCAAGTACTTAGAATTGAGGGAAATAAACCTGACTTACTTGGCGCAAAAGCGCAAGCGATTTATTATGGTAATAATCAAAAAATTGATAGCAATGTACAACAGTTAATTGATCAAGCATTAGCGCTCGACCCTCTTGACCCATCAACAAATATATTATTGGGCATGGATAATTTTATTCATCAGCATTATGAAAAAGCGATTCATTATTGGCAAATCATTGTAAATAGTAAGCGTGAAGATGTGAACATTGAAGCTCTTACTGGCGCGATTAATGAGGCAAGAAGCCGCCTTGCTGCCAGCTTAAATAAAGTACCTAATAATGCAATAGATAAAAATGCTACTTCGCCTAAGTTAACTCTTAATATTTCATTGTCACCACAATTTCAACAAGCAATAGAACAAGGCGATGATAAAACTATTTTTGTTTATGCTATTCCAGCCGATGGTCGCAGAATGCCTTTAGCCGCAATGAGAATAAAAGCGAGTGATTTACCAATAACAATTGAACTCACCAACGCACAAGCAATGAGCCCACAATTTAACTTAGCGAGTGCTAAAACAGTGCATATTTTAGCGATTATTTCTCAACAGGGTACTGCCGGTGTAAAATCAGGTGATTATAAGGCAGAGCTTAAAAACATTGCCGTGAGTACAACTAAAGCACTTAATCTTGAGATAAATCAGTTAGTACCATAGCTATGGTACACTTAATTTTAGTGAAATCAGGAAATAATAATGTCACGATTTAAGAGTCAGGGGCTTAACTTTACAAAAGACTCACAACAAAAAACAGGTGTATTGCTAACTAATTTAGGTACACCTGAGCAACCAACAGCCGGTGCTTTACGCACTTATTTACGGGAGTTTTTGTCCGATCCTAGGGTCGTAGAAATTCCGCGGTTAATATGGCTTATTATTTTGCATGGCATTATTTTGCGGGTTCGTCCAAAAAAATCAGCCAAGCTTTATCAAAATATTTGGACTGAACAAGGTTCGCCACTCTTAGTTATAAGTAAGCAACAACGTGACAAAATAGCGAGCCAGTTAGCTGAAAAATACGGTGATAAAGTCACGGTTAAACTTGCCATGCGTTATGGAAATCCATCGATAAAAGAAGCGCTAGAAAAATTTCAAAAAGCGGGAATTAGTAATATTATAATTCTACCATTGTATCCACAATATAGCGGACCAACAACGGCTTCTACATTTGATGCTGTAATTAAAGAGATACAACAATGGCGATGGATACCAAGTTTACATTTTATCAGTGGCTACCATCAAAATTCACTATACATCAAAGCATTATCTAATAGCGTATTACAATATATTAAGGATAATGGACATCCAGATAAATTAGTTATTTCTTATCATGGAATGCCACAAGCTTTTTATGATTGGGGTGATCCTTATGCTGAATTTTGTCAGCAAACTACCCAGTTATTGTCTCAGCAACTTACAAAAGACTCATCGTTTAATGAAACAGATATTATTACTTGTTATCAATCTCGCTTTGGTAAAGCACAGTGGTTAACCCCTTATACTGAAGATATTTTAATTAATTTACCAAAAGATGGACATAAAAATATCGCCATCATGAGTCCTGCTTTTAGTGCTGATTGTTTAGAAACATTGGATGAAATCAAACGAGAATATCGTGAAATTTTCTTTAACGCAGGTGGTGAAAGTTACCACTATATTAAGGCATTAAATGATGATGAACTGCATATCGATGCTTTAATAGATGTTATAATCCCTTATATAAAAAATACTCAATAAATTTTCTCTTGTCATTTAAATATAAATAGTAAACCAAACTAAAGGAGCTTGAAATGCACGACATGCTCATCCTTGCTATTATATGGTTTATTGTTTTTATTGCTGCATATATGGCGCATAAAACCCGATTAACACCCGTTCTTTGGTATTTATTCTTTGGTGCATTATTCGTCAATATGAATATATTACCCCAAGAAATTCCTACCTTTATTCATAGCTTTGCTGAACTAGGCATTATTTTAATTATGTTTGCTTTAGGCTTTGAAGAAGACACGAACACTTTTCTCAAAAGTATAAAACGAAGCTGGGGGATAGCTTTATTTGGTGCAGTCATTCCTTTTATTATAGCTTACAGTGCAGCAGAGTATTTTTGGCAGACCCCAAGTATGTCGCTACTTTGTGGTTTAGCGATGACAGCAACCGCAGTATCATTAACGATGGTTTCGCTGAAAACAGAAGGATTAAATAAAATTCCCGCCGCAACAGGAATTATGACCTCTGCTGTACTCGATGATATTGCTTCTTTAGCCTTGGTTGCCATTTTAGTGCCAATCGCCGCTGGTGAAGCAAGCTTAACAGTAATGGGTATTAGTTTAATTTTAGCTAAAGCTATTGCCTTCTTTGTTATTTTAGCGTTTATTGGTGCTTGGTTATTTCCAGCTAATAGCGGTTTTTTCAATAAGATACCTTTACTAAATCATATCCATTTAAAAAAGATTCTTTCAATGGGAAATGGGGAATACACCGTTTTATCTTTATTGCTTATCGCTATCTTAGTTGGATTACTAGCGAATAAATTTGGTTTTCACCCTGCAATTGGTGCTTATATGGCTGGCTTAGTCATTAAACGAGATTACTTCGATTATCATCAAGATCAAAATGTCGATTTTCATAAAAAATCTCAAGAAATTATTGATAATGTCGCCTTTACATGGATTGGCCCCGTCTTTTTTGTAACTTTAGGTACTAAACTTGTTTTTGATTTTGACCTCTTTGTTTCTGTTTTGCCTGAAGCCATAATATTATTTATTGGTTTATTTTTTGGGCAAATATTATCCGCAGGATTAGCCGCTAAATATACTGGTGGTTTTGATTGGTCATCAAGTTTAATGATTGGTTTTGGTATGCTTGGCCGAGCTGAGTTAGCCTTTGTAGTAATGGATATTGCTTATGTTCAAAACAATATAATGACGGCTGAAGCTTTTTATACTCTTATGCTTGTTACATTTCTTCTTAACTGTTCAGTACCACTTACGATAAGATGGTGGAAAACTAAATTCTATATTACTTCTCAACAATAAAATAGCATAGAGCTAACGTGGTTATGTCAAATAAAACAAGAAAAAAACCCAATAAAAAACCCTTAAAAATCTATATGCAAGGTGAACCACTTTCTCCTTGGCGTGAGCACATACATGAAGTGATTTTTGAAGCCGAGACCCCCGCAGGAAAATTATTTGATGTAATACTAATTATTGCCATTATAGCCAGTGTACTTGCTGTAATGCTAGGTAGTGTTGATACTGTTTTTCAACAATATGGACAATGGTTATATTATTTAGAATGGTTGTTTACCGCGCTTTTTTCCATTGAATATATACTACGCATTATTTGCGTACGCAAGCCTTGGCTTTACATTAAAAGTTTTTTTGGTGTTGTCGATCTACTCTCCATTTTACCCAGTTTTATCGCATTATTTTTTGCCGGCGCACAAACCATGATGGTGATCCGTGGCTTACGTGTATTACGTATTTTTAGAATATTTAAACTTGGAGAATACCTAGGCGAAGCACACGCACTTATTCGAGCAATGAGAGCAAGTCGTGCAAAAATATTTGTGTTTCTTTATACCGTCTTTATTTTTGTCATTATTTTTGGCTCGGCGATGTATTTAGTTGAAGGCAGTGAAAATGGTTTTTCCAGCATCCCTAAGTCTGTTTATTGGGCCATAGTAACCTTAACTACCGTTGGTTATGGTGATTTAGCGCCACAAACTAGCTTAGGACAAATACTTGCCTCTGCAGTGATGATAATGGGTTACGCCATTATTGCCGTACCAACAGGCATTTATAGCGCTGAATTAGCGCGCGAATATAACCGTGATGTTACTAATACTGCTTGTCAAAACTGTAGTGCAGAAGGTCATGATGATGATGCAGAGTTTTGCAAATATTGTGGTAGTAATTTAGACGAATAACATCATCAAGTAATAATTTATCTTCAGTACATACAGTGAACGCCATGATCAATACGCTTTAGATACCTGCTCAGGTGAAGAATACGGAATACTTACTTTAGTACGTTTTGCTAAAGTAAACATCACCTCTGGCTCTAAAGTACCCTCAATATGCAGATGTAATTCAACTTTAGGTAAGCCAGCTATAAATGCTTCCACTATCGTTAATCCGTATTTTTTTCTACAGATAATGCGGTTATAAAAACACGCTTTTGTTGATTAATATTATTGGCTAATTGTTCAAGCAGTGCATGCATTTGTTTAACGGCTTGGCTGTAACCATTTGCAGTAATATTTTGCTTAAAATAAAACTCAAGCGCCCCATTTTTGTAAATATTTTTATTTACTTTAGATGATTTAATCGTAAACCAATAACGTCCAGACAAAATCACATCGCCTTGATCTGTAGGATAAAAATGATCTATTTCAATACTCAAATGTACATTTTTATCAATATTATTCCTTGGTAACAGAAGCTGTTTTTCTGCCTGTTGATGATTAAGAAATAACGCTAAGGTTTTCTTTATCCCTTGTTCGAGACTTTCTCCCCAAACATCGTAGTGGGCATAATGTAACTGATTATCAGAAACTAGCATCACTAAGCTTGGCTGTTTTAAATATTGTGGTAAAACAATATCATCTATAATTAGCGTCTTTTCCTGCGCAGTTATTGCTAGCTTATGCGATGACAGATCTGCACTTTGGTTAAATATTGGCGTATTTAACACATAATAATTAACTGCGGGAGCTGGTACCTCAGCACAAGAAAATAACAATGTAGATAATACAAATATACTTAATAATTTATTCATTGTTATTACTCTTTACATTATTGTTGGCTTTTTTAGGTTCAATATCATCGCTAATAACACCACCAAAGACTAAACTATTGGGCTTATTATTAACTTGTCGCAAAATTGGTTTTAGCTCTTGTAAACTTTCTTGTAACTGCAATAAGGTATTAGTTAACTCATCATAATTTTTGGAGCCTTTTGAAAAGTCATTGGCAACCCCTGAAATACTTTTTAGCGTATTATTTAAATTACTCACCACCGCTTTTTTATTGGTATCAGACAATAGTTTTTCTAAATTTTCACTAACTTTTTGAAATGCTTTTGCTGTTGTCGAAAATTCATTAAATAACTCACTCGCATCAGTAGATAATTTATCTAATGGCATCGCCGCTAAATGATTAATAAATTCACTCGTTTTTTCAGTTATATGTGAGAATTCATCAGCCTTTAAAGGAATGACCTGATAGCCCGAATATTGTTGAGCAACATAAGTACTAAAAGTAACCTCCTTAGCATTAGCCACATTTTTATCTGGGTGATGTAATTCAATAATTTTACTACCGGTTAATAAATTTCCTGTTGCGATTATTGCTTGTAAACCATTTTCTAACCATCGATCCATTTGTTGGGTAATCAAATCTAGGCTTTCAACCGTGTCTGGCAAACCAATTCTACCGGGTTGAATACTGATCAATACCGGTATTTTAACCGCTTCGGTTAAAACTTTATCACCGCGACTACGACTTAAATTTGCTGACTCTACTCGCCCAATAATAACGCCTCTATACTCAACAGGCGCACCAACAGCCAACCCTCGAACACTATCCTCTACTAGCAGTGCATATTTTATAGATTGTTGATAACGTGCTGCATCTGCTTGTTCATAACTCGCAAAAATATCGAAATACTTACGCTTACTAATAGGCTCACCAATTGGCATCCCTTTAGGAACACCAAAGGTAATTCCATTACTAAGTAACGTTTCTAACGAGCCTGTTTTAACACTTATTCCTTGCGATTTTAAGTCAACTTGAATACCGCTAATATCCCAAAAACGTGTGTTTTCAGTAATTAATTTATGATATGGGGCTTCAATAAACGCATTGTAATACACTACGCGCTCGTCAAAATTAAAATAAACATCTTCAATTTGTCCAACTCTTAAGCCTTTATATAAGATTGGTGCCCCACTTTTAAACGCAAATTCTTCAGCGCTGTTTAAAGTAATATGTATGCCTGGTGCATCTGGCGCAGTAATGGGTCGTTCGTCTAAACCTTTAAAATAGTCTGTTCTTTCTAATGAATTACCCGGTTGCACTTCAATATAATTCCCTGAAAATAAGGTACTAAGATCAGAAATTCCTGAATGGTTTATTTTAGTCGACACAACCCAAAATTTAGAGTCTTCAACTAAAAGATCTTTAGCTTCATTGGTCATTCTTGCCGTTACCAACACACCGTCTAAATTAGGTTTAAGATTTATTTTAACCACCTTACCTATTTGTACATCACGTAATTTTATTTTAGTAACACCCGCTTCAATGCCTTCCGCCTTATTTAATTCAATCGTTATTAGCGGCCCTTGATTGCTGTAATAATAAAAAACCATCCATAAACCAAGTAATGCTGTAATTATAGGCACTATCCAAATTCTAGAAACGGTGTTCATTGGTTTAATGACGGCTTGTGTTGTAGTTGGTATTTGTGAATCACTCATGTTTTAGTAGTCTTTTTCCAAATAAGGGTGGAATCAAAAGTATTTGCTGCCAGCATTGTTAATATAACAACACCACAAAAAGCAATAGCAGCATGTCCTGGGTGAATGGTCATTGCTGTGCCTAATTGAATTAAACTAGCTAAAATAGCTACTGCAAAAATATCAATCATCGACCAACGACCAATAAATTCGGTAATACGATAAAGCTGAGCGCGCTGTAATTGAAATTCATTCGACTGCTGTTGTACTGAATAATTTAACCAAGCTAATACAATAAATTTAACTATAGGAACCACTACACTAGCAATAAAAATAACAATCGCAATAGGATAAGAGCCTGATTGCCATAATACAACAACACCACCTAAGATAGTGTTTAACTCGTCTTTTCCTAGAGAACGCGTAGTCATTATTGGTAATAAATTAGCTGGGAAATATAAAAATAAAGACGTAATTAATAATGCCCATGTTTGTTGAATACTGGCAACATTTTTTCGTGTATCTTTACTTGTCGTTTCTTTTTTTATATTTTCAACAGGCAGGGAGTTAGGTGGTTGCTGTTGAGTTTTTAGAGACATCAATTTGTTGATTAATTGCTGTCTATCAACATACTGAATTGATGCGATAAAGGTTAGTGAAAATAATATATAAGCATAAAAAGATAAGCCTAAACTCACGTTCGCCATAGTAGATATTTTAATTAAACTAACTAAAACACCAATTAAAAATATTTCAGCCATACTCCACGGTAACAATGCCAAAATAACTCTAGATATCATTAATCCTTGGGCTGGATAACGGTGATCATGAATAGCAATTATCAAATAAATCAATCCACATATTACAATTATCGGTAAAACAACAATGGTTATTACCAAGAGCAAAGCAATTATCCAATAATTTTGTTCAACTAAAATAAAATAAGTATCTAAAAGACGAATAGTATGCGCTTGCCCTTGATAATGAAGAGAAACAAAATCAAAAGACATTGATAGCAACAACAACATTAAAGCCGCGATTGAAAAAGCTAAAATACGTTCAAATGCTTCTGCATGGTTTGCCATTAATATATAACCACAACGCGGGCAGATAGCTTTTTGACCAACAGATAATGGCTGTAACTTAACGATTAAGTTACATTCTGTACAATTTAATTGTGTAAGCGTATTTTTTGTCATAATTTATTATGAATAATTTCAAATGGAAATGACTTTGTGTAACAGCCCTGTTTATTTTTATAATACTTCCAAATAATTTATAGCACTATTTTAATAAAAAATCATACAGTTCGTTAAAATAATTCATTATCCTTCAATAACTTATTAAACTTATTTTCACCGAATAACTTACTATTTCTTAGGCATAACGACAAATTAGTGAAAATTCTATTGTACTAATGAATAAAAAACATTCCTTGTAATATCTAAAACGTAATTGATAGTTTGATTTACTTGAGGGGTTTTAAAACGAATAAATTTAATAGACTTGGTATAATTATCTCTTTTTTATCTTGTTCTAAAATCAAATAGTAAGACCACATTGAGAAATAACATTAGTAAACACGTCACTATTAACCAATTGTTGATAAGCATTTCTCATACGTTTTACAATACGATGGTCTGAATTTAAATTCATTGCAATATATAAATCATAATTAAGTTCTGGTAATTCATAGGCAGGCATAATTTTAGAAAAATCGTAACCTTCTTTTTCAAAACGTTTTTGCATACCTATTTTTGTTTCAACAATAAGGTTAACACGTTTTGATAACAGCATATTTATTCCCTGAGTTAGCTCTGTTACACGGTAAAGTTTATTTTCACCTTTAACCGTTAGCATTTGATCGTTAGTAGTATATTTTGCAACAACAATCAGTGATGATTTAAATTCATCTTCGCTCATTATTTTTTGTGAATAAATCGATGTTAATCCCCAAAAAAAATATTTTTCTTGCTTTATTTTACCAATCCAATGAAACTTAGATTCTCTAATTTCATTTCGTGCAATAGAAAATATTAACGTATTTTTTGTATTTAACGCAGTCATATAGGCTCTTGACCACGGCATTATTTTAACATTCAAATCATCTTTGTTTATTTTAAACAGTTCTTTAACAAGCTCAACAGAACATCCCTCAAGCTTTCCTTTATTATTTAAAAAGGAATAAGGCGGATAATTTTCAGTAACGACATTAATCACAGGTTTAGTTGTAATCGCTGCGGAGGGAAATGTTGCAACGTTAGTACTACTAGCAAAAAAACTGACAAGATAACAAAACACTAAAAAAGTGAATATAATCTTCCTATTGAATGTTTGCTTATTTAAAAAGGTGGTGACCAAAATCATAATACAGCTAAAAATGGTTAGTGATTATTTAAACATAGTTTGTTAATTTGTTCTCTGCAAGTTATGCCCATTTAATTAAACATCTTCACGAGAAAAATTTTAAAATAATTACAAAACCTTATAGATCAAGGAATAATAAAACTACACATCACTCTTTAGCTTTATGATGATATTGGCCAATTCATGGTAATTTTTGCACCACCGTCAATCATATTGCAGACCTCTAATTGTCCTTCATGATTTCGAGCGATCTCTGCGCATAATGATAAACCAATGCCTGAACCATGAGCTTTAGTGGTATAAAAAGGGGTTAAAACATTATTTAAATTAGCAAATCCAGGGCCATTATCGGTTATTTCAATCACTTGTATATTTTTTACCGAATATATTGTAATGCTTACCTTACTGATATTTAAAACGCATGCTTCTTTTGCATTTTTTAAAATATTAATAAGGATCTGAGCAACTTGGTTGGCATCACCATAACATTGACTATTACCGTGAAATTGTACTTTACAGCCTTCATTAACCATAGATTTTGCTTCCACTAATACCTCTGAAAAGTCAAACCACTTAGGATGTGGAGGAGGTAGTTGTGATAATTGACTATATTGTTCAATAAAGTCCATCAAACGATTACTGCGCTGTTGAATTCTACATAATACTTTCCTTGTTTGTGCTTCATCTAACTTTTCACTACACAATAATGTGTCAGCCATCGAGCTCATTGGAGTCAGTGAATTGCGTAACTCGTGGCTTAACACTCTAATCAGATTGTTTTGAATAGTATTTTGATTTTTATGTAAATGTTTTGAAATATCTACCGCAGTATATAACCAATTACTTTTACCTTGTTGTACGTATCGAATGCTTTGACATTGCCACTCATCATTAAACAAGGCATGAGCTAAATGATGTCCATCCATGTAAAAACCTAAATTTTCAGCACTACTTCCTAATAGCATAGGCTGCTGTAACAATTCATTTATTGCTTGATTACGATAAATTAATTGTAAATTATGATCGAAAAGACAAACAGGTACTAACCATTTATCTAAAATATTACTGAGTAATATTTCTACCGTTTGATTCTGACCATTCTTTTCTGAACTTTCGTGGGCCAGTAAACTAATCTCTCTTTGTAACTCAAACAATAAATTATTTTTATTCTGCGCTTTAAAACGTAAATTACGCTCGCCCTCTCTTAACGTTTGCGTAAAGCCAGTTAATTGCATTATCGATAAACACCAAAACTGATAACTTTTCCACGCTAGCCAAACTAACGGATAAAATAAAAAAAACAATAGCGTTGCTATTGCTAAATAGCTCCACCCTATGCTCCACATTAGCGCCGCAGTTAGTGATAAAATAATTACTACGATTAAGCATAATCCACTAACTAGCCACTTTTCATGACTCATATTTAATGCCAAATTTCTCTAATCTTCGATAAAGTGCATTTCGGGAGATATCTAATAATTTGGCGGCTTCAATCACCTGACCTGATGTTACCAACATTGCTTTCTCAATCAATTGTCGTTCAGCTTGCTCAAGGGGTTGTAATACAATCGCATTCACACTGCTATTTGCAATATCAATTAACAATTGTTGCTCGGTTATTTCATTGCTTGTTGCTAAAAGCACTGCACGTTCTATGGTATGACTCAATTCTCGGATATTGCCAGGCCAATGATGACCTTTCAACTTAGCAATAGCCTCTTGGTTGATCGTTAATCCGCTTTTGTGATATTTAGTAGCAAATTGCACAATAAAATTTTCTGTTAAGGGCTGAATATCTTCTATTCGTTCACGCAATGGCGGAATGGTGATAACCAAGGTGTTTAAGCGATAAAGTAAATCTTGTCGAAATTCATTATTTGCTACTAGTTGATTTAAATCGGCATTGGTGGCACTAATAAGTCTAACATTGGTGGTTTGAGTTTGACTAGAACCCAATATTTCATATTGCCCAGTCTCTAGAACCCGTAAAAGTTTAGGCTGTAATGATAATGGTAAAGAACCAATTTCATCGAAAAATAAACTACCTTGATCAGCAAGCTGGAATCGACCTACACGATTTTGCTTAGCGTCGGTAAACGCACCTTTTTGGTGACCAAACAATTCACTTTCAAATAAGGTTTCTGGAATAGCCGCCATATTTACCGAAATTAGAGGCGATGATTGACGCTTTGATAACTGATGAATGCGTTCGGCTAAAAGTGATTTACCTGTACCATTTTCACCTAAAATAAGTACGTTAGCATCGGTAGGAGCTATTTGATTAATTAGCTGTTCAATACTTGCCATACTCTTAGATTGGCAGATCCAAGGTTTACACTCTTCTTGAGCAAGTAATTGACGATAGCCTTGGTGTTCATATTTAATACGAGAAAAGTTTAGTTGTTGTTCAATACTACTGAGCAACTTTAACTTATTCCATGGTTTTTCAATAAAGTCGCTAGCGCCCTGTTTTAGGCCACTAACGGCAAGTTCAATTGAGCCCCAAGCGGTCATTAAAATTACGGGAATATTATGTGGTTTTAGCTGTGCAAGAATATCAAGACCTTCCTGCCCACTGGTGGTATCTCGGCTAAAATTCATATCCAACAAAATTAAATCTGGTTGATGGCGAGTTGCCTTGATAATGATATCTTTGGCATTACCCGCTTCGATAACCTGATACCCTTCAGCCATCAATAATAATTCGAGCGCTAAACGTATATCTTCGTCATCATCTGCGACTAATATCGTTGCTTTATATAGGTTCAAATAAATCTCCGTACTACTTTTATAAACAAGGCGATCAACAGATCGCCTTATATGTGAATAGTTTAGATGAAATCTAGGTAGAAAGTCTACGCTATAAATAAGAAGTAACCATAATTCTAGACACTAATCACAACGTAGAGCTTGCATTGGATCTGAGCCAATAACACGCCATGCAGGCATAATCACTGAAAGCATCACGATTACGATTAACCCGAGATCAAGTAGCGACATCGCCAACCAATTAAAACTTGGCAGCATTTCTAGCTGTTGCTCCAATTGTTGATAACTAAATACCGCAGCAATAAAACCAACCCCTAAACCAATAAGTAACATCCATAGTGCGTCTTTTAATATAAAATTTACTAGTTTCATTTGTTTAGCACCTGTTGCCATACGTACCGCTAACTCATATTTACGATGGTTAGTGGTCATTTGTGTTAGCCCCGCAACGCCAATTGCCGCCAAAAATAAAGTTAAGGTTGTCATCACAATAACGACCCATAAACTGACTCGTTGATTTAGCGTTTGTTGCTGCCAAATATCGGTTAATGGCTTAACTTGTAAATTGCTTAACCGAGGGAATTGGCGTTTTAGTTCAGCTGCAAACATGTCTGCTGACATGGTTTTTCCTTCAGCCATCATCACAGTAAATTGTAAATTACTACCCGCATCAATACGATGCGAATATACCGCTGGTAACGTTAAAGGGTCGGCAACACCCGTTTGACTAATAGTATTAGCAACAACACCCGTAATAATAAGTGGCGGACGTTGCTCAGAAGACTGATCCAATTGTATTGTTTTACCGATCACTTCATCATTCGTTAACTTAGGGAACATTGTTCGCGCCATATTTTCATCAATAACAATGCGATTTTCATCATTATCTATTTGCGCTTGGGTTAAATTAGCACCCGCTAACATTTTGATGTGAAAGGTACTGAAAAAATCGCTACTTAAACTTCTTACTTGGTGTATAACTCGTTGGCCGTTATTATCTTGATTTTGAAAAACACGCACTTGTAATGAATCCGACAGTGGCGCGAAATCTGGAATAACCACATGACTATTAGGCACTTTATTTTCTATTAAGGTACTAACATCAGCTAATAAGGTTTTTACTTCACTGTTTTGATAGTTATCCCAGTCTCTCAATTTGGTTACGTACTCGTCATCAGCAATATTTACTGAAACATTGTAAGCATTACCAAGCTCATATCCTAAGTCTTGATAAACCGCTTGATAGCTTTGCATCGTTATCATTACCGATGCTGTGAGTAACACCGAAGCGATAGATAATTGCACCACCATAAGCGCACGGCTTAACCATTGGTTACTTTGCGCTTGTAAACCTTTACCACTGCTGTTTAAATTATTGGCTAAGGCTTTTTTATCGATATCGACTAAGGCAAGTGCGCTAAATAAAACACTTAGTACTAAGATGATCACCACAGAGGCAATTAGGGTAGTACTATTTAAACCAATGGCATTAATCATTGGCATACTATCGCCAGCAATAATTGGTAAACTTTTTAATGCCCAGCCGGTTACTAACAACCCCGTAATAGCGGCTAATATAAAGCTGGGTAAATTTTCCAGTAACACTAATGTTCTTACTTTTAATAAGCTGGCTCCCAAACTGATTTGAATAGCAAATTCTTTAGTACGGCTTTGATAATGGGCAATAAATAGGTTGAGCAAGTTTAATGTTGCCATTAAAAGCAGACCAATAACGGCCGCAAATAACGCGATGATTAAGTCTGCAGTTTCACCTAACAGGCTGCTACGATAATCTTGTGCAATCACCTCTTTCTTACTATTGGTAAGAAACTTTAAAATCATTTGGCGATCATCACCTTTTTCATTTTGTTCAACATAATCAATTAACCATTCATTGGTTTGGGCCAGCGTTGGTAACTTGGTTTGACTATTGGGGCTTTTAACAATTAAATAGCGTAAATCGTTAGTAATTCTAGCAACATTATCAGGCTGCGCTTTTACTTCGTTTAAATCGCTAATAAACCATATTTGTTGATTTAAAATCTTTTGATTACCGCTAATCGCCATCACATCTTCAATAACACCGGCAATAATGTACTGCTGGTTATTCGCGCTGAGTTGCTTACCTAGTACCGATTTAACTCCCCCATAGGCTGATTGCCATAATGATCGTGAAATCCACACATACTTGGCGGGTGAGGCAATGGTAACATTGTCGCCTAACAAAAGTTTTGCGCCTAAAATGTCTATAATATTATTTGAAGCGTTATAACCTGTCGTAGGATAAATTGTGTCATTAATATCTACATCCAGATCACTAGGCGTAATTCCTCCCCATTCTCCCAGATCCGCGAAGCGCTCACCAAAGGCAGCCAAACGGTTCATGTTCCAATACGAAACTCTTAACGTTTCCGACATTTTGAATTTATACGCAAAGGTTTGTAATGTTTTTTCGTTTTTAACCCCTTGTAGTGGCTGATACAAAAGGGTTGACGAAATGGCGATAACACTTAATACCGCACCTAAGGTTAAGCCTAACGTTAAGATCAACGGAATACTTAATCTTGGCAGCGAAAACACTCTGGCTACACCACTAAAAAAGGCTTTTTTCAGTAAACTCATGCGACCCCCTGCAATTGTTGTTTTAGCTGTTGTTCAGTGAGAATTTGACCATCTAATAATTGAATCTGACGATTAGCACAACGTGAATATCGGCTATCATGCGTTACCATAACAATGGTTGAGCCCTCTTTATTCAATTGTTCAAGCAATGCCATAACCTGATCACCATTTTTACTGTCTAAGTTACCCGTTGGCTCATCCACTAAAATCAAATCAGGCTTACCGACTAATGCGCGTGCGATAGCAATGCGTTGCTGCTGCCCACCCGAAAGTTGATTAGGACGATAATGCTGACGATGCAGCATATCTACTTGCGTTAAAACTTGCTCAACACGCTGTTTTATCTCATTTTTACCAGTACCACGGTGCTCAAGCGGTAAAGCCACATTTTCAAACACAGTAAGGTTATCAATCAAATTAAATGACTGAAAAACAAAACCAATATGCTCGTTACGAATTTGGGTACGTTGATCAACTTTGAGTCCAGCGATATTAATGTTCGCCAATTGGTAATCGCCTTCGCTGGCGGAGTCCATCAAGCCCATAATGGCAAGTAAAGTAGATTTACCACACCCCGACGGGCCAGTTATGGCAACAAATTCACCTTTAGTAATTTCTATTGAAATACCTTGTAAGGCATGCGTTTCTATTTGCTGACCATCATAGCGTTTGTGAATATTGTTCATTTTAACGACTTTGTTCATAATAATTTCCTTTGCCTTTTATTGAGCTTTATTTTTTAAGTGCTTAATTTATAATAATTAATTAGTTAGTGATTAATTTGTTAGTGATAATTGTTTGAATTGGTTGTATTTGCTGGTGTCAGAGCTAACGACTTCTTCGCCTGCTGTTAAACCCTGATTAATAATTAAATACCCTTGCGACAATTCGCCAAAACTAATGTCTCGTTGCTCAACGGTATTGGCATTTGTGCGAACGAATAAAGATTGCTTGCTACGCGGACGCAAACCAGCAACTTGAGGAATATACACAGCGTCAGTTTGGTGCTTAACAAAAACTTGTGCTGAAATGGCTAAAGAAGGTCTGGCATTTGAGGTTAATTCACCGTCGAGCACCGCTTCAGCCAATACCGAACCATTGGTTACGACACTTTCGATACGAGTAATATGCGCGTTGATCATGCCTTTTTGAGTATCTATATTTACCTTAGCATTAATATCTATTTTATCCGCTTGCTGCTGTGGTAAACGAATACGGGCGATTAATTCCTTATTGCTCCCAACTTTTGCAAGCGACTGACCCGACTGAACACTTTGCCCCAATTCAACTTCTAAGGTTTGCAATGAGCCGGTAATACCCGCTTTTACATTCATGTCGTTCAATTGTTTTTCTAGCAAAGCAACTTGTGATACTTGCTGAGTAATCGTGATATCGCGCTGTGTTAACTGATAACCCTGCATTTCAATAAATTGTTTATACTTTTCTTTTTCAAACACTAAGCGACCAGACTCTTGCTTTAGCGTTAATTTTGCTCGTTTAAGTTCAATTTTTGAAGCGACACCTAAACCCATTAATTCTTCATTTACGGATAATTCTAATTGCGCTTTTTCAATGTCAGCTTCAATATCCGCAATACGCCCTTGATAATTTAATCGTTCATTTTGTTGCTCGTACTTAAACGCCTCACGTTGTGCCTGCTGTTGCGCCAATGTGCCTCGTGCCTCGCTAACTTCTTGCTCCAGCTTGGGGTTAAATAAATGCAAAATTACCGTCTCTGGTGTTACTTGCGTACCAGGACGTACTAATATTTCGGCAACTTTACCTAACGCCGGCGCGGTTAATAAACGTTCTCTCGCTGAAATGAGCTCACCATAAGCGTTACTGTAAACATCTAAAGCGCCCTGTTGAACCGTTTGAAAATGTAAACTGTCAGCAGCAACAGATTTAACGGCTTTACTACTTACCGCATAAATTGCATAAGCCAATAACAAAATAAAAAGAGCGCTTGCGCCCCACTTTTTCCATGGTTTATTTTTCACCAATTCAATTTTCATAATTTAAGTACATTTTAAATAGATAATTTCATTGACTATTGGAAGTATCGTGCCAAATAAATATGTTGTTAAAAATCAATAACTAATTAAAAATAAAAGCTTAATAAAAACATGAACTGTTCGATTTTATAACCGTAATGTTCGAATATGTGATGGTAAAAATATGGTGGAGAGTGGCGTTTTAATATGAGGATCTTCAGAAATAATAAGAAATGCGTTAGCTAATGATCACTTCCGCCATAAAAAGAACATTAGATAACTAGCACCAAACAGCACTTAGAATTAGATTTTGTATCGATGACGTCTCGTTAAGAGGCAAAAAATTGTTGGCTAAAATAGTGAATGTAGTGAATAAAAGTTAACCCAATGAAAGTTGCATTAAGTGCAAATGGTGACCCTATTGCTGTATTAAACAGAAATGAACCTGCTTTTTATTTTTTTCCAACTGATACTTATGAATTTTTAATGGATCATATTGAATATCTAGAATTATTAGCATTAGTAGAAAGCAGGAAAAATGAAGCAAGCATAAAGGTTAGTTTAAATGACCTATGAGCTTGAATTTAACAAGTCAGCGCTTAAAGAATAGAAAAACTTGGGGCAACGGTACAAATACAATTTAAAAAGAAGTTAGCTGAGGTTATAGAAAATCCGCATATTCAAAGCGCGAAATTATCAGGGGCTACTGAGCTATACAAAATAAAATTTAGGCAAGCAGGTTACCGTTTAGTTTACGAAGTAAACGATAAAATAATTACAGTAACCGTGATATCTGTTGGGAAAAGAAATAAAGGAAAAGTATACCAGACAGCAATGCGGCGAGCTGATTAATAACTAACGCCTTATAGAAAATGCTGCAAGAAGGAGTTAGGTAAATCTCAAAGTAAGGGACACCATTAAAGTTTCTTTTGATGGTGTTCCTGTGGCAAACAATATTTAACACTATTTAATATTCATGTTATACTTAATTTTGTACATAATAATGTACTTTTCTTACATATTACAATGGGGGTTAATGATGGCTGTGCAATCTATTTTGGCTGAAAAAACAGTTTCTGTATCAGAGCTGAGAAAAAAGCCCTGTGATTATTTTATGGATGAACCTGTTGCGGTTTTATCGAATAATAAGACTGCTGGCTATATGGTGAGTGCTGCGTTATACGAACGCATGGTAGCCTTGCTTGAGTCTCAATCAGGTACTTCTTCGTTTAGGCCTTCTAGTGCTCGACTAGCATCAATAACAGAAAAAGGTGCTGAATTATTGTTATCTACTTCAAAAAAAGAATTAGGTGATTTTACAGAGTGATACGTGTTTTTAAAAGTGTGATCATTGAGCAGCAGTTATCTAAAGCTGAGCTAGATTCATTAATTAGTGATTTTAAGGTTTATAAAGGAGCTGCGATTGTTCCAGAGCATTTTGGACGAGATGTTCCTTACGACCATCCCAATACGTTACCAGTGGTAAAAATGAAGATGTTAAACATATTCATTTAGGTAGCGAAGATAAACCATTGTCGATCAAAAAAATACAATTTTATAGAACAAGTGACATTCATCTGGTTTATTGCCAAAGTGTACTCGATGATGATGTGTTTTTATTGATGGCAATTTTATCACCTGACGGCCATGAGCAAGCCAGAAATAGGGATATAATGTATAAACTAGGGAAAATGGCAGAATTGTTTAGGCAAAAGTTTTAATTGTTTAACCCTTAATAGTAAGTCATTTATTTGCAATCCTATTGCCGTTTTATACATATGAACGGGCGGGTGTATGATTACAACGTTGGTCGTTTTATGAGTGTTGATCCGTTTATTCAAGCACCAGGTAATCGCCAATCGCTTAATTCGTATTCGTATGTGATGAAAGCAAAAATAAAAGACCCCCACTATTAATTGCTATTTAAAGCCAAGATGACTTAGGTAATATAAGCACCTCCATCTTCGGTGACAGTGCTGCCAACATTAACGTAACCAATGCCTATTCAAGCATTTCAGGGTAAAAATTATTTAATGATTGAACGCAAAAAAAAGCTATAGGTTGTGCCCATAGCTTTTAATTGTTTACCGGTTAGGAATGCTACAACGCTTGAATTTGCACTTGTTGTTCCACTAACTTTTCAACGGATGATTGTGCATCAGCTAATTTAGCTTTTTCTTTATCAATAACTGCCGCAGGCGCTTTAGCAACAAATTTTTCGTTGTTTAATTTCCCTTGCGTGCGAGCGATATCTTGCTTAAGTTTATCAACCGCTTTGGCTAAACGTGCTAATTCGGCGTCTTTATCAATTAAGCCAGCCATTGGAATAAGTACTGATAAATCGCCAACAACGGCGGTTGCCGAGGCGGGGCCGTTGTCGTTATCCGCTAATATTTCGATGCTTGCTAACTTAGCCAGTGAGCTTAAAAATTGTTGATTTTCGGCTAAACGGCGTTGATCTTCACTGTTTACATTTTTTAATAACACCGGTAATGGTTTGCTTGGCGCAATATCCATTTCGCCACGAATGTTGCGAATAACGACAATAAACTGTTTTACCCATTCTAAATCGGCAATCGCTTTATCGTCACATAAACTGGCGTCAAACTGTGGAAAGCTTTGCATCATGATCGAATCATCAGTTTTAGCAAAATTGGTTAGCGGCACAACACGTTGCCAAATTGTTTCAGTGATAAACGGCATAATTGGGTGCATTAAACGTAATAAACTTTCAAGCACGGTTACTAAGGTATAACGTGTACCACGTTGTTGTGCTTCAGTTCCTTTGAATAATACGGGTTTGGTTAACTCTAAATACCAATCGCAAAATTGATTCCAAGTGAACTCGTACATTGCTTGTGAAGCTAAATCAAAACGAAATGAATCAAACGTTTCATGTACCGTTTTAATTGTTTGTTGTAATTGACCTAAAATCCAACGATCAGCTAAAGAAAGTTCCATTTCAGCGCCGGCGTCTTTACCGCACTCCCTTCCACAATCGTGCTCTTCAGTGTTCATCAACACATAGCGGCTTGCGTTCCATAACTTGTTAGTAAAGTTACGATAGCCTTCTAGGCGTTTCATGTCCCAACTAATATCACGCCCTGTTGTCGCAACAGAAGTTAAAGTAAAACGTAACGCGTCGGTACCATGAGCTTCAATACCATTAGGAAACTCTTTTTTAGTTAATTTAGCAATTTTAGCCGCTAACTTGGGCTGCATCATATTACCAGTACGTTTTTCTAATAAATCTTCAAGCGAAACACCATCAATCATATCAAGCGGATCAATAACATTACCTTTCGACTTACTCATTTTGTCGCCATTTTCATCGCGAATAAGGCCGGTCATGTAGATTTTTTTAAACGGTATTTGTGCTTTACCCTCTTCATCTTTATTAAAGTGCATGGTCATCATGATCATACGTGCAACCCAAAAGAAAATGATATCAAAGCCAGTTACTAG
>Ga0316202_10000876_pt1 | contig 27286 bp, 23 predicted proteins | sample 3monrhotite_MG_FD_204934 | JGI IMG/M metagenome (GOLD analysis project Ga0316202, IMG submission 204934) | Microbial mat bacterial communities from mineral coupon in-situ incubated in ocean water Damariscotta River, Maine, United States -... | ecosystem: Environmental > Aquatic > Marine >... | reverse complement strand
AATATTGCAGCTCAATTTGTTCGAGCGACGCGATTTGATGAGTCTTTTTCGACCACCGGATCGTAAATTTAAACAAGAAATCAGACAGTTAGCTCTCATTTAGAACTATGAGACAGCAGTGAATTGAACCAAAATCTGGAGCTCAAGATCGAAGAACGGACCCAGTCTCTTTATGCGGCGAATCAGAAACTGGGTGAATTGGCTGCGACAGATGTCCTCACTGGACTCTCGAACCGTCGGCATGCACTGCAAATGTTGCAAAAGTTATGGGAAGAGTCGGTTGAAAATGGGAACTCTCTGGCTTGTATGATGATTGATGCCGACCGGTTTAAGGAAATCAATGACAACTACGGTCACGATGCAGGGGATATTGTGTTGTGTGAGTTGGCCAAAAATCTGAAATATGCTGTGCGAACCGATGACATTGTCTGTCGACTTGGGGGGGATGAATTTTTAATCATCTGTCCAAATACTGATGAGGAAGGGGCTATGCACATTGCGACTCTTACGCATAAGCAGATCTCTGCGTTGAGAGTTCTGGTTGACGGCGGAGCCTGGCAGGGGAGTATCAGTGTGGGTGTTGCCGAAAAAACGGCAGCGATGAAGGGGGTTGAGGATTTAATCAAGGCTGCTGACCGTGGCGTTTATGCCGCCAAAGAAGCTGGAAAAAATTGTTTAAAACTGGGCACTGAATAAAGTCCGGGTTCTGGATTCAATGCACCCTGTCCCCGAATTTGAAGGAGAATGATTATGGCGATAATTGCTTGGAAAACTGTCTATGAAACTAACATTGTCGCTATGGATCGAGAGCATAAACTCTTGATTACTGAAATTAATCGCTTGTACGAAGCGGTGCGCGACAAGCGGGGCCAGGAAGTTTTGGGTGAAGTTTTGATTATGTTGGAGAAGTATACGGTTGATCATTTTGCGCATGAGGAAAAATTGATGACCGAGTACGGCTATGCCGGACTTGAAGAGCACAAGAAAGAACACCGGGATTTAATCCAGGCTGTTCAGGAGCTTAAAGAGAAATCCAGCTCCGACACCGAAGATTTGGCGCGCCAGCTTTTGAAGTTTCTCCGATATTGGGTTCTGGAACATATCGTGGAAGTCGATAAAAAATATGGTAAATATCTGGAGGCCCGAGCTGGTCGTTTTATTGAGTGATTTTGGGCATTGGCGGGTTTATTAAGTGCGAAAGAACAGATATCAGATGAGCTTCAGGTCAGCTGACACGTAAAATTTCATATTCTCGCAGTCTGCCAGCGAGTGAGAGCTCAAAGTCATCCCCTGTTCTTTTCCCGATCAGGGTCTCTCCCAGAGGCGATTCGGGGGTGATAACCATGATTTCAACACCTTCATAGTCCAACTTCATCCCGCCTGCGGCAGGGCCAAGAAAAATTTGACGCTGCTGGCCGTTCTCCTCTTCCAGAAGGACCAAAGCTCCCAATCTGACAGGATTCTCTTCGGTGAAAACTTTCAACTCAAGGCAACGAAAGCTTTCTATTGCGAGGAGAATTTCCTGCGCACGATTTGCCTGTCCCTGGGCAATGTATGAAGCCTCTACGCTGAGAGTTTCGTACTTACTGTCAGGCACATTCTCTTCATGGGTGGCGGCAGCGTGTGCCGCGCTGGCTGCTTGTAGCAGCAAGCTGCGGTCCGCTTTGAGCTGACCCAACGCCAGGTTGAGCAGCTTCTGTTTATCCAGATTGTTCATTTCTCTTTATGTTCTCAGCTTAAACTTTTCCGACAGGTGCCAGGTAGATAGTGAATTCTTCTTCACCATCGACTCTGAGCAATTGATCGAAGAGCTGTTGATGATAGGCTGCAATCGCGCAGGTGCCGGCGCCGATCGCTTCACAGGCGAGATAGAGGTTCTGGCACATATGGCCCGCGTCTATCAGGATCGTGCGGTGGGCGGCGAGATCGTAGCGCCATTCCATGCGGTAAGGGAGAGCAGTCCAGACGAAACAGACCGGGGCACTGGCGATAAAATTCTGATTAAGAGTCGCCTGAGTTAAGCGTTCCGCGAGGTGCTCGGGGGCGTATTCGAGAACCAGAGCATGATCTAGCGGCAGGTAGCGGTAGATGCCCGGGTAAAGGCCCTCAACATCGGAAACGGCCAGATAGCTTTCAAATGCATGACGACAACCTGCCGAGGGGACATTGCGCAGGGCAAACCCGGGCTGCAATTGGCTGCGAATTCCCTGACTCATCCAGAGTAAAAAACCGAGTTCATCCTGACTTAAAGGGACAGGCTTGAAGCTGCGGTGACTCTGGCGATTGAGCATTGCTTTAACCAGATCGGTGCCGCCAAAACTGTCGAGGGACTCACGCCCGGGCAACGTAATTATTGTTTGGCCCTGAGTCGGAGGCTTCTGGACCGGCGGTGGTGCAATCCCTTGATTCTGGTCTGTTTGTTGAAAATCAATCTGCAGGCGCAGGTCGTCCTTGAGGAAATTGCGGTGGGCTGTAATGACATTATTTTTCAAGGGGGCTCTTCTCCTCTGGGCTGCTCAGTATGGTTTAGCTTAGGAGTATAAACTATCCAGGTCTTTTTTCGGCAGTTCATAATGCTGGTTTTTACGTTTGCGGTTTGTAAATGCTTTTGCATATATCTGTTGCGTTGAAAGACTTGCCCCATGTATGACGTGCATTGATATACTTAAAGTGTCAGTTCAATTTTGCGTTTAAAGGTTCAATCTCGCTGTTTTTTGAGCGTGTTGACGATCATTCAAAGAATGAAGGTTCTGTCTGTTGTTACAAATTTCTGTACTGCTCCTTTTTTTCTCCCTCTTTCTGTGTGGGGCACCGGTTTCTGCCGAGGTCGAGACCCAGCTGTCCGGGTTGAATCCAGAGCTGCAATCTCTGCTGGCAGAGGCGATCACGCCTCCTCCGGCGTTGAAAGAACCGGGTCCTGTGAACCCGGTCTGGCTCGAACGTTATCAACGGCAATTGCTGGCCAGGATCCAGAATTTTCTTGAGCCCTTCGGCTATTTCCACCCTGAAATTATCAGCGAGCGAGAGGTTCAGGGTGACCAGGTTCGGCTTCTGGTCCATGTAGAGCCAGGGGCTCCAGTGAGATTGGTTGAGCGTCAGATCGAGCTTTTGCCGACGGCTCACGAGAGGCCACAGCTTCCGTTAGCAGGGTTCCCGTTGAAAACTGGCGATATTTTACGCGAAGACTTTTACGAGACCGGGAAGGCCGAGTTGATTGCTCGGGTGCAGGATCAAGGCTTTCTTGAGGCGCGGTATACGCGCCATGAAGTCCAGATCGATCGCGAGCAGAATCTGGCCAGAATCTTCCTCGAGATAGATGCCGGAGAACGGAGCCGCTTTGGCCTGGCGACCTTTAGTGGCGCAGAAGCCTTTCCCGATCGTTTCTTGCGTCGTTACCTGGCCTTTAAGCCGGGGGAGCCCTTCTCTTACCGCCTGCTGGGTAAGACCCAAAAACAGCTACGTGACTCGGACCGCTTCCGTAAGGTGCTGGTCGTTCCTCGGCTGGATGACCGGCAGGGGGTTAACGTCCCGATCAGTGTCGAACTTGACCTGCAGAAACGCCGTGCCCTGCGTCCGGGGATCGGCTTTGGTACCGACACCGGTGCGCGGTTGGGGCTGCGCTATAGCGACACAAATACCTGGGGAATGGGGCATAATTTCAACCTGGATCTGCTGGTGGCACAACGGCTGCAAACCTACACCGCCAGCTACGCTTTCCCCGGCTACCGAAATCTCAATACGGGGCTCAACCTGCACGGTGGTTACCGTGCAGAACAGCTTGATACCTACAAAAATAATTATATATTCACCGAAGTCGAACAGACTTACGGATTTGGTGGCGGGCGGATTGGAGCCCTCTTTGTCCGCGCCCAGTATGAGCATTCGGATATCTCGGCTGACAGCGTCTATACCGGTTTTTTAATGCCGGGTTTTCGCTACACCGAAGTGCAACTCCCTGAAGCAACCGGCAAGGGATATGGGTTCCATTTTCAGACTGAGGTTCGGGTCAGTGACCAGCGATTCCTGTCGGATATCAGCTTGTTACAGTTATTGGGAAGCGGCGATCTGCTTGTGCCACTCCCGTGGCGGATGTCGATGATTTTGCGTGGTCAAGCCGCAACAACCTTTAATGATAATCCCTTTGCAGAGATCCCCGCTTCTTTACGCTTTTTTGCCGGGGGGGATCGTTCGGTGCGCGGCTATGCCTATCAGTCTTTGGGACCCAAAGGCGCACAAGGTGATGTCATCGGCGGTAAAAATCTGTTGGCTGGCAGTATTGAGCTGGGGAGACAACTCAGCCAGAACTGGGGAGTGGCCATGTTCATGGATACTGGCAACGCTTTCGATTCCTGGGATAATTATCCTCTCAGGTCTGGTGCTGGTGCCGGATTACGGTATGTGACGCCGGTCGGTCCGATTCAGATTGATCTGGCCAGCCCGTTAGGCCAGGGGAAATTTTCGCTCCGCTTGCATGTTGGGATCGGCTTCGGATGGTAGGAAAACGCAGAACCCTATTGATTTTTGTCTTTCTGGTTGTGCTCGGTCTGATGAGTGCGCTCAGTTGGCTGGCGCTGACCCGTCCGGGAGCTCTCTGGTTGTTTTCCCAGATTAAGGATGAGGCTCCGGTGCAACTTGAGCTGCGCGATTTTCAGGGGAGTTTGTTGGGGGGCTTCGAGTTGTTGGGGTTAAAGATCGATTGGTCGGGCGGGGAGCTCCTGGCCGATCATCTTCAGCTGAGCTGGAGTGCCGTAGGTTTGCTGCAGCGGATGGTCCAGATAGATAGTCTTCGGGGTGATAATGTTGTTGTCCGCCTGACCTCACTCGCAGGCGAAAAACTGTCGGTTGAGCCATCCAACCCTGAACTCCTGATTCCAGAGATGAAACCCTTGTTTGAGCTCTTGGGGGGCTGGACGCTTGAGCTACAAAAGCTGGAGATTAACTCACTCCAGTTATCACCCGCAGCAGGACAGATGACGGCACTGCAACAACTGGGTGGCAGTCTCTTCTGCAGTGCGGAGCAGGTCCGCTTAAATAACCTGCAGTTGGATGGAGACTATGGCCGTTGGCGCGGGTCGCTCCAGCTGGCTGCAGCCGAGTCTCTTTTGAGCGGCGAACTCCATTGGCAGCCTCCAGTATCGTTCGCGCCACTTGAAACACTGGACACCAGCCTGAGTCTGCAACGCACGCCAACGGGCGAAATTGCAGGGCCGGTCAGCTTTGCCGGGCAAATAGCACAGGGTTCCGGTTACAGACTGTCGGGTGCGCTGAATCTAGGGCTTGATGGATTGCAGCTCAAAACCTTGCAGTTCGATCATGGTTCTGAAGATGATGGACTTGTGCGCGGCGAGCTGAGTCTCGGCTGGAAGACGCGGTTGTCGTGGCAGACCAGTCTTGCATTGAGTCAATTCAATTTTCGTCCCGAGATTGGGCGGGTAACGAAACTTGACGGTCAGCTTGATCTGCAGGGGTCAAACCGCAGTTATGCTGGCCGTATCAACTTGCAGAACGCTGGCCCTGATTGGGAGTTGGTGAGTTTGCGAGGTGAACTTCAGGGTGACACTCAGCAACTTAAGCTGTCTCAGCTAGAGGGTCGCTTATTGGGGGGCGACATCGCGGGGGATATCTCATTCGACTGGCGTGAGGGCCTCTCGAGCCTCTTTCAGTTAAAAGGGAGAGCGCTTGATCTGACAGTCATCCCCCAAGCTCCTGAAGGCAATCTTGACCTGCAACTTGATGGCTGGTTGAAAAAAACTGACAAACAAGGTCTGCAGCTTGGTGGATTTGCCCAGATCAGTCGAGGGGTTCTGCTCGGGCGTGAGCTTAGCGGCGAACTGCGGGCGGACTGGCAGGGTGGCCGTCAGCTCAAGATTGAGAAGCTGGATCTAGTCGGGGGCTGGGGACAGCTCAAAGCCAGCGGCGATCTCGAGCAGCATCTGGCATTAAACCTTGAACTCCTTGATGCTGCGGCCCTCTGGCCCTCGCTCGAGGGGGCTGGGGAACTAGCCGGTTGGCTGGCCTGGACCGCCGATAGACCCCATGGCGAGTTGACTGGTCGGCTAAAAAATCTGGCCTATGCCGATTGGCGCGCTGCGCAGCTGGTGCTCAACCTGACCCAACCGACAGCCAGCTCAGAAGCCAAACTGGGATTGCAGTTCAGCGATCTGCAAAAGGCAGATGTCGTGCTGGCAAGTCTTGACTTGAATGCTCAGGGACTGCCCAGTGATCATAGAATGCAGCTCCAGGTCCAACAAAACGGTGGTCGGGTTGCCGTAGAGTTGCAGGGAGCACTGCAGAAAGAGGTTTGGCGCGGCAATGTCGGGAGATTTGATCTGAGCGCAGAGCAGATTGAATCCTATCGTCTGGTCAAGCCCTTTGCGATAACTCTGGACCCGGCCGAGCTGAGTTTCAGCGAAATTGCACTCCAGGGGAACCAAGGGGGGAGTTTGAGCCTGGCTGCAAACTGGAGTCGGCAGGAAAAGCTCAGACAGGTCGAAGGCTCATGGGAGCAGATCAACCTCTCCTGGTTGAAACTCTGGTTGGCCGGGATGCAGTTCGATGGCCAAAGCAGTGGACAGGGGAGTTTTAAACAGAGTCGGCAGGGGGAGATGAGCTTCGAACTGCACGCCGATTATCTGGGCGCATTCACTTACGCCGGACAGAAACTTCAACTCGATAAGGCGCAAGTCGTCGGTCGCTGGGATCAGCAGAGGTTGGCGATCAACGCTGAACTCCTTGAACGCGGCGGGGGAAAATTGATCCTGGTCGCAGATTCTAACGCTGAAGCGGGGTTTTATCTTCCACAGAGTGGAGAGATTGAGCTTGAAATTAAACATCTTCCTCTCGGGCTGTTCAATGCTCAAATGCCTGAAGGGCAGGACCTGAGTGGACTGCTGGCCGCAAAATTCAGCGGTGGCTGGCTTAATCAAGGTCGATTCTCCCTAGCTGGGAGTGCCGCTGTCGCGCAGGGGATTTTCAGTTATCATGATGGGCAAAGTCGGCTGGAACTTCCCTTTGAGAAAAGTACCCTCCACCTCGACTGGCAGCAGACGGGAGTCGTTGCCCAGCTGAATCTGGGCCTGGGAGAAGAGGATGGTCTGAGCGGTACTATCCAGCTGCCATTAGCCGCACGCTGGCCGTTTGATCTGACGCGGTCTATACCGCTCTCGGGTGAGATGACATTCCGGTTGGGAAACATCGGTGTGCTTTCGCTGCTGGTTCCTGAACAGCTAGCCGATTTTAGGGGTGAAATCGGCGGCGCCCTGCGACTTGGCGGAAGTTTGCAAAAACCAGATTTTGCGGGGACGCTGGAACTGCTCAATGGGCGTCTCAGCCTGAGACAGTTGGGGATCCTGCTTGATCAGATCGCGCTGCAGGCAGTTTTCAGAGCTCAGCAACTCAAGATAGAGAAGCTCTCCCTTCATGCCGGGGAGGGGCGACTCGACGGTCAGGGGGAGGTTCGGTTTGATGGCTGGAAGCCCAAGCGGTTCAGTCTCGATTTGAAGGGGGATAATGCGCTGATCGCAAATCTTCCTGAGTTGCGGGCGTTGGCTTCTCCTGATCTGCACTTAACGGGGGATGACACGGGGTGGTCACTTGCGGGCGTTTTGAAAATCCCAGAATTGCAGATCATCAACTGGCATCCGACAGGACCTGTGCAGCGCAGCGGAGATGTTGTGTATGTCGATCAGTTGCCGAAACCAGAGAGTCCAAAATCGTTGGCATTCAAGCTTGATCTGGACGTGGATTTAGGCGACAAGGTCGTGGTCAAAGATCGCGGACTTGATGTGCGTCTGACAGGGAAAACACATCTCAGCCGCGCTACGCAAAATGGGGTTTTTGCCCGTGGTCAGATCGATATCCCCGCAGGACATTACAGCACCTATGGGGTTAAGCTGCCAATCACCAGCGGTAGACTCTACTTTAACGGTGGGCCGGTTGATAACCCCGCGCTCGATATCGTGGCGACCAGAAAAGTTGGCGAGGTCAGCGCCGGAGTTGCCGTTGGTGGTACGGCCCGCCAGCCAGTGATTCGTTTGATCTCTGACCCTGTGCTTGATGATACCGATATCCTTTCGTATATTGTTCTCGGACGCTCCACGCTCGGCGGATCGGGTGATTTTAGCGTTCTGAGTCTGGCTGCCAGCGCGCTCTTGTCAGCCGGTGACTCTGCCAGTTTCCAGCAAAAGCTTAAAAATCGCAGTGGCATCGATGTTATCGATGTTAATACTGGTGATGCGGGTCTTGAAACCGCAGTCGTGACCGTTGGCAAGTACCTGACCCCAGAGCTCTATCTAAGTTACGGACGCACCCTTTCAAGCGGCGTTAGCCAGCTTCAGTTGCGTTACAGCCCCAGTCGCCGGGTCGATATCGAATCCCAGCTGGGGGAGGTGAGTGGGGCCGATATCTATTATAAGATTGAATTTAACTGAAATCGCGTTGCGAGGAGAATGAGATGAATTCTAAAAACACTGATGCCGGTATGCCGATTGCTATCACTCTTGAGCCGGGAACCTATTATCGCTGCACCTGCGGCGGCTCGAAAAACCTCCCTTTTTGTGATGGTAATCATCGTGGTGCGGATTTGCCGATCCGCTTTGAGATCGAAGAACGGCGTAAGGTTTATCTCTGTAGTTGCGGTAAAACCGCTGAACAGCCTTTTTGCGATAAAACCTGCGGAGTTGATCTCCCGCCGAGGTGAGACTTCAGTCTTTCTCTGCTTGCTTTTTCTCCAGAAATGGCGTGATCAACTCCATCGGTAACGGGAAGAGGATGGTTGAATTCTTCTCGGTGGCAATTTCTGTCATGGTTTGCAGAAACCGCAGTTGCAGGGCGCCGGGCGCGGCGGTGATCAGATTGGCGGCCTTGGCCAGATTGGTTGACGCCTGAAATTCCCCCTCAGCATGAATGATCTTGGAGCGTCGCTCCCGTTCGGCTTCGGCCTGACGGGCCATGGCGCGCTGCATTTCAATCGGCAGGTCGACGTGTTTGATCTCGACGTTGGAGATCTTGACTCCCCAGGGGTCGGTCTGACGATCGAGCAGCTCCTGCAGATTCTTGTTGATCTTGTCGCGTTGCGACAGTAGTTCGTCGAGTTCAACCTGACCCAGTACGCTGCGCAGCGAGGTCTGGGCCAGCTGGCTGGTGGCGTAGAGATACTCTTCGACCTCGATCAGCGCCTTGTCGGGATGGACCACGCGGAAATAGAGCACCGCGTTGACCTTGATTGAAACATTGTCACGGGTGATGACATCCTGCGGCGGCACATCCATGGCGATGGTGCGCATGCTGACCTTGACCAGGCGATCGACCAGCGGAATGATGAACTTGAGCCCCGGCCCCTTGACGCAGGAGAAGCGTCCGAGCCGAAAGACCACGCCGCGTTCATATTCGTACAGAACCCGAACCGCAGAGGCGAGAATAATCACCAGAAAGCCGAAAACAACCGGCCAGAGCAAACTGAATCCCAGTCCGAACATATTATGCCTCCTTCTCGGTGTTCACCTGCTGGTCCTCGTTTGTTGCCCGCACTTCGAGCACCAGACCGTCCAGTAGTTTGACGACTTCGACTTCACGCCCTTTTTTAATCTCTACAGTGGCCCGCGCCTGCCACAACTCGCCGTGTACAAATACCTGCCCCTCGTTATGGATATTGCTCTCCGCCTTGCCGCGCTCGCCAGTCATCCCTTCTTGGCCGAAAATGACCGGGCGGCCCTGGGTGCGCACCACCATCCAGCTGGCAAAGAGGATAAATCCGGCGCTGACTATGACGGTTGCGGCAATCACCGCCCGGGAAATCTGCAGATAGGGCACGCTGCTGTCGATCAGCATCAATGAGCCGAAGGCCATGGCGATGATGCCACCAACGGTAAGCATACCGAAGGAGGGGATCTTGACCTCCAGGATGAACATCACCACCGCCAGCAGAATTAACAGCAGACCAACGTAGTTGATCGGCAGGGTTGAAAAGGCAAAAAACGCCAGCAGAATCGCGATGGTCCCGACCACGCCCGGCAGGATAACCCCCGGCTGTGAGATCTCGAAGAAGATGCCGAGAATGCCGAGCATCATCAACAGATAAGCAAAACTCGGGTTGCTCAGGGTGCTTAAGATCTGCAGCCGCCAGTTCATCTCCTGGCTGCGCAGCGGAATATCCTTGGTGGACAAGGTTTTTATCTGCCCTTGTCTTAAGTAGCTACGACCGTCGAGCTTTTGCAGGAGTTCACTGCTGTTTTCGGCAATCAGGTCGATGACCTGGAGCTGCAACGCTTCCTGAGCTGATGAGGAGATACTTTCGCGCACAATTTTTTCGGCCCAGTCAAGATTTCTCCCGCGCTGCAGCGCCAGGCTGCGCGCATAGGCGGCCGCATCATTGACCAGTTTGGCTTCCATGGTTTTGTCGACCTGGACCCCTGCGCCGATAGAGACAGGATGGGCGGCGCCAATATTGGTCCCGGGTGCCATGGCGGCAAAATCAGCTGCCAGGGTGATCAGGGCACCGGCTGAGGCCGCACGTGCCCCCGCGGGGGAGACATAGACAATCACCGGGATGCTTGAGCCGAGCTCGGCCTGGATAATCTCGCGCATCGCAGTGTCGAGTCCGCCGGGGGTGTTGAGTTCGATTAATAGTGCCGCATCTTGCCGCTGGTTGGCTTCGTCCAGCTCTGTGCTGATGAATTTTGCGACGATGGGGTTGATTGCGGAATCGATCGTTAAGCGAGAGATGGCAGGCGAGGTCGGCGATTGTTCGACCGCGAGTGCGGCGCAAGGCAGAAGAGCCAGAATGCTCAGGATTAACAGCAGGGTGCGCATCATTCATTCAACCTTTTCGGCAACAGAATGAAAAACGGTCCCTCCGTATAAAGCAAGTGTGAGGCTAAAATATCAGTGAATAACTATATCTGATTATCTATTTCGCTCCACCAATAGCAAATGAGCCAATATCATCTCGCGCCCGTTCGCTTTCGCTCACTCAAGCCGCAGAGAACGCGGAGAAAACCTTTAGACTTGCTGGTTTTGACCTTAACTCCTGCTCTTGATTAATCTTTCTCTGCGATCTTTGCGCCTTTGCGCGAGACAGATTTTTCTTTTGTTTGTCGTAAAGCATTTAGTTGAGCCAAGTGGATAACCATATAACTATATTCTACCTTGAATTTGATTTTATTGCTGGGGTCTGCTGAAAAGAGCCCACTCAACTAATAATCAGGCTACCCTTAGCCTGCACCGTGCTCGCGACCAGTTTTCTGCAGGTAGTATTCATAGTCGCCGTCATAGCTCATCATCATGCCATGATCGATCTCGAAGACCCGACCGACCAGTGAACGTAGAAAATGGCGGTCATGGCTGACCAGGATGACCGTGCCGGCAAAATTCTGCAGCGCTTCGAGCAGGACCTCGCGGGACTGGATATCCAGGTGATTGGTCGGTTCGTCAAGGACCAGCAGGTTAACCGGCCGCGCGAGAAGAGTTGCGATCACCAGGCGGCTTTTTTCGCCACCCGAGAGCTTGTCGACTCGTTTGTCGACATCGTCGCCACGAAACAGAAAGGCTGCTGCCAGGTTGCGGACGACTCCGATCGAAGCTTGTGGCAGGGCATACTGCAGAGTGTCGAACACGCTCTTCTGCGGGTCGAGGAGCTCCATCGAATGCTGGCTGAAATAACCGAGTTCGACGTTGGCACCGAGGGTGGCGCTGCCGGTAGAAGGTTCGACCTGGCCGGAGAGAACCTTGAGGAAGGTCGACTTGCCTGCGCCGTTGACCCCGGTCACTGCGATTTTATCGCCACGCCTGACCAACCCCGAAATCCCGCTGAAGACCGGATGTTCACCACCTTCTGGCAGGGGCCAGTTTTTTGCCAGCTCCTCAAGCGCGACGACATCGTCACCGCTGCGCGGGGGTGGGTTGAATTCAAAGCGGACCTGCTTCTGCTCGGGGGGGATTTGAATCCGTTCGATCTTTTCGAGCTTCTTGACCCGTGACTGAACCTGCGCAGCATGGGAGGCGCGGGCGGCGAATCGGGCGATGAACTCTTCTTCTTTGGCGAGCATCTCCTGCTGACGGCGGTGGCTGGCGAGCAGTTGTTCGCGGCGGATTTCACGTTCGCGCAGGTAAAAATCGTAATTTCCGCCATAGGTGGTGATGTTCTGATCAGCCACCTCAATGATGCGGTTGACCAGCCGATTCATAAAGTCGCGGTCGTGGCTGGTCATCAAGAGCGCCCCCTTGTAATCGTTGGCCAGCCAGTTCTCCAGCCAGACAATCGATTCAACATCCAGGTGGTTCGTCGGCTCGTCGAGCAGCAACACGTCAGGGTTCAGGGTCAAAATTCTGGCCAGCGCGATGCGCATCTTCCAGCCGCCGCTGAAGCTTTCGGCCGGACGATCGTAGGCCTCAGGACCTATGCCGAGGCCGGTCAATACTGCCTGGGCGCGTGGCTCCAGATCATAACCGCCGCGGTGCTCGAACTCTTGCTGGGCATCCCCGTAACGTTCGAGCAGGGCGCACATGGCCTCATCTTCGAGGGGTTCGCACATTTCTGCTTCCATGGCGGCGATTTGCTCCCCCAGCTGCATGACTTTAGCTGAAGCTGCCATGACTTCGGCCAGCGCAGAGCGGCCAGACATCTCACCGACATCCTGCGAGAAGTAGCCGATTACGACCTTCTTGCCGCAGCTGATATCGCCAGCATCCAGATCTTCCTCGCCGGTGATCAGGCGGAAGATCGTCGATTTCCCCGCACCGTTGGGGCCGACCAGCCCGCTGCGGCTGCCGGGCAGGATCTGCAGGCTGGCGTTGCTGAACAGGATATGTGAACCGTGCTGTTTTTTAATGTTGGTCAGATGGATCATGCGTAAATCTCCAGGTCCTATAAAAAGTCCCGTTCTGTTAGCATGAGGGGCGAGTCGGCGGCAAGACCTTTCGCTTATTGCGGGACCTTCAGGCTCATCACAGCTAGTTTGCCGCAATTGGAATCAATTATTTATTTTAGGGAATCGTCATGAGCATCAGTCTGGTTGTCATTGCAATATGTTGGGGTCTGCTGGCGGGTTATCTTGCGCTGAGAGGCATAGACAGTCTGATTGGTCTGCTCTTCTGTCTGCATGGGATCTATCAGCGGCGCTGGAAAATACTGGCAGATAAAAATGCCACCGGGCTGATCCGTCCGGGATTGATCCTTAAGCTTGCCTTGCGGCTGAGTTGTTACGCTTTGAGCTGTGGATTTCTGCTGAATACTGGTGATCGGTTTCTCCAGCGGGAATATCATTTCTACTATGCTGATATGCAGGGGTTGATCTTTGCGGTGGTGGCGAGTGGCATGATTCTCAGTCGCTTGCTGAATTCATGGCGGCGGATGACGCTGGTCTGGCGGATGACCCACGAGTTCGACTTTGCTGAGCGCCGTGAACGGACCAGAATGTTGAAGGGTTGAACTTTCAAGGGTGGTATCGCGCTGAATCCACCCTTGAAAGTTCAGAATCGTTGATTGTCTTTGTCTCTAACGGATGATCTTCCATGATCCGTCTGGTTGGCGACAGGCTGTACCGTAGGCTTGCTGCTCTTCACCGCCAACCCAGACCTTTTGGCGATATTCACGACAATACTCACCGTTTTTTGCTTGATAGGTCTCTACCGGGACGATCACGCCGCCATTGCCTGAGTCAGGATTGCGCCAGGGAGTTGCGGTGTTGGTTGGAGCGTTTTCCAGGGCATACTGGGCATTTTGTTCCATGGCCATCTGGTCGGCTGCATCCAGTGTGCGCCCAACGTCTTGTCCTATCAGCGCGCCCGCCAGAGTTCCGATGGCAACCGCCACCAGTCGACCCTGGCCACTCCCCATATGGGAACCAAGCAGGGCACCAGCTCCAGCCCCCATAAGAGTTCCCATCTGTTCTCTTTCGCCCGGTTGGGCGACGCAGCCAGCGAGGATCAAGCTGAGTAACGAAAAAATGATCAACAGTCTCTTCATTTCAAATCTCCTATTTTGTTTTCCAGTCACCCGAGTTCTCGACAAAGAATTTTAGTGTAGCCGACAGTTTCCGTCGTGGCAGCTGGTATTGGGAAGAAGGTGCCGGAAGCGAGCGAAGGCCGTATAACCCAGATCGGCTCCCTGACGGATGCCAGGGAGGTTGATGCCGCGTTCGAGCAGGCTGTAGAGAGGTGATTCGGGGAAGGCGCTCCAGATCCGGGCAAAGGCCGAGATGCCGGTATGGAATTCTCCGGCGGCATCGCGAACATGCAACTCTTTCATGAACTCTTCGAGGGTTCGGCCATGCTCTGTAACGTTGAAACCCGATGCGCTGATATCGAAGAAAACCAGCCGGCCTGCCGACTCACGTCGTTGGTAAACTTGCATTTCACGATTGCAGACAAGGCAGCTGCCATCGTAGAAAACCTGAAGCGGAAACTTCGTGCTCGATGCCATAAAGACCTCCATTTCATGTCATCATAACAGAGGTCGGTATTTGCTGCAGGGTCTCCCCCTTTTTTCTCTTTTAGCCGCGCCTTTTATCCTTCCATCAGCAGGATGGCTTCGGCAACTTCGCGCAAACTTTTGCGTTTATCCATCGCCAGTTTCTGCATCCGGCGGTAGGCTTCATTCTCACTGAGCCCCTGCTTGATAAGCACACCCTTGGCTTTTTCGACCTGCTTGCGTGTTTCAAGGGTCTCTTTGAGCTGACCCACTTCATCTTTCAGGTTTGATACCCGAATGAATTGATCAATCGCCAGATCGACGACGACCGCAAGCTGTTCTTCACGGAAGGGTTTGAGCAGGTAGTTCATGACTCCAGCATCGCGCGCGCGCGCGACCGTCTCTGGGTCAGTGTTTCCGGTCAAGAGGACGATCGGCAAGGGGTTGGTCAGGTTGATTTCGGCTGCGGCCGTGACTCCATCCTTGATCGGCATGGAAACGTCCATCACGATCAGCAGCGGTTTTTCGCTCCGCGCCAGTGCGACCGCTTGTTGACCGTTCTCTGCTTCTACCAGCTGGTCGAAACCAAAACTGGCCAGGGCGTCTGCAACCTGCTGGCGCAAAAGGGGTTCATCATCGACAATCAGGGCTTTTTTCATAGGTTCTCCTTGCTAGCCTCGGAAACGATCGGGAGGCGAATGACAAAACATGCTCCAGGCTGGGTTGATTGCTCAAGCTGCAACTGGCCACCATGCTCTTGTATGATACTGCGGCAGAGATAAAGGCCGAGACCGGTTCCTTCCCCCTCTTTTTTGGTGGTGACAAAAGGTTCGAAAATCTTCTCGCTCATGGCATTGGGAACCCCGGGGCCGTTGTCTCGAATTCGGATTTCGATCTGGTCCCTGAGCTCGACCAGGTGAATGCTGATTTCACCTGCTTGACCCAGCGCCTGAGCTGCATTCATCAACAAGTTGATAAAGACCTGCTTTAACTGATTAGCATCGGCCCAGATGGCCGGAGCTGGGGCGTAGTCTTCACGCAGATGGATCGATTTGCGCGTCAACTCGTAGCGAATCAGCAGCAGGACCTGTTCGAAAACATCTTTCAAATTAGTGAGCTGGCGTGGACCGGTATCCCGTCGACTGAAAGAGAGCAACCCGCCGGTCAGATTTTTGAGTCGCTCGACTTCGGCTTCGATCCGTTCGGTCATCTCGCGCTGGAAGTCTGAGTTTGACTCTTCGCGTTGCAGCAGTTGCACCGCATAGGCGATGATCGCAAGCGGGTTGTTGACTTCATGGGCAATGCTGGCTGACAGGCGACCAATCTCGGCGAGTTTTTCTGATTGGATGGTCTGATCGAGTAGTTTGCGAAATTCGGTGATGTCTTCAACTACCACCAATACTCCGGTGACCTTCTCGGCATCTTTGAGCGGGGTGATGCGGCGTTTTTGAATACGTTCATCGCCGCGCAGGGTGCGATGCGACAGGCGCATATTCTCAGGTGCTCCGGCGCTTAATACCTGTTGCAGTGCTTCGGCGAAGCCTTCCTGAACGAGCAGGGGGAAGAGTTCCAGCAAGTTGCTGCCGATTGCTTTCTTCGCTTCGACCCCACTGGTCATTTCCATCTGCCGGTTCCATGACGTGATGCGGAAGTCACAACCGATGGAGTAGATTCCGAGGTCGACCGATTGGAGAATGCGGTTATTGAGCTGGTCAAGTTCACGGTTCTCTGCACTGACGTGTGCCAGGTTGGTATACAATCGGTGGTTCTCGATGGCTGCGGCTGCCAGTCCAGCGAGAGTCATCAAAGGTGCAATATCAATTTCAGTAAAAGCTTGAGGCCTGCAGCTTTCGACATTAAAGACGCCGATCGTGCGATTTTCGACCAGCAGGGGAACTGCCAGTTCGCTCCGCGCGCCGCTGATGCCATGGATGTAGTCCGGATCATTCTTAACGTCGGCGACCAGCACCGCCTCATTGGTCGATGCGCAGCGGCCCATGACCCCTTCACCGACAGCAATCTGCATGACGGCAGCCTGCTCATCATAGCCATAAGAGACAGCAGTCAACAACTTTGTCTCGCTGGGCTCAAGCAGCCGGATAATTGCGTTTTCAAAGCCGAGCAGGTTGCGTGAAAGGTGTAAAATTCGGTTGAGGACCTCGTCAAGCTCATGTCCATGAGAAAGGTCGCGGCCAATATCGATCTGTGCTTGCAGGAGCTGCTCGTGGTAATCGATGGTCTGACGTGACACCATGCTTTTCCTTAGGCTGGCAGATTAGGGTCCGGGCTTGTCTCGTCCATAGGTTCCGATGCGTAGATAGTTCGCTGGACACAAGCCTAAGTTGTAATGAATCGCACAAGCCATGCCAGAATAGGTTAGGACTCTAAGCTTCTGAAATATATAGATAAAATATAATCTAGCCGGATGGGTCAATTCTCAAGGCTGAAAAACAGGTCAATGACCTGCCGCTTTTTTATGCAAGATCTTCGGTTGGTGCTAAGGTTGTCGCTGGAGTAGAATAGGAACTTCCTGATCAATAATATTCTGTTTTCGTGGTTGTTTTTGCCAATAGAGATGCGATGCCCAGTTCTGCTCTTATCCTCTCATGTGTCTGGCGTGTAATCGCCTTGCTGCTGCTTATCGGATTGAACGGTTGTGGTGTGCAACCTCCTGTCCCTGTACCAAGAGTCGAGGCTGTGGCCATTGACCCGATCGCTGGCCTGATTGATTCTGCGCCGCTCGGTCCGCTAGCTCCTGTCGATAAATTGCCTTCACTTGAACAAATGGGTTTTAGTATTCAGGTGGGTGCTTTTGCGCAGGTAGAAAATGCCGCGCGGCTGGAAAGCTCCCTTGATGCCAAAGGGGTCGAAGCTTTCTATTTTCGTGATCCGGCCGGGCTTTTCAAGGTGCGCTTTGGTAATCATACAAATTATCAGGATGCTCGCACTCAAGCTGAAACCCTACACCGTCAGGGGGTGATCGGGAACTACTTTATTGTTATCCCGGAGAGCTACACTGCCTCACAAATCAAGCGAAGCGGGCAGGGAAGTTTGCGCGATGAGCTGGTCAAATCTGCGCGTCAGTTTATCGGCGTCCCTTATCTGTGGGGAGGGGAGACCCGCAAGGGGTTTGACTGCAGTGGTTTGACCCTGGTCTGTTACCGGATAAACGGCCTGAATCTGCCACGCAATTCAAGGGCGCAATTCAGCAAAGGGCGTAAGGTCGCAAAGTCAAAGCTAGAAAAGGGAGATCTGGTTTTTTTTGCAACTCAGGGCGGCAGTCGTGTGACCCATGTCGGAATCTACATCGGTGCCGGGACCTTTATCCATGCTCCGCGAACCGGCAAGACAGTGCGGGTTGCCAAACTCACTTCCAGGTATTGGTCAAATTTTTATGTAGGCGGTCGCAGTTATTTGTGAGTCGGGGCCTTTTTATCTACGAGTTCATTCCGCACAGATAGAGGTTGACCCGGGGGCACTGTGAACGTAAGATATTGATTCCGATATATATTGATTTGCGCAAGGGAACTCTGATGGAACTCCCGTTTCTCGGTGACCGAAAACTCTTTGAGCAGCTTCCGCAAGCCGCCTTGCTGCTGGATTTGCAAGGCCAGGTTCTGGCCGCCAATGCCCAGGCCTGTCACTTATTACACACCGATGAGCTGAGCTTGCTTGGGCGTCATGCAGATGAGGCAACCGGTTTTGCAGTGCTGGCAGAGAGTTGTCCGCTCGAAGAGGTGATTCTGCAGGGACGGGGGTTGCGCCGTCTTGAAATCGAGGGGCAGGGCGAGAACTTGCCACTGGTGATTGAGCTGACGCCGTTACTCGGTGATGACGGCCAGTGTTTGGCGCTGCTGCAATCTTTTCGCGAGGCGCCGGTTATTCATGAAATGTCGGCTCGTTTGCAACGCAAACAGGCGAGCCTGCAGGCCGAAATGGAGCGTTCGCGCACCCTGATAGATTCCATCGCCGACGGCATCTATACCGTTGATACCTCGATGCGGATTACCGCGTTCTCTCGCAGTCTTGAGCGGATGACCGGATACGCTGAAGAAGAGGTGCTTGGGGCTCGTTGCAGAGACGTTTTACAGTCTAATATTTGCGATACCGACTGCCCCTTGCGTTGGACTTTAGAGAACGAAAAACCGGTTCAAAACTGTCGAGCCTCTCTGGTGAATCGCAAAGGGGAAGGCATTCCGGCTTTTATTTCATCGGATTTGATGCGTGACTCAGATGGCCTGATTAGTGGGTGTGTCGGCATTGTTCGTGATCGCACCGAGGTTGAAAAACTGAAGAAGCGTCTCGGTGACAGTCTCTCCTTCAGTGACTTTGTTGGCAAAAGTAAGTCGATGATCGAACTGTTCGAGCTGGCAGACAATGTTGCCTCGACTGATGCCACGGTATTGATTCAAGGTGAAAGCGGCACCGGCAAAGAGATCATGGCGCGCGCGATTCATTACCGTTCTGAGCGCCGCATGCGTCCCTTTATCAGGGTCAACTGTGCTGCCTTGACCGACAGCCTGCTTGAAAGTGAGCTTTTTGGTCACGATCGCGGGGCTTTTACCGGGGCGATTCGCGATAAGCCTGGCCGTTTTGAGCTGGCTGATGGCGGGACGCTTTTCCTTGATGAAATTGGCGACACTTCAGTCGCACTGCAAGCTAAATTGTTGCGTGCCCTACAGGAGCGTGAGTTTGAACGGGTCGGCGGGGTCAAGACGATAAAGGCCGATGTGCGTGTCATCGCGGCATCAAATAAGGATCTGCGCAAGGAGGTTGCATCCGGGCGCTTCCGTGAGGATCTATATTACCGCCTTTGTGTTGTCCCTTTGCATTTGCCCCCTTTGCGTGAGCGCAAAGAAGACATTCCCCTGCTGACCGAGGCCTTCATCGAAAAATTTAATGCTCGGGAAGAGCGGATCACAGAGGTTTCGACTCGAGCCATGGCCCTTATGATGGGTTATGATTGGCCGGGAAACGTTCGAGAGCTTGAAAATGCGATTGAGCATGCCTATGTCACGAGTACCACCAGACGCGTTGAAAGACGTTTTCTGCCAGCGGTGCTGCTGGGACGGATTGCAGGGAAAAACGGTTTTGAAAATGAATCTGACGGGGAAGATTCTGATGAGTTGTTACAGGTTTTAGAGCGCTGTCGCTGGCAGAAGAGTGAAGCGGCGCAGGAGTTGGGGATCAGTCGTACCACTCTGTGGCGACGCATGAAAGAGCTGGGTTTGATCGCACCAAAAAATTGAGGCGTAGTTTCTTAGATCGTTTTTATCAGATGTTATGGGGATTTCAGATATGTATGAAAATTATCAACGGCAGGAGCTTTACCGTTTATTTGCACGTATATTCAGCTACCCTGACAAAGCAATGATCGAAGATTTGGCCGATGAAATTGCTGCCGTCGCAGGACTTCTTTCTCAGGACTCGCCGTTGCTTGAACCTTTTCCGCAACTCAATGATCTTGAGGTTGATTATACTGAGCTCTTTATCAGCAAGCGAGGTGGCGTGCCAGCGCCGCCCTATGGTTCGGTCTATCTTGAGGCTGCGGGGCAGTTGATGGGACAGACCACTCTCTGCGTGTTGCGCGCCTATGAGGGGGAGGGCTTGAGTCATGAAGAAGGGGGGGAGCCTCCCGATCTTATCTCTACTGAGCTTGAATTTCTCTATTATCTGGTCGGTAAGGAGATGGAGGCCTTATCACTCGATGATCTCGTGACCGCTCAGACCTTTCGGCAGAAGCAGATCGATTTTTGCCACACCCTGCTACAGCCCTGGATTAAGCAATTTTGTCAGCGAATTCTAGCGACTGAAAGCCCGGCCCCAGTTTACCGGTGGGCGGCTGAGATGTTGCTGGTTTTTTGCCAGCACGAAGAGGATCTTTACGGGGTCTAGCTGGCCGACTTTGGTTTAAAGGAGAGGTGTCAGGTATTTTATGGCGCCTTTTTTAGCAGTTAATCCTTCCCTTGCGCAATTCACTAAGACTAACAATTAAATTTTTGGAACAAAACGTTTCGTGCAACATAACGTTACGTTCGCTGTATATTCCTGATAAATGACCGTAGAGGCTTGGGTGAAGCTTTTCTACATGCGAAACATTAGAAACGTATTGTTTCGCGGTGTTGTGCTGAATGACGCTAGCGTCTGGCTTAAGTCCGCGTGAATACCGGCCTCTCACCAATTCATTCAGTTTGGCATATATCTTGATAGTGCTATATCAAGAGTTCTCAATATTCTTGAAACCATATTAATCATTTAGCGGCACATTTGGATGTTACCCTGATCTAATGTTGCAATAATTAAGAGACAATGATATTAACAGCTTCGAATGGTGATTCGCTCATTTGCGGCACGAACATCTACTAGCTTTTAAGAAGGAGCAGGAAATGAAATTGATGAAGGTTCTGATTGTATTGATGCTTGTGGTTTTTGCTTCCACTGCGGTTCTGGCTGCCGAAGGTGGTAATTCGCGCAAGGGGAAATACCTCTACAAGAAAAATTGTAAAACCTGTCATGTCGCCGGTTCCGAGGGTGGTGAATTGACTCCCCTGTCAAAAACTCAAAAGCAGTGGGATCGATTCTTTAACGAGGACAAGCATAAGAAGAGCCCTGATGCTTTAAAAAAATTCTCGGAAAAGGACCTCAAAGATATCAACCAGTTCCTCTTTGACCATGCCGTTGACTCTGATCAGCCCGAAACCTGCGGTTGAGCAGAGATTTTAACTCTTTATATTTGGAGGTATTAGGATGAACAAGTTTTTGACCATGTTGATGGTCCTGTTGCTGCTGGCCCCTGCCACGGTCATGGCAGCAACTGTTGATGAGCTGCAGCAGCAACTTGATGAACTTAGCCAGCGACTCGACAAAGCCGAGCGCCATGTCGCCACTGACAGGATTAGTTGGTATGGCGATCTGCGTAACAATGCCCACAGCCTGCATTACAAGGATGTGACCTTTAGCCCAGGAATCCAAGTTGATTATCAAGATTTCGGCGGGAAAATGGCTACTTGGGGAGCAACAATTGGGGCAGCAGGAGATACTGCTGCTTTTGATAACGACCCAACTACGATTGCAGTAACAGCACTTGGTCGTGCCTTTGAAAATTTCAATATTATGGCCGGTAACTTTTCGCCAACGCAGGCTGCTATCATGGGACAAGGCATGGCAAATGCTGGTGCCGGTATCCCAATCAGTCCATTAATGCTTGCCCCGAGTACACGCACTTACGACATCGACAACCAGATCCTCTATACCACCCGTTTGCGTCTGGGAATGAAGGCCAAAATTTCTGACAATATGACCTTTGCCGGTCGTTTAGGGATGTTCAAGAACTGGGGCGATTCCACCGGGACAAAAGTTTTCGATTCCTGGAATGCCTTTACCATGGACGGCACTAACGGTGGCAACACCACTGGTGATTTTTTGCGGGTTGAGCGGGCTTTCTTTAATTGGAAGCATATTGCTGATACCAATTTTTATCTGTCGATCGGACGTCGTCCTTCGACCTACGGGTCTCCGAGCAATTTCCGTGAAAATGAGAAGCGCGGCGGAACCCCGACCGGCCACCTGGTTCATTTCAATTTCGATGGTTTGACGCTTGGTTACAAGCTGAGTGAAGTGACCGGGATTGAAGGCCAGGCCATCCGGTTTTGCTACGGCCAGGGTTTTGAGTCTGAGTGGGGAAACGGCGAAATGTTCAACAATGAGACCGCCAACCTAAAAGATACCCACCTTGGTGGCTTTAATATCGACCTGTTCGATGATGGTGCGACTCTGGCGCAGTTGACCCTGTTCCGTGCACAGGATGTGGTTGATGGTTTCAAGGGCGTCTTTGCCTTCCCCATTGAATATGCCGCATTGTTCGCACCGACCCTGTATGCAGATATGCAGAAATTTCCGACTTTTAATTTTAACACCCGTTACACCCCATCATCTGTCATCGGTGATATCAACCTGGTTGGGCTGAATATCGCGCACACTACCGACAGCGAAGTTACCGTCTTTGCTTCTGCCGCTATGACCCAGCTTTTGCCGAGCGGTAAGGCTGGAATGTTCGGTGGCCTAGGTACCGACGCAGTGTTTGAAGCGCGTCTAAGCGCTGATGGCTCAGAGATTTATATGGAGCCAGTTCGTGCGGAAAATTCTGATACACAGGAAGGTTATGGCCTTTATGTCGGTCTTCAGGTTCCTGCTCCAATGGGTAAATTCGGTGTTGAGTACAACTATGGCTCTAAATACTGGTCACCCTTCACTCAAGCTCAGGACGATGCTCTCGGTAGCAAACTGGCCACCCGCGGTCACGTTGGTGAGGCCTATTATGTGGTTGAGTTGAACAGGAATGCCTTTATCAAACTGTCCGGTCTCTACTACGATTATGAGTACACCGGTAGCGGTTCCCCTGTCGGTAAGCCAAAGAAGATTGAAGATGTTCAAAACGGGAAAGAGTTTTCTCTGATGCCGGTTGTTGCTAGCGCCTGGGATGCGAATGTGAGCTTTACCTTCAAGTTCTAATTTGTACAATTCAGGGAGGGAGGAGTTTGCTCCTCTCTCCCTTCTTTTTGCCCTTAAGTATTCAAGTATCTATATTGTTGGGTTGATAGTTGAGCCGGTAAGTCTAGTTTAAGATTAGCCGGCGAGTCAAAGAGGAGTCTGACGTGGCACGACTGATCGATAAAAAATTAAGTCGTCGGCGTTTTCTGGGTACCTCAAGTTGTGCTCTGGCTGTAGCAACAGTCGGTTCACAAACGACAGTACTCAAGGCGCTGGCCGAATCTGGCGAGGTCAAAACATCGAAGGGGGCAGGGACGAAGGATGTCTTTACCGCTTGCGGCATGTGTGTCAACAAGTGTGGAGTGATCGCTCGGGTACGTGACGGTCGCATCCATAAGCTGGATCCGAATCCCGAGTACATCAAGAGTCGCGGCATGTTGTGTGCCCGTGGCAACGCCGGGGTTAAGGTTATCTATGATGCCGATCGTCTGAAGTACCCGCTGATCCGTGCAGGTAAGCGGGGCGAGGGCAAATGGCGGCGCGCCAGCTGGGAGGAAGCTCTCGACCTGGTGGCGAAGAACATGAATGAGATCGCCGAAAAATACACCCGCGCCGGGGTGATGTTCGCCTCGACCGAGGGAACCTTTCAGGAGCATTTCTTTTTGCAGATGGCAGAATGTTTTGGCTCTCCGAATACGGTTCGCCACCCGACCCTCTGCCTGTCATCTAACATCCAGGGATTCGGCGCAACCTACGGAACTTTTCCGACTCCAGACGTCCTGAATGCGGACTACATCATCATGGCCGGTGCTAATCGTAGCGAGGCGCTGATTACTCCGGACTCCATTGATCAACTCAAGGGGGACGGCGGCAAGCGCAAGTTGGTCTATCTCGATCCGCGCTTTACTAAGACGGCCGCCAAAGCCAATGAGTGGTTTCCGATCAAGCCCGGGTCAGATATGGCCTTCGTTTTGGCGATGCTCAATGTCATTGTCAGTGAGGGGCTGTACGCCAAAGAGTTTGTCGAGAAGATGACCGTCGGCTTCGAAATGCTGGTGCCACACGTCAAACCCTACACCCCCGAGTGGGCGGCGAAGGAGACCGAGATTCCGGCGGAAGATATCCGGAGAATAGCGCGTGAATTTGCAAAGGCGGCACCCAAGGCGGTTTTCTATCCTGGACGTCGGTCCTCCTTTGCTGATGATGATGTTCAGCTGCGGCGTTCGATGGCAATTCTTAATGCGGTGGTTGGTAACTGGGACACCGAAGGTGGATTGGTGCCTAACAGTGTCATCAAGCTGCAGAAGCACGATTATCTGGCGCCCTGGTATGATGACGTCCCAATGCGGATTGATGATGGGAGTGCCACGTTCCTGTCGGAGAAAGACGGCTCATGGGTCGCCATGCGTGACCGGATTATTGAAGGCAAGCCATATCCGGTCAAGGGGATGATGATCTACAAACAGAACGTTGTGATGTCGGTCCCCAACCGCGCCAAGACCCTGAAAATGATGGATCAGATGGATTTTATCTGCACCATCGATATTGCCATGAGTGATACCGCCTGGTATTCGGACGTGGTGTTGCCTGAGGCGACTTATCTTGAGCGTCAGGATCCGCTTGAATCGATCGGCGGCATCCTGCCGGTGGTAGCCTTCCGTCAGCCCTGTGTCGAGCCACTGTTCGAAAGCAAGCCTAACCTCTGGATTATGCAGAATCTGGCCAAGCGTCTCGGTTCGGAGATTGCCGAAACCTTCGATTTCACCATGGATGAGCATATCCATCATCAGGTCAGCAAAAACCCTAAAATCCTGAAGGATCTCAAGAGCAAGGGGGTTCACTACCTGAAGGTTGAGCCGAGTTACGGTCTGACTAAAGGCAAACGTCTGAAAACCAAATCCGGCAAGATTGAGATCTATTCGGAAAACTATGCCAGCAAGGGTCTCGACCCGCTTCCGACTTATAAAAAGCATGCAGAGGTCCCGGCAAATAAGTTTCGTTTATTGGTCGGACGCAGCGCCATTTTTACCCATGGCACAACGGCCAACAATGCTTTTCTGCATGACATTATGCCGGAAAATACCCTCTGGCTTAATACACTGTCGGCCAAGAAGATGGGTCTGCGTGACGGGCAGATGGTCAAGGTTAAGAGCAAGGTCGGAGAAGGAACTCTCAAGCTTGAGGTGACAGAAAAAATACGCCCGGACTGTGTCTATATGGCACACGGCTTCGGAGTTATCTCTAAAGGGCAGTCGCTGATCTATGGCCGTGGTGCCTGTGATGCCGCGCTGATCGAGGAGAAGCTTGAGCCTATTTCTGGCAATGTCGCCATGCACCAGACCTTTGTCGAAATCAGCCCCGCTTGAAGGGGTAGGAAGTTAAGGAGTGGAAAAGATGAAAAATAAACGCTTCGCCATTGTCCTCGACACCCGGCGGTGCATCGACTGTAAGGCCTGTACGGTGGCCTGCAAAGCAGAAAACGATGTCCCTTTGGGGTCTGAGAACTATCGCAATTGGGTCGGTGAGGAAGAGTTGCGTGGTCAGTACCCGAAGCTTGGCCAGAGCAATACCCCCTGTCAGTGTCAGCATTGTGGCAACCCGCCATGTGCCCACGTTTGCCCGACAAAAGCGACCGAGGTTAACCCGGACGGTATCGTGCATGTTGTGGCTGAGAAGTGTATCGGCTGCAAGTACTGCATGACCGCATGCCCCTACAATGCTCGTTATTACAACGAGGAGATTGAGGCCGTCGACAAGTGTACTTTCTGTACCCATCGTGTCTACGCCGGGCGTGAGCCTGCCTGTGTTGAAACCTGTCCGACCAAGGTCCGGGTTTTTGGTGATCTGAACGATCCGAACAGCGAAGTTTCCAAGCTTCTGACCAAGTACCCTTCACGGGTCCTTAAGGAATCTCAGGGAACCAAGCCGTATCTGATCTACATTATTTAGGAGACGAGCCATGACTTTTTTAAAACATCGTCCAAACTTCAAGCTCTGGGTGGGACTGCTCGTCATCGGCGTCGCTATCGGTATCGCCGGCGCCGGGAATGTGCTGCTTAATGGGCATTCCGCAGTTTACAATGTTACCCGTGAAATCCCCTGGGGCATCCTGATTGCGACCTACGTCTTTCTGGTGGTCTCAAGCACCGGGCTCTGCCTGGTTTCGAGCCTCGGCCATGTATTTGGGATTGCGAAATTCGAATTCATCGGTAAGCGCGCGATTCTTCTGGCGATTCTGACTCTGCTTTGTGGTTTTGGGGCCATCGCCATGGAGTTGAATCACCCGATTCGGATGGGAATCTACGCGATCATCAGCCCTAACTTCACCTCACCGATCTGGTGGATGGGGACCCTTTATGGGCTCTACCTGATGCTGTTGTGTGCTGAATTCTTCTTCCTGATGAAAGGGATGCATAAGGGCGCCTTCGCCATGGGGATGATCGGCTTTATCGCCGCAGTCGCTGCTCACTCCAATCTGGGTGCGGTCTTTGGTCTGCTTGAAGCCCGTCCCTTCTGGCATGGATCCTTTCTGCCCATTTACTTCATTATCTCAGCATTGGTTTCTGGCGGCGCGATCGTCAGTATGATCGTCTATTTCAACCACAAGCTGAGTGGCCAGGAGATGCCACAGCAATACGAGGATTTCATGGAGACCCTCGGCAAGCTGCAAGCTCTTTTTCTGATGATTCTGGTCTTCTTTGTCGTGTGGAAGATTATTCCCGGTATCTATGGTCATCCGCCTGAGAAATATGAGGCGACCATGGCTATGCTGACTGGACCGCTGGCCTTCAACTTCTGGTTTTTTGAAGTCCTGCTTGGTTTGGCTATACCAGTGGTTATTTTGCTGAATAAAAAGACGCGGACCCCCTATGGGGTGATGATGGCCGGTCTGTCGGCTACTGTCGGGATTTTCTTCATGCGCTACGACCTGGTTATTGCTGGTCAGTTGGTCAGCATGCGTGAAGGGACTGCTGATCTGGTAGGGGGGTTGTTGCAGTATACCCCTTCGGTTACTGAAATTGCGATTGTGATTGGAGCGATTAGCGCTTGTTTGCTGCTCTATACCATCGCAGAACGTTTACTTCCGCTGGAGAGTGACCACTAAACTACCATCGAACAGGTCGCCTTTGCGCCCCGTTCCAACCTCCTTGACCGGCCTCCGGGCCGGTCTTTTTTTTAGATGAGCTATGCAGTAAAGAAGATTAGCTGTATTCTCTAGAGAGATCGTCCCTTGGAATAAGGAGATGCTGTATGGATTTATTTTTGTTAATCGGCATGCAAAAATGACCCACTTGCGGGGTTAATCGGCGTCCAAAATTGACCCACCTCAGCACTTGCTCCAAGCTCTCTGAATTTTCCAGAGAGAGGAGCTTCTTTAAGGAGATGCTG
>Ga0316202_10000875_pt1 | contig 27290 bp, 21 predicted proteins | sample 3monrhotite_MG_FD_204934 | JGI IMG/M metagenome (GOLD analysis project Ga0316202, IMG submission 204934) | Microbial mat bacterial communities from mineral coupon in-situ incubated in ocean water Damariscotta River, Maine, United States -... | ecosystem: Environmental > Aquatic > Marine >... | reverse complement strand
TTTAAGCGATCGTCATATATTTTCTTTACACGCGATTGTAAAGGCACACTCTCTGGAACGTGGCACACTTTGTCTGCCAACGATTTTAATTTTTCAAGTGAAATTTCTTTATCGTAATCGTCATCCCAGTTATGACCAATAAAGGGAGTCCAATCAACAGAATGACCTGTCATAGGTCGCCACTGTTCAACGGTACATTGGCCTTCATCAAGTAATTTACGGTAAGTCGCACTAAATAAGCTTGATTCATCCGTAGTAATGCTTTTTTCAGCAATTAATTGATCGGCATAAATTTGACGAGGAACGGGATGCTTCTTAACAGTTTTGTACATAAGAGGCTGAGTTGCACTTGGTTCATCAGCTTCATTATGACCATGACGACGATAACAAACTAAATCGATAACTACATCGCGTTTAAATTTATTACGATAATCTAGCGCTATTTGGGTAACTAAAATTACTGCTTCTGGATCATCTGAATTAACATGAAAAATTGGTGCCTGCACCATTTTAGCAATATCAGTACAATACTCTGTAGAACGAGTATCTTCAGATTTATTAGTAGTAAAACCCACTTGATTATTAATAACAATGCGTACTGTACCGCCTACTTTAAATGCGCGCGCTTGCGACATATTAAAGGTTTCTTGCACTACGCCTTGCCCTGTAATAGCTGAATCACCATGAATGGTAATAGGTAGAACAATATCACCCTGTGCATCATCACGTCTATCTAGGCGAGCACGCACAGATCCGATAACAACAGGATTAACAATTTCAAGATGTGAAGGGTTAAATGCTAACGCCAAATGAACATTACCACCCGGAGTTAAGAAATCTGAAGAATAACCTTGGTGATATTTAACATCTCCAGAGCCCAATGCTTCGTCGTGCTTACCACTAAACTCATCAAATAATTTAGCAGGATTTTTACCCATAACGTTAACAAGTACATTCAAGCGGCCACGATGAGCCATACCGATAACGACTTCTTTGGTGCCATGCACACCAGCACGATTAACCAACTCTTTCAACATTGGTACTAAGGCATCGCCACCTTCTAAAGAAAAACGTTTTGCGCCAGGAAACTTAGCACCAAGATATTTTTCGATACCGTCAGCAGCAATAAGCCCTTTTAATATATCGATTTTTTCATCTTTAGAGAAATTTGCTTGCGCTTTAACTGATTCAATACGTTGTTGTAACCAACGTTTTTCATCGGTAGAGGTGATATGCATATACTCTGCACCAATAGAACCACAATAAGTCGTTTTTAGTGTTTTATATAATTCACCAAGCTTCATCGATTCTTGCCCTACAGCAAAGGAACCTAGCTTATATTCTTTGTCAAAATCATTTTCTGATAAATCATGATGAACAAGCTGCAAATCACGTACTTGATCTCGCTGCCACAAACCTAATGGATCTAGGTTAGCATTTTGATGACCACGAAAACGGAAAGAATTTATAAGTTGCAATACTTTAACTTGTTTAGCATCACCATCGCTGGAAATAATTACCTGCGCAGCAGGTTGTTTAGCTAAAGCTTTAAATTCATCACGGATTTCAGAGTGCTTATATTCAACATCAGCACCTTCAATTTTAGGGAGGTTTTGAAAAAAATCTCGCCACTGCGGAGATACAGATTGAGCATTTTCCAAAAACAATTCGTATAATTCTTCAATATAAGTAGCATTTGCGCCACTTAAATGGGAAGACTCAGTCCAAGCCTTCATAACACCTTCAGGCATTGCTAGTTCCTTTACTAGGGTAAAAGCAACAAAAAAAATGTAACTAGCCTACTAAATGATCTTTTTTTAAATAATCATAAAAAGTGCAAATAGTTGAATAATTACCCAATAAATAAAACGGGTCTAAACTACTACAAACTTCGTAGGTAACGCAAGGGTAAAATGTATTATTTCACCCTGAAATTACCTTACCGTTAAATTATACTGCGCGTTTTAATAACATAGATTTAATATGCCCAATTGCCTTGGTTGGATTTAACCCTTTAGGGCAAACATCAACACAATTCATAATACCATGACAACGGAACACACTGTAAGCATCTTGCAAATCATCTAAACGCTCTTCTGTTGCTGTATCGCGCGTATCAATTAAAAAACGATACGCATGTAATAAACCAGCAGGTCCGATAAATTTATCCGGATTCCACCAGAAAGACGGGCATGATGTTGAACAACAAGCACATAAAATACATTCATATAAACCATCTAAGTGCTCGCGTTCAGCAGGCGATTGTAAATATTCACGTGCTGGTGGCTCATTACCGTCATCAATCAAGTATGGCTTAATTTTTTCATATTGCTGATAAAATTGTGACAGATCAATTATCAAGTCACGAACAACCGGTAAGCCCGGTAGAGGACGTAAAATAATTTTGTTCGATTTTAAATCAGATAATGGCGTAATACAGGCTAAACCATTTTTTCCATTCATATTTAAACCATCACTACCACAAACACCTTCACGACATGAACGGCGGAACGATAACGTAGGATCTTGCTCTTTTAATATGATTAATGCATCGAGTACCATCATGTCTGAACCTTCAGGCACTTCTAACTCGTAATCTTTCATATAAGGTGCATTATCAACATCAGGGTTGTAGCGATATATTGAAAATGATTGTTTCGTCATTTTTTGCGACATAATAATGCTCCTTAGTAAGTTCTGGCGATTGGAGGAAATGCATCACGCGTTTTAGGTGACATATTTACAGCACGACGTTCCATTGATTCTGTTTCTGGTTGGTAAACAGAATGACATAACCAATTCTCATCATCACGATCAGGAAAATCAACACGTGAATGAGCACCACGAGATTCAGTACGGAAATTAGCGGCTTTCGCTGTACAAAAAGCTGTTTCCATAAGATTATCAAGCTCTAAACATTCAATACGCTGAGTATTAAACTCGGTAGACTTATCATCTAAGCGCGCAGTTTTTAAACGCTCGCGAATTTCAGTCAATTCGGTTAACCCTTTCGCCATCGTTTCACCTTCACGGAATACCGAAAAGTTAATTTGCATACACTGCTGCATATCTTTACGAATTTGAACTGGATCCTCACCTTTATCAGTAGACTCCCAACGATTAAAACGAGCTAAACTTGCATCTACGTCTGAACCAGAAGCCGCTTTAGCTGATTGAGTTTCTTTAAGGTACTTACCTAAGAATTGACCGGCTGAACGACCAAACACAACTAAATCAAGTAATGAGTTACCACCTAAACGGTTAGCTCCATGTACTGATACACTCGCGATTTCACCTACAGCAAATAAACCTTCAACAATTTGATCATTGCCATCTTTATCAATGCGAATAGCCTGACCATGAACATTCGTTGGAATACCACCCATTTGATAATGGCAAGTAGGGATAACAGGGATAGGCTCTTCTGCAGGATCAACATGAGCAAACGTTTTTGCTAAATCACAAACGCCTGGTAGCTGTTTATTTAATGTTTCACGACCTAAATGATCTAGCTTAAGTTTTACATGGGCTCCCAAAGGACCATCGCAACCACGACCTTCAATGATTTCAGTCATGATTGAACGTGAGACAACATCGCGTGATGCTAAATCTTTAGCATTAGGCGCATAGCGCTCCATAAAACGCTCACCATCTTTATTCAATAAATAACCACCTTCACCACGACAACCTTCAGTAACGAGTACACCAGCGCCGGCAATACCTGTTGGATGGAACTGCCACATTTCCATATCTTGCACACCAACACCTGCACGAATAGCCATACCAACACCATCACCAGTATTAATATGAGCATTAGTGGTAGAAGCATAAATACGCCCTGCTCCACCCGTTGCAAATACGGTTGCACGTGCTTTAAAATAAACCACTTCACCCGTTTCAATACAAATAGCGGTAGTACCTACAACAGCACCCTCGTCATTTTTAACCAAATCTAAGGCATACCATTCACTAAACACGTTAGTTTTATTTTTTACATTTTGCTGATATAAACAATGTAATAACGCATGACCAGTTCGGTCAGCTGCGGCAGCAGTACGTGCTGCTTGTTCACCACCAAAATTACGTGATTGTCCACCAAAAGGACGTTGGTAAATTTTACCGTTGTCAAAACGAGAAAAAGGTAATCCCATTTTTTCTAATTCAATAATTGCTTCAGGGCCTGTTGAACACATGTATTCTATTGCATCTTGATCACCAATAAAGTCGGAACCTTTAACCGTGTCATACATATGCTGTTCCCAATGATCTTCATGCGCATTACCAAGGGCAACTGTAATACCACCCTGAGCAGAAACCGTATGAGAGCGAGTTGGAAATACTTTTGATATTAAAGCACAAGATTGCCCTGATTCTGAAATAGCTAATGCAGCGCGCATACCCGCACCACCTGCGCCAATTACAATGGCGTCAAATTCTCTTACTGGAACGTTCACTTATACACCCCACACAATTAAAATGCCGGCTAAAAAATACACAAGCACAACAACAGTTAAAATAAATTGTAAAACACCACGAATAAAAGCAGGTTCAACATCATCTGACAAATGTAGTACACCACGTAGAAATGAAGGCTTTACATAATCCGACAATACCTGCCAAATACCAATCCAAAGATGTATCAGTAAAGAAAACAGCGCTAGCATGGTAAAAATTTTAACCCCTAGGTTTGCAAAAAAACCATGCCAAATAGCATAAGTTACTTCAGAGGTAGAAATAAAAAAGTACGCTATAAATAAGGTATATAGAGTAAGAATAATTGAACTTGTTCTTATTAAGATAAAATCATGTACGCCACTTCGGCCTACAGTTGCGGCATTGTTTACCATAACCAAACTCCTGCTAAAACAGTGAATACTAACCAAATAGCCATTATAAATTTGGCAGTGGCATTACCGGAATCTAATTCCTCAAAATGCCCCATATCCATTAACACATGGCGAATACCACCAAGCATATGATAGACAAGTGCAGAAATAATTCCTAACATGATAATTTTAAAGAAAATGCCATCGAGTAATGATTTTACTTGGGCAAATCCTTCAGCAGAAGATAATGATAGCGATAGAGTCCACAATAATATACCAATAGCAAAAACCATAATGACACCAGAGACACGGTGTAATATTGATGCATTCGCTGCTGTGTGCATTTTTATTGTAGTCAGGTCGAGGTTTACTGGACGTTGTTTTTTCACAATTGTTGCCTAAAAAGTTCTAATATAAGAAATTATGTTAGTCTTTAACTTTCTTTTTTTGTTATCCCGTTTGATTGAAATCAACTTTTGGAATAACCCCCTACGAATTTATGACTATAATTAATAAACGATTAAATTTTGTTAAATATAATCAAATCCTATTGATTATATATACCGTATACAATAATTACAAATAGGGATTATCAATTTCCTTGTAATTTTAAAGGCTTGCGATTGTTTTTTAACCGCGACATTAATGTATAGTCACTATTCACAAAGCTGATATATAATTAAATTGACTTTATAGGTGCACTTTAGAGTAAAATGCCTATAATTTTATATTCACAAATCTTAACTAAAATCTATTTTGGTCCTAAGATGATAAACCGACAGGGGAATAAAAACATGGCTGAAATCAAAGCCTCACTTAGCATTGACGGAAATGAGATAGCTCAGTTACCGGTACTTTCAGGTAGTGCTGGTTATGATGTAATTGATATACGTACTTTAGGAAGCACTGGTTATTTCACACATGATCCCGGTTTTATGGCGACATCATCCTGTGAATCACAAATTACATTCATTGACGGTGGCAAAGGTATTTTACAACATCGCGGTTATGCCATTGATGATTTAGCCAAGAAAGCTGACTATTTAGAAGTATGTTATATTTTGCTCAATGGCAATGCACCGACTAGATCACAATATGATGACTTTAAAACGAATATCACTCATCACACCATGGTTCATGAAAAATTAGCACATTTTTTCCACGGTTTTTTACCCGATGCACACCCTATGGCAATGATTTGTGGTGTTGTAGGCGCTTTGTCTTCTTTTTACCACAGTGATTTAGACATTAACGATGCAGCACAACGCATGCGTAGTGCACACCGTTTAATCGCTAAAATGCCCACTATCGCAGCAATGGCGTACAAATACAGTATTGGTCAACCGTTTGTTTACCCTCGTAATGATTTAACTTACGCTGAAAACTTCTTACACATGATGTTTTCGGTACCTGCTGAAGAGTATAAAATTAATCCTATTATTTCTCGTGCAATGGATAGAATTTTTACACTTCACGCTGATCACGAACAAAATGCATCTACCTCTACAGTACGTTTAGCGGGTTCTTCTGGTGCAAATCCTTATGCATGTATTGCTGCGGGTGCTGCTTCTTTATGGGGCCCTGCTCATGGTGGAGCAAATGAAGCGTGTTTAACCATGCTTGAAGAAATTGGTAGTGTTGAAAGCATACCGAAATTTATTGCTAAAGCAAAAGACAAAAATGATCCTTTCCGCTTAATGGGCTTTGGTCATCGTGTTTATAAAAACTTTGATCCCCGAGCTACCGTCATGCGAGAAACTTGTCATGATGTACTAAAAGAATTAAACATTAATGATCCATTACTCGATGTTGCTATGGAGTTAGAGCGCATTGCTTTAGAAGATGATTATTTTGTTTCTAAAAAGCTTTACCCAAATGTAGATTTTTATTCAGGTATTATTTTAAAGGCCGTTGGTATTCCAACAAGTATGTTCACTGTGATTTTTGCAATGTCACGTACTGTTGGTTGGATCTCTCACTGGGATGAAATGTTATCTCAAGCGGGTCAAAAAATCGGTCGTCCTCGCCAGTTATACACCGGTGAAATTAATCGTGAATTTGTACCTTTAAAAGACAGATAGTTAAAGGTCATTAACCATCTGCTTTAATAAAAAAAACCGCTTTTGCGGTTTTTTTTATTATATAATCCCACCTTATTAGTTAATCGTTTATAAAATACTATCTATGTCAGATTTTCAACTTCGTTTTGGCGGTATAGCCCGTCTATACGGTGCAAAAAACTTACTCAAATTACAACGCGCTCATTTTTGTGTGGTTGGTATTGGCGGCGTTGGTTCTTGGGTTGCTGAAGCATTAGCACGTAATGGTATAGGTAATATTACTTTAATTGATCTTGACGATATTTGTATTACCAATATAAATCGCCAAATTCATGCCTTAACGGATACTGTTGGCTTAAGTAAGGTCGAAGTAATGGCTGAGCGCATTAAGGCAATTAATCCTGAATGTAATGTACATGCTATTGAAGATTTTGTAACCCTAGAAAACCTCCCTGAACTTTTAGCTAATCAATATAACTACCTTATCGATGCCATTGATTCGGTCAATATAAAATCAACCATGATCGCTTTTTGCAAACGTAATAAATTGCCGATAATAACGATTGGTGGTGCTGGCGGGCAAACAGATCCTAGCAAAATTGAAATATGTGATTTAAGTAAAACCTATCAAGATCCCCTACTTGCTAAAGTAAAAAATCAATTAAGACGCGAATATAATTTTCCACGTGCTGACTTAAAAAAAGCAGGTAAACGTAAATTTTTTATCGATGCAGTATATTCTACCGAGCAATTATCATACCCTACAAGCGAAGGTGAAGTCTGTCATGCCAAACAAAGTAATGATGGGTCGATGCGATTAGATTGCAACAGTGGTTTTGGTGCTGCAACACACGTTACTGCAAGTTTTGCTTTTTTTGCTGTAGCTCACAGCATAAAAAAATATTTAGCGAAAACGGTTTAAGTAGAACTTGAATACTAAATTAGTAAAGGCTATTTTTAGCCATCATTTGAATTTTATTAACAATAGCCTTAATACCATTACCACGAGAAGGACTTAAGTGTTGCATTAATCCCAATTGATTAAAAAAATGTTCAATATCGAATTCCACTATTTGTTTTGCTGTTTTACGATCAAATGCCGATAAAATAATAACCAATAAACCTCTTATAATTTTAGCATCACTATCGGCTTTAAAAGTAAAGATGCCCTGTTCATCTTGTTGGGCATTAAGCCATGCTAATGATTCACAGCCGTGAATTAAACTTTCTTCATCGCGTTTTTCAACAGGTAATCTAACTAATTTCTTTCCTAATAACATTATTTCACGATGACGAGTATCCCAAGAATTTATTGGCGAAAATAATGTAATAATATCGTCGCTACTAAAATAATTATCATTTTCGCTAGCCTTATTTAAGTTTTGAATAACGTTTTCTTCATCACTATTATCGTTAATTATCTGGCTTAAACATTCAATAAAATAATCTATTTCAGCAATAGAGTTATACGCTGATAAGGAAATACGAATACAACCGTTAACAGATAAATACTCCATCAGTGGCATTGCACAGTGATGACCACTTCGCACAGCAATACCATAACCGTCTAAGTTACTCGCAATATCGTGATTATGATGCCCTGTAATTGTAAAAGAAAAAATAGGAATATCAGGACATCCATCGACAATAAAATTAACCGCGTCAACAGCGTTTAATTTATCAAAAGCATATTGCGTTAACTGTTGTTCAAAAGCAGCTATTCCTTTTTTATGCTTTTGTAAAAAACGTAGTGCTTGAGCAAAAGCAAGAACACCTGCCACATTAGGGCTGCCGGCTTCAAACTTAAAGGGAAGTTGACTAAACGTAGACTTTTCAATGGACACCTTTTCAATCATTTCACCACCGAACTGATATGGCGGCATATTATTCAAATAACAGGCTTTACCATAAAGTACACCAACTCCCATAGATGAATAGACTTTATGCGCAGAAAAAACATAAAAATCGCAATCTAATGCTTGAACATCAATATCACAGTGCGCTACAGCCTGAGCACCATCAATTAACGTTAACGCCCCAACTTTCTTCGCGCGTGTTATTATTTTTTCAAGAGGATTAATTTTACCCATAACGTTTGAAATATGAGAAACACATACCAAGCGTGTTTTTTCACTAATAATACACTCTAATTGCTGCTCATCAATACAACCAGATTGACACAAAGGAAGTACTTTAATGTATGCACCAGTTCGCTCTGCAACCATTTGCCAAGGCACAATGTTGGCATGATGCTCGGCATAACTAATAACAATTTCATCTCCTAATGTTAATTGTTCAAGTCCCCAACTGTTTGCCACAAGATTAATTGCTTCTGTTGCGCCTTTAGTCCAAATTATTTCGTTATTATGTTTTGCATTAATATGTTTTTGAACAACATCCCTTGCTTGTTCAAACTGCTTTGTCGCCTGAGCACTCAATAAATGCACACCACGATGAACATTGGAGTTTTGGTGTTGATAAAAATCACTCAGTACTTTAATGACACAATTTGGCTTTTGGCTTGTTGCTGCATTATCAAAATAAATTATCGGTTTTTTATTTTGTTGCTGATGGTTAACTATTAGCGGAAATTCTTGACGAAATAAAGTGGGTTCAAAATAACGCATATAAAATATTTTTAATAACTGAAATTACCTTAATTATACCCTAACTGTTGTAACTACAAAGATAATAAAATTATAAGGATTCATAAAACAATACATTAATAAATTTATTGTCACATAACGATCATAATAATGATTTAACATTCGCTAAAATTATATTTTGAACTATATATTAACTGTAGTGTATGTATAAATTTTGGCAAAAAAACAAAGTGATAAACAGTCTTTGCTTGTTATACCGATAACATTAATTGTTTACTTTATACACTGACAAAATTATATAGTTAATGGAATAGGTATAAGCACATAAGGGTAAGTAATATGGCTTTATATTCTTGGTATTTAAATAACTCAAAGGGAAATAATTCTACAACCAATCAAGTAGCCCGCTGTAGCAATTGGCCGATAGCTAAAGTTGACAATGGCAACTCAAGCAAAATAAAAGTGCTCCCAATGGCTAAAACTACAAACGATGAAATAATTTCAACATCGATGTTGCATTATAAAATGTTTTATAAAAATTCTTTCATTGCAAAAGTTGGCAAAAAGTTAGTTTAAAAAATAGCATTATTTACCCCTCGTTTACAATTTAAAAAGTCGCCGTTAACACTTTGTTTCTACGGCGATTTTCATGCTCAAAAGCTGCCGATTTATTAAACCACACTTTAGCTAATGAAGTACTTTGCTGCGATTTTAATGCAAGCGCAATATTATAATGAAAGCTAGGCATTAAAAACTTAAGTGCATGTTCACGAAGAAACCGACTATATACCTTCGGAAATAACTTATTGTTATAGCGTAATTGTGTTTGAAAAAATACGGGTTTATACGCTTGCTGAGGTGAATTATCACAGCTTTCACTGGCAAATACGCCAACTTGGTTATTATACTTTTTCGGTGTCCCTAAAAGCCAAATTTGTTTACCTTCATCCTTATTTACATTTTTACGATGTAGTATTGGCGTCGTTATTTTAATGCTTTCACCCCAAGATAGTTGCTTTAGAATTTTAGCTCTTACCTCTTCCTGCTTACCCAAATAACCGTTAGCTAAAACAGCAATATTTTCGGAAAATGTGTGTGTTTGTATTTGCAGACACTTTTGATGATTAGCAGGTAACGGATACTCGTCAATAAAACCAAGTAAATGAGAAATTTCGTGAGCAAAAACATCACGGCTATCTTGTCGATCAATATATAACATGCCTAAATGCACATTAGCACCACCTTGTGGCAACATTACCCCAACAAAACGAGTATTTATATCATCGGCAATAGTTAACCATTGTGATTCATCACATTTAAAGGCGAGTGTCGGCTTTGAAGAACACTTTACTTTTTTAATTGAACGATAACGAACTGGAGAAAAACAAACAAATTCACTTAACCGATGCTCTTTAAAATCTCTTAGTAATTGTTCACTTTTATATAAATCAGCTAACGAAGTTGCAAAAAATTGAATGCTTGCTGCACATGAGGGCACAAACAATTGTCCACGGTTAGTCGCTATATTATCACTGGGTAATATTTGATAACGCTGAATAGCCTTTATCAGTAACTTACCTTGTTCACTTAACGCTAACAATGGAATTTGATCGGTTAGTGTTTTTCTTTCAAAACGGCTATCTACACCTTTTTCTATTACTACTTTAGCTTTAAGTACCGAACTTTCTGGGGTTTTCAGAGATAAGGAATCAATAAGTTCATTAGCCTTATTTAGTTTTTTTTGTGAGAAATACCAATACGCCAACGCTAATGTTGCGGGTTCGTCCTTTAAACGAATTGCCTGCCGATACCAAAAAACGCCTTTTTCGATCATCACATTAGTTAACTTTTGGGGTTGAGTGTTCTGCGCTATCGGCAAATAAAATTGTGCCAACTCAAACGCAGCTTGCCCTTTAAATTTTGCTAATTTAGTCGTGTAAAAAAGCCATTGTCGAGAACCTACTATTTGTTGCGATTGTTTAATTTCAAACGCTTTAACTAAAGCTAACCTTTCAGCAAAAGATAATTGTGCGTCATTAAAATTATTCGTTTGTAATTTTTCAACTAAATAATCAGGTAAAAAAAATGAGCTTGATGATAGTAATATCACCAAACTCATTAGTATTATCGTTTTATTTTTAAGCACTATTTGCATTAAACTCTTATTAACCTGTTATGTAATAAAATTTAACTACCTTTAACCTTATCTCTTAACAAATCTAATTCTAATCTTGCGTATCTGTGCTCTACAAATTCATAAACATTGGTGCTAAGCGCTAATTTAAAATAATTGGCCGCATTTCGTTTCTGATCCCGTAATAAGCTTAATTTTCCTAAATAAAAATACGCTTCACATAAACGTTCAGTTAATGCCTTTTGATTCGTTAAACCATACGTTAATTCTTGAGTAAATTGTGCTAAAGAAATCTCATTTAAATATAATTTTATAATACGTTTAGCCCAAACATTATCAGCAATATATTGCTCACCTTCGCTGAGTGTATTGTTCGCTTGAACTACATCAAGTTTACTTTCAGCAAAAAACAACCACAGCAACCTATATGGATCATTGGTTTGTTGTTGATGGAAATCAGTAAAATCTTTAATCGCTAAGTCAGCCCTATCGCCATAATATAATGAAATACCACGATTAAAGTGAGCATATTCATGATCAGGTTTTAAGTCGAGTACCGAATCAAATGCGTCATATGCCTGAGTAAATTCTTGCATTTGGGTATAATGAATACCCAATAAGTTATAAGCATCAACTAAATTAGGTTTTAAATGCAACGAGCGATTAAAATCTAATCTCGCTAACGAATTCAAGCCAACATTATCGAAACGCACACCACGATCATACAACAACTCAGCACGCTGTTCTTTAGTAATTTCAGCACGTTGTATTACTTCGCTTAATCGGGCAATCGCTATTTCATCTTTATAATTAATGGGCAAAGGCTCTGCAATAATAAGTTGTTTCATTGCAGTAGAAACATTTACCTGTGGAGATATGCTAGTACATGCTTGAACTAACACCATAGAAAAAACACCAATAATTTTGCCTGAAATTTTCACTTAAACTATTTCCTATTTTACCTATTACCTATTTATCTTAAACATAAAAGGGAGCTTTAAAGCTCCCTTTTAATTAATATAACCAATTAGTTATATTATTCAGCACTATCAGCTTCAGCAGGTTTTTCAGCCGCTTCTTTAATACTTAAACGTACACGACCCTGTCTATCAACTTCAAGTACTTTAACTTTTACTTCTTCGCCTTCTTTAAGAACATCACTAACATTGTTGATGCGCTCTTCACAAATTTGAGAAATATGTACTAATCCGTCTTTACCTGGCAATACATTAACAAACGCACCAAAATCGACAATACGTACTACTTTACCGGTGTAAATAGTACCTACTTCAATTTCAGCCGTTAATGCAGTAATACGTGCAATAGCATCTTTAGCTTGTTCACCATCAGTGGCTGCAATTTTAACTGTACCATCGTCATCAATTTCAATGGTTGTGCCTGTTTCTTCCGTAAGTTGGCGAATAGTCGCGCCACCTTTACCAATAATATCACGAATTTTATCAGTGCTAACTTTCATCGTATGAATGCGTGGTGCAAACTCAGAAATATCATCACGATGACCACTAATAGCTTCATCCATTACAGATAAGATATGAGTACGAGCCGCTTTTGCTTGATTTAACGCAATTTGCATGATTTCTTGAGTGATACCTTCAATTTTGATATCCATTTGCAAAGCAGTAATACCTTCAGTAGTACCCGCTACTTTAAAGTCCATATCGCCTAAATGATCTTCATCACCTAAAATATCGCTAAGCACAACAAAGTCATCACCTTCTTTTACTAAGCCCATTGCGATACCCGCAACAGAAGCTTTAATTGGAACACCAGCATCCATCAACGCTAATGAAGTACCACAAACAGAAGCCATTGAAGACGAACCATTTGATTCAGTAATTTCAGAGACTACACGAACGGCATAAGGAAATTCGTCAGCACTAGGCATAACCGCTAACATACCGCGTTTTGCTAAGCGACCATGACCAATTTCACGACGTTTAGGGCTACCAACAAAACCAGTTTCACCAACACAGTATGGAGGGAAGTTATAATGAAGCATGAATGCATCAGTTTTCTCACCTAAAATACTGTCAATACGTTGTGCATCACGTTGTGTACCTAACGTAGCAGTAACTAAGGCTTGTGTTTCACCACGCGTAAATACGGCAGAGCCATGAGTACGTGGTAATACGCCAGTCATTACGTCTAATCCACGGATCATTTCAGGATCACGACCATCAATACGAGGAGAACCTTGAGTAATTCGACCACGAACAACTGTTTTTTCTAAATCGTGGAATAAGTCTTTTGCTTCTTGAACATCTAATGCTTCATCAGCTTCTTCCAATTGCGCGATAACCGCATTACGAATTTCTGCGATTTTTTCATAACGAACAGCTTTTTCAGTAATTTGGTAAGCGTCGTTAACTTGAGCCGTTGCTAATTCAGCAATTTTAGCCACTAAATCAGCATTTTTTACTGGAGCTGCCCATTCCCAAACTGGTGTATTTACTTCAGTTCTGAATTCTTTAATGGCCTCAACAGCAACTTGCATTTGCTCATGACCATAAACTACCGCACCAAGCATAACTTCTTCAGATAATATGTCTGCTTCAGATTCAACCATTAATACCGCAGAATCAGTACCCGATACAACTAAGTCTAATTGGCTAGTAGGTAATTCTGATTGTAATGGGTTTAATAAGTATTTACCGTCGGTATAACCAACACGTGCAGCACCAACAGGTCCACTAAATGGTATACCTGAAATAGCTAATGCCGCAGAAGTACCAATTAATGAAATAATGTCTGGGGCAATTTCAGGATTAACTGAAACAACCGTGATAATAACTTGTACTTCGTTAGTAAACCCTTCAGGGAATAATGGACGAATTGGACGGTCAATTAAACGTGCAATTAACGTTTCTTCTTCGCTAGGACGACCTTCACGTTTAAAGAAACTTCCAGGTATTTTACCCGCAGCATACGTTCTTTCTTGATAATTAACCGTTAACGGGAAAAAATCTTGACCTGGTTTTGCTTCTTTTTTACCAACAACAGAGACTAATACACAAGTATCGTCCATGCTTGCCATAACAGCAGCGTTAGCTTGACGCGCAATAGCGCCAGTTTCTAAAGTTACGGTATGTTGACCGAACTGGAATGTTTTAGTAATTGGATTTAACATCTAATTAATTTCCTTAATTTTTTTTGATTACTTTTTTCAATAGGTTAATCAATCTGTACAATTATTTATTCACTCTTTAAAGATGTTTTTTAACACCGCGAGTTGAACAAAAAATTATACAGTTTGATTGATTAGTTTTATTAACCGCGATTACACTTACATTTAAAATAAGCTACAACATCAAGGTTATTTGAACACACAATTAATAAATTTTGCCCGCACATTATACTGACCTAGGCAATATTTGCTAGCAGGAATGCTATCAGATGCACTTAAATATAAAAAAACACACATTTTTACAAAATGTCATCACTCAGTCACTCATTTATTACGCCATTACAACTCACCGCAACACTCTTACAGATTTATACAATTTCAAACAGTTAACTGCTATTTACAACATTTTATTAACGTATTATTCCTTTCGAAATTAATCAGTTACCTCATAAAAATTGCATTATGCAACAAGGAATAAAAATGAAACTATTAACACTATCAGCACTTTTACTAGCCTCAACAACAGCCATGGCAGCCAATTACCAAACATTGGGTTCGATTAATTATTTAAAGCTTAATAACGATGTTGTACATTCCGATACTTATGGCGCAAGTTTACGGTATTTTTTAAATAAAAAAACAAGCTTAGGACCTTTAGACGAATTTGAATATATAAACAAAACATCCAATATTTACGGTGGTTTCGGCGATGGCAACAATGCCAATGCCTATCAAGTAGGTGGTGAGCTTTTTGTTAACAAATGGCTAGTGGGCGGTTCATATAATTATTTAGATAAAGATAACGGTAACGACGATGCCTACTCATTAAAATTAGGTTACTTAATTAGTGATAACTTGTTAGTAAAAGCACAGGCAATGCACAACAATGGCGACACATTATATAATTTTTCTGCGGCTTATAACGTGCAACTAAACAACCAAGACTATATTGGTTTTACTTATAACACCGATGATAAATTTAACGCGCAAACCATCTCATCAAAATATTTTGCCGCCTTAGGTAACAACAACTTTTTAACGGCAGGATTAAGCTACACAAAAAACGACAATAGCGGTGACGATTTAATGGCAAGCGTAGGTTATTATTTCACCCCAAACACCTCTGTTTCTGCTAGTTATAATGATAATGATGACTATACCATAGGTGCCAAGCACTATTTTAATAAGAATTATGCTCTAGGTGTTGGTTACAGTAGCAATGCTTCAGCCAACGATATTGAAGATTATGATTTGTATAGCGTTAATTTTACCGCTCAATTTTAATGATAAGTACCATGAAAGCCTAATTATTAATTCATTATGGAATTAGGCTTTCATCGTTTTTTAAAAGCTCATCAAGTAGTATTCTCACTTATTTTTACTTTTTACCAAGATAAGTCATTACAAGAACACTTTCTCTGGTTATAATTAATTAACAATTCATTAGCATTTACTACTCTTTCATATTGCTTGCTAGTTAATTGGTGTTTAATTTTACAGGATTACAAAATGAGTTCCGGCAAAAACAACAAAGATATTCAATTTCTTACGCGCTCTAATAGCGAATTAAAACATGCACTACAGCACTTTATAGATAGCGCTCCTAACTCAGGCCCTTTAGCGGTACAAATTGAAAGCATTAAAAAAGCATTAAAGTCTAACGAGGTAATATTTACATTTGCCTCGTTGGTAGAACAATATGCAAAAATGAAAAAAAACTACGACAAAGTTGATTATCAAACCAAAAAGAAAGAATTAAATACTTTAAAATTGTTACTTAAAAAAAGCTTACTTAAAAATTTATCATCGAACCAAACAGAAAAAATAGAAGAAATACTAACCTCTATTTCTCACAATCAACCAGATCATGTAATTATGGTATTGGTTGGTAAAGCATTAGAAAATTTTTCAGACGATTTAAGTGTATTAAGAAGCCAATCAAAAGTAATTATTGGTGACAAAGAAATTATCTCAGAAGAAACCAATGTAGTTGCTACCGACATTCATTTAGCAAGTAAACGCTTAATAAAAGACGTAATAACTATTTCTAAACAACTAATTAAAACCTACCCTAACGACTTATTTATTAGCAACATTTTAGATGAAGCCACACAAGTAGCCGATAAAAAAGGCACGTTTTTTAAATCCATTAATTTATTAGAACGTTCGACCACTTATTTAGCACTTTTAATTCAACAAGAACGTTGTGCTGCTGAAGAAATGTTGAATGACATTCATGCGAACATTATTGACGTAGTAAGGCATACCACCGTAATTGAAAAACTAATGGATACCAATAAAGATAATGCCGACAGCGTTAAAAACAACATGGTAACTGAATTAAAAAACATGGAAGTAAAAGCAGAAAACATAGAAACCCTTGAAGGCATGCAAAGCCACATAAAAGACAGCGTAGCCTTAATGGCTACAATTATGAACGACTATGCAGACACCCAAAACCAAATTAACTTAACCAATGAAGCCACCATAAATGAACTCACCCTCAAGGTGAACAGCACCTCAACATTTGTTGAAAAATTAGAAGAAAAACTAGAACTTGCTGAAGAAACCAACTTAATAGACGAACTAACCACCATAGGAAACCGTAAAGGTTATGTGGTTAACATTAACAAAGAACGAAAAGCGTGGTCTTCCTCTAAATTACCTTTAACACTAATGTTAATAGACGTTGATAAATTCAAAAACGTGAATGACATATTTGGTCACAGCGTAGGTGACCAAGTATTAAAATGCTTAGGACAAACATTAAAAAAGCATATTCGTTCAACTGATTATGTTGCCCGTTATGGCGGTGAAGAATTTGTTGTAATACTACCAGCAACCGAAGTAAAAAAAGCGATTCAAATCGCCAAAAAAATTAAAGAAATAGTTAACAACTTAAAATTTGAATTACGAAAACAGAACAAAGTATTAAAAGTAACCTGCTCTTTTGGTATTTCTGCATTTAGCGAACAAACAAGTAACACCTTAGATGTATTTAATGCCGCCGATAAAGCCCTGTATCAAGCAAAAAACAATGGACGAAACACTATTGTTGTTTCAGCAGCCGGTCAATACAATTTTATTGATGGGAAAAATCAGTAGAAAAACAGGTAATATATTTTATATATAAGCTGCCTGTGCGGCAGTGAACTTTAAATTAGGAAAGTAGTTGATTTTATGGCATTTCTAAGCTGCCTGTGCGGCAGTGAACATTGATTATAATCAAGACGGCTCTATTGCAACTTTCTAAGCTGCCTGTGCGGCAGTGAACTTAAACAGGCAACTAAATCATTTGGGGAGTATTTTCTAAGCTGCCTGTGCGGCAGTGAACAGGAAAGGTTTTTATTAATTGTCTTGAATTTTTTTCTAAGCTGCCTGTGCGGCAGTGAACTATTGTGCAGCGTTTTGAATTAGACCTTTCTTTTTCTAAGCTGCCTGTGCGGCAGTGAACAAGACAGAGTTAGTCTGCTTAACATAGTGTTATTTCTAAGCTGCCTGTGCGGCAATGAACAGTAAGTTACAAAATAACTGTGAATTACATAATTTCTAAGCTGCCTGTGCGGCAGTGAACATTGAGCTAATAGGGGTGGACGGGGTCAACAATTTCTAAGCTGCCTGTGCGGCAGTGAACCTGGTAATATACATCCATAATGAAAACATTTATTTCTAAGCTGCCTGTGCGGCAGTGAACGCGCTTATCTTAGGAAGTGGACTCAAGCAAACTTTCTAAGCTGCCTGTGCGGCAGTGAACCAAAACCGGACATCTCAGGTAATCCTACGCTATTTCTAAGCTGCCTGTGCGGCAGTGAACAAATAAAGAGCCTCTTTTTGCAATAGATAATATTTCTAAGCTGCCTGTGCGGCAGTGAACTCGTAAGTGAGTAAGTAAATCATCCATCCAATTTTCTAAGCTGCCTGTGCGGCAGTGAACCCAGATGAAAATCAAGCATTTCAGATAATTGATTTCTAAGCTGCCTGTGCGGCAGTGAACGCGGGCGTTAGTCTGTATATAAGAATGAGCTATTTCTAAGCTGCCTGTGCGGCAGTGAACATTTAGGTTTGCCGCAAGGGGATGAACAAGAATTTCTAAGCTGCCTGTGCGGCAGTGAACTAAATCCGTCGATTATTGTTTCGTACGGATACTTTCTAAGCTGCCTGTGCGGCAGTGAACATTAATACATAGTGATGATGGGTTTTACGTTTTTTCTAAGCTGCCTGTGCGGCAGTGAACGTGTATTTTGTTCTTTAACTAATACTATTGATTTTCTAAGCTGCCTGTGCGGCAGTGAACCTGCATCAAGAATTAAAGATGTTTTATCTAATTTTCTAAGCTGCCTGTGCGGCAGTGAACTCTTATCCAACTCCCTTGACATTGAGCTAGTTTTTCTAAGCTGCCTGTGCGGCAGTGAACACAACACGTTTTTTATTGCCTTTTCCTGTTACTTTCTAAGCTGCCTGTGCGGCAGTGAACTGTGCAACTAGTGCTGTACCTGTGCACTCTAATTTCTAAGCTGCCTGTGCGGCAGTGAACATATCTTTTATGCTGTTTGTGATGTGCTTACATTTCTAAGCTGCCTGTGCGGCAGTGAACTCGAAGTCATGGTTGAATATATCGATTTATGGTTTCTAAGCTGCCTGTGCGGCAGTGAACAAACAACAAAAATGATTGAGTGTTCAATGGATTTTCTAAGCTGCCTGTGCGGCAGTGAACTCTTAATGCCTATTTCACAGCAACCTTTAAATTTTCTAAGCTGCCTGTGCGGCAGTGAACGAGTAAAACTATAGGGCGTGTTTGTCCCTCGATTTCTAAGCTGCCTGTGCGGCAGTGAACTTTCTACACCATATTTTGACAGTCCATTATCATTTCTAAGCTGCCTGTGCGGCAGTGAACTTCGAAATATCAAGGGCGTCAGAGTTGATGCGTTTCTAAGCTGCCTGTGCGGCAGTGAACCAGTTGAATCAGTAACTGGATTTTTTGGATTATTTCTAAGCTGCCTGTGCGGCAGTGAACTAGCCAAAGGGTTAACGACAATTTTAGGTGTTTTTCTAAGCTGCCTGTGCGGCAGTGAACGCGTAAATATTTAATAAAACGCAAAACGCAAATTTCTAAGCTGCCTGTGCGGCAGTGAACCAGGGATGGAATAAATAGAGCAACCATCCGACTTTCTAAGCTGCCTGTGCGGCAGTGAACAATCAAGCGTAAAATTACCAAACAGGCCAACATTTCTAAGCTGCCTGTGCGGCAGTGAACCGATTGGTAATGCGCCGTGGTGGTTTCAGTTTTTTCTAAGCTGCCTGTGCGGCAGTGAACTTATGGGATTTGGTGCATTAACAAGTTTTACATTTCTAAGCTGCCTGTGCGGCAGTGAACCGAAATAAATCGGATTATCAGTAAACGCGTAAATTTCTAAGCTGCCTGTGCGGCAGTGAACCCCGCTAAATATTCGTGAAAACGGCACAAAATTTTCTAAGCTGCCTGTGCGGCAGTGAACGACAAAAAGAAAAAGCTTTACTACTACGGTTCTTTCTAAGCTGCCTGTGCGGCAGTGAACTTTCTACACCGTATTTTGACAACCCGTTTTCTTTTCTAAGCTGCCTGTGCGGCAGTGAACGATAAACGTAGAGAATATTATGCCGACACAATTTTCTAAGCTGCCTGTGCGGCAGTGAACTTATTGACGTGTCATTCAATAGCAAGTATCGCTTTCTAAGCTGCCTGTGCGGCAGTGAACAATGAAGAATTAACCGTTGATTCTGAATTTATTTTCTAAGCTGCCTGTGCGGCAGTGAACTAACTTTTGATGTAATTGGCGAATATGTTAGTTTTCTAAGCTGCCTGTGCGGCAGTGAACGACAAGAAACGAAAACTTTACTACTACGGTTCTTTCTAAGCTGCCTGTGCGGCAGTGAACATTTAATCATTCTTTCTAATATTTCATCATCTTTTCTAAGCTGCCTGTGCGGCAGTGAACAGCGGCGGCTTTTTTTATGAGGTATAAATCATTTTCTAAGCTGCCTGTGCGGCAGTGAACGGCGTAATTATGCGGTTTTTGCTTTAGCATGCTTTCTAAGCTGCCTGTGCGGCAGTGAACTGCCCTAAAACTGGCGTTGAATATACAAGCGCTTTCTAAGCTGCCTGTGCGGCAGTGAACTGTAGCAGCAATAAATAGTGAAAGTGGTACTATTTCTAAGCTGCCTGTGCGGCAGTGAACGACTTCATCACTAGGGTTTTTATAGCCAGTACTTTCTAAGCTGCCTGTGCGGCAGTGAACTTACCCCAAAGATATTCATTAAAAGTGTAAAATTTCTAAGCTGCCTGTGCGGCAGTGAACACGGTGCCGCTTACTGCTTCAACAACGCTATATTTCTAAGCTGCCTGTGCGGCAGTGAACAATGCAATAATAACAAAAAATTAAGTTACAACAACAACTAAAGTAATTTAAAGCGTTTTACCCTAAATTTTTAGCTTATTTGTAACTTCTTAATATTTAATCAGATTTTTAAAGAGCAATTTTTTTGGTCAAACTATAAATTTAGTGTAATTTCAACATTCTTTTAAGTAGATGTGCTTGAACATTCTGTCGGCCATCAAATATTGCCGTAATAAATACTTGCGGTGTTTTAATTTCATAAATAATACAAATGCTATTAATGATGATCTCAAGTTGTTTTGCGGTATTTATTTTATAAAGTTCATGAGGTTTATATCCTCTTGTTGGTTGAAGTGATAACAAGTTAATTGCTTGTTCTATTTCAATCAGTTTCTTTTCTGCAAAAACAATATCTACTTTTGAAGTGCAATATTCAATTATTTGCTGCAAATCGAATTGAGCTTGATGGGTTAACTCAACGTTATACGTCACTTTTTAAACCCATTTTTTGTCTTATTTGTGCCATCGCTTGTTTTGCTGGCATTGTTTTACCTGCTGATATTTCTTGCTCTCCAATAGCAGCAAGTTGCAACATAGCTAATATTTCTTGAGTTTGTTCATATTCGGTTACTGATTGAACAACCATCGCGGCTTCACCATTTTGAGTGATGATGTATGCTTCGCCATCATTTTTCAGCTCTGCGGCAATTTTAGCTGCATTGGCTTTTAAATAACTGATCGGTTTTATATGTGTTGTTAATGACATAATGTTAATTCCTAATGCAACAAAAACTAAATACAAACCAAATTTGGTCTCGAATGAAGCACTAGTTATGTTCAATTATTACTTACGTTAGTTTAATGCGCCCAATCTTCGATCACCAAGCCATGAACTCGTTTAAATTCTCTGGTGTTATTTGTTACTAAAATACATTTTTGTGAAACAGCGTGTCCTGCAATGGCGGTATCATTACCACCAATTGGTATACCTAAATCGCTTAATTCTTTTTTGATTTTTGCGGAACAGTCAACCGCAGCAATATCCCAAGGTAAAATATTGTCAAGACAGGTTATAAACTGATCCACGAGCAAACTATGTTTAGGTGATGCTTTTTTACCAATGCAGCCATAACGCATTTCAGCATAAGTAATCGCAGAAATAACAATAGTATGTTTCGTTGATACTTCGGCTAGTTTTTGTAAAACAGCCAGAGGGCTTTCTCGCATGATGAAACTACAAATACAGGTATCAAGCATATATACATTTTTGGTCGTCATCATTAAAAGTCCATGCGGCCATCATCGCTTATTACTTCATCACGATCAGTTAAAAAATCGTCATCTACTTTTTCATTAGATAACAATGACAACCAACTAACCTTGGTAGGGCGCAAAATAATAGTATCACCCTCTCTTATAATTTCTAACTCGCTTAAACCATCAAATTCCATGTCTTTAGGCAAACGAATTGCTTGATTTTTACCGTTTTTAAAAATAGATACTGTGCGCATTTTATCTCCTTAGCCTTAAAGCCTATGCTCGCCATATGTTTATGTGTTAAGTGTAGCCAACAAGGTGGCATATGTAAAGCATAGGTTACGTGTCATTCTAAGTTAAAACCAAGGGACTGTGGCTTGTTCTTTACTGAGCCCGTAACAAGTAAACTCACCTTTAACTGCATTGTTTACCTTTTTTTGCTCTATAAACATTCTAAATTGTTCTTTTTTAGATAGGCTATTAACATTGATAAAAGGCAGTTTAGATTGCTCGTCATTAAAACTCGCATAATGTTGTAAAGCTTGCTCAAAAGTTTCACCTTTACGCTTTGCTCTGCGCCTAGCCAAGCGAGATAAATTTGTTTTACACTGCTTACGTTTTACACAAACAAATTCATTCACCTTTTCAGGTACTGCTTTTATTGAGGTTATATGTGTATGATCAATCAACCTTTTTAACCAGTTATTGATAGCTAATTTATTAAGTAATTCCTCTGATGGTGCAAATATTCGCAATTTATTGCCTAACGGGAACCCTACCTTTTTATCTCCCATTAAACTGTATTGAGGAAATGCCAAGGCAATTGCAGAACTGTTCTCTGCCACTTTATTTTCGGCAAGGGCAATATGCACCTGCTGATAAACCTTAAACCAAATAAACCCTAAGGTAATTTCGGTATCTTGTAGTAAGGTGATGTCGAGATAATATTTCATTTATCTTTCCTTAGCTTTCGCCTTCACCAAATACACCACCACGAATTAACATAGCAACTACAAAATGCTTATCATCTTCGGCAATGACATTCATATCTTCTGAATTTAACCATTTTATCAGCAAGCTTTTAAAGTCATTCTTTGTTGAGCGGTAAGCCACACCTCGTTGAGTAACTGATCCATAGGCTTCAATCGCGATAGGTGATTGTGTTTCGTTAAATTTTGGATACCAATCATCAATTGTGCGTAAAGCATTACCAATTTTTTCACCGTGCATAGCAGCCACATCTTTATTATTTACTTGCAGTGAAAATAAATGACGACTTTTTTCACCTTTTGCTGAATTCAAAATCATTTCTTGTGATGGCCAAACTCGTTGTCCTTGACCAAGTCTTGTATAAGCATCAATAGTCAGTAAAACTGACTTATCATTTACAAAACCTGACTTAATCAACTCAGTCAGTACCTTTAATGTTTGTTCGTCTGATGTGGTATTTTTTAAAGGGTAATCATAAGCATCAAATATCAACGGCTCACTTAAACTAACATGATTAACAATAATTTTAATCTCTTGAGCACCTACACGGTTACGCCATAAAAAACGACCATTAGCAATATTATAAGCATAGCGGTTAGCAAGTTGTTCAATATTAGAATTAGATTGAACATAATCGTTTAACTTCTCACTACACGCTTTTTCAAAATCCACATCATTACATACTGATGGACGATTTAAACCGCTTACTACTCGTAAAGTAAAACTTAACTTTAAGGTATCATGCTCATGACTTAATGCAGCATCATCTCCCCAAGCAAGGTTTGCTTCTGCAATCTGCTTTTGTAATTCAGTTTCATCTTCAAGTATCTCTGGTTTAAAATTACTTTTTACTGCGCGATTACGGCGCTCAAAAAGTTCAATGGGCTGCCATGTTTTTTTATTATCTATATTTTCCCAATTTCCTGAAAACATCAGTGCATCAGAAGGTTCTAGTTTTCTATCAAAAGCGATTACAGCGGGCATTTTTGAAAAAGTAGTCATAATATTTATCCTTAAAAGAGGTTAAGTGCTTCGTTTAAATTTAATGTTTGGGTTTGTTCAATTTCATTATTTTCAGTATTACTAGATTCATTTGATATGGCATTAGTATTTTGCGTACACAAATACCACTGACCATCTTGCTGATAGCGCCAAATAATGTCGGTAGTATTTTGAATGTTATGCATACTTTTCCACTCGCCAATTGAATGTATCGCTTCAACAAAACGAGTAGGTGTTATGTCATCACGAGTATTTTTAACTTGTTGTGCTGCATACAATTCACTGATTGCTTTATATCCTGTCATTAGAGGAATTAGATAACCAGCATTAGGCTTATCAATGTATTCCCACTTAGCATCAGTATTGTCATCAGGCTTACTTTGATCTTTAGTAAGTTCAGATATTGCTTTAAATTTAAGTGCCGAAAAATCTAACCAAGCATCGATAAGTTGTGGTTTTTCATTGTTGCCTCCTTCGTCATGCGCCGTTAATAATGTTTGGTAGTACTGCTGTAAGTATTCATTTCGATCTAATAAAACAAAACCCGGCATAGTCAGTCGTTTAATTTTTCGCTGCAACTCTATATGCTGTTTTTGTGTGCTAGCAGCTAAGAGTTTCACATTATTAATGTTCAATACGACACCTCCGGCAACACGCATTCGATAACATAGCGCTTCTATTTTTTGCTCCAATCCTTTTATTTGCTCAGTCGTTAATGTTAATAATTTATCTAATTCAATCACTAAACTAATCGTTAAATTCATTTTCCCTTCTTCGATAACCGGTACTTTCTTACCATTTTTGTGTTTCTCAAGTACAGGAGGGTTTCTACTTTGGATAAATTCAAAATCAGTATATTTTTGATTTGGTTGATACACTTTATTTTGAATAGCATGAGAGATCACACCACAGCCGGTTAATTCAGTTTCATATTCACCGTCATACTTATTTGATATCTTTCGATTTAAAGCATGCGTAAATCCCAAAAATTGAGTGATGGCTGGAAAACCCCACGTTAACCCCGCAATTGAATTGGCATTTTGTATTTGAATTTTGCTTAAAATTAAATATTGGCTCATAGGTTCACCTCCTGCACGGCAATAAATTCTCGTAATTCAATCAAAAAAGCATCCGCCCATAGTGCTTCATGGATAACAGATAAGGACAATTTTTCCTTTGATTTGCTTTTGGATTTAAGCTGATTATTTAACCAACGGCCATAGCTTTTACTGAGTGTTTTCATCCACTTTTTATTTACTTTTACGGTCATTGCTGATTCATCTTCTCGACAATATTCAAATAAAAGTTGCTGTTCGATGGGTAAATGACTCTCAACCGTCCAATTGTTCATAGCGGTTTGAATGTTTACTTCCGCTATGTAATTAAAGAAATTGCCACTAATCGTTTGTAATTTATTCATTACCGCAGCATTGCGTTTAGGTTCACTTATACTGAGTTCTTTGTTTTTAATTAATAATAAGTATTTTTTAAGTTCATTAATTTCAACTTTTAATGCAAAGCTTAAAGCCTTATCAAACACCTCAGTTTTATTGATATAGGAAGGAAAGTTTGACTGCCATTGTGGTGGCATTGCCGATAATAATGTGACTTTTCCACCACGTTTTCCGTTTAATGACGAGGCATTTGAGTGATTCGATCCGGTTACATGTAAATAAGCCTTATTTGGATAACTGTGTGTATTTACCACTGAATATTTTTTGTTTTTCTTTTGCGCTCTCGCAACTGTTTGTTCTTCATAAAAATACTTTTTGTGCTCAAGATGTAATTGATGCACCAAAGACGATGAAGTTAATGCTAGTAACAAATGATATTGATTATTTTCAACGGGAAAATAGGTTTGTTTCGAAAGGAAGTAGCTTTGCTTATTATCATTATTAATCAATTTTGAAAATGACTGACACCAAAACGTTAGTAATTTTCCATTATTGGTAAAACACTCTAGGTATTGTTCTTTTCCCTTTCTTAATAAATCACCAATATAGAGACCATGTACTTCAATACTATATAGCTGAGAAATAGATGAGTATTTATTATCTGGATAAGCGGTATCTAAAATCGGTTTTTCAGAAGTAGATAAATATTGCGAATTATATTTATCACAGGAGTTATGGTAACGAATATCACATGAAGATCCCTTACTACTTGAATGTGTTAATTTTGCAATATGGGTCGCTAAATAACTTTCCCCCCCGAAGTCTAACGCCCAACCAATCCATTGCTCATATTTATTCCAGCTTCTAATTTCTTTCACTTCAAGTAAAAGTAGATCATGCACTTGTATTAATTCACCAAACACCTTTTGTTGTTTAAATAAATTAATTAACTCGTTTGTAATAGAGCGAGAAAATTCAATTTTCTCTTGTTTGGAAGCTCCCTTCGCAACCTTCTTCTTTTTTAAATCAGTGACTGTTCTTTTTATATCTGTATTCTGTTTAAAAATAGATTTTGCTTGCAAGTAAATATCAGATAAAAAATTATTATATAAGCTAATAAGCTTATCTAAGTTTCTATCTTTTATTTTGGCCTCATCAATAGCATCAATATACTCTTTAATCGCATATTGGACTTTTTCGATTTCCTCATCATTGTTTTTCATAAGCATCCTTTTTCAATATTTTGTATAAACCAAGTACAGGGTGACATTGCCACTGCTCTGCTGAATCTGCCTTTAACTGTTGAAGCGACAAATGAGTGAATTTTTTTAACGTTAATCCTTCACTTTCACCTGTTCGTTTAACTAATTTGTCTATTTCTTCATTGAGGTCAAAATCCCCCCAAAAGTGATTACCAGCACCAATATTCAGATTTTCTGGTTTATGAGATATATCAGTAGTATTTTCATATTCTATAGGTGATGTTTTAGCTATTTTCTTTT